>LKMJ01002112.1_pt1 | contig 18080 bp, 27 predicted proteins | sample 643391 | NCBI WGS metagenome assembly LKMJ01 (sample SAMN04112250, study PRJNA286221) | soda lake metagenome | biome: soda lake; feature: Kulunda Steppe; material: water; isolation source: sample PL-Br10 brine of Picturesque Lake | place: Russia: Kulunda steppe | collected 2010-07 | reverse complement strand
TCGGTTCGGTCACTTCTGGTCGAGGTTTTAGTGGGGAAGTTTCCTATCCCGTCTTTATCATCGTTGCTGATGCTTGAGTGTGGGATGAACTGAATCATAAGTGAAACAGCGATTCAAGAAGGCGCATCCGCGCCAGGGTGACGAGGCTTACTACGACGGGAAACGCCTCTACTTGCACGACCACCCGCGAGTGCGCCGTGCAGCGATTGCGTCAATCTTCGCTCTGGCGGCGGCCTCGGCCTTGGCGTACATCCCGGCGGGGTTGAACATCGGGTTCATCGAGGCCACTATTGGATTCGTCGTCGCCATCGGTGTGATCACGGTACTCCTTGTTGCGGCGGAGTCCTTCCTACCGACGTTCAAGACGAGAGAACACGATCTTATGGGGTTGGATGGTGACGACGGGAAGCACCTTGTTTCGGAGGACAGCGATGGTGAGCAGGTGGAGCATTGGACTGTCGATGTTGATGTCCGCGCTGACGGCACGGTGTACATTGTGGCGCAAGATGTCGACGTTGGGTGGGTGTTTCCTGGGCAGAACGGTGTGCCGAGTGAAGAAGCCTTCTGGGTGTTCGAGGATAGCGAAGCTGGGAACTACGGTATTACGAGCGTCGACGTGCGCCGAGTGGAGGGCGACGATGAGGAAGTGCAGGGGACGGTGAGTGAGTGCGGTGAGTGGGAACTCCTCAACTCTGCTTGACCTCCTCCGCACGGTTGAAGTCGTGGGCTCTCCCCTGCCTTCTCTGTAGGGGGTTCGTTCGAAACCTACCGGGTGATTGGGTCGTACAGTTCAGCGTCGCCGAACTGATCTGCTTTTCCAAGCACTCCCTGTATGACGGGTACAGCGATTATGGATCCCACCAGCGCGCCGATTGTACTGTGGAGCGGGAGGGAAACCATCACCACGGCGATGATTCCGAAGTAGGTTGCTAAGGCGGTGACGACTGCCGTGGTGAGGGGAAATATCGTGTCGTTTCTTGATGAAGCAGGCTCGAAGTGAGAGAGCTTGCACAGCAGTAGGGCGATCGGTATCGAAACCGACGATTTGTACATCGAAAGCAATGGCGGGATGCGCGGGTTGATGTGGCGTCCGTTGGGGAGAGTGATGTCAATCTCCTTCTCGCTCTTTGTTGGCGGAACGACCAACTTCCACTCGCCGTCGCTTGATCTGACGACGGGTACCTCATCCAGGTCGGCGATGCGATCGGGTTGAACGCCCTGGTAGCGGCACACTCGCGTGAGTGGTTCAGACGGGTTGTTCGGATTGTCCGGCCACGGGAAGTCGTAACGGATACGCTCACCGTCGATGTCGACCTCGAGTTCGACACGGGTACTGCCTCGGTACGATGTCTTTTCGATCTGCTCGACGGACACACTCCTGGCACCAGGGTCAGAATGCAGATTGAATCGAAGGTCAAGTGCCGCTGCCGTCTCCGCGTCTTCGACGGGTTCAGCGGCGTCGCGAAGTTCACTCTCGAGTTCGACGAGACGTTCCGCCTGGCGTTCGATTTCACCGTCTGAAGCGACGGTCGGTGCGTCATCCTCCCGTTCAATCGTCGCTTCGCGCTCGGTGTCTTGCATCCTCACCGTACTGGATGTGGGTATCCTCGCGGCGAGCTTGAACATCCCGATTCACGGGCTGCGGATCCGTGGGTGGGGGCGATATCTACAGTTGACATCCTCCCCGCCCTGAAGGGCGAGGTTTTGCGCCTGCTCATTCCATAATCAAGGCGAGTGCCTCGGGGACAAGCCCCAACGTACTTCACGCTCGAACGGCCCACCAGAGGCCGACGACGCCGCCGAGAAGGAGTCCAGTTAGGTGCGAGATGTGTGCGATGCCCGCGGCTGTCGGGCCGAAGGCGACGATGACGGCGATCGTGATCACGGTAATGGCACCGGCCACTTTCGAAATCGTCGTGGTGATTGGAATTGGGACGTAGATGACCAACTCTTCATCCGGTTCGAGGAAGGCGGAGGCCGCCAGGAGAGCACCAATGCCGCCGCTCGCACCGAGTGTCGGGGCGACGTCGGCGCCGAGTTCTGGTGTGATGGCGACTTGCGCAACGCTGGCCGCGGCACCGGAGAGGCAAAAGAGCGCGAACATCCGCTTGGCGTCAAGGTTCTGTTCGACAACGAGTGCGAACGAGATGAACACGAACGTGTTGACGGCGAAGTGGATGATGTTGCCGTGCGAGAACGTGCTGACGATAGCGGCGGCGAACGCAGTCGGGATGGCAAGGTCAGCGGGCGTGAACGCGAACAGTTCAATCATCGCTTCACGCCCGTACGCGAACGAGAAGGCAGTCTGGAGTAGATAGACACCGACAAATGCGAGTGCGACTTTGCCAGTCCATGACCGGGAAATGAGGGCCTTTACCAGGTCTAGTTTACTTCTCGAGGGGCCTTCAGGCGTACTGCGGGACTCGTCAGTTGAGGGTGGGGAGGTTGACATCGAGCGTTCTGTCTACCGGGGGTGTTCTTCCTGGGTGAATTTAACCCGCGGGACGGAGGGGGCGTGACGTGACAATGAATTTAGGGTTTCGGGGCGTACTGCCGGCGTGACGATGGTCACTCCCACCAAGGAGGTTGAGGAAACTGCGGAGGATATCGCCACCGGGACGACCAGGGTGGCACTCGACCCTGAGAAAGAACGCGATCTCCTCGCCGGCGCGGCCTCAGAAGTCGACGGTGAACAGGCGGGCGAACTCGAGGAACTTGGCCGTGTTCTCGACGGCTACAAGCGAAATATGGAGTTGCAACAGGCGTGGATCCGCGGTATCGAGTTCCCGGATACGGAATCGCTCAACCCCGGCGACGAAGTCGTCGTTGAGTTCCTCCTCCCCTCCGGTGATACATTCACCCAGGAGTTCGAACTCCCGCCGCGGACGTGGGAGGAGGATAACGACCTCATCCGTTTGCTGGATCACGTGGGGCGTTCTCCGGCTGCAATTGAGGAGATGATTGGCGATGCTGTTGATGTCGAACATCACAACGGTGACTGGGAACTCACGCTTAACTCGCCGGATGCGGAGGTTGCGGTTGAGCAACCGTCCAGGGAGGAAGAGACGCTATTCAACTTGCTCGCCGCGCTCGTAATTGGTATGGTAGTTCTCTCTCACCTTTTCCTTATGTTGTTCCCGTTGTTGACGGTCAGCGTTTTTGCGTTCGTCCTCGGGTTCTTCACGATGGTCATTCTTCCGGCAGGGGTGACGTTGTACATGTTTGGCCTCTACACGTTCGAACGGGAGGACAACCACGACCACCGGTAGTGTTCTGCTTGTCGTCTAGGTTGAGTCGTCTAGTCGGTGTTTGGGAGGGTGTGTTCGAACCCCGAGAGCGAGACAACCACAAGTTTTAACTTGCATATGGGTGTTGGTATGCATAAGATGAACCTTACCGCTCGCGTTTCCGGGACGGCGAACCGGGTACTCGAACACACCAACACCATGTGGTTCGGTGCCCTAGTGATCGGTCTGTGGCTTTTCATCGCCACCCACCGTCTGCTCCACGGAGAGTATGTCCGAGGGCTGTTCTACCTGGCAGGGGCGTTGTTCTTCGCCCAAATCGCCCGCCGTCGCCACGGCAACTGACGCACACTCGGTTCAGACGAGGAAAAGAAGGGCGGTCGCGGCGATTCCACCCCACAGCATCGCGCCGAGTGTCGCCGATGCAGTCGCGACGGAGAGGAATTCGCTCACGTTGTCGCCGTCGTAATCGTTGAGGACTGCCGGGATAGATTCTGGAATCGAAACCAGAGCCATCAGCGGGAACGCAATGATTGTGAAAAAGAAGTCGCCACGTGCATGAGCGAGGTCATCGGGGTTGATCGAACACTGTCGACGATACTGTTCCGCTAACCGCTGAGGGATGCGGCGCAGTCGATTCGTCTTCGTATCCGGTGCGTGGATGCGCCACTCACCGTCAGCGTTCTTTCGGGTGACGGTAACGCGCTCATCAAGGAGAAGTTCATCGAACGAGTCGATGCCTGCTCCCGCCGCGTGGCAGACGCGAACGAACTTGTAGCTCGTTGAGGTCGTCTGCGGAATCGGCATCTTCTCCTCGTGCGTTTGCCCCGTCGGAAGTTGGAATTCGACTGTGACGGTTCCGTCGTCGAACTCAGGGCGAACATCGGTGATCGTTGCCTTAACGGTGTTTTCGGCTTCGGTCGATAACTTCACCTCTTCCATTCGGCGTCGAAGGCGTTCGATGTCCTCGCGCTCTTCTACATCCTCGTTCGCTTCCGCCGGTAGTTCCGTTTCTTTCTCGATCGTTTGCTCTCCCACACTGCTCATCCTACGTTCGACTTTCTCTCCGCACAGGTTAAGCACAGTTTCTCGCCACCTTCCCCGCCCGCCGCTTGGCCACTTCGGTGAGAGATGTCTCGGCCTCCCGCGGGGCTTCGGAGTCGTCCTTGGCTACGGTCGTCGTTTCTACAGGTAATACAGGGCGAGTGCCTCGGTGCTTGCCCCGAGGTACTTCACACCAACTTGGTTCCCGCTTGACCCGGTGAACCGTCCCGTTTCACTCTTCTTGTTCGTTGATTGTTTTCACAATCCGTGAACCGAGTGTCTTCCCGATTCCGGGGACGGCCTCGAGCCCCCATCGATCAAGCGTCATCTCGTGCGCTGTGTCCTCGCCGTAGATCGACGCGATGCCCCAACACAGGCCGTCGTGGACGCCATCGACATCCAGGTCGGAGAAGAAGTCGAACGCCTCCTTGGAGACGATTTCGAACTCGTCTACGGCCTCCAGCGTCTCACGGAACCGTTCGATCTTCATCGTGGCGGGAGACCCCCAGGTTTTCCCGCCGTGCGGACTGCGTGACGCCCACTTCAACTCGCCTTCGTCGCAGTAGTAGTATCGAGGGCCGGAGGTAGTCGGTTGACGGACGGCGTCGCTCTCCGGGTCGAAACCAATGACTCCCTGATCGGCCAGTGCCTGCTTGACCTCTACGTGGAACGTTTCTTCGCGGTGCTGTTCCTGCATCTACCCGGCGTTGACCTGCCGCCGGTCTAAATGCTCACACCGCGATGCTGCCCGTTCAAACTAGGTAGCGAGGTCGAGACGGTGCTTGGTGAGGAGTAGGTTGGTTGTGAGAGTGGGCTCTGTGCTGACGTGGGCTGGTTTCGAGATGGAGTCCCATCCACAATTAAACCCAAAGTTTTAAGTTAGTATGTGTGATTGGTCTAGTCGAGAGCTATGCAACCCCGCCCTTCCACCTCCTCGCCGCTCGAGGAGGTGAGTACCAACCGCCCTGATGTCCTCCTCATCCGCCACGGCCAGACCGATCTGAACTTCGAAGGCCGCGTTCAAGGCTGGCTCCCTGAGCCGCTGAACGCCACTGGTAGGCGGCAGGCCAATCGAACCGGCGAAGCGATCGCTGCGACCCACGACATCGACCGCGTTGTCTCTTCTGACCTCCGCCGCGCCCGCGAGACCGCCGACATCATCGCTGGTCACGCCAACATCGACAACGTCGAAACCGACGAGCGAGTTCGCGAGCAGAACTTCGGCGTCCACGAGGGCATTGACTCCGCCGAGTTCGACCAGGTCGTCGCCGAGGTGGATCCGACCACGCCCCTCGAGGGCGGTGAGTCCCTGGTCGACGTGCGCCGGCGCGCCGAACCCGCGTTGCGAGAGTGGGCGCGGATGCCTGGTCAGACCGTGATGGTGTCGCACTCGGTCACCATCAGCCAGATCCTCGGCGCCGTCACCGGGCTCGGGTTGGAGGAGTGCTTCGAACAGTTCGACCCGGAGAACGCTTCCATCACCAAGTTGCGCGTCACCGACGCTGGTGATGTCGAGGTTCTCCGTGAGAACATCACCGTGTCGCACGGCGCAGAGATTGATTCGAGTACTGCGTCGCCCGGAATCGCGGCGGACGACTGACCGTGGCGGCGTGGTCACCCGCGCCGTGAACACTCTACGAGATGGACGAGCAGTGCAACGCCGAGTCCGAACGTCCACCCGGCAAGGATTTCGTCCGGACGATGAACGCCGAGGGATAACCGTGTCCACGCAATCATCAGGATGTACACGACCGCGAGCGCGCGCACTCGCCGGTCAGGGAACCGAAGTGCGACATAGAACGCGACTGCTGACGACATAAGTGCGTGTCCTGATGGCCACGAGTAGCCGATGGGGTCGACGGTGTACTCTAACCACCAAGCCATCCCTTCGGTTTCAATTTCCGGTCGAGGTCGTTGAACTGTGCGTTTGACGGCTTCTGTGACCACCGCTGCAAGGAGAGCTGCAACCGGCGCGAGCCGTGCGCGTTGATGCCGGTACCCGATTGCGAACGCGAAGATGACCGCCGCCACTGGCCCGCCGAGGTGAGTGAACAAGACGGCGATAGCGATCCAGGCGTCGGTCACGTTCCCACGGTCAGGGCAGGTCGAATAAGTACCTACAGGAGTTCGTTTTCGAGGCAGCTCACTCAGTGTTCGTGTCGGTGGATTTGGCTGGGATAAAGCGGGTGCGCAACTTCGCGCGGGTGAGCGTTTAAGCAATTGGAGTGGAAACTATCGAGCGTGCTAGAGCGGGTGCGAATGGTGCTGTGGGCGGTCGCCGGCGTCTCCTTCCTTTACGGACAAGGGCGCGTCGCTATCGCATACGTTGAGTTGTTCGCAGAGCAAGGGTGGATTGCGCTGATCAGGCCGTACTCAACGTACTGGGTCGTGACTACGTATCCGGAGGTTCTGTTGTTCGTTCTTGGTGTTCCGCTCCTGGTAGTGGCCATCGACGTAGGGGCGATTCGGTGGGAAGAATCGTAGTGCTGTGACGCGTTACGGGCGACGAACCGTAGCTTCGCCGTTTTGGTTGAGCATCGTGTTGTCGCGTCGCGGAGCGTTCGCGCCACGTTTGAACAAGCTCACGTGGTCGGGGTTGGACGTTCGGCAGACGACGGTGTACTTCGATCCGTTGTCGGTGAACCAGAAGCGGACGCGTCCGTCGCTGTCGCGGGAGGTGTGGCTCCCATTACGGTACGTGCCGCTGACTCGGGCGCGCGGGTCGCCGTGGGCGGCGCGGGCGGTGAAGTCGACGGCGATGTCGTCTCCCTCTTCGAGTTCGTCGATCAGGTCGGCGAGACGGTCAAATTCGGTTGCGTCGGCTTTGGTGTCCGTCGCGTTCATACCTTAACTGACAACAAGGACTATATTAATACTTGTGGTTAGTTGGTGGGCGAGTCTTGGCACTTCAACTTCGTGGCGGCGTCCACGACTTGCCGCAGTCGTGGCAGACCTCGGTGTTCATCCCTGTCGTGATCTTGGTTCGTGTCTTTTCGTGCGAACAGTCGCTCGGATCCTCCGGGAACCGTTCCTCGTAGCTCATACTCAAATCAATGCCAGGAACCAAGATAATACTTGTGGTTATTGGGTGGGTGGTTAACGCGGATACGCATGTGAGAAGCGTCGTCGGGGACACCATCCACACCGACCAGTACCACAACATCCACCGACCAGTTCGACCAACCCCCGAAGAAGTTTGAGCAGTGCGGCCCTAAACGCGGATCAATGAATCGCCGAGCGTTCCTCGCCACGCTCGCGGGAGCGACAACCGCGGGCGTCGCGGGTTGTCTCGACGGCGAGGAAGAAACGCCGGAAGTGGAGGTCAAGCAGTTCGCACAGACGCAGGAAACGCCAATATGGGCGCGAGCGAAAGGTTACACCGACCCTGGAGCCGTGATGCTCCTCGACGACCCCGACCACGCGGAGAGGGAACTGCGCTGGGAAGAGGTTGACTCGAACCGTCGCGACGATATTGAATCATTCCTCAACGACTGGGATACAGATGAGCAGTTCTGCGCGTTCGTAGAAACACCCGTCCCAGACACCGGATACGAGATTGAAGCCGGCGAGACTCAACGCCGGGATGCAACCGTCATCGCCGAAGCCGGTGCGGAACCCACTACCGGTGGTGATGGGAATCATGCGTACGCATCGGCGTTACTACGAATCACGCCAGTCGAACACGGCGTCGAGAACGTTTACGTCAACCTGGCAAACGGATGGGCTGATTCCACACACCTCGAGGCAATTGCTCCTCACGAAGCGCGGGAACCGCACGCAACTGATGTCCACGGCGTGAACACATCCGACTACACTGCCGCACTGTCCGTTCAAGTCGATTTGGACGATTCGAGAGGCACCGAAACGGTCGTCTCGTCAACGTACGATGTGCAACCCGAGTCGGAGATGCGCGTAGGCAGTTTCCGCGCGTTAGAAGGCGAGTTGTCTGTTACGGCAGTGAACGATATTGAGGGTGAGGAGGCCGAAGCCACGTTCAATCTCGGGGCGGAAGATCCGTTGCGGGAGATTGAGGTGGTCGTGGCGGATGGGGGTGTCCCCACCATTGATTTCGTCCACTACGAAAAACCAAGCTGAGCGATTCCCTGTTTCCGTCCACCATTGCGCCAACCATTTTCCACCGTGGCGCATACCATCGTTCGAATGGCCGACAGGGTGACGCTGATCCGCCGCGACGGCTCGGAAGAGCATCGCGTGCAGGAGGTAGAAGCGTTCCAGCAAGGTGGTCACTGGTTCGTGAAAATCCCGATGGAATCAACGCCCGATTGGGAGAGAGTCGGGATGGACGTGGTTGCGGCGACGAGTAATGGGTCGGTCGTGACTGCGTTCACGGTGCGGGAGATTGATTCGGTGAGAGTTGAGGTTCCACCAGGATTGGTGGACGATCCGACTCGTTTTCCGCCGAGTCACTTGCCCGTGCGGCGGTACCGGTTGTACCGGGATTGAGCCACCCCTTGTTGCTCGCTCCCGCTGACGGGAGTGAGTTCTTCCTTGGAGTTCTTTCGTCAGCAACAGCATTTGCTTGTGGAATGGTGCAGATTCACTTCCGTGTAGAATTAATTCCCTTTGGCAATTCCATTGGGCATCAACCCGCCCCATAAACCACAGTATTTATATTGGGGGGTGACTAACGTTGAAACGCAATTGCCCATAAGGGGACGGTAGTACCTCGGGACTACCCGAACCGATGTTACGGGAGATAAAACCCGGGGGTCGATCGCGGATCTGGCCGTCCGCGGCGACATAAAGGCCATTCCTCACGAGAACAACATCGAAGAGCCACCGGCACTTCATGCCGGCCGGCTGCCCTCTGCACTTCGACCACCTTTGCGCTTATCCGCCGCCTTGACCTATCGTGACGTATGCCTCAAGGAGCGGACGAACCCGACGGCGAGAAATCTGGGTTCGATGCGGACGCGGCTCTTGAAGTGGCGACCGTAACTGAGAATGCGAACCTGATTTCGGATGTCGTCGCTCACCCGCAGGATATGCCGTGTCTGCGCGAACTCACTTTTTCGAACCCTAGTCAGCGACGTGAAGAGATCACCGAACGCCTCGAGGTGTTGGAGTCGAAGGGCGTGATTGAGACGGTTGAAGCCGCTACGGACGAACAGGGGCCTGCAGACCCAGGTGAGTTCTATCGGTTGACGGACAAAGCCAGAGATTTGTTCGACGAACACGGCCTCTGGCCGGAGGATCCGTGGAAGCGGCTGTACGAGCGGGTGAAGAAACCTGAGGAGATTCAGGAACTCGAAGCAGTGGAGCGACCCGACGCGTGAAGTCGTACGGAGTGTTTCGCCTGGCCGTTCCTCACGTGTTAGCCCGCCACAGTTCCTCGTAGCGGGCCTCAACGGCGGCGAGGACGTCTTCGTTCTGGATGTGGGTGGTGTAGGTCTTGCTCGACCAGGAGCCGGTGATCGTCCCTTTGGTGAGGTTGACCTCCATTCCGGGGCCGCCGGTGCTGAGGACGGCGATGATCTCACGGAGAGTGCCGTCGATGTTGGCCGTGACTTTCACCTCGATTGGGTCGTCGAACTCTTCGGGGTCGTCTATCTTTTCGAGGCGTTCGGCGACGGTCTTGGTACGGTCGGTGAGGTCGGAGTTCGTAGCCATCGACATACCCAACCCTTCGAAGTACGCTAAGTTAATACTTGTGGTTAATTGGGTGGTGGGTGTGGAAAGGCCACGCCACCGGCTACGGTGGGGAGAACGATCCGACGCGGAGAAAAGCCGCGCCGTCAAGCGGCACTTTTAGCCGAACAGCCCGTGCCCCACTGGCTAGGTGAGACGGTGTTGAGCCGACGCCCGCTTGCACGCGTTTCAGCGCACAGTCCGGACGGTTTGTACACAGCCGACGGTTGAACGCAAATCAACCAACTGCAATTCAATGTTGAGCGGAAAGTGAGATAAGCGTTTGCACAGTGCAGCCCGCTACCGAGGATAGAGGGTTTCCGTGAAGGTGGCGAAGCCTTCCTCACCTTCGGTCACCGACGTACAGATGAAGCATTCATCGAACATCTTGTGGATTCTGTAGGACGTGGTATTGCAGTACTCGGCAACAGCACGAACAAACGTAGCGTAGTAGTCATTATCCGGAATCACTTCGGTGATCGTCGTCGGCTCCGATGTGTCGATGTCTTCGGGTGCGTCTGACATCGACGCCAGATCGTCGGGAACGATAACATCGTCGACGGCACTCAACGGCAAGAACGCGTTGACGAACAACCCACCATCCTCTATACAACTCACTTCGATATTACTGAACGGCCCCGTTTCCGTGAGGTAGGAAGGGGAAGTTGGGTCACTTTCGGTCTCACGGATCGCTTCAAACTCGTCTCGAATGTCGTTTTTCATTTCCTCATTCACATCCCCCATGAAGCCAATCGAAGGCTCATTTGTCAGGTCAAGAGCCTCGTCTGCCCGGCGAGTGAATTCCCGCATCACTTCTTCCTCTGTGAGCTTCCCTTCGCGATACTGTGCGAGGACATCTTCACCCATCATCTCAGCAACGGCGCGACTTCCGGCCCATTCGCCAGCGAGTTTGAGTTCGGTGGCGAGTTCCTCTGCGAGTCGTTCACCGAACCAATCGATGAACGAAGTAGCGTCTCCGGCACGGATCTGTTCGGAGAGTTGTTGCACTTCTCCGTTTGTGTAGGTGAAGGTCTTTGTCTCATCGGTCTCGCCTTCAGCGGAGTAGACGAGTTCCACAGCGTACTCTCTCGATGTTTGTACTACACGGACGTAGGCGTGTTCTTCAGTAGGGTCATCCGGGAGTTCACGGTCAACACGGTTGCTATCTGTGATTGGATACGTGGTTTCGATTTCTTCGGGGTCAACGGCTTGCATACTGATTCCGCCACCCTATGATACCATAAAACTTGGTGTCGTGCTGAGCGTTACGTTTCCCTAAGCGGCGCCGGGGATACTTCGCTTCACGCCTTCGAGGGTGATGTCCACGTCCTCGTTTCCAGTGACGCGTACGCCGAAGCCTTGCTCCTCCAGGTCGGCCCACGTGAACGCTTTCGTGTTCCAGCTGGTGTGGGAGTTGCCTTCGAGTACGAGGCCATCGGAGCCGTCGTTCTCGATCTTATGGACGTGGCCGGTCGGGGAGATCGCTTCGACTTCGAGGTAGCCGTGTTCGGTGTTGATGTGGAAGGACATCGTATTGGAATACACCACCCCAGGACACTTAATACCTGTGGTTTAATTATGGGGTTAAAGCAGTCGTGAGAGGGGATTCCGCTTACGAATTAGAAGGAGAGAATCGAGTGGTTCGAGTGTACGGTACAACCGGTCGCGCGCGACGGCACCGACAAAACATCGAAACGGAGGCGAGAGGCCAGCGGTGGCTGTCGGTGCAAGGATTGCCACCGCTGGCCTTTGGCAGCATCTCCAACATCTCGAACCACCTCCATACTGTTGGCATCTATGCACCCTACCAAGTTAAAACTTGTGGTTGTTGGCGTGGGTTTCAGAAAGCGTTTAACCCACCGAGAGAGTTCACGGGTAAAGATGGACGCCGAAACCCCTCCCCGGCCCGACGGCCTCCCCGTAATCGGACAAACCCTCTCCCTGCACCGCCACCAGGACAACTTCTACCAGCATCTTCAAGAGGAGTACGGTGACGTGGTTGAGGCGCGACTGCTCGGCATCGGCGACCACATCTACGTAATGGATCCCGCACTCATCGAGGAAATATTCGTCACGAAACACGACTCGTTCAAAAAGGCCGACGTGATGCGTGACCGGCTCGAACACCAAATCGGCGACGGCCTCGTTCTCAGCGGCGGCGAGAAATGGCGCAGGCAACGCCAACAGACCCAACCGGCGTTCTTCCGACGCGTAATCGAAGGACAGTACCACGATGTGATGGTTGATGTCACGAACGAATCAGTCGAGAACTGTGTAGACGGAGAGTCGTTCGCAGTGCAGGACATTATGGAACCATTGACGCTCGATGTCTTACTCCGGTCGCTGTTCGGCACCGACATCGACTTCGAGAGTCGCGGGATCAAAGAAGCAATCCGAGACACCAGAGAACCCTCGAAACCAGGGAAACAAGTCATCGCAAACGCCGTGCCGCGTTGGGTTCCCCTCCCGATGTGGCGGCGGCACAACGCCGGCATCCGTACCTGCGAACGATTCGTCAACGAGGTGATCGCCCGCAAGCGACACGAAGGGTTCGACGGCGACGACGTGGATGTCCTTTCGTTATTGCTTCGCGCGACCGACTCCGCCGGTGGGCAGATGACCGACAACGAACTGCGCGACCAGATGATGACACTCTTTTTCGCCGGTCACGAGACGACCGCAGCTGCGCTCACGTTCACCTGGTACCAGATCGCCCGCCACCCACGAGTTGAGGAGCGGTTGTGTGCCGAAATCGACGACGTGTTGGGAACAGAGGAACCGACGCCCGCACACCTCAACGAGTTGGAGTACGTTGAGGCAACGATCAAGGAGGCGATGCGGTTGCACCCGCCCGTACCGAAGCTGATCCGCCAAACCACCGAACTCGTAGAGATTGGCGACTACCGGTTCGACGAAGGAGAAGTACTGATGCCCGTTCAGCGTGCGGTGCATCGAGACGAGCGATGGTGGCCGGAGCCTGACGCGTTCCGCCCAGAACGATGGCTTACTCCCGACGATGACCGTCCGCAGTACGCTTACTTCCCGTTCGGCGGCGGCCCTCGAGTATGCATCGGTGAGGAGTTCGCTATGATGGAGGCGAAAACCGTCATCTCCCGCGCGTTCCGTGACTGGACGTTCGAGCTTGAATCTCCGACGGATCCCGACGACCTACACACGCCGTTCCGCGTCACGTCGAACCCATCGGTCGATGTCGTGATGACGGCTCGCAGTCGGTGATTTTCGCCCCGGCCGCAATTCCCGCTGAATTCTTTCGCTCACTCATCTTCGCCGGGAAGCGGCGCATACAGATCTGCCCACCCGATGCTATCGACGAACATCGCCAGTGGGATGAGTAGCATCGGAGTGAGGTAGATCGACACGAAGAACAGAAATGCTGTGACGATCGATGGAGCCGCCATCATAATGAACATAGGAAGGATCCATCCGACGAGAATCGCTCCGATGAAGATGGTCAGCATCATAGGGAGTGAGAACATTGACGCGTAGCGGTAATCGGGGTTGGGGGCATCATCGAACGAGAAGAGAGACAGATCCGGCTCCTCCATCATCTCTGGTGTAGCGAACCGAGTCTTGGACGCTGCGAGCGCGAGGGGGAACGCTACCTTGTGCAAGCACCGGTTCATAAGCGGTGGGAGCGTCACCTTTCGCCACCCACCGAACGGTCGTTTCACTTCACACGTGAATCGTTTCGTCGACCGAGGGACAGCCACTTTCCATTCGCCGTCGTCGGTGCGAACCACAGGCACCTCACGGAGTTCCTCGGCGCATTCGCGCGGCACACCGGCGTACTGGCAGAGTCGGTCAAGCGGATCTTCGAGGTGAGAGTTCGTCTTCTCCATCGGCAGTGGAAGCGAGTACCGCATTTCTCTCCCATCAACATCGACCGTGAGAACGCACTGGAGGTCGTATTCATCCACATCAATCACGGTCGCCATCTGCGAACCACCGGTGAGAAGGCGCAAGTCGACGCGTTCGTCTGCTTCCGTCTCGTGACCCTCAACTTCTTCTCGAAGCTCCTCCTCGACTTCGAGCAAGCTCTCAGCCCGTTCTTCAACCAACTCTTCATCGAGAGGTTCGTAGACGGTTTTCTCCATCTCTCTGTGCGTTGACGGTGGTACTGCCGCAACGGGTTTGAATGGCCCGTTGTGGGTGGCGAGCAGTGCGCTGAAACCTGGGCGAGTCGAACAATAGTGTATGACTGACTCCACCGACGAGCAGACTGACGAGGAACGAACTGTGTGGGACGTGAACCCGTTGAAGACGGTCGTGGAACTGTCCGAAGGCAACATCCGAATGCGCGAGCAGGCCGTCTACAACGGTCGTCTGCGCGTCTCCAAGGCGATGTCGACGCCTGGAGGGCGACAAGAGTGTGCGTGGATGTACGTCCAGGCTGAGAGTCGTGACGGCGCCGACGTGACGTTGACCGTCGAGCAAGCGAAAACGGTGCGGGACGCACTCGATGCGTGTATCGAGGCCGCCGAAACCGACGACGACACGTAATTGTCCCTCGCGGGCGCGGCCCGTAAGTACGTCTAGATGTTACGAGAAGGAGAATGCAGTACGAAGCGGTTGTCTTAGACAACGACGGCGTCCTGACGCACTTCTCATCACCAGAAGGGATCCGGCGGGGCACCCGCCAAGCTCTTTCCGAGGTCGGCGTCAACCACCCGTCCACTGAGGACATCGACAAAATCTGGTTCCCTACGTTCAAAGAACTCGGTGAGGTTTGCGCGAACTACGGCGTCGATCCGGCGGAACTCTGGCAGTGCCGAGACGAACACGTCGCCCGCGAGCAGTGCAGCGAGGTGCGAACGGGCGATAAACCACTCTACGATGACGCAATCGCCTTCCTTGATGCGTTGGACAGCGAGATTAGCGTGGCAATCGCGAGCAACAACCAACAGGAGACCATCGAGTGCATCGTCGACCACTACGACCTTGACCAGTGGGTCGATGTCGCGTACGGGCGTGAACCGACGTTAGCTGATCTTGCACGGAAGAAACCGCACCCGTATCTCGTCAACCGAGCCCTTGACTCCCTTGACACGCGGGACGCCCTGTATGTCGGTGACAGTGCATGCGACGTGGTTGCGGCGGAACTCGCTGGTGTGGATGTTGCATTCCTCCAACGTCCCGAGGACGACCGCGACATCGAGCCCGCGTTCACCCCGGAGTATCGCGTTGGAAGCCTCCACGAACTCTCTCGGAAGCTTGACGGCGAAAGCAGTCTTGATCCTTGAGGTCACTGAATAGTCGGAACAGAGGGTTCGACATCTCCGTCATCAAACTCTTCTGGCAGACGCAATGTTCCGTCTGTGTCGGGAATAAGAATCAGACCTTCAACATCACAATCCTCGAGGGACTGTCTAACAGTGTTGCTATGCCGATTGCGAATTCGTTGAGATCGTTTCTCACCGATTCCATCAATCTTTTGCAACTCTTCTGAGTCGGCGAGGATAGCCTCCTCAACCTCGTCGAAATGTCCCGCTAACAGTTTAGAGATGCTCATAGTTCGAGGGGAAATCTTAGAAAAGTGCTCTTTGAATTTGTTTATGTGTTCACGCCGTTCCTGTTCTTCCTCTGGGAGATCCATCTTAATCATATTTCCGTCGTCGAGTTCCACGTACAACGTTTCTTTTATTCCCTCCGAGGGATTGGTATGGAAGATTTTAAAGTGAACCTCGAATTCTGCTACCGTTTCGATTAGCGGGCTGGGAATCGACTGGCCAATTTCGAACTGAGACTCATCAAACTTGTGCGCGACCACTTTCACGGTGTGCTTGATCCTATCCCGGTAAAGCTTGTTGCGATCGATTTGAATCATCCATCCTTCACCCAGGCGTTCATCAAGGCGAGAAGCGAGTTTTTCAGCGTCGTCAGGGTGCATACCATAGAATAACCCCATCACCCAAGTTTAATGTTGGGGTTGTTACGTTTATCGGCGTTGGGAAAGCAAACAGAGAACTCAACGGGTGAGGCTGCCCACCGCAAGCGCCTGAAACTTAAAACCCCCTGCGTACCTATCAGTACGTATGACGGTCAAGTCACGATTCGAGAAGGCGCGTCGTCGAGGAGTCTACGCAGCGAAGGGAGCGTTCGTCGGAGCTCTCATCGGAGGGTTCATCGGTCGCAAGTACGCCAGTATCGGCGGCGCCGTAGGCGCGAGCGTCGGTGCGCTCGCCGGCGACACGGTGTCGGATACGCGAACGCGCGTCTCCGAAGCCGAGCGTCCCGAACGGCTCCGCGGAGAGACCGCCGACGCCGCCGAGTAACGCCACAGAACCGAGGTCGTTTTGCCACCTGGCGGATCACCGCCGGGAAGCTTTCCACACCCGTTCAGTCTTGACTTTCGTTGGCTTCGCGTGAGATTTCCAACGCGAACAGGAGGTGGTTTAGCGCGTTCGCGCAGTGTTCCTCCAGGCCGTCGACATCCCCTGCTTCTTCACGTCCACGGGCGAGGAACAGTTCATCCACTGCCTTGAAGATGTGATCGTGTGGCGCGTCTACCGACCAGTTCTTCCCCCTGCCGTGTTCACCGACCCGGTCGTTGAACTCGCGAACTGCACGTCGTTCGAGTTCTCCGAACTCCCGTTCGGGATAGCCTTGTGGGAGGGATGATTGCCGTGAGTTTCGGGTTTCTCTGCCATCAGCAGGTGCTTTCCTTCCTCGTGCAGTTCGCATAGCGAGTAGGCAGTAAGTCGTCACCCTGGCGAAATGTTCCTCGAACAGTAGTACCTCATCGGGGTTGCGGTCGAAAGCGCGGTACAATTCGCGGACAGCTTCGAAGATGTGTCCTCTGGGGGCGTAGTCGCTCCAATCGTCCTCGTCCCATCGGGCGAGGCACTCCCGTTGAATCTGCGCTTCGAGCGCGTCGAATTCGCTCTTTGGGTACTCAGGCAATACCTCAACTTGTTCTTCGTCTTCGGTTATCCCGTCCGTGCCCGCTGACGAAGGGTTGTCGAAGTCGGGAACGATCTCGAACAGAAAGTCGTCAGAATCGCGTGGTTGGTACCCTTCGTTTTGCAGGGCGAGTCGAACCTCGAGTTGTGAGAACGGATCCGCCGCGACGTAGACGCGGTTGTCGTTTCCCATCCCGATGACCGAGGTCGCTCGACCAGGGATGTCGTAGTCCTCAGTGAGCGTTCGGTACAGGTCTTCCGCCCACTGCTCTGTGGGGTGGAGCTGTTCGTCGTCGGGGTTCCAGGGGTCGTTATCGTCAGTCATTGTCCGGTCGCACCATTTCGATGTAGTGGGTTGTCGCCGCCTCGAAGTACACGTTCTGCTCGACGCCGTCGAACCGATGTCTCAGCGGAAATGCGATGTTGCTTTTCACCCATTCCTCAACCCGTTCCCGCCCGAACGAAGCGTACTGTCGTTGAAGGTGGAGTTTCTCCTCGAGGTCTAGTTCCGGGAAATGGAAGTCGTCGGGGTCGTGGCCGGCAATTTGCCCTTCGTCGGGTGGGTCGGGATCGGTCATATGGTCGATTACGCGTCCGAATCAGTGTCCGTTGGGCGTTTCAACTCGCATATGGCGAGGTCGTCGATTTGGTTGAAGACGTAGTCGTCCTCTGAGCGTTTCACGAATCGAACGCGCTCGCGGAGGGTGGCGTGCGCGGATTGAGTGTCGTACTTGACCTCCTCCCACGGCTTCAGCCGTGGGATTCCTCTCGCGGTGGGCAACCCGGTGTTGCCGCACCCGGAGGCAAATTTCTCCCTGATCGGGATACTCCGGTTTGCGGGTTCCACTTTGGGCCACCACAGAGGGTGGCGTCTGGTGTGCTTGCCCTTCCGGGTTATCCACTCGTGGCACGCCGCCTCGTGTTATCACGATGGCGTGCGTCCCCCGTCGTGTTCTCTCGGGGAGCCGCAGGCCGGGCCATCGGCCTCACCCCGTGTTTCATTCTCGTGTAGGGGTGGCAAGTGCGGGGGAGGCTCGCTTTTTCATTATGATGGAGACACCCATCCAACTCCAGGTTTCCCCGACTTGCTTGACAGATAATGGCACTTCAGGCGACTAAAATACTGGGGTTGCAGCCGAGTGCAGTGCGGTGGTTTGCCGCGCCGTGCTGTCGCTCACACCCACCCCTGAAGGAGTGCGCTTCCGCTCATATCGTGTCAGGC
>LKMJ01002109.1_pt1 | contig 18091 bp, 24 predicted proteins | sample 643391 | NCBI WGS metagenome assembly LKMJ01 (sample SAMN04112250, study PRJNA286221) | soda lake metagenome | biome: soda lake; feature: Kulunda Steppe; material: water; isolation source: sample PL-Br10 brine of Picturesque Lake | place: Russia: Kulunda steppe | collected 2010-07 | reverse complement strand
TCCTCCTCCTCCTCCTCCTCCTGCTCCTCCTCATCATAGTCATCATCGCCCCCGCTCCTTTCGTCACTGCTGCCGTCCTCACTCATTCCCCCAGGAGCCTCTGCCTCGTCTCCTTGCTTCTTCTTCTTGCCTATGCTTCTGCCAGTTATCTGCGCGAGTCAAACAAGAGGCAATCTGAATACAGAGGGAAAACCCTCCTTGAGCGCAGGTATTGCCCAAGGAAGCACCCAGTGTAGCAGTGCACAGTTGTTGTCCCAAAAAGTCAACAGCACAACACCAATTCACAATCCTCATTGACAGACAGCGCACAAATGCTGGAACAAAAACACACACGCATCGCTTGTTTTGAATCACAGTCTGCATGGTACCACTTTGTGGTAACCACAAAAACACCACAATCATTGGCAATAAGCCACCTGACATCACAATCGTTGGCAATAAGCCACCGGACATCACAATCGTTGGCAATAAGCCACCTGACATCACAATCATTGGCAATTAGCCACCTGACATTCCGAGCTTGCCCCCTGATGCTTCCCAGGAACTTGCGCTTGCCTTACCTCTGCCATAAGGGTATCAATGTCTGGCTCATCCTTCAACTCCAGCTTGTCAGCTGCAAACAGTGCTGCAGGGCAGGGATGAAACAGCAAGCGTCAGTTCCCGATCACAGCGTAAGCCACTCTCAGACATAACACTCATCATATTTCCTGCTTTCGTACCTCATGTACTTAAGTGTGCTAAACCTCAGGGCAAACGAGGCACATGAGCCAGGCATACCACCATATAAAATTGCATGCATGCGTAGCGGTTTTAGGAAGGCCTGGCCTTGTTTGGGCGGGTGGATGCCACTCCAGAACCTTTCTTCTTATGTACCGCGGGGAGCGAGGACATGCACCTCGTCCCATCAGCCATCTTGCGCACACCACCTAGATGGATAGGCACCCATTGACCATGAGGTTAACTTTTATATCAGCCTAAGTGAAAGCTCGTTAAGAGAGCTTCAAGTTTTTAAAGCACGGCTAAACTTGTGCGGCACCCTCCTCATTCACAATTTAGGGGGTGCGCCTCTTCCCCCATGCTTTCTTTTCTATCATTAATTGCCTTTTCTCTTACCTTTTTTATTCTGAAAGCGCCTTCCCTGCATGTGCTTCTTGACTGCGTCTAAGGATTTGTCCATGAGCTGCCCGGTCAAGGCACAGTACAGCATGTTCCTGCATGCGCCAGAGAAGCCTCCGTTTCATGACTGGGGCATTTAATACGTGGCCATCGTCAGCGCTCAACAGTTCAGGACATGCTAAGCTGGTGTGCACTAATCCGTTATGACTGCTACTCACGGGAAGTTGGCCGATTGCACAATAAAGGGCTCGTACTTCTCCAAAGCATGTTCGGCATCAAAGCGCTTCCTGAGCTTGGCAAACTTGGTGCCCCTACGCAAACTCAGATCAGGTGAGAGATGGTCAGGACTTGTGGAAAGAGTGTGCATGCATGCGAAGATGGTTGCAAGTTGCCCCATCACGTGGGTGTGATGTTTGTAGTGGCGGCTCAGCAAGACGCAGTTTTGAGCATAGTACATACCTGATGAAAGCGCTAATCACATCCAACCGTGGGGGAAACTGATGGTCATTCACTTTACATTTCACTTTGCCATCAGCCAAGACTGTAAAGTAGCGCTTGTGCTCCTCCAACAACTTGGATAATTCTGGTTCCATAATTTCACTGAGATGGGATTGATAAATAGTGACGATGTTTTGAACCTAACCTTCCTAACCTTCAAACGCGTAGCAATTTTTGCCGTAGACAATTTTGGATTCGTTCTGAGGAATTAGTTAGTGGGACTCGTTGACACCATTAGTGAGCAGGTCAGTTCAGGTGGCTAGGAGGAGGGCCTAGTCGAGTGGGTTACACACAAGGGTAAAAGGCACACTTAATACTGTTGCTAGTATGGCAAGCGTGCTTGGGGATGTGCTGCCAAGCCCCCCAACTGATGGGATCACCCAGCTTCAGTTTAGCCAATTTACAAATACGCTAGTGGCCTCATCGTGGGACAAGGTATGCCTTAATTACCGATGATAGACTGGCTCTGCACAAAGCACGCATATTTGGCGCGCACGCACGATTGGATGCCTGCATGGGCGCTTGCGCACGGACGGACAGACACCAATGCGCGCACACACACACACACACACACACGCAAATGTACACGCAGACACATACACAATCATAAGCAAACATTTTCACGCACATGCACTCATACGCACACATGCACGCATACAAACATTTACGCACATACATGCACAGATGCACATGCACACGCACGTGCACACAAGCACACACACACAAGCACACACACACGCGCATGCACACACACATGTATATGCACTCTCGCACACATGCTCACAAATTCAGGTATAATCTAGCATAAGCACAAATCCGTGCGCACTTTTTTAAGACTAGCGCGAGTGCACACGCACGTACACACACACGCACACACACACACACACACACACTCACACACATGAATTAGCTTGCGTGCGCGCATACAACTGTATGTTCTTGCTTGCACGTACACCCACATCCCTTCATGCATGGGTACACATTGCTCGTAGACTGTTCGCGTTTACGATGGCGAGCGCCGCGTGCCCTTGGCCACTTTTCCACAAGGGGCACCTGTGCTGGATATCTGCTTCCCGGATGACAGCACAGTCTTTGCCGGAGCCCTAGATGGGACAGTCTCCAAGTGCGTAACTGCGCGTGTTGCTTTGTGATCGATAGTTGTCGGGCTGAACACTAGTGCTGCATGTCTCCCAATTTGCTTTTTGCTGTCGGCTCAGTGTGGCTGCTGCAGCAAGGAACTGGTTGCATAGCTCATGGCCTGACATCAGGCATGCTGTTTGGATCAAGCCTTGCTACATAAGTCGTGTCATGAGGCCAAAATTTCCCCTTTCTTGGGCCAAAGCTCACACAGGCGCCATGTGTTTGGGATCACATGACAGGCTCCAGTTACCGGGTGGGCAACGGGTGGTACTTGGGCAGCACAATGCGCCAGTGCGCTGCGTGACATACCTCCCAGATAGAGGGCTTGTTGTCTCTGGAAGCTGGGACCAGGTGAGTATCCTGCTGCTGCAGGAAGCTCTACCTGTGGAGCTGCTGCCTTGTAGCTGTCAGGCGGCAGGATAGAGCCGAGCGGCTTAAAGGTCCCGCTCCTATGCTGCGCGTATTCACGCCAGGTTCTCGCCATTGCATTGGTGCTGCTGCAATGATAAGCCAACAGGCAGAAAGTGCTTTCAAGAAGCACCTCCTGTTGATTTCTCCCATTTCTTACAACGTTAGTGTTCCTACCATGTGCTCGTGCAGCAATTCCACCATAACGCCTACCATTCTGCCCAGTCTGCTCCTTCGTGCTGGAGTCTCTCAGTGCTAGGGCAAGTCCTGCGCAATGTTTGCCTTACCTTGTAACAACTGATGCAATTGCAATTGCTGTGCGCCTTCGTTGCAGACCCTTAAGCTATGGGATCCACGAGCCCCGAACCCGTTAATTAAGACTGTTGGACCACTGCCTGGAAAAGTGTACACCATGTCTTCCTCACATAGCAAGCTTGTTGTGGGCACCTCGCGACGCTTCGTCCTGATATACGATACTCGCAAGTAGGTCCCACTACCGCGATTTAAGGCAGGGTTCAAGGTGGCGTGCTTGGTGCAAAGAAAGGATTACTGGTGCAGCTGGTTGACATTTTAGAAGGTGCATGCTTGATGTGTTGCTTGGAAATTGTAGAGTGCTGTCATCTATGAAGAGGCACCTGTTGCAGGCTAGTGCCAAGAGTGGCCTCAGGTTCAAATGAAACCTCAAACAGTTCAGTTTCATGCATACTTGGGCGCTCACAGGCTGGAGTATGGGGCTGCTGAGCAACAGAGAGAAAGTTCACTGAAGTACCAGACCCGCTGCATTTCAACGTACCCTGACGGTAGAGGATACGCACTCGGGAGCGTAGAGGGCCGTGTGGCGATGGAGTTGTTTGACCTGAGCCCGGAAGTCCAAGCTGGGAAGTATGCATTCAAGGTAAAGTTCAACTGACATTTGGCCTGATATGAGCACTCAGGCGGCAGCAGGGCTCAACTAATGTCTGGGTGGTACGGCAGGCAGGATGCAGACTGGTCACAGGAGTTGGATAATTTAGCAGCGTCAAACATCCTTTGCTCTGCCTGCGCAACTATCTCATTGATGCACTCCACCTGCGTGTTGTGCTTTCTGTCCCCAGTGCCACCGGCGCATCGAGGAGGGCAAGGGAGAAGTGGTGTACCCAGTACACTGCATCGCCTACAACACTATGTATGGAACGTTTGGCACGGGGGGCGGAGACGGTGTCATCAACATCTGGGACGGTGACAACAAAAAGCGCCTCTTCCAAATATCCAGGTGTGTCCATTATGCACACGTTATGGCTTGTTACAGCTGCCCTATGCGGCCGCACTCTTGTATTAGGACCGAGCCTTGCCAAAGCGCTTGTGTTCATGCAGCATCAGGGTACTGATACTGCTGGCTTGCTCTACAGGTACCCAACCAGCGTGGCTGCTATGTCTTTTAGCCGGGATTCACGCTTCTTGGCGGTGGCATCTAGCTACACGTACGAAAAGGTGCGACGCTCAAGGGGAGCTCAGCAAAAGTCATGACGAGCATGAGAAGGTTGAGCCCCTTGATCAAGGGGTCGAGCCATTTGACACGTAAGCACACAAGTTCTTTCAAGCCACTTAACCGGTTATCTTCTTTTATCTTATATCAAGGACTCACGTGCTTGCGCAGACTCCATGCTTGTTCTGGTACGGACTGCTTCATGTGGGTGTTTTCCTGATGGAGCTTTGTTCAGGCTGGTGTGCGGTGCACAATTGTCGAAAGTTTCAGGGGTTATGCTGGCAAATTCCCCGATGTCCCGGTATCTATTGCATGCTGAAACTGCAGCATTGCTTGACATATGCAGGGGGACATTCCTCATGAACCGGACCAGATCTTCATTCGTGCAGTAGATCCTGCTGAAGTACGTCCTAAAGCAAAGGCACCCAAGCCAGCCGCATGAAACTGCGGCCTGGAGCTCTGTGATCATATATGACTAACTTTGGGTCCTGAGACCTGACCATCGTCTCCACCATGGTACTTTCTTATCATGTATCAACGTTGAGCGAAACATCGAGAACGATCCTGATAGCCCCAAGCAGTATTGATTTTGAGACAAAATCTGTTATTCAACTATTTCAGAAGTTCAATACGACATGTATTCATCTAAGGTTAGGAATTAAGCGATCTGTAGCCAGTAAATAAAGTTATCGTCGAACTTTTTAGTCATTTTCATGCATATAATGCAGAAGCTGAGATGATCCAGGATGGCAGACGTGGCGCGGCTTGCCCAGGTATGTTTGCAGACTAGCACCCGAATACGCGCGTAGTTTGTAGGGTTCTTACTAGATTGAAGTATCCATTCACGACCATCCGTGGGAATATAGGAGGAGAACATGCATTGCATAGTTTGCTTGCACATGTGTGCCTGTAACATTCAGTGCATCACCCGCAGTGATGCAATTGGCTGTACTGCACTTACATTTTGAACAATGGTGCATTTGAACCGCAACGCGCTCATCGCTTGCATACATGTACTTGCTTCAATTGCATTTGGTGCTTACTTATTGTTAGCATAGATTGACACGTCTACCATAAGGCAATCGCCCATGTTTCAGAAGTGAACTTACCAGAGAGGAGCAGAGCAAGCTCTTGTTTGTGCACCTTAGCAAAGAATGCTGTTTGGTATCACCAGCGTATTCCGCCTCCCTGCAGATACAGGTATTGACCTCTTGCTGCATAAATGGTCTTGGGCAGCAGGCTGCGTGGCAGTGTGTGATCATATAGCAAGTGCACCTCCAGCCAGGCTCGCACGTGGCAGGCAGGCTCACCAGCCCACATGCATGTAAGCCGCGAGGGACTAGGCTAGAGTGTGCCTGTCCAGGCCCATATCTATGCAGGTGGTGCAAGACCCCAATTGGATGAGCGGCTCGCATGGCACCCAGCGCGACCCCCCACCGACTGAGCGGTGCCAACCCACCAGCCACGTGAGCGGGGCACGCACCCTTCCACTTGGCCCCTGCCCCCGCAGCAGCAGCAGCAGCAGCTGAGCCACATGCACAACGCCCCCCTGCCCCCCGGCTCAGCAAGCCTCGCGTCCGCGCTCGCACTGGTGGCGTCCTCAGAGGCCCGCGCCGCACGCAGGGCCGCGGGCGGTGCAAACCCTGCCTCGGGCCACGGCAGCAGGAGCACCAGCTCTGCCAGGGCAGGCAGCAGCCCAGGTCGCGGGCTCAGCAGCGCGGCACGCCAGCACCTCCAGCGGCCCGCCTCCGCTGCCGATGGCTCAGCAGCTGGGGCCGGGCCGCCCCTGGCGGCGCACTCCGCTGCGGGCGGCCCTGCGCCGCTCCACCCCCACAACTCCGCCCATGCCAAGCACACAAGCCATATACGGCCCCCCCTACACCCCAGCGGACATTCAGCGGCAGGTGGCGGCGGCGCGGTAGAGGGCGGCGCGGGCAGCGGCCCCAACACCACAGCCCCGCCGCCGCCCAGCCTCGCGGACACACTGCTGCTGGAGGCCATGCAGCATGACCTGCGCAGGCTGCAGGTGAGCGATGCAGCGTGACCTGTGCAGGCTGTAGGTGGGCCGCGCCTTTGCGTGGTTGCCCAGGAGCGCATGTGTAAGTGCATGTTTTAGTGTGTGCCGCACCATGTCCGGGCACACCCTCTGCTGATTGTGCTGCCTGCGATAGCCCTTCCCGTCCCAGTGTCCTTCTACAGCATGTCATACCCCCAAAATGTGCAACAGCGGGCGCGCGATGCTCCCCTAGCAGAGTGCCCCCTTTCCCCCCAGCCTGCCAGCTCTGTGTGCGCATGCCCACGCGCAGCTGGTGCTGGACTTCGGGCCCCAGGCGGCCCTGCCCCCGCTGCTGGAGACTGTGTCGGGGGCAACGGCGGACAGCCATGCCGCAGCGTCTGGTCAGGCCATGCCCGTCAGGCCCGCATCTGCTGCGACCACAAAAGGGAAGGCCAGGAGCGCAAAGGGGGATCCAGGCGCAGGCGGCCCTGCTGCTGCGGGGGACCCAGAAAGCTCGCACACCCAGGGGGAAGGTTGGGTGGAAGGCAAAGGAGATGGCGCCGGCAGCGGGGGCAGCAAGGAGCCAGACAAGCTGGGAGCCGAGATAGAGCAGATCATGGAGCGGGTGAGGAAAGGGGGGGGGGGGCAGACCTGCTGTTTGAGCTGTGGGATGGGTGTGGGTGAGGGTGTGGGTGTAGGAATGATGGAGGATGGAAGTGCAGGCATGGTTTAGGGGGTGTGTTAGTCAAAGTGTGTTAGTCAAAGTGGGTTAGTCAGAGTGGGTTAGTCAGGGTGGGTTAGTCAGAGTGGGTTTGTCAGAGCGGGTTAGTTAGAGGGCTGCTGTAGGCTGCTGCTCAGCTGTCGGGACAGGCCATACACTACAAAACAGGCCATGCACTACAAGACACAGTCGTGCATGGGCCGGCAGGCTCTACGGAGTGAGCACTTCTTGGATGGGTGCTGGGTGCGAGCGTGGTACTGCTTGCGGACACAGACTGTGCTGTAAAGCTTCAACTGCAGTAAAGCTTTAAAGCTTTAAAGGATGTTGGGCAAAGACAGCACTGCTGTAAAGCTTTAAAGGATGTTGGGCAAAGACTGCACTTGGCGCGCAGACACTCCCTGCTGGGCTGTGCAGACACTCCTTGCTCTTTGTAAACTGAGTGTTACAGGTAAGAGCACCGTCTGTTTGGTAAACAGGCCTTGGCCAGGGTGCTGTTGTACAGAGTGAAATGCTGTGCACAAGCCTCACTTCCTGCTGAGCCACTCTGCGCTCACTGCCGCCTGGTACCTGTGTATTGCGTGCTGGGCATTGCAGGTGGCACAGGCGGCTTTGCCAGAGAAGGGCGTGCGGGGTCTGGTGCCGCCACCGCAGCAGCAGCAAGCAAGCTCCTGCGACCAGAGCGCAGCGGTCCGTGCAGCCCTGCTGCAGCTCTTTTGCTGCCGGACAGGTGTGCAGAGGCAACCATGGCGCATGCATCTGCTAGTGGAAGGGCTGCAGCGCATCTTTTTGGGGAGTGAGATTGCTGGTGCTTGTGGACCGGGCAGAGGGGTTTGTGACAAACACACACACACATCATGGCCAGGAGCATCCTTGGGTGGCAAGGGCTAGTGCAAGGCGGCAAGCTGGACACTCAACTGCAGAGGGCTGCATCGGCGTACCTACAAAACGAGGGCTGTGGTATCAGGCCCACAACCTGACGTAGACCGGGAAGGCACCAACACATCCATGGCAGATGGTCTGGAGAGAATGAAAATGATGCACCAAAGTACAATCTCCAAAAGCAAGAGCAACCAGCTACAAGCAGCCCTGCAGGCATGTAGGGCCGCGCATGCACGTGGGCCACGTGCGCTCAACAGGGCCTACTGTTCGCCCATCCTTTGATGCACGTCGTCCGTTCCCTTTGCTTTTGCCCCGCGCGCACAACAGGGTCCACTGTTTGCCCATCCTTTGATACACGTCATCCTTTCCCTGCGTTTGCGCCGTGCGCATGGGGCAGGACCTGTGACGTGCCTGCCCTTCGTTGCCCACCATCCTTGTCCTTTGATGCCACACTGCCCACGCCTGTAGGCCACCTCCTGTCTGTGCTGTGCACGACGTTGGGCGGGCAAGTTGGCACGTACAACGACACTTACTGGGCGCGCGCCGCCGCCAACGGCGCCCATGCCAGCAAAGATGCCAGTCATTGTGCGCCTGGCCCCGGCGCCCCTCATGCACCAACCCACGCCAACGGCACCCCGTTTGGGAGCAGCCACCATCAAGGCCCATTCCCCCCTCAGGAGCCCCAGCAGCACACCCAGAGTGGGCTGCACAACGACCCCAAAGGCCGCCCGAAAGCAGTGCTGCCAAAAGCAGGTGGGTCAGCAGGGGGGCTGCGGGTGGGTGCAAGTGGGAGGCGGCCTCGTGCAGAGGGCATAGCATGGTGCTGCTGGTGCTGGTGGGGGCAAAGGCTTGGGACTGTGCACCCAGTGCCGAGCTTGCAGAGGCCATAGCATGGTGCTGCTAGGCGCAATGCCTTGGGACTATGCACCCAGTGCCGAGCTTGCAGGGGCCATAGCATGGTGCTGCTAGGCGCAATGCCTTGGGACTATGCACCCAGTGCCGAGCTTGCAGAGGCCATAGCATGGTGCTGCTGGGGGCAAAGGCTTGGGACTATGCACCCAGTGCCGAGCTTGCAGAGGCCATAGCATGGTGCTGCTGGGGGCAATGTCCTGGGACTGTGCCCCCAGTGCCGAGCTTGCAGAGGCTCGGGGGTGATGCTTGAGCGTTGGGCAGCACAAAGCAGTGCTGGCAAGAGCACTCATCGGTGAATGCACGCGCCTCCCTAATTGTAAGCGTCCAATGCTCTGTGTACAGCATGGCTCTGGGTGCTGCACGCTGTTGTGCGTAAACACATACACACATTCACACGCATACCCTTACACCTTTACACACACACACACACCTCTGCACACAGGCATACACACATGTATTCACTTGCACACCTCTACACGCATGCACATACAGGTGGCTTGGGCAACAGTCCTAAGCAGCGCGCCGGTAGCGCCCGTCCGGGATCAGCAGCAGCAGCAGCAGCAGCAGCAGCAGCAGCAGAGCACGAGCCGCACAGGCACACTAATGGGCACAGTAATGGGCCAGCTTTGGGTCTGCAAGGCCACGGCATGGGCGTACGTGGTGGTGGCTTGCCCAATGGAGTGAAGGAGGCTGGCCACAAAGCGCCGCATCAGCGCAGCATTCCCTACGTGTCCATGTACCCTATGCTGCAGGTGCGCGCGCGCGTGTGTGTGCGTGTGCATGTACGCATGGATGTGCCTTGCAGCAAGGCCCTTGCAGCTTGGCCCCTCCGGTCCCTTGACAGCCATTAACCCAGCAAGCAGGCACCCTTCAGGCAAGAAGGGAGGTGCTCATACGCTGAATGCTCGGCGGGTGTGGCGTGGCACGCCTCAGCTGCAGTGCTGTGCCCTGAGTAGTGCAGCTGCTCCAACCGCTCCTGTGACTGTGACATTCCAGACCAGCTCGTGCCCCCAGCTAGCCACCGAGCTCCCATCCTAGATCGTCTGTGTTGCTGTGCTGTGCGCACGTGTTCCCCTGACACGCTGCGAGGCCCTGGCTGCTGAAGCACAGCTTGTGCGCCTTCGGTCCCTCTGGGGGAGGCCCCAAAGTGGAAGTAGCGAGTGCGCACCACCCATTGGGTGTCATCATCATCATCATCATCATCATCATCATCATCGTCATCATGACGTGGACTGCAATGCAGGCGGTGTCGGATGTGGCAAGCTGCTTGAACCAGTTTGTAGGCATGCGGCGGGAGCGAGACGACATGCTGATGGAGATACAGAGCCTGCACCGGCAGTGAGTGCCATCAACCAATTGACCACATGGCACCCATCCATCACCATATGTTCCAAAAGACGGACGCTTGAAGTGTGTGTGCACTGGTGTCATGGGGAACAACATTTTCGCTGGGGCCATCGGTGATGGGCCGCCTGGCCAGGGCAAGTTGATGTGGACTTGGCACAAACCATGGAAGGGGCCAGCAACTCACCCCGGCAGCAAGGCCCCCGCACTGTCTCACAATGCATTGAGTAGATGCCAGCCAGCGGGCATGCTCTCTATGAGTGGTCGGCCATGGCCTGACAGGGCCATGGAATGGGCCACAGCACGCGTGCTGTTGGTGGTGATGGCATGACACAGTGCACTGCGCAGCAAGCTTGTTGCTCGCACGTGTGCACCGCAGGTCGTGCGGCGCCAACACGGGACACAACACACACAATACACACATGCACACACACACACGCAAACACACACACACACACAACACACACATGCGCGCACACACACACAGACACATGCGTGCACACACACACACACAGACACACATGCGCACACACACAACACACACACGCAAACACACACACACAACACATGCGCGCACACACACACATGCGCACACACACACACACACATACACACACACACACAAACACACACACCATGTGTGTGCAACATGCACCCGCATCCCCATTGCACCCACGTCACAGGCTTCTGGGCTTGCAGCAAGACAACACGCTGCTACGCAACTACATTGCTGACAGCAACCTGGACGCCCCAAAGTCCCAGCCCAAGTGCAGCGTGTGCTCAAAGCCGGCAAGCAGCGCCAGCCAGCCAGCCTCCCCACCAGACAGCACTCTGCTGCTCACCCTTAACAAGCAGCTGCAGCAGCAGCTGCAGCAGGCGCAGCTGCAGCTGCAACAGCAGCAGAAGAAGGCCAAGGACCAACTTGAGCAGCACCAGCTGCAGGCCCAGGTGGGGAGGGCAGTAGGCGACTCAGGCGGGGAGCACACACTGCGCAATGCTTGGGTGCTTTTGAGTAGCACAACCAATGCTGCGCTGCCTCATCTTCATCTTAAGCAACGCAGGAGTGCTGCGCTGACAGCCTCCTTGAACCGAGGCTGATACAGGTGCTGCCCTGCCTCTCTGATCTCCTTCACCTCAAGCACCAAAACAGACCATGCACAGAGTAGGCGCCTTCATCCGCCTAGCAATTTGAGCTGCCAGATGAGGCAGCTGTCTGCCCGGCCCATGATAGCAAACTTGCACACCTGACTCCTGAGCCTATGACGACCCTGTGCCCCTGACTCCTGAGCCTATCACCACAAGCCTGTGCCCCTGACTCCTGAGCCTATGGTCACAAAGTGTGCATCTGACGCTGAGGACATGGCAATGGCCCGGCCGGGCCGGTTTGCTTCGGTGTGTCTAGCAGCTCTGAGAGATTGAGACTGGAGCAAAACGTTTATGTTGGTGCGGGCATGCTGACTGCAGGCAGAGCTAAGGAACTGCATGCAGCTGCTGTCTGTGGCTGAAGACAAGCTGGATGCTGCGCTAAGGTGTGGACACACTGCATTCGATGGGCTTGGGTTCTGGCTCGTCTCCTGCCCGGCATCATCAAAAATGCTCTTGCACTTCACATGCCTTGTGTAAACATAACTTTACACGGCTTGCAAGCTCGATCATCTCCTCAGCGCACCCGCTTTCATCCAAGAACACCTTGCCTCAAAGGCTGCTGAGGAGGAACATGGGGCCCTGCTCCCGCCTTCAGCAGTGCAGAACCCTACTGTGGGCACAGAGTTGCAGCCACGCGGGCACCTCCCAGAAAAAAAGACTGACATTGTTGGGCCTCCCGCAGGGATCTGGATGCCCAAAAAAGAAAGGCTGAGGCAGCTCAGCGCCAGGCGGAAGAGCTGCAAGCTCAGGTATGTGCAGTTCAGCTGATGTGAGGGAGACAAAGAGGGGCACGGTGGACAGCACTACCCCCAGGTTCCACCTCATATTACACCATGAACGAGTAAGTGCAAGTGCACTGAGGGCGGTGTCAGCGCGTTTGTCGCACCATGAGCACCCTGCAAGCAATAGCAGAGCATCTTTGTCTAAAGTTGTGGGTGCATTTGGAAAGCTGCAGCTTAAATGTCCCACCTCATGTGTTGCTGTTGCTGCCGCTGCTGCTGCCTGCAGATCACCCCCCACCAAGAGCAGCTGTGGTCCGTGCAAAGGATAGAGAGGCAGCATGCCGCGGAGGTCAAGCAGAAGCTCGAGGCAGAACTGAAAGAGGCCGTAGCCCAAAAGGTGGCCACATGCATGCAAGCATGAGCACCATCATGCTGTGCGCCGCCGGTGCGGACAACCTGCTGCATGCATTCCAGATCTGTGTGCGTGGTGCAAGCCCGTGCCTGTGCTTTGTGAATGCATGCACAGCTCACAACACACGTGCACTGCTTGCACTACGCGTCCCCTCCCCTGCACTGCTCGCCCCCTCTAATCCATATGCACACATGGAGTGCCCCCTCCCCTGCCTGCCCTGCCCACGATCAGCACCCCCAGCCTTCCCTGTGCTGCCCACGATCAGCACCCCCAACCTTGCCTGTGCTGCTCATGATCGGCACCCCCAACCTTGCCCACACAGGTGCGGGCAGAGGCCGAAATGCGCGTGGCCAAGATGGAGGTGTTTGAGCTGAAGAGCGCCGAGTCGGTGCGCAGCAACACCGTGCATCGGGAGGGGCATGCCTTGGAGGGACTGCAGGCAGAGAACAAGGCACAGGCCGCGGAGCTCGCCAAGCTCAGGTGCGGAGCTCGCCAAGCGCCGGGTGCGTGGAGCAGCATCTGCTGCACGGGACTAAAGGGGAAGGGGCGCATGGCCAGTCTCATCTCTGGGGTTGGCACCTGGAACCGCTGCCCTGCGCTGCTTTTTTGGGTGACGGCAGAAAGCAGTGGGCATGGCACTGCCACGTGTGCTCAGCAACCCCTCCAATCTATTGAGGGGCCTCATTCCCAAGGCTGCCGCTTGTGCTGTTGCTGCTTTAGATGAGGATGAGGGTGTGTGTGTCTGTAAGGATGGTGTTGCTGCTGCTGTTTGTGTGTGTGTGCGCGCGCAGGTCCCACCAGACCACCTTGAACACAGCCATCAAAGCCGCAGAGCAGCGCGCGGACAAAGCCGCGGCTGCCCAAAAGGCCGCGGAGCAGCGCGCCGACAAAAGCGCGGAGGCGCTAAGAGCCGCGGAGCAGCGCGCGGACAAGGCGGCTGCCGCCCAAAAGGCTGCAGAGCAGCGCGCCGACAAGGCGGCAGCGGCAGTCAAGACCGCAGAGCAGCGCCTGGACAAGGCAGCAGCGGAGGCTGCCCGTGCCGCAGCCCAGTGCAACAAAGATGCCGCGATTGAGCAGCAGCTTGCCAAGGTAGGTTTGTGAGTGCGCGCGTGTATTTGCGATTGGGTGGGGGGAAGGATGTATATTTTGGATAGCACCATGCCGCGGTTGAGTCAGCTCAGAGACAAGGGAGCTCGAAGATGCCCGCCGACGCCTTTGCCCAAAGCCGTGCCTGCCCGTCCTAGCAGACTCCCAGTCAGCACCCAAAACTATGTGCGTGCGCGTCTGTGCCTCCATCCTGCGCAGGCGCAGGCAGATGCCAAGGCTGCAGAGGCCAAAGCCGCTGCAGCTGTTAAGGCAGCTGAGCAGCGCACAAGCCAGGCAGAGGCTGCGGCCAAGGCTGCGGACTTCCGTGCAACAAAGGGTGTGAAGACCCTGGAGGGCATGGAGCAGGAAAACAGGTGGGGGCGGCAGCATGGCTTGCGCGCTGCTCGCCTGGGGGTCACTGCCGTCATTTGTGGGTGTCATTGTTCTTTGGTTTGGAGGTGTGTTGGCATGAAGGTGTGAAGGCATGGAGGTGTGTAGGCATGGAGGTGTGTAGGCATGGAGACATGGAGGAGTGTAGGCATGGAGGGGCTGGAGGCATGGAGGTGTGTAGGCATGGAGGTGTGTAGGCATGGAGGTGTGTAGGCATGGAGGTGTGAAGGCATGGAGGTGTGAAGGCATGGTGTGTAGGCATGGAGGTGTGTTGGCATGGAGGTGTGTAGGCATGGAGGTGTGTAGGCATGGAGGGGCTGGAGGGCAGGGAACGAGGGACCATGGGAGCAGGCAGGGGGGCAGTCCCTTGTGTTGGAAGGCATGCGGCCCCAAGGGGATAAGGTTCAGGGCCAGGGTTAGCTGGCGTAAGAAAGAGCCCAATGGTTAAGGTTTACACCCAGGGTGGACCCATAATTTATGATAATAGTTAACACCCAGGGTGGACCCATGATTTATTAGAATGGTTTGGATAACACCCAGGGTGGACCCATGGTTTACCATAAAGGTTTGGAGGACGCCCAGGTTGGGCCTTGGATTAATTGTATATAGCCTCAAATTACAACAATTATAGCTTAGATGGAAGCTGCGGCTGGAGCAGGTGGACAAGTGGGGGCCTGGAACAGAGGACAGGGAGAGGACAGGAGGACAAATTAGGTGGACAGAAGGACAACTTAGGTGGACAGAAGGACAAATTAGGTGGACAAGTGGGGGCCTGGAACAGAGGACAGGGAGAAGACAGAAGGACTCCTGAAGAAAATAAATTTTTTGCGGGGGTAAGAAAGAGGGAGACAGGATGATGAGAGAACAAGTGGAAGAGCTCGGGGCCCAGGCCCTGGGGGACTGTGCAGGAGAAGAAGGAACAGGGGGCAGCGGCAGGTCTGCACTGTGCGAGGAATCTAATGTTGTGCGCTCTTGGTGTACCTTGTACACGAAGTTTGGATGGATGCATGTATCTTTGGGTCACTATTAGTCATTCACTGCTCTTGAGACCGCTGGCTGCGCAGTCACTATTAGTCACTATCAGTCACTATCAGTCACTATTAGTCACTATTAGTCACTATTAAGTCACTATTAGTCACTATTAGTCACTATTGGGTCACTATTAGTCATTCACTGCTCTTGAGACCGCGGGCTGCGCGGCTCCGCTCCACAAGACAGCCCTGAACATGCGCTCAGCTACCCAAAGAGCCTGTACATACGCTCAGCTCCTTGTGCCGATCCTGGTGCAGGAAGCTGGAGGCCTCACTGGCCAGCACAAGGCTAGCCTGCGAGGATGCAACGTCCTTGGCTGCAGAAGAGCGCAAGAAGCTAGCTGCAGCTGAGAAGCACAACGCCAACCTCACTGTAGGTCCTCACACACACTGCGCCTGTAGGACCCCATGCGCACTGCATCTGCTTCCCTGCCCCCTCTGTTTGAGCGGATGGAAAACAGGCTGGCTGCCCTTGCAACCGCCCCCTTTGTGTGGAAACTGCGCTCACGAGCAGTGCCCTTGCGCCCACCCCTTTTGTGTGAAGATTGCGCACACAAGCAGTGCTCTTGCACCCACCCCTTTTGTGTGAAGACTGCGCAAATAAGCAGTGCCCTTGCACCCACATGCTTTGTGAGAAGGTTGTGCACACAAGCAGTGCCCTTGCACCCACCCCCTCTGTCTGATGGTTGCACACATGTGCTGCACCCCCTCGCGCCCACCCCCTCTGCCTGATGGCTGAGCAAACACACTGCGTCCCCTCATGCACCAGCAAACACCCTCATGCACCCTCATGCACCAGAAAATACACTGCGTCCCCTCATGCACCAGCAAACACCCTCATGCACCCTCATGCACCAGCAAACACACTGCGTCCCCTCATGCACCAGCCCATCCAGCCCCCGACCCCGCTCTTTCTTCGCTGCCTAACTTACTGGCACGCATGCGTGTGCGGCCACCCCTGCGCGTCTGTGCATGCAGGCCCAGCTGCTGCAGATGCAGACGCGCCTGGAGGCCAGTATCAGCGCTGCCACTGAGGCAGAGGCGCGCGCTGCGCAGACAAACTCCAGCGGGGCAGCCAAGGCCAGAATAAGCAGCTTGGAAGCGCAGCTGCGGGAGGCAAAGGAGGAGATGGGCAAGGCGGCCAAGTCCAAGGTTGCAGCACTGGAGGGGGAAACAAAGGCACTCAGATCGCAGCTGCAAGAGGCGCAGCTGGACATGGGCAAGGCAGCAAAGGCCAAGGTCGCAGCGCTGGAGGAGGACGCAAAGGCGCTCAGGGCGCAGCTGCAAGAGGCGCAGCTGGACATGGGCAAGGCGGCCAAGGCCAAGGTTGCAGCGCTGGAGGAGGATGTAAAGGCACTCAGGGCGCAGCTGCGGGAGGCGCAGCAGCCTGATGTGGATGCTGGTAGGGTCGCGGGGCTGGAAGCCGTGCTGAGGGATGCACGCGAGCAGCAGCGGGAAACAAAGGAGAAGGGCAACGATGCCGCGCGTGCGGCCGGGCTGGAGCTGCAGCTGCAGGAGGCAAGGCAGCAGCGTGCGGTGGCGGTGGCAGAGAGGCAAGAGAAGGTGGCGCGAGCGGAGGCTGCGCAAGAACGGGCAGAGGCAGACGCTGAGAGGGTGAGTGGGTGTGCACAGGCAAGTTGCACGCTTGTGCTTGTGTTTATGTTGGCGGAGGTGCACAGACTTTGCACACACAATTTACACAACCACTTGAAAGAGACTTTGCACACATGATTTACACAACCACTTGAAAGCACTTTCTTGAATACGTATTTGTGCACCTGCACACATGCATGCTCTTTGTCCCACCCCAGTATGTCTGCAGAAGGCACTTCAAGATGCGCGAAACGTGTACGCCTGTTTGTGAGCTGTTTTAACTTCAGTCAGGCAGTGCGCCATGCAGGTGCGCAAGGAGCTGTATACGCTGAAGGCAGATGCAGAGGCAAATGAGGGACAGCTTCAGCAGGATCGGGAGCAGGTAGGGTGCGACAGGGGCGCCGAGCATCACCGGAAGGAGCAGAAGCCACCCAAATAGAGTACATTTGCCAAAGTATGAAGGATGGCGCACATTCACAGAGTGGGCCCACTGTATAGAATTGGCTCGTGATTGTATAAGTGGCGCAGCAGGGCAGCAAACGCCAGCAACGCGGCTGTTTGCAGAGGTGTAGCTCTGTCATGACAGCATATTTCATGAAGGCGAGAAAGAAACTAGCTCTGACGGGGCCCGCCTTTGCGGCCCTGCCTCAAATCTTTTGGTTATTTGGCGCAAATGAGGTCGCCTTGACTTCTGGGCTGCAGGTACTGTACTTCTGTACTGCCCTGCGCAGCGGTACGCCTCGTGCTATGCTTTTTCGGTACAGGAGTTGCCTCCTCTGTGCTCCTCGGGTCGTATACGACCCAGTGTCATGAAGCTCTGCCTGTATGCCAGGCAGCAGCGCCTGCACAGTCAAACTGTTCCAAAAGCCAAAGCCCCTGCAGTGCCCTCAAAGCACACATCAGCAGGCCGCTGTGTGTGTGTGTCATGCTGCGGTGTGTTGCTATGTATGCTGCGTACATTGCATACCAGTGTTGCGCGTTGGATGCATGTTCAACCACTACATGTATGCTTGTTTGGGCAAGGGATAGCGGGGTATTATCATTTGCAAGCACTGATGTTGGCATGTGCAACGTGCGCAGCTGGATGCACTGCGTAAGGAGCTGGAGGCTGAGATTGCAAGTGTGCGGGCCATGGGCACGCTCTCTCAGGTGTGTGTGTGTGTGTGTGTGTGTGTGTGCGTGTGTGTGTGTGCGTGTGTGTGTGAGTTGGTGTTGGTGTAGGTGGTGATGGG
>LKMJ01002108.1_pt1 | contig 18094 bp, 12 predicted proteins | sample 643391 | NCBI WGS metagenome assembly LKMJ01 (sample SAMN04112250, study PRJNA286221) | soda lake metagenome | biome: soda lake; feature: Kulunda Steppe; material: water; isolation source: sample PL-Br10 brine of Picturesque Lake | place: Russia: Kulunda steppe | collected 2010-07 | reverse complement strand
GCATGCTCATGGCCGGTGAGCGCATGGGCAGTCTGCAGGAGGTGGCGGTGATTGCGGCGGGGCTGAGCATTCAGGACCCGCGGGAACGTCCCGGCGACAAACAGCAGGCGGCGGATCAGGCCCATCAGCTGTTCAATGATCCGCAGTCCGATTTCCAGGGGCTGCTTAATCTGTGGAATGCCTACGAGGAGCAGCGCCAGAGCCTGTCCAACAACCAGCTCCAGAAGTGGTGCCGCAAGCATTTTCTGGCCTACATGCGGATGCGCGAATGGCGTGACATCCACCGTCAGATCATGCTGCTGGCCCGGGAGCAGAAAATGACCATCAACCAGGAACCGGCTGGCTATGACGCGTTGCACAAGGCGTTGTTGGCTGGGCTGTTGGGCAATGTGGCGGTGAAAGAAGAGAAAAACCAGTTCCTTGGGACGCGGAACCGACGGTTGCTGGTCTTTCCCGGCTCGGCGCTGGCGAAGAAACCGCCGAAATGGATTGTCAGTGCCGAGATCGTTGAGACCAGCCGGGTCTTTGCCCGCATGGTGGCGCGGATTGAGCCCGAGTGGATCGAACCGCTGGCGAAGCACGTGGTCAAGCACCACCACGCTGAACCCCACTGGGAGAAGAAACGGGCCCAGGTGGTGGCGCTGGAGTCGATCACGCTCTATGGCCTGACGCTGGTGGCCGGGCGCCGGGTGGGGTATGCGAAGATTGACCCCGTGCTGTCCCGGGAGCTGTTCATCCGCCGCGCTCTGGTTGAGGGAGAGTACGAGACCAAGGCCCCCTTTGTGGTGGCCAACCGTGAGCTGACAGAAACCATTGAGGCCCTTGAGGATAAGGTCCGGCGTCGCGATCTGCTGGTCGATGAGGAAACCCTGTTCCAGTTCTACGACCAGCGCATTCCCCGGGACGTGGTCAGCGGCCGCCATTTTGAGAGCTGGTGGAAGGAGCTGGATGAGGCCGCGCTCAATAATCTCTATCTGAGCGAGTCCGACGTGCTCCAGCGCGACGCGGACGAAGCCTCCCAGGGCGATTACCCCGATCACCTGGAGTGGCACGGGCTGCGCTTTGATCTGGTCTACGCCTTTGAGCCGGGCAGCGAGGCGGATGGGGTCAGTATCCGGGTGCCGCTCATGGCGCTCAAACAGCTGCCGGTGGAGCGTCTTGGCTGGCTGGTGCCGGGGCTGTTGCGCGACAAATGCATCGCCCTGATCAAGAGCCTGCCCAAGTCCCTGCGGCGCAACTTCGTGCCGGTGCCGGAGTTTGTGGAGGCCGCTCTGGGTAACCTGACCCCCAGCAACGAACCAGTGACGGATAAGCTCGGTGGCGAGCTGCAGCGCATGACCGGCGTGCAGATACCGCCTGAGGCCTGGCACCCCGAAGAGCTCCCGGTGCATTTGCGCATGAACGTGCAGCTGATTGATGCCGACGGCGAGGTCATTGATCAGGGCCGGGACATTACGGCCCTGCTGGCCCGACACGAGGATGAAGCCCATCAGGCACTGGAGCAGGCCTTTACTCAAGCTTCGGAAGAGCAAAGCGCTGAACCGGTGAACGAGAGCGAGGACTGGCCCGGTGGGGAGTTGCCGGAATCCCGGGAGAGCGAGCAGGGCGGTATGGCCGTGACGGTCTATCCGGTGATCGAGGACCTCGGACGCCAGGTCCGCCGCACCCAGGTGCTGGACCCGGTGCGTGCACGCCATCTCAGTCGTCGCGGCATAGCCCGGGTTCTGCTCAATCGCCTGGGCAACATGGTCCGTGACCCTGAGCGTCGCATTCCGGAGATCAAGGAGGCCGCGCTGCTGTTCGCACCCGTAGGTCGCCAGTCCCAGCTGGTGGATGATCTGCTCATGGCAACGGCCCAGCAGCATTTTCTGGGTGAGGGCGAGTTGCCCCGGGATGAGCACGCGCTGGCCCAGTGTCTGGAGCGAGGCAGAGGCGACTTCCATGACGCGCTGGCCGCCAACGCAGTGCTGCTTCGCGATGTGCTCAAGCGCCACCATGAAGTGATGAAGGGGCTCAAGGGCAGGATACCGCTCAATGTGGCCCAGAGTATGGCGGATCTCAAGTTCCAGATGAATCAGCTGATCTATCCCGGCTTCATGCAGGACACGCCGCCTGAATGGCTGGAGCAGTTTCCCCGCTATATGGACGCGGCGCTCATCCGTCAGGAGAAAATGCCCCGGGAAGCAGGCCGGGAGCGTGAGTTCCTGCACCAGTTCGAACCCTTCTGGCAGCGCTATGTGGAACGACGTGAGGCGCTGGCGCTGCAGGGCATTGAGGATGAGGCTCTGATCACTTACCGCTGGATGCTGGAGGAATACCGGGTTTCCTATTTTGCCCAGACCCTGGGCACTGCTGTTTCCGTCTCTCCACAGCGTCTGGAGCGCCAGTGGGAGAAGGTTCGACGTTAGTCGGAGTTGGCGCTGACAGCTGTCCTGTTTGTGTTACTATTTGGTGCACAGACACAGAAGCGGAGCGAGCTCGTGACCCAGGCAGTAATCAGCGCAACCGGTCTCTTCACCCCACCTGAAGTCATCGACAATGACGAACTGGTCGAGGCGTTCAATACCTATGTGCAGCGATATAACGAGCGCCATGCCGCAGAGATTGAACGTGGTGAACTGAGCGCGCTGGAACCCTCGGCGTCCTCTTTTATTGAGAAAGCCTCGGGCATCAAGCGCCGGCGCGTCATGAACAAATCAGGTATTCTGGATCCGGAACGCATGTGTCCTTCTCTGCCGGAGCGTTCGAATACCGAATACAGCATTCAGTGTGAGATGTCGGTGAAAGCGGCCAATGAGGCGCTTGAGCGTGCTGGTGTCCAAGCCTCGGATGTAGGTGCCGTGATTGTTGCCTGCTCCAACCTGCAGCGCCCCTACCCAGCGATCGCGGTGGAAGTTCAGGACGCCCTCGGCATTGATGGCTTTGCCTACGACATGAACGTGGCCTGCAGCTCTGCCACCTTCGGCATCCAGGCTGCGGTGGACAGCATCCGCAATGGCCATGTGCGGTCCATGCTCGTGGTCAGCCCGGAAATCTGCAGTGCCCACCTCAACTTCTGTGACCGCGACAGCCATTTCATTTTTGGTGATGCCTGCACGGCCGTATTGGTGCAGGCGAAAGAGGATGTGGCCTCCGGTCAGGGCTTTGACATTCTCGGAACACGTCTGAAGACGCGGTTCTCCAACAACATCCGCAACAACTTTGGATTTCTCAACCGTGCCGATGAGTCTGGCGTGGGTCAGCCGGACAAGCTGTTTGTGCAGCAGGGGCGTAAAGTATTCAAGGAGGTGTCACCACTGGTGGCGGACCTTATTGAATCGCACCTGGGGGAACACAGTCTCAAAGCGACGGATCTGTGCCGCCTCTGGCTGCATCAGGCCAATCTCAACATGAACGATCTTATCGCCAAGCGGGTGCTGGGCCGGGCGGCCACAGAGGAAGAGGCGCCCACCATTCTGGATGAGTACGCCAACACCAGTTCGGCCGGTTCCATCATCGCGTTTCACCAGCACCATGAGGACCTGAAGGCCGGCGATCACGCGGTGATCTGCTCCTTCGGTGCCGGCTACTCCATTGGCAACGTCATCGTCCGCAAGCGCTGATCAGCGCTGGGCGAGTCTGCGCAGGGTCTCGGGCAGAGGTGTTGGCCGTCCGGTGTCGTGACTGATCCAGACGACCTTGGCCTCACCCTCGGCGTAAACTTCTCCGTCCGCGCTGCCTCGTACCCGGTAGAAGGTCTCCAGACTGGTGTTCCCGGCCTTGCCCGTCAGCACCTCAATGGTGACGTCACCAGGGTAGGTCAGCTCCTGGCGGAAGGTCGCCGAGGTGGTCACAATGACCGGGCCTTCCCCTTCGCCGTCAGCGGCCAGTGCCAGTGAGTCCAGCCACTGGATACGCGCCTCTTCAAAAAAGCGGAAATAAACCGTATTGTTGACGTGGCCGTAGGCATCCAGATCACCCCAGCGAATCGGGATGGGCTGACGGAAAACGGGCTCTTCGGTGTTCGGCATAACAACTCCCATTGTGCGTGGCTCCCGGCATTGTAAGAGGCGGGCACACCAATGCAAGATTCAACGAACGTAAAGAAACGGACCCAGTGATAATGGCAAGGAAACTGTACCGCCACTTTGGACTCGCAATGGTACTCGTGCTCGCCTGTGGTCAGGTCTGGGCACAGCAGGATGCCTTTGCGGAAGACGACGAGAACGGCGAAGGCGACCCCCTGGCCGGGGATGTGGATGGTGACGCCATTGCCCGCAGCAGCGCCTTTGACGATGACGACCCCTGGAAACCCCTCAACCGTCGGGTCCATAACTTCAACGAGTTCTTTGACAGCAACGTGGCCCGGCCAGTGGCTCGGGGATACGATCAGGTGACCCCCGAACCGGTCAGTGGTAGCGTCAGCAACTTTTTCAGCAACCTGGGTGAGTTCTCCAACATTGCCAACAGTGTGCTGCAGGGCAAGGGGGAATCCGCACTGATCTCCACCGGCCGCTTTGTCTTCAACAGCACCTTTGGGCTCCTTGGCCTCTTTGATGTGGCCTCGTCGTTCGAGCTCCCCGAACAGAACGAGGATTTCGGGCAGACGCTGGGGTACTGGGGCGTCAGCAGTGGCCCCTATGTGGTGCTGCCGTTTGTGGGGCCGTCCACGGTTCGTGACTCTGCCGGCATGGGCGTGGATTATTTCAGTCCGAGTACCTGGGATGTGATTGAGTCCCCGGATTACTATGCGGCCCGGACGCTTTGGGCGGTTGATCTGCGTGCCTCGCTCCTGCCGCTGGAGCGCAGCATCACCGGCGACCGCTATACGTTCATTCGAAATGCCTACCTGCAGCGTCGGGAGTATCTGGTTCAGGATGGTCAGATCACTGACGATCCCTTTTCTGATGAGGATGATGATTTTCTGGATGACTTCTGAATTCAGGCTATTATAGAGGCGGGCCACCACAGTATGCAGTCGGGGAGCCGTTATGAACAGAAAGAAGATCGCGAAGTACCGCAAACAGCTCAGCGAGGCCACCACCTATGAACAATGGAAGGCGGCGGCACTGGAGCTGGACTACCTCGAAGGCAACGTCGAGTGGAAAGAGGTCTTTGCGTCGGAGCATTACAATTACAACCTGATCTATGACCGACTGCGTGAGCTGCGTCAGTACCACCAGACCGGAGATTACGGTCGTCTCAAGCGCGCTATTCGTGAGGGGCTGCACCATGATCTCGGCGACCTCTCCAATCCGGCCCTTTACCGCAACAGCTATGTGGGGACCAAACATCTGATTGAGGAGTACCTCAACCAGGTCTGCGAATCCATTAATCTGCTGTGCGACAACCCTGTTCCCGGTTTGCCCACTGAGGAGAAACTGGGCTTTTTCAAGGACACGCTGCTCAGTTACGGCCGACCGGCTCTTCTGTTAAGTGGTGGGGCCACGCTCGGACTCTTCCATCTGGGGGTGATTCGTACGCTCTGGGAGCGCAACCTGCTGCCGCAGGTGATTGCCGGCTCCAGCGCCGGTGCCATCATGGCAGGCATGCTCGGGACCACCCGGGATGAGGATCTGAGCGAGATGCTGGAGCCCGAAAAGCACAACCTCCAGGCCTGGCGTTGGAAGGGGCTGATGAACGGGCTGCGCGGTGCCGGCTTCATGGATCAGAAAACGCTGGAGCGGTGTCTGCGCGAGAACATCGGCGACTTCACCTTTGAGGAGGCCTTCCACCATACCGGTCGGTCCATCAACGTCAGTGTTTCAGCCCAGGGTGGCTATGAAAGTGCACGCCTGCTCAGTGGCTACACCTCGCCCTACATGCTGGTCTGGAGTGCTGCGCTGGCCTCAGCCGCCGTGCCGGGTATCTTCCCGCCCGTGCAGCTTCAGAAGAAGGATCATCAAGGGGCACGAGTGCCTTTCATGCCGCGGCTGCGCTTCGTGGATGGCTCCGTGGTCAGTGATCTGCCGGTTGAGCGGCTGATGCATCTCTACGATGTGAACTTCACCCTGGTCAGCCAGACCAACCCCCACGTCGTGCCCTTTCTGCGGGAACAAACGGGCGAACGGGAAGGCCTGTCAGCACTGCCGTTTCATCTTCTCAAACAGGAAGTTCAGTTCCACGGTCAGGGCCTGTTCGATTTTCTGCGCAAGCGGGTACGCCCGGAGCTGGCCCGTCAGGCCTGTGGTCAGGCCTACACCATCATGGCCCAGCGCTATTACGGTGATGTGACCCTGGCGCCGCGTTATCGCCTGCGTCATTACCGTCGAATGATGTCCAACCCCACCCCTGAGTTCGTCAAGGAGATGATGCTGGAAGGCGAGCGCGCCACCTGGCCGCGGATTTCCCAGATCCGCAGTCACGCCAAGATCTCCCAGACCCTGGAGGACTGCATCCGGCGCCTGCGTACCCACAACCGCAAGGGCGCGGATCTGCACGTCATCGCCGGCTGAACAGTCGGCGTTGGTCCCCGGTGTACGCCGCACTGTGATACCGCTATCATTGGCCGGTTGATTCACCCCTCCAGGACCGCCATCCATGCTCAGTGACGACACCAAGGCAGTCATCCAGCAGGCCTATCGTGAGGTGCTGGCCGGCAAAGGCATCAATGCGCGCTACGGGCAGCGGCTGATGATTGCCGAAATCGCCCGCTATCTGGGCGAGATCACCGCCAGTGACGGACAGCGCACTTCGGCCCACAAGACCTGCGTACTGGAAGCGGGCACCGGGACCGGCAAGACCCTGGCCTATCTGCTGGCCACGGTGCCGGTGGCGCAGGCGCTGGGCAAACAGCTGGTGGTGTCCACCGCCACCGTGGCGCTGCAGGATCAGATTGTGAACAAGGATCTGCCCGATCTGAAGGCCCATTCCGGGTTGGATCTGACCTGGTCTCTGGCCAAGGGGCGGGGGCGTTATCTGTGCCTGTCCAAGCTTGAGAACCGCCTCCACGGTGAAGGCAATGGCGACAGCGAGACCATGCCGCTGATCATGCTCGATGGTCAGGGCGAAGACCCGGCCGAGACCCGGGCATTCCACGAGAGCCTGTTGTCGGCCTACGCCTCCCGGGAATGGGACGGTGACCGCGACCACTGGTCGGACCACATCCCTGATGATGTCTGGCGCGGCGTCACCACTGACCACCGCCAGTGCACCAACCGCCACTGCAGCTACTTTGACAGCTGTCCCTTCTTCGCCGCCCGCAGTGAGCTGGAAGACGCCGATGTCATTGTCGCCAACCACGACCTGATCCTGGCCGATCTGGCGTTGGGCGGCGGAGCCATATTGCCGAAACCCGAAGACACCATCTACGTGCTGGATGAGGCTCACCATCTGCCGGACAAGGCGTTGGGGCACTTCGCTGCCTCCCTGGGCCTGGAAAGCACCCGGCAGTGGCTGAAACAGCTGTCCCAGTCGCTGACCAAGCTCAACCCATGGCTGCCTCCGACCAGCGAAGCGGGCGGGCAGATTGAAAAGCTCACCCATCTCTCCCGGGAGATGGACCCGTTGCTGGGTGAACTCCACGACTGGCTGGATGAGCAGACACCCTGGGACAGCGGTGACGATGCGCGCAGCGATCAGTACCGTTATCCGGGAGGCGTACTCCCTGATGAACTCCATGAACGCCTTGATCATCTGCAACAGATCAATGTGCAGATCACCCGGCGGCTGGGGGTTCTGGCCGACGAGCTGCAGCTGGGCCTGGATGAGCGCAGGGACGGGGACCTGGATAAGGAAACGGCTGAAGCCTGGTACCCGGTAGTGGGTCACTTCCATGCCCGCAGCGAGGAACAGTTGCGTCTGCTTCGGGCCTACACCGAGCGCCTGACGGAAACTCCGGATGAGGAAAACGACCCAGCGGACGAGCCAGCCCAGAGAGCGGACAGCCCAGTGCGAGCAGGTCCTGCGCCAGCGCGCTGGCTGGTGCGCCGGGGCGAGCATGAGCGCAGTGACATCACCCTGTTCAGCAGTCCCGTGCTGGCGGATAACGTGCTCTACAGCCGCCTTTGGAGCCGCTGTTACGCCGCGGTGCTGACTTCGGCCACGCTCACCGCCCTGGGCCGTTTTGATCGACTGCAGATGCGTGCCGGGCTGCCAGCGGAGAGCCGCTGCCTGGTTATCCCATCCTCTTTCCGCTACCAGCAGAACGCCACTCTGGAGGTGCCCAGTACCAGCGTGGAGCCCACGGATTCCGAGGGCTTTGCGCGTATGCTGGTGGAGCAGCTCCCCGAGCTCTGGAGTGATGACAAGGCCACGCTTGTATTGTTTACGGCGCGCCGGCAGATGCATCGCGTACGGGATGAGCTTCCGGATGAGGTTCGCGAGCGGGTCATCACCCAGGATGACTACACCCGGGGCGAGGTGCTGGAGCGCCACCGCCTTAGGATCGACCAGGGCGAGCCCTCGGTGCTCTTTGGTGTGGCCAGTTTCGCCGAAGGGATTGATCTGCCGGGAGACTATCTGCAGCACGTCATCATCACCCGGCTGCCGTTCTCCGTGCCGGACGATCCCATTGAGGCCAGTCTGGCTGAGTGGATCACGCAACGCGGTGGTAATCCCTTCATGGAAATCAGCGTGCCGGATGCCTCAGTGCGGCTGGTGCAGGCCGCGGGCCGGCTGCTGCGCAGCGAGTCGGACACCGGTCGGATCACCATCCTGGACCGGCGCATCGTCACCCGCCGCTATGGGCCCCTGCTGCTGGATGCGCTGCCACCGTTTCGCCGCATCATCGCCGCCTGAGGCTCTCCCAACTTTTTCGAGCGACCAAAAAAAACGCCATCACAGTGTGATGGCGCAAGCGAGGAGCTTAGTAGTGAGAAGAAACAAGGAGAAACTGAAGGCCTGAATTTCAGTGTTCGGTTGTCTTTCTCTGATGTTGTTCACTTTAGGCGGAGAGGGGGCGTAGAGGGATCGTCCAAAGGGCGTAAATAGGGCGTAAGCGACACAGAATGTGATCTGGATCACAAAATATTCAGCTCTCTGGCCCTTGCCAGGGCCGCCGTGCGGCTGCTTACCGACAGTTTTCCATAGAGATTTCGAATATGGGCCTTGACGGTGGTCGGTGCCACCGACATCTGCTGGGCGATGTCTTTGTTGGAGAGGCCCTCATGGATGAGCCGGAGGACTTCAATCTCCCGCTGGCTCAACGGCTCCACCAGCGCTTCTCCGCCTGTGCTGACGGCGGTTTCAGTGGGCTGGGCGAGGCCAGTGTCTGCCTCAGCACCGGTGTCATCCTCTGCTGTCTCGCCCAGCAGTCGGTCCAGTTCCCGAATGAAGCTCCCGGGCAGGGCGCTCTTGTCCAGACGGCGGTAAATCGCCGCCACGGCTTCACCCTCCTCGAAAAACAGCCGCAGGAAGTGGTCGCTTGAAGCCAGCTCCAGGGACCGCAGCAGCATGACGTTGGCATCCCGGGTGTTGCCCTGGTCTTCCAGGCAGGCTGCGTAAAGCGCAAGCAGCTCAATCAGGTGCTTGATATGCTGCCCGCGCTCGGTGGACAGCCGAAGCGGCGCCAGTACGTCTATGGCCTGATCGGGGCGGCCCATGGCCCGGTACACCCGGGCCAGCCCAATCCGGCTCTGCTCGCGGTTTATGGGATTGCGGTAGTCGGTATTTTCGAGTCGCTCCAGCCAGGCCGCGGTGGCCGATACATCGCCCCTGGCCAGCAGGCATCGCACGTGCAGTGCCTCCAGACAGGGGGGCTCGAAAAGAATGGCGTCGCGCTTCTGGCTCTGAACCCGCTCCGCATCCTCCAGATACTCGATAGCCGCCTCGTACTGACGCTCTGAGAAGGCCAGGTGGGCGCGGGTGTACTGAATGACAACGTGCTGCCCGGGCTCAGTGCCACCCTCCAGATGGGGGAGTAATGGCTGCAGGTGGGTCTGGGCCAGAGTCAGGTCATTCTTCTCACGGTAGATCTGGACCATGGAGCTGTTCTGCCAGCATGACACCAGGCGTGGTTGTCTTGGATCCGTATGGTAGCTGTTGACCCAGTCTCTTACATCAGTGCCCACCCTCAGGGCGTGGTCCATCTCGCCCTGATAGAACAGAATCCAGGCCAGCAGCCCCCCGCTGGAGAGGGCAGTGGAGTGTTTTTTCTCCATCTTGCCGTGCTCCACGGCTGATTCCAGCGCGGCGCTGGCGTTGGTCAGATCACCACGGGCGTAGCAATCCAGCCCGATGCCGTAGTAGGTCACTGACTTCAGTGGAATATTGGTGTGGTCAATATCGCGCAGTACCTGCTGTGTCAGGTCCTGGGCGCTGGAGTGGTCACTGCGCGTGCGGGCCATGTAGGAACGGATCAGTGAAATCTCGCTGTGGAGCGCCAGGGCGACCTCTGCATCCCTGTGGGAATCCGCCACACGCTGGTCCAGCAGATCCTCGAGCTGCTCAAGCAATGGCTCAATGTTGTTGAGGCGGTTGAGAAAGAACAGGGCCCAGATCTGCAGCATCATGAGCCTGGGATTGTGCTGGGTCTTATGGTCCGGCAAGTGCTGGAGCCAGCGGTGAACCAGGACATGGAAGCCACCATGGATCAGATTATTGCCGTGCTGCTCCAGAACCTTTTCCAGCCATTCCCAGTCCTCAAGCTCAATGAGCTGGGTGATGGCCTCCTGCAACTGATCCTGCTCCAGCAACCACTGGATGGCTTTGGCCTGAAGCTGCTCGTAACGCTCCGGATGGAGCTGGCGCAGCCGGCCGCTGAGCGCTTCGCGGAACAGATCGTGGTAGCGGAACCACTGGTCACGGGTGTCCAGTGGGATGATGAACAGATTGGCGGCGACCAGATCCTCCAGCACACTCTGGCTGTCGTCCCGCTCAAGCATGTAATCGCACAGCGAAGCACAGATTCGGCGGCATACTGAGGTCTCCAGCAGGAAGCGGCGGATGTCCGGCTCCTGCTGCTCCAGGATTTCACTCAGCACGAAGTCGCTGATGTGCTTGCTGTCACCGCCGTAGTGAATGACGTCCTCCACCGGACTGGTGGCATCGCGGGTATGGGACAGGGCGGTCAGTTGCATGGCGGCGGCCCAGCCTTCCGTGCGCCGCCAGAGCCGGCGAACCGACGACTCACTCAGTGCCAGCCCCATGTATTCATTGAAAAAGGCCGTACATTCGGACTCGGAAAAGGCCAGGTCACTGGCATGCAGGTCTTCCATCCAGCCACGTACCCGCCAACGGGCAAGGGGCAGAGGCGGTTCCGTGCGTGAAAGCAGCACCAGATGCAGAGCTGGTGGACCATGGTCGATCAGGAAAGTGAGCTGCCGGTGAATGTCCGGGTTGGTGATCAAATGGTAATCGTCCAGCACCAGTGTGGCCTGTACGATCTGCTGTTCGATCACCGCATTGATCAATGCGGTGATGGCACCGTCCGGGTTGGCGTTGTCCGGGTCTGTGAGAAAGCGGTGAAAGGCTTCGCTGGGCTCCAGCACGGTGCGCTCCAGCGCACCGATGGCATACTCCCAGAACCGCAACGGATCGTCATCGTGTTCATCCAGGGAGAGCCAGGCTAAGTCGCTGCCGGTCTCGTCACACCACTGATTGATCAGGGTGGTTTTGCCGTAACCGGCGGGGGCCGTGATCGCCGTCAGGCGCTTGCCGGGGCGATGCGCCAGACGCTCGAGCAGGCGCGGCCTTTCAACCGCGCGCGGATCCGCCGCAGGGCGCATGAATTTGGTTGCCAGTAACATAGAGCGTGGGCCCGAATACCGTGTGGCGGCGACTGTCCTGTCTGTGCATTGTCAGGGTTGAGCGGGCCATGTCAAGGCACTGATGTGGCCGGTGTTTTCCATATGGGCTATAGTCAGGTTGCCCAGCCGCACTTGCAAGGAGTCGCATTTCCATGAAGCTGCAGCAGTTACGTTACATCTGGGAAGTGGCCCATCACGACCTGAACGTCTCGGCAACAGCCGCTGAACTTTTCACTTCGCAGCCGGGAATCTCAAAGCAGATCCGGCTTCTGGAGGATGAGCTGGGCGTTGAAATCTTTGCCCGCAGCGGTAAGCACCTGACCCGGATCACGCCGGCCGGAGAGGTCATCATCCGCGAAGCGGGTGAAATACTCCGCCGTGCCGAGGGCATTCGCAAAATCGCTCAGGAGTTCAGTGATCAGAGTCGTGGTGAGCTGCGCATTGCCACCACCCATACCCAGGCTCGCTACGCCCTGCCGGAACTGATCAAGGCGTTTATGGATGACTTTCCGGAAGTGACTCTGCATATGCATCAGGGCACGCCGGTGCAGATCTCGGAGATGGCGGCCAGTGGTGCGGTGGATTTTGCCATAGCCACGGAAGCCATGGACGAATTCCGGGATCTGATCATGATGCCGGGTTACCGCTGGAACCGCTGTGTGGTCGTCCCCCGGGACCATCCGCTGGCCTCGGAGACTGAGCTGACTCTGGAGAAACTGGCTGAACACCCCATTGTGACCTACGTGCTGGGTTTTACCGGCCGCTCCAAGCTGGATGAGGCCTTTGCCGAAGCCGGGCTGACCCCCCGTGTGGTGTTCACAGCCGCCGATGCGGACGTTATTAAAACCTACGTGCGACTTGGGCTGGGCGTGGGCATTGTGGCGGGCATGGCGTTCAACTCGCAGGCGGATACGGATCTGGTCGCACTGGATGCCAAGCACCTGTTCGAACCCAGCACCACGCGCATCGCCTTCCGCAAAGGCACCTTCCTGCGTGGCTACATGGTGGATTTCATCCAGCGCTTCGCGCCCCATCTCAGCCGGGAGCTGATTGAGGCGGCCGCACACCGCACCTCCCAGGAAGAGCTGGAAGAACTCTTCCGGGACGTGCACATTCCCGTCTACTGATCGCTGGCGATGATGTTTCCGGCATGGAGGCCGCACTCTTTCTGGGTGCCTTCCTCCCACCACCAGCGGCCTTCACGTTCGTGCTGCCCGGGCAGTACCGGGCGGGTGCAGGGTTCACACCCAATGCTGATGAAACCGCGCTCATGCAGCTCGTTGTAGGGCACCTCCATGGCGCGGATGTAATCCCAGACCTCTTTGGAGGACCAGTTGGCCATGGGGTTGAACTTGATCAAAGGGCCGTTGGCACCGCTGAACGCGCCATCCTCTTCCACTACCGGCACGTCGTTGCGCGTACTGGGACTCTGGTCCCGGCGTTGGCCGGTGACCCAGGCATCCAGGGTAGCGAGTTTGCGCTTGAGCGGTTGCACCTTGCGGATACCGCAACACTCTTCGTGCCCGTCCTGATAGAAGCTGAACAGACCCTTTTCACGGACCAGGTTCTGGACCGCCTCGGTCTCAGGGAACAGTACCTCTATGTCGATCTCGAAGTGCTCACGCACCCGCTCCACAAACCGGTAGGTTTCCGGGTGCAGGCGACCGGTATCCAGCGTGAAAACCCGGTATGGAAGCTTGAGGCTGTGCGCCATGGCAATCAGCGCCACGTCTTCGGCGCCACTGAAGGAAATGGCGATGTTGTCGAAAGACTCCAGCGCCGTTTTCAGAATCTTGCGCGGTGAGGCGTCTGCCAGCTCGCTGTTCAGTGCCTGCGGGTCCATATCATCCCTCATTAATTGTTCCGGATCGGTTAATCCGCCATTGTATCATGCAGTTGGCCTATTCGAGTCGTGCAATTGGTCGGCGCATTCTTTATCATATCGCGGCGCGCGCCACCTGCCGGTGTCACACAAACTGAAAACAAGCATGAGGAGAGGATCGTGGAGCTGGCCTGTCTTGATCTGGAAGGGGTTCTGATCCCTGAAATCTGGATTGCCTTTGCGGAAGAAACCGGTATCGAGGAGCTCAAGGCCACGACCCGGGACGTCCCGGACTATGATGTACTCATGCGTCAGCGCCTGGAGATTCTGAACCGGCATGGCTACGGCTTTCCTGCAATCCAGCAGGTCATTGGCAAGCTTGATCCGCTTCCCGGAGCCCCGGAATTTCTCGACTGGCTGCGTGAGCGCTTTCAGGTCGTGATCCTTTCAGACACCTTCTATGAGTTCGCCATGCCGCTGATGGCCAAACTCGGGCACCCGACGCTGCTGTGCCACAAGCTGGAAGTGGCCCAGGACGGGCGCATCACCGACTACCATTTGCGCCAGCGTGACCCCAAGCGCCAGGCCATACGCGCCTTCCAGTTGCTGAACTACCGTTGTATCGCCACAGGAGACTCCTACAACGACACCACCATGCTGGCCCAGGCCGAAGCCGGCATCCTGTTCCACGCCCCCGACAATGTCATCCAGGAATTCCCTCAGTTCCCGGCGGTACAGGACTACGACAGCCTGCGCACCGAATTCCTCAAAGCCAGCAACGAACACCAGGATCGCTAGGCCAGGCCCTATAGTGTAGGAGCGCACCTCGTGCGCGATAGGTTCGGTTGCAACTCCGGATTAGGAATCGACCCCCAATGATCGCGCACGAGGTGCGCTCCTACAGGTCCCCTTGCTCCTTTTCCCTTGCTCCTCGCTCCAGTCTTTCCAGGACCTCCATAAACAACCGAATCTTGGTAATCGACTCCTGATACTCCTCCTCAGGCACCGAATCCGCCACAATACCGCCGCCACCCTTGCAGTCCACGACGCCATCGCGGCACTCCAGAGTGCGGATGGCGATAGTGCTGTCAAAGCCGTTGCCCGGTGACCAGTGGAAGAATGATCCGCAGTAGGCTCCCCGAGGCACGGGTTCCAGCTCCCGGATGATCTCCATGGCGCGTCGCTTCGGAGCCCCTGTAATGGAGCCGCCGGGAAAGGCACTCAAAAGCAGATCAAGTGGGGTGAATTGCGCTTTGAGCTGACCCCGTACGGCACTGACCAGATGATGCACGTTGCTGAAGGTTTCCAGAGCGAACAGCGGGTGGGCCTCAACAGAGCCGATCTCACAGCATTTGCCCAGATCATTGCGCAGCAGATCCACAATCATCAGGTTCTCCGCCCGGTCCTTGGGGCTTTGCAGCAGCTCCTGGCGCATCGCCTCATCTTCTTCAGGCGTATCGCCGCGTCGGCGTGTGCCCTTGATGGGGCGGGTTTCCACGGCCCCGTTCTTTACTCTGAGAAACCGCTCTGGCGAGAGACTCAGGATCTGGCTCCTGCCTGTATCCAGATAGACAGAGCAGGGGCTGGGGCTGGCTTCATACAGGGCTGGAAAGGCTGTTATGGGGTCGCCATCGAAAGGTGCGTGGAACTGCTGGGCGTAGTTTACCTGATACACGTCTCCCGCCAGAATGTACTCCTGAATGCGCGCCAGCCGGTCAAGATAGTCCTCTCGGGACTGGGCTGCGTGAAAGTCATCGGTCAGGTGAAACCTCGCGGCAGCCGGAGACATTGAGCCGGCTTCCGCCTGAGCGATGCAATCCCGGATCAGTTGCCTGCGCGGTTCGGGGCAGTGTTCGGCCATGAAAAGCGTCAGATGGTTGGCATCACGCTCAAGCACTATGGCCCAGTCGTATTCGAACACACTGATGCTGGGAGTGGCGCAGGGGCGTGCTGAGGCGCCGATAACCGGTTCGCCATCGCGGTACCCGACAAACCCCAGCTTCAGTGGGAGCCAGTAGTCCGGTTGTCTGGCCGTGACGCTTGCGTCCGTCTCCGGAATCCTCTTCCGCGCGGCCTGATCGAGAGCGCTGGTGCCGGTGTTATCCTCCCAGAAGCGGGCGGGCAGGGCACACAGCACCCGCACAGGGGCCGCGCGGTCGGTACGATCGGGCACATCAAAGACACAGCTGCCTTTCTCCCGGCCGAACGCCTCAACCAATGCGCTCCACAGTGCCGGATTCAGTGTCTGGCTGAACGCCATGAACAAGCTCCATTAAAGGGGGTTGGAAACCCGATTGGCAGGGTGTGGGTGAAAGCCATCACATTTTAGCGAATCTCTCCGTCAATGTTACCCACCATTCATGAGCAGTGCAGGTCAGTGAGGCACAATGGCTGGGTATGATAACAATCATTAACGGCGCTTTAACGCTAAGCCCAGCAGGAGGAACAATGAAGGTAATCACCCTGATCGCGGTATTGTTCATGATGATACTGGTTCCCGCCACCGCTTCGGCGGATGAGTTCACCCAGGAGGATGCAAGAGACATGGCCTTCGGGGAGCTTGATGAGGAAAAGCAGAAAGCCGTGTTGGCCATGCTGCAGAAAATGCTGGACAAGGGCCAGGAGGAGGCCGAAGACCTGATCCGGGAGGAGGGCAGCTTCGTGCCCTTTGCCTATGTCATGAACCCAGAGGGCGAAGGGCAGTTCCTGCGCCTGTCCGATGATCAGGAAATGCGCGCCGAGGTGGCCGCCCATGCCGTCCAGCGGGCCATCGTCACCAATGCCTTTCAGGGCAATCTGGTGGCCAGTACCGTCTTTCTGACCATGGAGGCGCCCCGCGACGGCATGGAAGAGCTGGAGGGCGATCTTGAGGATGAGCTTGGTGATGAGCGCGACCTGGATGACGTCCGCTTTCTCATGGTCGAGCAGCAGCACCTGGGTGGGCTGGGCCTGGTCAGTGCGGTTCCCTATTGGCAGGAGGGCGGGGAATGGCACTTTGGCGAGCCGCAGCAGCAGCAGGTGGATCCGGAGCTGCACCATGTGGTCCAGCGCACCTTTCAGGAGGCGGCGGAAGAGCAGGGCGAGGTGCAGGAGCAGTAAGGCGTGCCTTGAATTTCGGTAGCCCTGCATTGATCAGGAACCGATTGGATTCTGTATCAATAGCTTAGAAGGCCACCCAGATATAGGGTGGCCTTTTTTGTTAAATGGCACACAACTTGTGGATGGGTAACCAGTGTACAAATCTGCTGTGACGGTGGTCACACAAAGTTCGGATTGTCCGACGTTAGAATTCAAAGCGTCGGGTCTGGAAAGATCCGACCCACAATAAGAATGCGATGAACGCAACACCAAAAATTCTTAAGGAGAACAATGATGAAAGGCCTGAATAAAATTGCACTGGCTACAGCCGTAGCAGCCGCTCCGTTTGCCACCCAGGCAATGGAGCCCATGAACGACGACCAGATGGGCGACGTAACCGGTCAGGCTGGTGTCACCATCGAGCTTGAAACCTCCATGACCATCGACCAGGTGGCCTACTCTCAGGACACCAACGGTTCCTTCCTGATGGACGACATCCGCGTGGGTGGTTTTGAGGACGGTGACAGCCTGGATCTGGCCATCGACATCGACCTGGAAGACAGCGGTGATGCCGTCATCTCTCTGGGCAGCCTGGAAGAAGGTGCTCCGGTTGAGCTGGGCATGGACGTTGGCAGCATGGGCCTGGATGGCGATGATGGCTCCGCCACCCTCATTTCCGACATGGAAATGGACATGTACCTGGCTAACCTCGACATCACGGCCAAGGTTGAGGATCTCGACGGCGAAGCGGATGGCTCCGGCTCTCTGGATATCGATGCACAGTTCGCTATCGACCATCTGGACATCGATTTCGATGTAGCCGCCGTGTCTCTGGAAGGCTTCCGTATGGCCGGTGAAGGCTCTCTCGATGCGCTTCAGGGCACTGATCGTGGCACTGGTGAAATCGCTGCTACTCCGGCAGTTGCCGAGCTGAGCATCGGCGCTGGAGATGCCCTCTCTGACCTGGATCGGGATGACGATGTTCTGCGCATTGAGCTGGACAGCTTCCAGGCTGACATGTGGATGCCGACCATCAACGTGGGTGGCGAAAGCGTTGGTTCTGTAGCGATCGACAACATGCAGGTTACCGACACCAACATGGCCATCTACGGTCGTGACTGATCAAAGCCGAGTGCTTTGACTGAAAGAGCCACCCTTCGGGGTGGCTTTTTTCGTTTCAGGGAAGTGCTTTTGTTAAGTCGGCCACAGTTCTGCCTTCAAAAGTAAAAATAGGCAGCGGGTATGAGACTTCGAACACGTTAAGTCGAAGTTGCATGAGGTTAATATTCAGGCGTCGGGCCAGTGATGGCCTGTCACACAAGAAGAAAAACTTTTAAATAGCAGTACTCTTATACTTAAGGAGAACAACGATGAAAGGCCTGAATAAAATTGCACTGGCTACCGCAGTAGCTGTCGCTCCCTTCGCCACCCAGGCAATGGAGCCGATGAATGATGACCAGATGGGCGACGTAACCGGCCAGGCCGGCGTTACCATCGAGCTTGAAACGTCCATGACCATCGACCAGGT
>LKMJ01002106.1_pt1 | contig 18098 bp, 13 predicted proteins | sample 643391 | NCBI WGS metagenome assembly LKMJ01 (sample SAMN04112250, study PRJNA286221) | soda lake metagenome | biome: soda lake; feature: Kulunda Steppe; material: water; isolation source: sample PL-Br10 brine of Picturesque Lake | place: Russia: Kulunda steppe | collected 2010-07 | reverse complement strand
GTGCGACCTGTCGGGCGTTCCGCGGGCTGTTGCACTCGATGCCCGCTGCCTGGAGGCGGAGGCGTTCCGGCGCGCAGCTCCGGAGAATCAGCCGGACGCCGCGTGAGCGGTATCGTCAGCTCGTTCACCCATCTTGACATAGTTGCATCTGAAACTAACATGAGGATCACGAATACTGCACCGCTGTCACGCGTGCCCACGAAACGGAGGAAGCAATGACTCAGCAGCGACGTGTGCTCCTTGAGAGCATGGAAACCCTGTCGTACATGCCCGGTTTCGGTAACGACTTCGAGACCGAAGCCTTGCCGGGCGCCTTGCCGCAGGGCATGAATTCACCCCAGAAGTGCAACTACGGTCTCTATGCGGAGCAGTTGTCCGGGTCACCGTTCACCGCGCCGCGGGCGGAGAACGAGCGCTCCTGGCTGTACCGCATGCGGCCGTCGGTCCGCCACGCCACCAAGTTCGATCGCATGGACATGCCGTACTGGCGCTCGGCGCCGACCCGCGAGGACGCGGAACTGCCGATCCAGCAGTTGCGCTGGGACCCGATTCCCTTCCCGGCCGAGGACACGGACTTTCTCACCGGCATGCGCACCATCACCACCTGCGGCGACACCGACGGTCAGGCCGGCATTGCGAGCCATGTCTATCTGGCGAACCGGTCCATGGACACGGACTATTTTACGAATGCCGATGGTGAGATGCTGATCCTCCCGCAGGAGGGGGCGCTGGAAATCTTCACCGAGATGGGGCGCATGCATATCGGCCCCGGCGATCTCGCGGTGGTGCCGCGCGGGATGATGTTCAAGGTCGCCCTGCTGGACGGGCCGGCCCGCGGCTACGTGTGCGAGAACTACGGCGGCACCCTCACGCTGCCCGATCGTGGCCCCATCGGCGCCAACTGCCTGGCCAATCCACGCGACTTCAAGACCCCCGTGGCCGACTACGAGGACCGCGAGGGCATCAGCGGGCGCATCATCCTCAAGTGGGGCGGCCGCTTTCACCAGGCCGCCATCGACCATTCGCCGCTGGACGTGGTGGCCTGGCACGGCAACTACGTGCCCTACGCCTACGATCTGCGCACCTACTCGCCGGTGGGAGCGATCCTGTTCGATCACCCGGACCCGTCGATCTTCACGGTACTTACCGCACCGTCGGAGACGCCCGGTACCGCCAACGTGGACTTCATCCTGTTTCCGGACCGCTGGCTGGTGGCGGAGAATACCTTCCGGCCGCCGTGGTACCACCGCAACATCATGTCCGAGTTCATGGGGCTGATTTTCGGCGTCTACGACGCCAAGCCGGAGGGATTCAAACCCGGCGGCATGAGCCTGCACAACTGCATGCTGCCCCACGGCCCGGACCGCGACGCCTTCGAAGGGGCCAGCAATACCGAGTTGAAGCCGGAGAAGCTGGAGAACACCATGGCGTTCATGTTCGAGACGCGATTCCCGCAGCATGTCACCCATTACGCGGCGCACATCGAACAGCGCCAGGACAACTACGCTGACTGCTGGGAGGGCCTCGAGCGCAAGTTCGACGGCACGCCGGGCATCAAGTGAGTCAGCGCACCAGCAAGGGAGTACCAATGAGACTCGCGACACTGAACAACGGCAGCCGTGACGGCGCGCTCGTCGTGGTGGATAGCCGCCTGGAGCGCCAGGCGCCCGCCGCCGACATCGCGCCGACGCTGCAGGCTGCCCTGGATCACTGGCAGGCCGTGGAAGGGCCGCTGCGTGAGCGGTTCCACGCCCTGGACAGCGGCGAACGGAGCGGTGAGCCGTTCTCCGAAGCGGCGACCCATTCACCGCTGCCCCGGGCGTACCAGTGGGCCGACGGCTCGGCGTACGTGAACCACGTGGAGCTCGTGCGCAAGGCGCGGGGCGCGGAGATGCCCCAGAGCTTCTGGACCGACCCGCTGATGTACCAGGGCGGCTCTGACAGTTTCCTGGCCCCCCGGGCGCCGATCCGCATGGCCGACGAGTCCTGGGGCATCGACATGGAGGGCGAGATCGCCGTGATTGTCGATGACGTGCCCATGGGGGCGAGCTACGAACGGGCGCGGGACGCCATTCGCCTGGTCATGCTCGCCAACGACGTCTCCCTGCGGGGCCTGATTCCGGGCGAGCTGGGTAAGGGTTTCGGCTTTTTCCAGTCCAAGCCTTCGTCGGCGTTCTCCCCCGTGGCGGTGACCCCCGACGCGCTGGGGGACGCCTGGGACGGCGGCAAGCTGCATCTGCCGCTGCGGGTCGATCTCAACGGTGAGCCGTTCGGTCGCGCCAACGCCGGTGTCGACATGACCTTCGACTTCCCGACCCTCATTGCCCACGCCGCCCGCACCCGTCCGCTGTCGGCGGGCAGCATCGTGGGATCGGGGACGGTGTCCAACAAGCTCGATGACGGGCCGGGCAAGCCCATTGCCGAGGGCGGGGTGGGCTACGCCTGCATCGCCGAGGTGCGCATGATCGAGACCATCGAGCACGGGGAACCGAAGACGCCGTTCATGCGCTTCGGTGACCGGGTGCGTATCGACATGCACGATCGCGACGGCCGGTCGATCTTCGGTGCCATCGACCAGACCTTGGAACGCTACGAGGGATAACGCACCATGAGCAAAACATTCGCATCAGCCGGGGACATGGAGGAGAAGACCATCTCCTTCGATGAACTCGGTGACGGCCTGTACGCCTTCACCGCCGAGGGCGACCCCAACACCGGGGTGATCATCGGCGACGACAGCGTCATGATCATCGACGCCCAGGCCACGCCGGCCATGGCGCAGAAGGTGATCGAGCGCGTGCGCAGCGTCACCGACAAGCCCATCAAGTACGTGGTGCTCTCGCATTACCATGCCGTGCGCGTGCTGGGCGCCTCTGCCTACGATGCCGGCGAGATCATCGCCTCGGCCAAGTGCCGCGGCATGATCGCCGAGCGGGGCAAGGAGGACTGGGACAGCGAATACGGTCGCTTCCCGCGGCTGTTCCAGGGTGCCGACAGCATCCCTGGCCTGACCTGGCCGACCATGACCTTCCGCGAGCACATGACCGTCTATCTCGGCAGCCGCCGGGTGGATCTCATGCACCTGGGTCGGGCCCATACTGCCGGGGATCTGGTGGCCTACGTGCCGGATTCGGGCGTCATGTTCTCCGGGGACATCGTCGAATACTACTCGGCCTGCTATTGCGGTGACGCCCACTTCAAGGACTGGCCGGCGACTCTGGACCGCATCGCGGGCTACAGGCCGCGCGCGCTGGTGCCTGGCCGCGGCGATGCCCTGGTGGGCGAGGAAAAGGTTCAGGAGGCCATCCGCCTGACCCGGGATTTCCTCACCCGCACCTACGAGCCGGTGGCGGAGGTCGCCCATCGCGGCGGCACCCTGAAGGAGGCCATGACTGCCTGCCGGGCCGCCTGCGACGAGCGGTTCAAGGACTACGCCATCTACGAGCACTGCCTGCCGTTCAACGTCGCCCGCGCCTACGACGAGGCCCTGGAGATCGACACCCCGCGGGTGTGGACCGCCGAGCGGGACCGGGAGGTCTGGGCGGCGCTGCAGGACTGAACAACAGTCCTGCAGCAGGCGTCTCCGGGAAAGGGCCCTTGTGCGGCCGTTTCCCGGCCGTTACTCGCCGCCGGCCCCGGCCGGCAGGTCCGCGGTCGCCTCCGCGATCGCCGCATCCACCGCCGCCGGGTCGCTGATCCGGTGCGCCAGGGCCAGACAGAGCTTGGCCAGGAACAGGGATTCCTGGTCCTCCGGAACGCTGTCGATGGTCTCGGCGATGCGCTCGTAAACCGCTTCCAGTTCCTCGAACGGCATGGTGCCGGCTGTATCGTTCATGGGGACGTCCTCCCGGTGGCGGTGTCCAGGGCAGCCCGGATCTGGTCGGGAACCAGTTGTGTCCAGCGCGCGGCCACGTGGCGATCCGGTCGCACCAGGTACAAGGTGCCGCTGCCGGCGCCATAGGCCTCGAATACCCCGCCGTCAGTATCCACCAGCGTATTGGCGTGCCCGCGGGACCGCGGATCCGGATTGCGGGTAATGACCAGGCAGCGGAACGGCATGTCGCCGTTCTCCAGTTCGTCCAGCACGCCGGCGTGTTCCGCGGGGATCTCCCCCGTGGCGGAGAAGTACAGGCCGTTGAAGCCGCGGCCCAGGTGGTCCAGGAGGTAGTCGTCCTCGCCCAGCCTGCGGTTGCACAGCGGGGCACCGGCGCCGGGGCCGGCGGTGAACGCGTGATCGCGCTGCGGGTGCGAGGTCAGCGGGCTGTCGGAGTAGGTGTAGGGCGTGACCTGGCGCGGGTTGGCGAATCCGCCGGCCCAATCGCAGGCAAGGGACAGGGACAGGGCGGCGTCGCGCATGAGGCGGTAGCCGCGGCTCGGTGGCGTCATGAAACGGGTGCTCTTGCCGGCGTTGGCGAAGACGTCCATGGTCGCGCCGCGTCGCTCCGGCGTGACGCTGTCAAGCAGCGGATCGTCGGCCCAGCCGTTGAGCACCCACGCCAGCTTCCAGCCCGCGTCCACGGCATCGGCGAAGCCGTTGTTGAGACCGCGCACCCCGAAGATGGGCACCAGGTGGGCGGCATCACCGATGAACAGCACCCGGCCGTGGCGGTAATGGTCCAGGGCCAGGGTGTAGGCCTTGTACAGGCTCCACCACTCCAGCTCCCAGTCGTCGGTCTCGCCGAGCATGGCGATAATGGCGCCCACACGCGCGCGGATGCGGTCTTCGCGGATGGCGTCCTCGGGGTCCTCGTCCGGCATAAGCTGGTAGTCGATGCGCCAGATGTTGTCCGGCTGTTTGTGGATCAGCAATGTCGAATCCGGCAGGGCGGGCGGGTTGAAGAACGCGCGCCGCTCGGTGGGGAAATCCGACCGCATTTGCACGTCGGCAATCACGTAACGGCCCTCGTAGGCCTCGCCGTGGAGTTGCAGGCCCAGGGAGCGGCGGACCGCACTGCGTGCACCGTCGGCGGCGAGCAGGTAGTCCGCCGCCAGGGTGTATTTGCCCTCTGGTGTTTGCACGTCCACTGCGACGCCCGTGTCGTCCGCGGAAATCCCCTGCACGGCGCTCTGCCAGCGCAGCTCCACAAGCCCCGTTGTCATGGCCTGCTCGATGAGGAACAGCTCGATGTACTGCTGCTGCAGGTTGTACATGGGCATGAACCGCTCCTGTTCCGAGTGCCGCATGGCCAGGCGGAAGATCTGCCGATCCCGGTAGTAAGTGCGTCCGTACTGCCACCCCAGGGCCTTGGCCGTGAAGCGCTCCGCGACCCCGAGCTGCTGCAGGATCTCCAGGCTGTGGCGGGAGATGCAGATGGCGCGGCTGCCGTCGTTGACGGTGTTCTTGTCGTCCAGAATCGCCGACGGAATACCGTGGCGCGCGAGCTCCAGCGCCGTCGTCACCCCCACGGGGCCGGCACCCACGATGGCAACGCGGTGGCGCCGGGCCGCGCCGTCCATCTCCGGCGGGCGCACGAACGGGTAGTGGGGGTACTCGAAGTACAGGGATTCGTAGGGGTCGCGGCCTTGCGGTCGCATGGTGGACTCCTCCGATACGGGCTCTTTTTCAGTACTCTAATCGTTGTGAGTGAGAGCGTCTGCCCCGCAAAAGGAGGGACAAGCGTGCGCTTCACGACCACGGACCAGGCCGGAATGCATGCCGCACCGTCACTGACCGACACCGTATCTTCGCCTACGGCCGGGGTGACAGCATCGACTGCCTGCTGGCCGGTCAATGAGGGTGATCCTGCTGTGCCGCAGCAGCTCGCCCGACACTATGTCCGGGGGGCGTTCCGGCGGGATCCCAATTACGCATCCCTGCGCACCGCCATGGACGAGGGCACCGATATCGCACCCGAACGCATGACCACGGAGGGCATGTCGGCGGATTACCGGGCGCATTTCTTCTTGACGGTCTTCTGGAATCGCGTGGGTCAGCCCGTCTGGTGCAGACCGGCCCCGTACTCCGGTTCGGCTTCCATGCGTTTGAGCTGGCGCTCGAGCTTGCTCATGATCATGAACAGGTCCCGGTATTCTTTCGCCGTCAGCGTCTCCACCAGGCGTGCCTCCCAGCCGCGCGCTGCCGGTACAAGCTCGTTGACCAGCGCCTTGCCGTGGTCCGTCAGCCGCAGGAACTGAACCCGCTGGTCCTCCTCGGAGGTGGTGCGGTAGACGATGCCGCGGGCTTCCAGTCGCCGCACCGCGCGTGAGACGCGCGCCTTGTCCATGTGGGCGGATTCGCAGATCTGCTTGGCGGTCACCACGTCCTGAAAGCTCAACCAGGCCAGTACGCGCCACTCGGCGATACTGATGTCGAACTGTTCCTCATAGATGGAGGACAGGGTCTCGCTGATGCGCTCGGCAAGATGATTGAACCGGTACGGGAGGAAGTGCGTCAGATCCAGCTCCGCCTTGATCCCGGAATTCCCCATGAGTCGGGCTCCCCTCGTCGTGTAATGGACCCTGCATGGCAACGCCGTGTGTTGCGCGCGATACCATATCGTGACGTTACCGTTGAAAGTAAAACCAATAAGGAGCGAACCAACACATAACATGTTCCTCTCGGCGCCGGTTGTCAAAGGCGTGTACTGCACCGGTTTCGTGCAAGCATTGGCACGCAGGGTCATGTAACTCTCTGTTTCTCCGTTAGCACGTGGTTGGCCCGAATCTTGATGGGACCGTGGGCAGGCCACAGACGAAGGAATGCGGGCAGACTCATGGATCAACGCCGGACCGCCGCCGATTACCTCATCGCCTCCAAGCAGTGTGAAATTCTCGGCCTCGAGCAACTCCTGCGCACCGGGCGACTGGTGGTGAGCGTGAGCAACCTGGTGCATGCGCTGCAGCGGGAGCGCGGGGCCTCGAATATGTACGTGGCCTCCGACGGGCAGCGCTTTGCCGGGGAAATCACGCCGCTGCGCGCCTGTGCGGCTGATCAGGAAGCGCAGTTCCGCGCCTGTCTGAATGAACTCGACGTGGATGCTGCCAGTCTGCCCGGCGCGAGCCGGCTGTTCAGCCGTATTGCCCAGGTCATTCACGGTCTGGAAGAGCTTCGCGGCGCGCGCGAAACCATCGACGCGCTGGACATGGACACGGACACGCTGGTCACCGGTTACAGCGAGCTGGTCCAGGGACTGCTGGCGGTGGTGTTCGAGGCCGCCGACTCGGCGGCGGATCCGGATATCTCCCGCGTGCTGGTGGCCATGTTCCACCTGATGCAGGGCAAGGAGTTCGCCGGCCGGGAGCGGGCCGTGGGTGCCGCCGGGTTCGCCCGGGGTGGCCTCGATGCCGGGATGATCGAGCGTCTGCGGCAACTGATCGAGAACCAGGAGCGCTGCTTCGAGATTTTCGCCGAGTTTGCCGACGGTGAACCACTGGCACTGTGGCGTGACGGCGGCGTGGAGCCGTGTCCCGCGGAGCTTGAGCGGCTCCGCCGTATCGCGTTCTCAGCGACGCGCCGCACAACCGTTGGCGCGGACTGCTGCGACCGGTGGTTCGACGAGGCCTCCCGACGCATCGATGCCATGAAGCGGGTTGAGGACAGGCTGGAGGCAACGCTGGAATCCCTGTGCCAGGAAAAAATCGCCGCGGCCGAACAGGATCTGCGGTGCCATCGTGACGAGATCGAGGTGCTGGCCGAGGAACAGTCAACGGGCGAAGGCTTCGCCTTGTTCGCCAATGGCCCCGAGGGCGAAGCCTCCGGGGCCGTCGCCGCCAATGATGTCACCTACGCCGCCGATGTGGCCCGCTCGCAGCTCGGGCGCTCCCTGGCGGATCTGGTGCAGTCCCAGTCGCGCCGGCTGCAGGTGATGAGCGAGGAGCTCAACGCCGCCCGTGCCGCGCTCAATGAACGCAAGACCATCGAGAAGGCGAAGGGACTGATCATGCGCCACCGCAAGATCAGTGAAGAGGAGGCGTACCGCTTCCTGCGGCAGGTGGCCATGTCCCAGAGCCGGCGGCTGGCCGACGTGGCGGCGGACACGGTGACCATGGAGGACATTCTCAAGCAGTAGTGCCCGCCCGGCGTCGCACCGTGCCAGGTGGGCCCATGGCCCGAGCGGTCAGGCCCGCTTCGCCAAAGGCTGCCCGCTTGCCGCGGTCCCGGTGGCGCGTGCCCCGTGATGAGGCGTAGCAATGCTGCATTGCACCGTCGCGAGGCAGTCCTCCCGGCCTGATTGCCGCCACCTCCGCCTCCACATCCTTGTGTCCCGGGCTTTAGCGGCGAACCGGACAGTTCGGCACGGTCCTTGTATTCCTGTCTGACACCACGCGGTCGTGCCCGCTGACCGGGCCATCATCAAGCGTGTTTGCAGCCACCGATCGGCGGCACTCTGAACAACGGCGTTCACCTGTTCCGGCGAGTCCTTGCGAGGACTGCGGAAACGGTGAGCGCTTTTTTTTTGCCAGTTGCGCGGCTTCGCGGCGGCGGCAACCGATGCGACATCCGACGGAGGACGTCATGAAAGAGAAACTGGTTCTGGTCGGCAACGGCATGGCCGGCATGAAGGTCATCGAGGAATTGCAGACCATTGCCCCGGACAAGTACGACATCACCGTGTTCGGCGCCGAGCCCTACGGCAACTACAACCGCATCATGCTGTCGCCGCTGCTGGCGGGGGAGAAGTCCCTGGACGACATCATGCTCAACAGCGAGTCCTGGTACGACCAGCACGGCATCACCTTCCACAAGGGCAAGGAAATCATCGAGGTGGACCGCATCGGCAAGCGCGTGTTCGCCGCCGACGGCACGGTTGAACCCTATGATCGCCTGCTGCTGGGGACTGGTTCCCATCCGGTGGTCATTCCGGTGCCCGGCCACGATCACCCTGACGTGGTGACCTACCGCGATGTCAAGGACGTGGACAGCATGCTGGCCGCCAGTCGCAAGCACCGCAAGGCAGTGGTGATCGGCGGCGGGCTGCTGGGTCTGGAAGCGGCCTACGGGCTCATGCAGCAGGGCATGGACGTCACCGTGGTCCACCTCATGCCCTGGCTCATGGAGCGTCAGCTGGACGAGACGGCCGGCAAGTACCTGCAGCAGTCCCTGGAGCAGCGGGGCATGAAGTTCCGCATGGAGGCCCAGACCCGCGAGATCGTCGGTGACCGGAATGGCATCGAAAAGGTCTGCTTCAAGGAGGGTCCGGACGAGGAAGCCGACCTCGTGGTCATGGCCGTGGGCATCAAGCCCAACAAGGACCTCGCCGAACGGGCCGGCCTGCACTGCGAGCGCGGTATTGCCGTCTCCGACACCATGCAGACCTTCGACCCCAGCATCTACGCCGTGGGCGAGTGCGTGCAGCACCGCGGCGTCTGCTACGGCCTGGTCGCCCCGCTGTTCGAGCAGGCCCGGGTGTGCGCCAACCACCTGGCCGGCTACGGCTTCCGCCTGTACGAGGGTTCGGTGACCTCCACCAAGCTCAAGGTCACCGGTGTCGATCTCTACTCCGCCGGCGAATTCCAGGACGCGGACGGGGTCGAGAACATCGTCTACCAGGACCCCCACGTCGGCGTCTACAAGAAGGTCTGCGTCAAGGACAACCGGATTGTCGGCACCGTTCTCTACGGCGACACCGGTGACGGGTCCTGGTACTTCCAGTTGCTGCGGGACGGCACCTCTGTCGCCGACTTCCGGGACAGCCTGCTGTTCGGCCAGGCAAACCTGGGGGATTCCGGCCACGGCGGCGTCAACCAGGTCGCCAACCTCGCCGACGATGCCCAGATCTGCGACTGCAACGGCGTGTGCAAGGGCGACATCGTGCAGGCCATCACCAAGGAGGGCCTGTTCACGCTGGACGACGTCAAGTCCCACACCAAGGCGGCGGCCTCCTGCGGTTCCTGCAGCGGGCTGGTGGAACAGCTCCTGGCCGCCACCATGGGCGGCGACTACGAGACCGGCAAGGCCAAGCCCATATGCGGCTGCACCGACATGAGCCACGATCAGGTCCGCCAGGCCATCCGCGAGGGGCAGCTGACCAGCCTGCGCCAGGTCTTCGACAACCTGGGCTGGAAGACCGACGACGGCTGCGAGAAGTGCCGCCCGGCGCTCAACTACTACCTGATCTCCACCTGGCCGGACGACGCCGAGGACGACTCCCAGGCGCGCTTCGTCAACGAGCGCATGCACGCCAACATCCAGAAGGACGGCACCTTCTCCGTGGTGCCCCGCATCTGGGGCGGCGTCACCACGCCGCAGCAGCTGCGCTCCATCGCCGAGGTGGCGGAGAAGTACGACGTGCCCACGGTGAAGATCACCGGCGGTCAGCGCATCGACCTGCTGGGCGTGAAGAAGGAGCAGCTCCCCGGCGTCTGGGGTGATCTCTCCGATGCCGGCTTCGTCTCCGGCCACGCCTACGGCAAGGCCCTGCGGACCGTGAAGACCTGTGTCGGCTCCGAGTGGTGCCGCTTCGGGACCCAGGATTCCACCACCTGCGGCATCGAGCTCGAGGAGATGACCTGGGGCACCTGGACACCGCACAAGTTCAAGATGGCCGTCTCCGGCTGCCCGCGCAACTGCGCCGAGGCCAGCATCAAGGACTTCGGCGTGGTCGCCATCGAGTCCGGCTGGGAGCTGCACGTGGGTGGCAATGGCGGCGTCAAGGTCCGCGCCACGGACGTGCTCTGCCGGGTGGAGACCATGGAGGAGGTCAAGGAGTACGCCGCCGCGTTCCTGCAGCTCTACCGCGAGGAGGCCCGCTACCTGGAGCGTACCGCGCCCTGGATCGAGCGGGTGGGCCTGAGCTACGTCAAGGATCGTGTCGTCGAGGACGCCGAGGGCCGGAAAACCCTGGCGGAGCGCTTCCACGCCTCCCAGAAGCAGGCCCAGGAAGACCCCTGGAAGTTCTACAGCAAGAACCACCAGGAGAAGTTCGAACCGCTGAGGAAAGCGGGGTGAGCTCGGAATCAGCGGCATCGCGACTGACGTCGCTCCCACGGCGGCCTCGGGAAAGCACCGGGGAGTACCTCCCCGTGGGAGCGACATCAGTCGCGACGGCTGCCTGCCTTACCGGCACCAGGACATGCAATACAGCATAGGTGAACCCATGACTGCACAAGCTCAATCCACCGCCGAGACAGCCCAATGGCTCCCCGTCGGCCGCCTGGATGACATTCCCCGCCTCGGCGCCCGCGTCGTGGAAACCGCCCACGGCCCCGTGGCCGTGTTCCGCAACGGCACCGATGAAGTCTTCGCCCTGCTGGACCGCTGCCCCCACCAGGGCGGCCCGCTGTCCGAGGGGCAGGTCCACGGCCGACTGGTCACCTGCCCCCTGCACCAGTGGAACATCCACCTGGACAAGGGCGCGGCCAGGGCGCCGGACGTGGGCTGCGTACCGCGCTTCGAGGTGCGTAACGACGATGGCGATCTGTATCTGAACCCGGAGCCCTTGACCTGAGGCCCTGGGAGGGTCGCGGCTGCAGCCGCGACCAGATCTGTCGGCAACATGCCCCTGGGCTGAAGGGGCGGCGGGTCGATCGCGACTGACGTCGCTCTCACGGTAGCTCTCGGGAAGGCATCGTGCATGCCCCCCTGTGGGAGCGACGTCAGTCGCGATTCCACGCAGCCGCCCCATGCCAGCTCGGACACGCGCAGCGCGAAGAGGTGTCACCATGCACGACCAGCACTCGCAAACGATCCGCACGACCTGCCCCTACTGCGGTGTCGGCTGCGGCGTCCTGGCGTCGCGCGACGCCGACAACACCGCGACGATCCAGGGTGACCCGGAGCATCCGGCCAATTACGGGCGCCTGTGCTCCAAGGGGGCTGCTCTGGGCGAGACCGTGGACCTGGACGGCCGGCTGCTGCACCCGGTGGTGCACGGTGAACGGTCCGACTGGGATACGGCGCTGGAGACGGTGGCCGACGGCCTCCGGCGCATCATCGCCGAGCACGGCCCGGAGGCGGTGGCGTTTTATGGCTCCGGCCAGATGCTCACCGAGGATTACTACGTCTCCAATAAGCTGTTCAAAGGCTTCATCGGCACCCCCCACGTGGACACCAACTCACGCCTGTGCATGGCCTCGGCGGTGACGGGCCACAAGCGCGCCTTCGGCTCGGATACCTTGCCCGGCAACTACGCCGACCTCGAAGAGGCCGAGCTGCTGGTGCTTGCGGGCTCCAACCTGGCCTGGTGCCACCCGGTGCTCTATCAGCGGGTGAAGGCGGCCAAGGCGGAGAACCCGGACATGCGGGTGGTGGTCATCGACCCGCGGCGCACCGACACCTGCGAAATTGCCGACCTGCATCTGCCGCTGGCCCCGGGCACGGACGTGTGGCTGTGGAACGGGTTGCTGAACCACCTCGCACGGGACGGTCAGGTGGATTACGTCTTTCTCGAACAGCATACCGAGGGGTTCGGTCAGGCCATCGAGATGGCGCGCAGCGGCGGTTCCGTCCCCGATGTCGCCGCCCAGTGCGACCTCCCGGAAGGCGACGTGGTGCAGTTCTTCCGGCTGTTCACCCGCACGGAGAAGACTGTGTCGCTGTTCTCCCAGGGGGTGAATCAGTCCAGCGCCGGTACCGACAAGGTCAACGCCATCATCAACTGCCACCTGCTCACCGGCCGCATCGGCCGGCCGGGCACGGGGCCCTTCTCCATCACCGGCCAGCCCAACGCCATGGGCGGTCGTGAGGTCGGCGGGCTTGCCAATCAGCTGGCCGCGCACATGGACTTCGCCCCGGAGGACGTGGACCGGGTCCGCCGCTTCTGGGATGCGCCAAACCTGGTGACCGGCCCCGGCGACAAGGCCGTGGACCTGTTCCAGGCCGTCGCCCGCGGCGAGATCAAGGCCGTCTGGATCATGTCCACCAACCCGGCGGTGAGCCTCCCGGACGCGGACAGGGTGCGTGATGCGTTGAGGGAGTGTGAACTGGTGGTGGTCTCCGAGGCCATGGCGCACACGGACACCACCGAAGTCGCCGACGTGCTGCTGCCGGCCCTGGCATGGGGCGAAAAGGACGGCACGGTCACCAACTCCGAGCGGCGCATCTCCCGTCAGCGGCCGTTTCTGCCGGCGCCCGGCGAGACACGGGCGGACTGGCAGGCCCTGTGCGCTGTCGCCGGGCGTCTGGGTTTCGGTGATGCGTTCGCCTACAGCGGGCCGGATCAGATCTTCGACGAACACGTGCGCCTGTCCGCCTTCGAGAACAACGGCCGGCGGGACTTCGACATCGGCGGCCTCGCGGGCATGGCTCGTGCCGCCTACGACGCCATGGCGCCACGACAATGGCCCGTGCGTGCCGATGGCACCGACACACCGCGACTGTTCGCCGACGGACGCTATTTCACCGAATCCGGCCGGGCGCGTTTCCTGCCGGTGGAGCCGCATGCCCCGGTGCATCGCCCTGACCCGCAGTTTCCCCTGGTGCTGAACACCGGCCGGGTGCGGGATCATTGGCACACCATGACCCGCACCGGCAAGGCGGCGCGGCTGTCGACCCATGCCGTGGAACCGTTCGTCCAGGTGCACCCGGAGGATGCGAGAGTGTTCGGGCTGGAGCAGGGCGGTCTCGCGCGGGTCGGTAGCCAGTGGGGGCATTTCCTCGGCCGCGTGGTCCTGGATGATGGTCAGCGTCGCGGCAACGTCTTCGCGCCCATGCACTGGAGCGCCCAATATGCGGTCAAGGGGCGCGCCGACGCCGTGGTCAATCCGGCAACCGATCCCCTGTCCGGCGAACCGGAGTATAAGCACACACCGGTGGCCGTCGCGCCCGCCCATGCGACCTGGCACGGTTTCATGCTGCTGCGTGAGCGTCCCGCGGAGCACCCGCATTGCGCCTGGTGGGCATTCGCCCGGGGCGGCTCGTTCGTTCGCTACGAACTCGCGGGGAACGACGACCCGGACGCCCTGCCCACCGTGGCCCGCGACCTGTTGCGAAATGGCAGTGACTGGGTGGAGTTCGAAGACCCTGCCCGGGGCACCTACCGCGCGGCCTGGATTGCCGAAGGCCGGCTCATGGGTTGCCTGTTCATGGGACCCTTGGAGACCCTGCCGGGTCGCCACTGGCTGGCAAGCCTGTTCGACGAAGCGACGCTGTCGTCCGCCGACCGCATGGCCTTGCTGTCGGGGCGTCCGCCGGCCGGCGCCCCGGATGTTGGCCGCACGGTCTGCTCCTGCTTCGGCATCGGCGAGAACACCATCGTCGACACCATTGCCGGGGGCGCCATCGAGCCGGCGGCCGTCACCGCCGCCTGCCAGGCCGGCGGCAACTGCGGCAGCTGCGTGCCCGAGATCCAGAACCTGATCCTGCGCCACGCGCCGGCGGCGAACCGGAGGACGGCCTGATGTTTCGCGGTTTGTGCCGTGCGTTGTCGGGGCTGAAGCCCCTCCCACAGAAGCCCGACGCCGCCACCGATGCTCGTGGGAGGGGCTTTAGCCCCGACGGCGCAAGCCGCGACACTGATCTGAAAGCCTCTCCACGGCATCGCGCGACCGTCACTCCTGAGCGTGGCAGGCGCTTCAGCCCCCATGGGGCGCCCGGCCTGGCCCGCGTTTACCTCGTCGGCGCCGGCCCGGGTGACCCGGAACTGCTGACCCGCAAGGCCGAACGGCTGCTGCGTGAAGCCGACGTGATCCTGCACGACCGCCTGGTGTCGCCGGCGATCCTGGCCCTGGCCGGCCCTGGACCGGAGCGCGTCTACGCCGGCAAGAAGTGCGGTGATCATCATGTGCCGCAGGGGCGCACCGAGGAGCTGCTGATTCACTATGCCCGTCGGGGCCTGAGCGTGGTGCGGCTCAAGGGCGGCGATCCCTTCATTTTCGGGCGTGGCGGCGAGGAACAGGATGCCCTGCGCGCCGCCGGGATTCCCTGCGAGGTGGTCCCAGGTGTGACAGCGGCCCTCGGCTGCGCCGCAGCCACGGGGATTCCGCTCACCCATCGGGACTACTCCCGCTCGGTGCTGTTTCTCACTGGCCACGACCGCGACGGCCGCAGCCCGGACGACTGGTCGACACTGACCCGCCGTGACCGGACGCTGGTGGTGTACATGGGCCTGCAGCCGCTGGCGGACTTCTGCGCCGGTCTGCGGGCCCACGGCCTGTCGGATGACTGGCCGGTGGCGGTGATTGCCGAGGGCACCACTGATCAGCAGCGGATCGTTCGCGGCACACTGTGGAATATCGCTGATCGTGCTGCCGGCGCAGGTCTGCCAAGCCCGGCGCTCACCCTCATCGGTCGGGTGGTGGCGGCCGGCGACGACCGTGCCCTGGAGCGTACGGCCGCTGCGGTTGCTCCCGCCATCGACTGACCACCCTTCCCGCTATTCCGCTCTTACCCTCCTCCCGGGTCCCTGACCGCTTGTTCGCTGCGCTGCCGCGGCGGAACCGGCGGCCTCGATCCGACCAGGGTCCAAGCCTGACCCAGGGGAGTGCATGGGAGCGGTCCTCCCGCTCTGCCGCGGTGCAATATCGCTGTTCCCGGTACCCCGGGCCGTGGTTCCGCATGCGGCAGCGTTGCCGCGTCCTAAGGGCGAAAGCGCGGAGTGACAGGGGTCTCCGGTGAACCGCGACAACCGGACGGCTTTCTGGCATCAGGATTGCAACGTTGGTGTTGAACGCTGCCAATGCTGGCGGCATTAACGGGCACAGGCGCCTGCGCAGCATCCCTGAGACGGGGGTGCTACGCAGGCGCTTTTTTTTATGGAGACGACGCAATGACCATGGCAGCAAGAATCCGCGGCAGTCGCCTGGCGACCTTGATCGTTACCTCGTTCGGTTTCTTCATGGGGATATCCGGCATCGCCCTGTTCGGCCCCACCGCCGCCCAGTTGCGTGAACCCATGGAGCTGACCGCCACCCAGGTGGGCTGGCTGGTGGCCATGCCCGCCCTCAGTGGTGCTCTCATTCGGGTGATGTTCGGCGCCTGGGCGGATGCTACCGGCGGCAAGAAGCCGTTTCTCACCCTGCTCGGCATCATGCTGGCGGCCATGGCCGTCCTGGTGTGGCTGCTGTTTGCCTATTATCCGGACAACATGGGCCCCGCCTTTTTCCCGTTGCTGCTCCTGCTGGGCGCGGTGATCGGTTTCGGCGTGGATGTCTTCTCCGTGGGGGTTCCCATGAACGCGTACTGGAATCCCATGCGCAAGCAGGGCACCGCGTTGGGCATCTTCGCCGGTTTCGGTAACGCCGGTGCCGGTGCCTTTACGCTGCTGGTGCCGTTCATGGTGGCCGCGCTGACCCTGCCCGGCGCCTACCTGGCATGGATCGCCCTGGTGGGGTTGGCCTTCGTGCTCGTGGCCGTGTTCGCCCAGAATGCGCCGTACTTCCAGTTGCGTGCCGACCACGGCCTGGGCCAGGCCGAGGCGCAACGCGTGGCCGGTGAGCTCGGTCAGGAGGCCTTCCCCCGGGGCAGCATGGTCCCGGCCCTGATGGAGGCGGCGCGCGCCTGGCGCACGTGGGCGCTGGTCAGCACCTATTTTGTCTCCTTCGGCGGGTTCCTGGCGCTGACCGCGTGGCTGCCCACCTACTGGTATACCTTCCACGAACTGCCCATCACCACCGCCGGGGTACTCGCCGCCGTGTTCGGGATTCTTACCGGGCTGATCCGCGTCCCGGGCGGGCTGCTGGCGGACCGCATCGGCGGCGAACCGGCCAATATGCTGGCGTTCAGCGCCGCCCTGGCCGGTGCCGTGCTGCTTACTGTCACCAGCACCGTTGCGGTGGCGTTCCTCGGCACCCTGCTGATCGCGTTCGGCTTCGGCGTTGCCAATGCCGCCCAGTTCAGTCTGGTGCCGGTCTATCTGCCCCGGGCCATCGGCGGTGCGGCGGGCTGGATCGGCGGCCTAGGCGGTTTCGGCGGCACGCTGCTGCCCCCGGTGATGGGTGCGTTCGTGGACTGGGGCGGGCACGGCGGCTATGCCACCGGGTTCGTCGTCTTTGCCGGCCTGTGCGTGTTCAGCCTGGCGGTGATCACGCTGCTGCGTCTGACCCGTCCGCAGGTGGCCGACGAACTGATCAACGCAGAGCCCGCAGCAGCCAGTTGACTGTCACGGAGCGGAGGGAGGCTCGCGTTCCGTCCGCTCTCCGGTTTCCGGTGCGCTGCCGTCCTGCATGCCCCTGAGCTGAATGTGCAGCGCCTCTACCGAAATCTGGATCTCCCGCAGGGACAGCGCCAGGGACAGCAGCATCAGGAGAAGGCTGATCACGAACAGCACCAGCGCCGTCCCGTGCCATCCCGCCAGCAGCACCAGCATGCACACAACGCACAGGAACAGGCTGGCCACGCCCATCACCTGCATGTTGCGGATCAGCAGTACCCGCCGGCGCAGGTTCTCGATCTGCTGGAAGAGATTGCGCTCGTGGGTGTCCCGGTAGCGGGACTGGAGATCCCGGATCAGCGCTGCCAGGGCCAGGAAACGGTTGGTATAGGCCAGTAGCAGCAGGGAGATGGCCGGGAACAGCAATGCCGGCGTGGCCAGGGTGAGCTCCATGGCGGAGACGTGGTCCTCGATGGCGGCGAAAGGGATCATGGCGCCGCTCATCATGCAGCGGGGCTGCGCGCGGGCGCAACACTGCGGCATTTGGCACGCGGCACCGGAGGCGGCATGCTGAACGCCCCATTCCGAACCGAGGATCGTCCATGGCCGCTGACTTCTACTTCTACGAGCCCGCTCAGGGGCACGGCCTGCCCCATGACCCCTTCAACGCCATGGTGGCGCCCCGGCCCATCGGCTGGATCTCCTCACAGGACGCGGCCGGGGGGCTGAATCTGGCCCCCTACAGCTTCTTCAACGCCTTCAACTACCGGCCGCCGATCGTCGGCTTCGCCAGCATCGGTTTCAAGGACTCCGTGCGCAATATCCTGGAGACCGGCGAGTTCGGCTGGAACCTGGCCACCCGGTCCCTGGCCGACGCCATGAACGCCAGTTGCGCCCACGTGGCCCCGGAGGTGGACGAGTTCGAGCTGGCCGGACTGACACCGGCCCCGTCCCACGTGATTTCGGTACCCCGGGTTGCGGAGACGCCGGTCTCCTTTGAGTGTCGACTGACCCAGCATCTGCAGCTCCAGGGGGCTGACGGCCGCAAGGCGGACACCTGGATGGTGTTCGGCGAGGTGGTAGGCGTGCACGTGGACAGGGCCCTGTTGCGGGACGGCATTTACGACACCG
>LKMJ01002105.1_pt1 | contig 18101 bp, 14 predicted proteins | sample 643391 | NCBI WGS metagenome assembly LKMJ01 (sample SAMN04112250, study PRJNA286221) | soda lake metagenome | biome: soda lake; feature: Kulunda Steppe; material: water; isolation source: sample PL-Br10 brine of Picturesque Lake | place: Russia: Kulunda steppe | collected 2010-07 | reverse complement strand
TGAAGGGCGGGGTGGATGTCACTTGGACCATACCATCCGGCCGCGAACACCGAAGTGAACGTCGACATCGCACGCGATGGAACCCTCCTCTTCGTGAACGGTCGCAATCGGCTTGCCATCGCAAAACTGTTCGACGTCGACACGATCCCGGTCGGCGTCTACGTGCGACACGCCGAATGGATGCGACGTCGCGCTCGTGAGCCGATCGAACCGGACCTCCGATCCCACCCTGACGTTCGAACCAACTCGGACGCTCGTTTCACCGCCGAAGGATGGCCATTGTAGTCGTGAACGATCCGCCTACGGCTCGTGATCGAATCCCGCGTAGACCTCACGGACGAACGCCTCCAGGCGCCGGCCGACGACGTCGGGCGAGTTCTCCCTGGCAACGCGCTCTCGCCCGCGTCGACCGTGTCGGCGGCGTTCGTCGTCGTTCTCCAGCAGGAACTCGACGCGGTCGGCGAGCTGCCCATGCTCGGATGGATCGACGAGAAAGCCGGACTCCCCGTCGACGATCTGTTCCCGCATGCCGAAGGCGTCGTTCGCGACGACCGGGACTCCGGCCCGTTGGGCCTCGAGTACGACGCGCGGGTAGCCGTCGAGGTATGAGACGTACACGAACACGTCCGCGATCTCGTACAGCGACGCCACGTCGGTAACGTAGCCGACGACGTGAATGCGGTCACGTACGTCGGGATCGTCCACGATCGCGTCGAGGTTCGCTTCGAGTTTCTCGGCGTACTCGCCGCCACCCGCGACGACGTAGGCGACCTCGGGGTTCTCCGCGAGAACGGGTTCGACCGCCGAGAGGATCTCCTCGATGCCACGATATTTCGCCCGATATTTCAGGTTCGTAACCGTCAGTAGAACCCGCTCGGAGTCGATGCCGAATCGCTCTCGCGGGTCGGAAGGCCGCCCTCCACCGGTCGAGCCGTGCTCGCCACTTGAGCCGTTTCCGTCCACGCGTGACGCCGGCTCTCCGACCATCCCCGTGTCCGGCACCGGGACGATCCCGATCCGCTCCGGGGGACACCCCGTCCGTTGCTGGACGACCTCGCCGAGCTGTGTCGAGACGACGACGAATCCGACGGCCCGGTCGAACGCGAAGTCGTCCATCGACAGGATTCCTCGGTAGAACAGGGCCCGATGATACGAACCGTTCGATCGCTCCTCGCGTATGGCGTTCTCGAACCGCTGCCAGGTGTCTCCGACGAGTCTGGCGATGATCGGAACGTCATTCCACCTCGCAAACAACGTAACCAGCGTGCCCATCACCTCGTAACAGTCGAGCAGTATCACGTCCGGATCGCCGGCTTCGATCGCCGCTCGAGTCCGTCGAACGGTCTCGAGACTCCGCGCCGGAAGCGACCCTGAACTGTTGACCTCGACCACCGTCGCGTTGAGGTCCGTCTCTCGGAGCGGAACGACGAGCTCCGCGGATCGATGCGAGGTGAACACCAGCACGGAGGGAGATGCTTCGGGGGGCACGGACGATTCGACGGCACCCTCGACGTCCGAGGTTTCGGCGGCCCCATCGCCGTGTGGGTGCTGAGTCATTCGATCGCCTCGCAGTGAATTCGCTGGACGCGCTCCGCGTGGTCGGTCCACGTCCAGCCGTTTCGAAGGAGTCGCTCGCGGCCCCGTCGACCCATCTCTCGCAGCTCGCCTCGTTCGCTGGTCAGATCATGGATGGCGGCCGCGAGCGCGTCGACGTCCTCCGGTTCGATCAGCACGCCGGTCTCCCCGTCGGCGACCTGTTCGGGGATTCCGCCGACCGACGTCGCCAGGACGGCCGATTCGCTCGCCATCGCCTCGTAGATGACGGTCGGCCGCCCCTCGGTGTGACTCGGTAACAACAGGAGGTCGGCGATCGCGAACCATCGACGAAGCGCGACCGGCGGCAGTCCGTCAAAGACGAGCCGCGGGGGGCGGCTCTCCTCGGCGAGCGTCGTCCGAAGCTCATCGCTCAACCCGCCATCGCTTCCCACGAACACGAAGAGCGTGTCGTCGTCGTCGACCCGCGGCAACGCCTCGATGATGTCGGCGACCCCCTTCCGCTCGATGAACTGGCCGACGAACAACACGACCGTCGAGTCCTCCGGAACGCCGAGTTCTCGACGGATCTCCACACGCCGTTCGACGGGGAAGCGATCGGGATCCGCACCGAGCGGAACGGTTTGTACCTTCGACGGGTCGGTGATCTCACGGGCACGTTCGGCGAGCGCGTCGCTGACACACAGGACCCCGGTAGCGGTCTCGAGCGTCTCACGTACGTTCTCTCGTATCCCGCGCGCGAGATCGTCGTACGTGTTGAGGATCGTCCCGTGGCCGACGACGAAAAGGGGGACGTCGTGTTCACGAACGTACGGCAGCATGCCGTACCCGTCGAGGTAGATGTGACACGCGTGGACGACGTCCGGGACGTCGAAGGATCGGTCGGCGTAGGCGGGAACCCGCCGGGCGAACGAATCGCCGGCCACACCGTAAAAGAATCGTTTCGGGAGGAGATACCAGAAACGTGGATGATGGACGTCATACGGCCCCCAATCTTCAACCGTCGGGAGGGATGTGAATCTCGAATACGGTCCGATCGGCGGGGCAAACGGCCGCGGCGACACCACGTCCAACTCGGTGCCCGATTCCGAAAGTGATCGAAGTATTCTGTGATTATACAGGCCGTAGTACCGCTCGATCGCGTCCGGATGATTCACGGCGCTCGCGAGTACGGAGTACATTCGATATCGTTCCCAGCGTAACTCCGGGAACGTTCACTAAAGGTATACACCGGCTATGCTCCTCGCGACGAGAAGGCCGATTCGGGACGTGACTTTCGGCCGATCGGAGGCGGTCAACGCGCGTGTCTCGAGGAGTAGTCTCTCGATAACAAAACCGCCTCCCGCAGTTAGTGACGGTGATCGACGCGGGGAGACGACGATCCCCGTTCACTATACACATGCAACCGTATCTCTCATACGCACGGAACCGGGCGGGAATCGAGATGCAACGACTACGGCTTTCGCTCGCGCCCTCGCCGGACGCACTCGACACGTCAGCACTCGTGGAGTCGCTACCACAGAATCCGAACGTACTGTTCCTCTGTTACGGGAACATTTGTCGGAGCCCGCTCGGGGAGCGCTACCTCCGATCCGCCGCAGCCGAGCGGGAGATCGAGGGACTGTCGGTCGATTCAGCCGGGCTTCGAACCTCCGAGGGGCGATCCAGTCCGGACGACGCCATCGAGGTGGCCGCGGAGTTCGGCGTCGATCTCTCCGATCATCGCTCGAAGCCGGTCACCGACGAACACCTACAGTGGAGCGACGTCGTGTTCGTCATGGATCTACTCAACTACCATCATCTCCGTCAGGGATTCGGCGATCAGGGCGGGAAGACGGTCTTTCTCGGCGCGTTCTCGGAGGATGGCAGCTACGAAATAAACGATCCGTACGGTGAGACCCTCGATCAGTATCGGACGCTATACGGCGGCGTCGTGAACGGAGTCGACGAGTTCCTCGAACGGTCGGATCTCGAGTGATGGCGGACCAACGTGACGCCGCGATAGTTCCGGGGATCAGCACACAGAGCAGCGCCGTCGCGGTCAGGTCGCTCGGCCGTGCCGGGATCACGCCGATCGTCGCCACGGATGGGCAACGCTCGCCCGCGACCGCCTCGAAGTACTGTACGGAGGTCGTCGAGGTGCCGGATCCGATCGACTCGATGGATGGCTACGCCCGAGGATTACTCGAACTCGCCGAGCGTGCGGACGTCCGAACCGTGATTCCGTTGCGGGAGGCTGACGCGTACGCACTCGCCGCGAACCGTGGCTCGTTTGCTCGCCATCTCGATCCGGCGTGGCCGGATCTCGACACCCTTCGAACGGCCCAGGACAGACGCGCCCTATTGTCGATCGCCGACGACCTGCACGTTCCGGTTCCGCAAACGAGGCTCCTCACCGACTGGCCGAGCGACGGCGAGCCGCTCGTGGTAAAGCCTCGATACTCCATCGTCGTCGACGACGACTCGACCTCACACGAACCGGACGTCCGCGTGTTAGGTCGCACCGAACGGCCCTCGAAACGGTCGATCATCGACGAGATGGGACACGTTCCCGTCGTACAGGAGTACGTTCCGACCGACGGGGAGTTCGGGTTCTTCGCGCTCATGGACCACGGTGATCCGGTGGTGACCTTCCAACACCGTCGCGTTCGGAGCTTCTCATACACCGGCGGTGCGAGCGTGTACCGGGAGGCGATCGACGATCCGGAGCTCCGGTCGTACGGGGAGACGCTCCTTTCGGCGCTGGACTGGCATGGACCCGCCATGGTCGAGTTCCGCCGCGACGCTCGGGATGGCTCGTTCGTCCTCATGGAGATCAATCCCCGGTTTTGGGGGTCGCTCGCGCTTCCGGTCCATGCAGGCGTCGACTTCCCCCGGCACTACGTCGAGCTTGCGACCGGCGACCTCCCGGACGCCGACTCCGTCACCTACGAGGTTGGCGTCGGCTCACATCTGCTCAGCGGCGAGGTAGCATACCTTTACAACGTGGCTCGTGGCACGGGTCATGGGGAATGCCCGTCGCTGCTCCGTGAACTCGTGGCGGTGTCCGGATCGGTCGTGCGGGAGCCTCGATTCGATCTGCTCTCCATCGACGATCCGATGCCGTTCGCCGCCGATCTGGCGTCCATGGCGGCCCTGGCAGGTGACCGCGTGGCCGGGACGCTACGGTGACGGGGTCTCCACGTTCTCCGTTCCGTCGAGCCGTCGGGAGAGCGGTTAGCGCCCGTCCCGTCCGCTCGAATACACGCCAAGCGCCCAGTGCCGTCCGGTGAACGCGGCCGTATGCTCGATGTTGCCGTCGGCAACACAGAACCACTCGCCGTCGGCGTACCATGGGTCGATGTGGTGCATGCGTCCGGAGTTCCAGCCGACGTGTGCGCCCGTTCCCTCGAGTACCGGCGATTCCGGGAGTTCACGGTCGTGGTACGTCTCCGGATCGAGGTCGGTGATCTCGAACGCGCGAACCTTGTCACCGTAGCGTCGTTCACAGTCCTGAAAGAACACGACGATCCGATCGTTGCGGACGATGGGGCGACCCCCCGGACGAAATGCCGCCGGCCGATCCGCCACGATCGGATCGTTCGCATGCGGCTGCCACCGATCGGTCCGGAGCGAGTCGCTGTGATACATCCGGAACCCGGCGAGGTCCGAATCCCCGACCACGAGCCACCACCGATCCTCCCACCGAAAGACGATGGTGTCGTCGGTTCGGTGATCCGTCGAGACGAGCGTCGCGCACGGTTCCCACGTCGTCGGAAAGTCGGTGGCCTCGTACAGTCGGATGGCCCGACCGGTGGCCCCTCCCTCTTCAGGGACCATGTATCGCGTCCCCTCCCACTCGAAGACGTACGGGAACGAGAGGTGCTCTCCGGTGTTCAGGACGGCTTGATCGTACTCCCAGCGGATCGCGTCCGGGCTACTCGCATGACCGATCACGGCGTCGGGATCCCGATCGTAGTTGCACACCTCGAAGAACAGATGCCAGCGATCCGCTCCCGGAAACAGGAACGGATCGGCCACGAAGTCGACGTCACCGAAGTCGTCCACGTCCCTGCCGGTCACGACGGGGTTTCCGGCGGCCTCGATCTGAACCGGATCCAGCGGGAACGCGTCCTCGTCGGCGCCGCCTGCCCCCTGGCAGGACGAGGTCGTGAACGCGCTCGGATCCGCGCGTGCACGGTCGATCTCGGATGCGCTTGCCTCCTCACGGAGCAGCGCCGGGACGGTATGATTGACGAGGCCGCCCGCCGTCCTGACGGCGAACGGTATCACCGGTATCCGGCGCAGCATCGAGACGTAGTTCATCCGTGCCGACCCCGTTTCCGTGCGTATTCGAGAAGATCGCTCGTCGACGGAGGGTGGTTCACCGGCCCGAACTCGTCGATCTCCGTGGGGTCATCGTCGGTCCGAATCGCTTGGATTGCCTCCGATAGGAGCCCGGTCGACTCGGTGTAGAGTTGCCGTCTGATCTCCTCAACGCTTTCACGGTCGCGGATGTTCACCTCCCTCCGTGCTTGGATCGCCCCCGCATCGAGGTCGTCCGTCAGCGTCTGAACGATCACTTCCGTGTGGTTCTCATCGTTCATCGACTCCCAGAATCCGGTTGGGCCGCCGGGGTACGCACGCGGATCGCCGTGACGGTAGCCGAGGACGCCGTACTTCGTTGCCGAGAGCACCGGCCCCCGAACCAGACCGAAGCCGGGCCCCACGATCACGTCAGCATCCCTCCGGATCTCGTCGACGACTTCAGCCGGCAGCTCGCTCCACGGGCCGGTAACGTCCGTCGGATACGTCCGAATCAGCTTCGATCCGGACACGCCGGAGACGTTCGAGACGGGCACCGGATCGTCGTAGCGGTCGCCCATGGAGAGCTTCGATCGAAGGTGCGTTCCGATCCCGAGCGCCGCGGAGGCAGGGTGCTTCAGGCCGCGTTTCACCGTCCCGCTCCCCAGGGGTCTCACGTCCTCGTTGATGACGACAAGCGATATCTCGGCGTTCGTTTCGCCGAGCATCCGTTCGATGGCTTCGGCGACCCAGCGTTCACACCGATCACCGTCGAACAGGAGACACACCCGGCAGGCGTCCGTCTCCGTGCCAACGGGATCCGATCCGGCGTCGGATTCGGCGTCGGATTCGGCGTCGGCGACTGATTCGGCGTCGGCGACTGACTCGGCGTCCGCTCCGACGACGTCGACGGCCGTCTGCGTGTTCCGATCACCATCGACACCGGCGACGTGCCCGTCCGAGTTGGACGCGTTCTCCAGGCCGATCAGCAGATCGACGAAGAACTTCGTCGCCCAGTTGGGATACCGCAAGAAGAGGTATCGACCGACGTGGGGATACGATCCGGGGAGACCACCGCGAACCCCATCCGGTCCGGTACGCGACTGGTGGCGTTTGAGAAAGTCGGCGGCCAAGCGTGCGGCGAGGAGGTAGTCATGTTCGCCCGTCAACTCGTACAGGCGTAGCCAGACGATTCCCATCTGGGCGTTCCCGGTGAGACAGTAGTACCATGTCGGCGACCAGTCATCGTCGTACGCGCCCCGCAACGGTCCATCGCGACGCTGTATGTCCAATAACACGTCCGCCGAGCGTTTCGCGCCGGCGACCAGGTCGTCGTCGTCCAACAGCCGTCCACCCTCGAGGAGTCCGCGGATCGTGTACGCGATGGTGTGGAGGTACGGGTCCTCCCCTTCGGTGAACGCGGCGTTGTCGAACCAGCCGTTCGATCGTTGTTTCCCCGCTGCCCACTCGAGGTTTGCCCTCGCAGCTTGACGGTACGCGTCGCTCCGTTCGTCGACGACGGTTGCCCCCTCAAGCAGCGCCCACGCGACCCGCGTCGTATACGCGTGCGTCTCGCCTTTGTAATCAAACGTGGTCCACGCGCCGCTTTCGTCCTGTATCTCGACGAGCCAGTCACATGCCGCTCGGGTGGCGGAGACGAATCGTGAATCATCGGTTTCTCGGGCCGTTTCGACCAGTCCGAACACCGCTTGGCCGGTGTTGAACACGCTCGGGTCACCGGCCACTCCCGTCCCTTCGGGGAACGCACCGTCGGACCGTTGTATCGAGACCAGCCACTCCGCCATCGCGGTCGCCCGTTCGAACGCCTCGCCGTCCGGGTCGCCGTCGGCGTACTCGTACAGCGTCGGGACGATGTATCCGGTCGTCTCGGGATACTGTTTTTCCCACCCGAACACCAGATTGTACGTCGCGGCGGAACCGTCGCCGTCGGTCGCGTCCTGACTACGATACAGCCAGTCGACGGCCGCCGTGAGGTGTTCGGCGTCGGTTCCGACGTCCGCACGTCCGGGAACCTGCGTGCGCGTCGCATGGATGACCGACCGCGCGCGCTCACCCAGTTGCGTCGGGCCGATCATTCGAGCCCGTCATTCGATCCGATGACGCTCGGGCGGGCGAGCGACGCGGCTCGATCGCTGTGTTGTGACGTCCTCATACGAACCTGCCATCGCGCCGTCGGTTCATTTATATGAGTTTTCTAATCCCGGAAGTGCGGGGATAACGATCGGTCGGACGACGGACGATTTCCGCCAAAAATGTGTTACTGACGTCGCTTGCGTCGATACGGCCTCGGAGTCGTCGTTGGTGCGGACCTGACTTCGGAGTCTGACACCCCCACCCGCCACGAACGGCGGATGGGTGCCAGTTACTCGCTTCCTAGACGCCGATCCGCTCGCTTTCGGTTTGGTTCGCGACGTCGTTCACCAGCAGTTTCACTTCGTCGACGTCACCGCGCACGCGCATCGTGTGGGTGAAACTCGCCCGGTTTCCGGTCACGCTCGTGCTCTTGGCCGTAACCGTCTTGCCTTCGTACCGAAGGGTGGTGATCACCGTATCGAGGTCGTGGTCGGCGTCGGAAACGACCCAGTCGACGTCGTATCGGGTCCACTCCGATTCACTTCGGTCGGTCACCTCGAAGGTGTCGATGGTCGGGCCGCCGCTCACTTCCTCGGTTTCGGTCGTCTCGAAGCCGACCGTCTCGCCCTCGACTCGTTCGTCGCCGTCTCCGGCCACCGCGCGGAACTCGTAGTTGGTCTCGCTCTCGAGGCCGGAGAGCTCGGCTGTGAAGGCTCCGGTGGCGTCGAGCGTCCGGGTTCCGGCTTGGCTCCACCCGTCGGCATCCGACTGCTTCCACTCGAGTCCGACGGTGACTTCGTCGGCTCCACCGAGATCACGAAGGTACCCGTTGATCGTGGCCGACTCCGTCGTGACGTCGGTTGCCGCCATCGTTTCGACGACCGGCCGGTTGTCGACGACGAGCGCGAGCGTTTCCTCGGCAGTGTTTCCGTCCGAATCGGTGACGCGGGCTTCGAGCGTCACGTCCCCGTTCGACACGCCCGTCGAGTCCCAATCGTCCTCGTACGCGTCCGTGTCGTCGTTGAACGACGCGGTCGACCACGATCCGCCGTCGACGCGATATTCGACGACCAGACCGTCATCGTTGCCGTCGTCGACGCCCGCGTCGATCTGAATACCGACGGAGCCGCCGACGGTGCGCCCGCCCTCCGGCGAGCGCCACGAGATGAACGGTTTCGGTCCGGATTCGGTCAATCTGGCGGATTCACCGCCGATCGCGACGCTGAACACGTCGGTCTGGACCGCCTCCGTGTCGAACGATCCGAGGCCGACCCAGCCGGACGAGTGATCCGTGTCGGTTACCTCGACGCCCCAGTCGTCCGGTTCGACGGTTCCCTTTCGCCACACCTTCGCCTGCAACGTGTCACCTTCCGCACGGAACCGCCGGTTGTACACGACGTCCTCCTCGGCGGTACCGAAGCGTCGAAGCGTACTCATTCCATCCTGCGAATATTTGATGATGCGGAAGCCGTCCCTTGCCGTCTCACATTCGAGCATGTATCCGCGCTCCTCGCCGTTGCTGGATCCGCATCGGAGCTGAACCCTCGCGTGGTACCCGCGCCCATCGTCGGGATTGGCCCGCGGGATGCGGAACGTATCGAGGGTCTCGACGTCGGACGGCTCCCCGACCTCGTCCCAGGAGATGGCTCGCCGCGATCGAGCGTCCCCTCCATGTTCGTATTCGAGGGCGTGCCCGCCGGCGAACTCCGTCCCCGGAATGACTTGCCAGTCGTCCTCGTCGGAATCCCACCGAGGGGTCCAATTCTCGAAGGAAGAGTCGTCGTCCGGCTCGTCGGGTTCCTCCGGTTCCTCGTCGGGCTCCTCGTCCGGTTCCTCATCGTTTCCACCGGCACTCCATGCGCCGACCTCGTCGGCGGTCGGAACGGTGTCGATGTCGGTTTTGAGCGTGGACCCTCGATCGTTGATCGAGAGGTTTCCGGTTCGGTCACGCACCTCATCGTCGGTGTTGCCCGTCGTTTGCAAACTCTCGAGGATTGCATGTGCAGACGTGTCACAGTCTATGAGACCGTTCGCGTTCTCGTTGTTGTTCATGTAGAGAACGCTGTCCGAATCACTATCGAGCGTGGTGTCCTCGGTGATCCGTATCTGTCGACCCCTCCCGGCATTGGAGCCGGACCCCGTCATGATGACGTCGCCCTTGAAGTGGTAGTTTTGGCCACTTCGGAAGTGGACGAGTCCACCGACGTTATCCCAAATCACGTCCTCAAACGTGATGTCCGCATTGGCATCGCCCGTATGGAGATATGCACGCGATGCCGAATCGTTCTGCATTCGAACCCGGCGGTACGTGAAGTCGATCGATCCCGAGGAGGTCTTCGTCGGACCGTTCCCCTGATTATTCTCGAGGACGCAGTCCTCCATGATCCCTTTGCCGCCGCTGAAGTCCCACTCGTAGCGCCCGCTATAATCACTGGCGTTACTGTGAAAGTGGGAGTTGGTGACCTTCATCGGCGGGTCGTGTTGACCGCTCCGATCGGTCGCTACCCCGCCACCGTGACCCCCGTGCCCGTGACTCGTCGTTCTGTTGAGCGTGACGCCACCGTACTGGACGCTCCACCCATTCTGTGGACAGTTACGGATCTCGACGTCTTCAACGAGGATGTTGCCGGTGCCGGTCGCGCCGTTGTCGCGGAACCGAAACGCCGTGCCGTTGGACTGGTTCTCCTTGTTCCCGTCGAAGACCAGGTCGCGGACGTCACAGTCGAATCCTTCGGGGTCAGTGATCCGAACGATTCCCCAGTCGCCGGACGAGTCGTCCGCAACTTTGATCACCGTTCCAGCTCCGTCGCCTCGCAGCGTGAACGGATTGGCGTTAGCTCCGCTTATCGTGAGGATCGGTTGCGCCGAACCCTTCGACACCTTGTAATGGTCATCGGGTTCGGGGAGATGGACGGTGTCTCCGTCGTCCGCGTCATCTATCGCCGCCTGGATCGCGTCGGTGTCGTCGGTTCGTCCGTCGCCCCGCGCCCCGTAGTCCCGGACGTTTAAGATCGTCATAACGCCCCCGAGCTGAAGTCGGTCCAGTACTGAGTCTGCTCGCTCGCGCTCCCGGTTGAGACCCCGCTCGATGCCCCTCCGATGAGCATTGCCATAACCGCGGTCCCGCCGAGTTTCACGTACTGCCGCCTGTTTATGCTTCCCTTACTTCGATCGTCGTTCGCGTTCACCTTCGAGTCGTCGCCACTCTCGGAAGTGTTGCGTGCCAGCTTGCGTGCCATGCAGTTGGTAATGGGCCCCTAATACGGTTAAGTATTTCTTTTCTAACATATTCACGGGGCGATGACTTTCAGGAACGTTAACCATATGTCGGGCGACCGCCCCCGCGATCAACGATCGGAGCCGCGGTTCGACGCGAGGTGAAATAGGAGAATCATAATTAACACCGCCGCTGGCTTTCCACAGTTCGTGTCATCGTACTTCGTGACGACGGCCGGTGCACGTTCGGATTCGACGATTCGACGGACGCCCTTCGCTCCCCAACGAACGCCGCCGACCAATCCGAGTTGTGATGACTGACCCGGACGAGCCTACGGCTCTGGTGATGAATGCCAACAAATACGCCGGGAACCCGTACATGTCGCTGCTTATCGACGGGCTCCGTGACCAGGGAGTGACCGTTCTCACCCCGGATCCGCCGATCTTCTTCCCCCTGACGCGCACCGCGCTTCGACATCCGGACGCCGACGTCGTCCACCTCGACTGGCTGTACGACTACTACATGACGAGCGACATCGGATACCCGCCGATCGATAAGGCCATCTCCATCCTTCGAGCCGTCGCGTTCCTCCTCGACCTCGTGTTGATCTCGCTGCTTTCGGTCGCCGTCGTGCGAACGGTACACAACAAACGCCACCACGGCGGGAAGTTCCGACGGACGGAACGGGTGATCAACGAGGCCGCGTTCCTGGTCGCCGACGCCGTGACGGTGAAGTGTCACGCCGCCGCCGAGATCATCGCCTCGGAGTATCGGGTTCCGACGGCGGACCGCTTACACGTCGTTCCGGACGGAAGCTACGTTTCGGCCTACGAAAACGACGTGTCGGCGGCGGAAGCCAGGGAGGCGCTCTCGATTCCCCCGGACCGATTCGTCTACCTCTTTTTCGGCTTGATACGCGAATATAAGGGCGTTCCGGACCTGGTACGGGCATTTGGGAAGTTGGACGTGCCAAACGCGAAGCTCTGGATCGTCGGCAACCCACACGACGAGGGGATCCGACGGCAGGTCGAGGCGCTCGCGATCGCTACGGACGACGTCGAGACCGTCCTCGAGTTCGTTCCGGCCGAGCGTATCCAGTACTACATGAACGCGAGCGACGTCCTCGTGTTGCCGTACCGTGACATACTCAACTCGGGATCCGCACATCTGGGGCTCTCCTACGGGCGTCCGATCGTCGCGCCGGAGATCGGCTGTCTGCCCGAAACCCTTCCGAGCGAGAACCGGCTCCTCTACGATCCGGAAGCGGACGACGGTCTCCGGGAGGCGTTACAGCGCGCACACGATCATCCGGACCTCGAATCGATCGGGCGGGGAAACTACGCACACGCGTTGGACCGTAACTGGGAGTCGACCGCGACGACCCTCGTGACGGTGTACCGTCGAGCGATGGCACGCGCATGAACCTGATTTAAAACAGGTTGCCGTACGTGCCGTATAGAGTGACGTTCCGGACGTGTCAAAAGGACGGCCGTCGTCCCTCGGATCGAACGTCATTCGCATTACGACGGCTATAACTATGATTCACAACCCGGACGGATCGAGCATGACCGGTGGCTCTCACCGCACGTTCGACCGAGGGGGAGCCGGAACGTGATCCCGAGGATGGGTGCCTCAGTCACGTCATCGGGAGATGGCGTCAACGACGGGACCAGTGACACCGCCCTCGTCAACGCCGTCCGGAAACCGCTGGACGCGTCGAGAGCGCTTGCGGAGGTCGCCATGGCCAAGGTCCGGACTCTCCGACACCGTCGGCGATACGGAGCGGTTGCCCCGAAGCCATATGAACTCCTTCGGGTCGATCCCGCCCGAATCGAATACTGTACCTTACCGTCGCTGATGGCCCAACTCGAACTATCACGCTACGGTTCACACGTCGTCGGCGGCGATTGGGATAGACGGGAAACGCACGACGACGTCTGGTACACGCGCGCGTTTGACCCTCCCGTCGTCGCCTCCTTCGAGAATCACGCCCTCTATCGGTCGATGCGGAGTCACTTCGGGAACGGGGTACCGTGGGACCAAACGGAGTGGTATCGATGGATAGCGGATGACGACGGATCCGTCGGTCAGTACCCGAACGTGGAGACGATGGAACGCCGGCTCACACGGGTGGACGAACTGTACGAACGGATCCGATCGGAGGGGTACAAAACCCAGCGTGAGTTGGCGAGCGATGAGAACGTTCCCCTCTCGGTGAAGTCGTTCCCGTATCCGGAACACCACGAGGTCGACGTCAACATCGGGAGAGACGGGGAGCTGTTCTTCAATTTCAACGGACGACACCGGTTGGCGGTCGCGAAGCTCCTCGATCTCGATCGGATACCGGTACGAGTCTTCGCCCGGCACGAAACGTGGCAGGAACGGCGAACGAACGGGGGTACGGGATCCGTCGACCCGCATATCCGCCGGTCGCACCCCGATCTCTCGGCTACCGGTCGATGACCCCCGACGCCGATCGCCGAGAGCCGCTTTCGAACGGATCGGCGCACAGGTGATCGTTCCGGGACGATGGTCGTCGGCCACGGGTCGATAAATGGTTCCTAACTAAGGACTGAAGGCGACGTACACTACGTAATGACTTCCCGCAGACGAGTCTTAGAGGCTTCTGTGATCGGGGTCGCCCTCCTTGCAGGCTGTTACGGGATCGGATCCGACGATTCGGACGAGCGATCGGAGTCGTCGGACCAAACCGACGAGGACTCCACCGGAGACGGCACGTCGGAGTCGGATTCGACCGTTCTCGAAGTGGAGGAGTTCGGGGCGGAGATGGACGGCGAGACCGACGATACGCAGGCGATTCGCGACGCCATCGACGCCGCCGAGGAGGGAAACACCGTCCAGCTCCCGGAGGGTACCGCACTCGTCTCCGGGGACGATAAAACGGAGAGCGGCAGCAAGGCGATACTGATCGACGGTGAATCCCACCCGGATGATTTGACGTTTCGGGGGAAAGGCGCCGGGAGCGTGATCAAGATGGATGGGGGTCACGAGGAAAACCACATGCCCTTTAGCGTTCGGATCGATGACGGCATCGAGGGCCTCCTGCTCGAGGACTTCACCATCGACGGCAACGGAGCCGAGCAGGTACAAGCAACGGGAGAGGGCGGCTGGAACCTCTCAATCGCCGGCGCACGCGACGAGTCAATCGTCCCGGACATCACGGTTCGAAACGTCCGCTCTATCGACGCCAATCAGACTGGGTTTCGAGTAACCACCGGCGGATGCACCCTCGTTCGGTGTACGGCCGAAAACTCCGCGCTTCACGGGTTCGGCCTCGACGCATGGGGGGAGAACAGAAACGCCGAGGAGCCGATAACGGTTCGGGAGTCGTACTCCGTGAACAACGAACTATACGGGATCGACTGTTCCGGTGGGACGATCCACGTCGAAGACTGCGTTCTGGAAGGGAACGGCCAGGGGACGAAAACGACCGAGGAAGTCATCGAAACGGCATACCGGCGGTGTCGGTTCAAGGGCAACGACACCTTGGGATACAACCGAATCACGACGCCGTCGAAAACCGGACAGCGAGCGCTGGTGACGTTCGATGACGTCATCGCGGAGGAAAACGGCGGCCGAGGCTTCCGATTAGGCGTCGACACGGACTATCAGATCGGAACGATCATCGCGCGCCGAAACAACGAATTCAACGAAACGTCGACCAGCATTTCGATAAACGACAACTCGACCGTGGACGCGAATCTGATCGTGTCCTACAACGGGAGACACGGATCGGGACTGCGGTACGGGAGCGAACGCGAGTCCACGATCGGGACGTACGTTCACTTCGGCAACCCGCAAGGCGGGCTCAACCAAGTCACCGATACGTTGGAGATCGAAGACGTGCTCCACCAGGCGGACGCGACCTCGCTTGAGGACATCGAGCTCGATATCGACCTTCCACGGAGCGTTCCGACGGCGGACGAAGTCGGCGCAAGCGGCTAGAGCGAATCCCGATCGTCACTGCAGACGTCCCCTTGCTATTCACTGTTCACGCGACCCTTGGACGTGATACGCGTTGAACTCGCCGTTGTCGTACACGCGCGCGACGGACCGATCGTTTTCGACCCGTTCGAAGTCGTCGGCCGTAAACCGCCATTGGTCCGGGTAGTCCGGGAATCGTTCCGGATACGTGATCCTGGCGAGTTCCGTAAGCAGGAGGTACCGTGAATCGTCGTAACTCATCCCGAGGGTATCGTGCTCGGTGTAGTTGAAGTGATCCGGCGGTGACGCGCCACCTTGCCTGATCGTCGGTGACGGGTCCTGCGTTCCATAGTGCATGTGATAGAATCGATGCTGCCGGATCCCGCGCTCGTCGATCAGCAGGTCCTCGTTGCGGTGTTCGTAGAGCCACTCGGTTCCGTCGATCTCGGAGTGAGTCACCTGATCGTTCCTATCGAAGCCCAACGGAGACGTGAACATGCTGAACACCATCAGGGACAACAGAACCAAGAGCACGACGGCGAACGTGGCGCTCACGACCGTTTTTCCGGTCGGCGTGACCGCTCCTTGTCGGAACAAGTGGAACGCTGCACCGACGAACGGCACTGCGAATAGTTTGCCGAAGAGGAGCGGTCGACCGTAGCCGACGATGAGGTCGTTCGTCAGGAACACCGTGGCGATCACGCCGAACAGCAACATCGTGCAGCCAAACAGGACCACGGTGGCTTCCGGTCGATCGCCGCTCCGATACCACAGGAGCCCCACGAAGACGAGGAAAACGGTGGCGAGCCCGAATATCAACACGTCGTCCCCGCGTTGGAGAATGGCCATTCTGAGCAGGTCGAAAGACTCGGGCGACGTTCGTTCGACGGTTTCCGTCGTCGCGTCAAGCGGAGATTCGCCCGATTCCGAGCCGAGGAAGTCGCTGATGATGTTCCGAAATCGAATGATGATGCCAGCGTACTGCATATACCATGCGCTGAACACGACGATCGACAGCGACGCGAGGTTCGGTAATCCGGTCCACTGTGATCGGAGCGCCGGAAGGTGGTGAAACGCGCTGTACAGACCGAGCACGACGAGCAGAAAAAAGGCAGTCAGAGGGTGATAGACCACGACGCCGACGATCGTTACGATGAGCATCGCACGGAACGGGACCGCGTGGGTCCGCAGCTCCTTGATCACCAAATACAACATCAACGGCGTCAGGAGGACGCTCACCACGAACGGCACGACCGTCACGTGGGATGGCCCCGCAACGGGGATCAACACGACCGGAAGCGAAAGCAGGACTCGCTGACGTCGCTCGAACAGCTGCACGACGACCAGCGAGAGCGAACCGAAGAAGACGAGCCCGAACACGACCGGCAGAAGCGTCATTATCTGCATCATCTCCAGTCCGGTCGCCACCGCCAGCGACTGGACGAGGATGTGCATGGGGGTGTAGATGTTTTCCGAGATGCCGGTTTCGGTCAAGTCATGAATGAGGCCGACGTGCGTCAGCACGTCCGCACGTCCGTAGATCGGATAGCCACGAATGTACGGGAGAAGCATCAACACGAGCCCCGGAACGACGGTGAGGACGCCGCCGACGATCCAGTCGTTCCCCTCACCCCGGTCCGCGGTCGCACTCAGCAGCATGACCACCTGTCCGAGGAACGCCGCACCGATCAGACAGCCCCAAAAGTACCACGGATACGCGCGGTAGATCGATATCTCGTACCCGGCCGCGGCCGGGACACGATGGAGCGTCACCATCGTCACTACTAAACAGACCGTTCCGACCGCTGCGATGGCTTTGATTCCCGTCGTCTCGTTCTCGTCGTACATCTGTATCGTGTTGATGGTCCGTAGCTCCGAGCGGAGGACCGCCCTGACGACCCGCGTCACCGAACGGAGGATCCGCCGCCGAGTTCCGGCACCCCGCTTCCCGTGAATCAATCGTCGTGTATCCCCTAGTAATGGCACAGATAACGCCCGAACGAGGACCCGATCGCCCGATCGCTTCGACCACCGCCGTGGGCCGCGTCGCCATCCCCACGGTTCGAGCGACCCTCGTGACCGTTCGACTAACCGTCCGATCAACGACGATGGTCCCTCGTCGGACGGTTATCAGTATCATAACAACACCTACCGGCCGCGAACGTCCGTCGATGTCCGCCAACCATGGAGAGCTGATCGCGCTGACCCAGGGCGCGTGGATGGCCGTCTGGCTCGTCGCGCTTCTGCTGCTTGGCGTGTTCACGATGGGCGCGTACTTCACCGTCTCGTTTATCGGGCTACTCGCCGTCACACAACTGTACGCGCCGACCCACGACCGCCCGGACTGGTGGCTCCTGCTTCGAGCCGTTCTGCTCGTCTGTTTCGTCGTGTTTGGCTATCTCGTCTACACCAGAGTCACCGTCTTCGTCTGATATCTCGTGGCGCGATTCCCGCGTCCTCAAGCGCGAGAGGAGGCCAGGGAACCGATCGGCGGCCCATCAGTCGCCTCCCTCGGCGCCCGCCGCCTTCGGATCTCACCCCCTCCGTCGTCGGATCTCGCCGCCGGATTCCTCACGGCGTCGTCTCGCTCGTCACGTCGGCCCAGATGTGAACGGACCGGTACGCGTTCTCGCTGCTCGGTTGGTCGGGTGGATCGTCCACGTACAGCAGGTAAACGAGTCGAACGTCGTCGCCTTCGGCTTGCGGCTCGGCCGTACTTCTCCGGACCGACGTCTCGCCGTGGTCCAGTGCCACCTCGAACCGTTCGAGTTCGGAGCGTTCGATCACCGTCGCATCCGCGTCCGAGCCATCCAGTCGCTGCAGCTGGGCCACGACGGTGTACGTTTCGTTCCGCCGCTCCTCGTTTTCGATCCCGACGTGTAGGGGCACCCGTTCGCCCCGAGTCAACTCGTTCGGATAGCCGTCGGCAACGAGTTCGCCGGTTTCGTCGTCCTCGGCGAGGAGGTACAACTCGGTGTGCCGTTCGCCGGTCGTCGCCGTGGCGGCC
>LKMJ01002104.1_pt1 | contig 18115 bp, 16 predicted proteins | sample 643391 | NCBI WGS metagenome assembly LKMJ01 (sample SAMN04112250, study PRJNA286221) | soda lake metagenome | biome: soda lake; feature: Kulunda Steppe; material: water; isolation source: sample PL-Br10 brine of Picturesque Lake | place: Russia: Kulunda steppe | collected 2010-07 | reverse complement strand
TGTTGGGCACGCTCATACAGTCAGGACTGTTTGGAATGGAGCTTATGCAGCTGCTAATCGTGCTTATCGGCATGCTCGTTGTCCTCGTTATCGGTCGTGTCGTCCTCAAAATCGCCTGGCGGCTGGTCACTATCGGTGTCGTGGTAGTCGGTGGGCTCCTCTTGCTCGCACAGTTCGGGTTAGTCTAACCGCACCGTCTAAAACCACTCGGAAGCTGTCCGTACAACGCAGTATTCGGTGCGTACTATTTAGTTGGCGTCGCCCACGTGTGCCGTATTTGTTGTGCTTGTCTCGACTGGGTCGGCCCCAGCAGCCCCACAGAGGAAATTGTGAATCAAATCGTGGCCGACGGCTGTCAGGACGCTCTCTGGGTGGAACTGAACGCACTCAATCGGATGTTCGCGGTGGCGAACACCCATGACTAACTCTTGGCCCTTGTGATCGGTTGTCGCCGAGATTTCGAAGCAATCGGGAACGTGTGTTGCAATCAGTGAGTGATACCGGCCGGCCTGAAAGCCCTGATCGAGTCCCCTAAAGACACCCTGGCCGTCGTGATCCATCTGGTAGGCTTTGCCGTGGATTGGCTCGGGTGCATATCCGATTGTCCCACCGTATTCATAGACGGCCGCTTCGAGGCCGAGACAGACGCCGAGGGTCGGTACTGATGGACTGATTTCGCGGAGTACGTCCATCGTCACACCCACGTCGCGGGCGTTTTTCGGATGGCCTGGGCCGGGACTAATGAGGATCGCATCAGGCTCGCACGCACGGATGTCATCGAGTGAGGCCGTGTTTTTCAGGACCGTGACATCGATTTTCTCAATTCCGCCTTCGCCGTCAGGAACCCGCGTTTCCGAGACGTACTCGACGAGGTTGTACGTAAACGAGTCGTAGTTATCGACGAAGAGAACGTTCATTGGTCGGCCTCCGTATCGACTCCACCAGCGGTGGGTTCGGTGGCCTCCAACCGTTCGATTGCGGCTAAGACGCCACCCATCTTCTGTTCGGTCTCCTCGTATTCGGCGGTTGGATCGCTGTCGGCAACGAGGCCGGCCCCGGCCTGTACGGTAATAAGATCCTCTCCCGGGGTCGAGCCGTCGATTGTTCCGTCGGTACCGCCGTGTTCGACAGTCGCCGTCCGGATCACGATCGCGAAGTCGGTATCGCCGCCCCACGAAAAGTAGCCGACGCCACCGCCGTAGACGCCACGCGGTGTCAACTCAAGCTCGTCGATAATCTCCATTGCTCGAACCTTCGGTGCACCGGTGAGTGTCCCAGCCGGGAACGTGACGCGAGCGGCATCGAACGCGTCATATTCCTCACTAAGCCGGCCGGTGACCGTCGATTCGATATGTTGGACGTGGCTGTATTTCAGCACGTTCATGAACTCCTCGACGGCAACGCTACCAGGGTCAGCAACGCGGCGCACATCGTTTCGCGCGAGATCGACGAGCATCGTGTGTTCGGCTCGCTCTTTCCCATCGGCCAACATCTCGCCGGCCAGCCGCCGATCCTCGACCGGGCTGCTGCCGCGCGGGCAGGTACCCGCAATTGGGTTCGACACGATCTTGCTCCCCTGGACAGAGACGAGCGTCTCAGGACTTGCGCCGACGATTGATAACTCATCATGACGCATGAGATACATATACGGCGAGGGGTTGACAGACCGGAGCGCGGCGTAGAAGCTAACGGGGTCGATCTCACCAGTCAGCTGTCGACGACGCGAGATGACTCCTTGGTAGATATCGCCATCGAGGACGTGCTGTTTGGCGGTTCTGACGGCGGCCTCGTAGTCAGCCTGCGCCCCAGCGGTCTCGCCGGTTCGACTGAACGCCATCCGCTCGGGGTCGTCGGCTGCCGTCAGTGTCTCGGCGATGTCTGTCGCTTCGGCGACGAGGTCGTCGTAACGGGCTCGGGGGTCGTCATTGGCCCCGACAATAGGTGTGAAAACGAGTTGGATGGTCCCTTCGGCTTCGTCGAAGACAATCGTCCGGGTAGTGAGTGCGAACTGTGCGTCCGGGAGGTCGATATCGGGCCGTTCGAGTCCGACATCCTCCAAAACGAGGTCGTAGACCGCTTCGTGGGCGAGAAAGCCAACCAGTCCTCCAGACAGCGTTCGACGGTCGCTGTCGGGAAAGCCGACGCGGTCGATTGCGGGCAGTCCGCGGCGAAGGCGGTCGAGCACGTCGCCCTTGGTGGCTGCATCACCATGGTAGGCGTCGACAACGAGGTCGCCGGCGCTGCCGAGCCGATCGACCTCAGTTCGGGTAGGATAGACCGAAATAATCGCTTCGGGGTCGTACCCGACAAACGAGTACCGCGCGTGCCGCTCGGCGTCAGTCGAGGGCGTAAACGCGCCTGCGGGATCCGACGAGGAGACTTTTTCGGCGCTCTCCAGGAGGAAGCTGTAGGGACTTCGGTCCGCCAGTGCGGCGTAGGTTCCGAGCGGCGAAACAGCGAGATCAAGCGTTGCGGCGAGACGAGCGACAACCGGGTCGTCCGTGGCCGCCCCGTCGATGAGGTCGACGAACTCCTCGCGGCTGGTATCGAACGAAATCAGCGAATCGGTCGCTGTCTCGGTTGGTGTGTCTGCGGTCGTCATTGGTCGACGACCTCCAGTTCGCGGCCGGCGTTCCGGACGAACGTTGCCAGCGCGGTATGGTCTTTTTCCCCACCGGACCGCTCGACACCGGAGGCAACATCGACACCGAAGGGTGCGGCAACACGGACCGCCTCGGCGACGTTGTCCGGTGTCAGCCCACCGGCGAGAATAACTGGCGACGTGAGCGTCTCGGCGAGTGCGCCGGTCGCTTCCCAGTCGTGTGTTTCGCCGGTGCCGCCCGCGCCATCGTCGGTCGTCGAGTCGACGAGCAGCGCATCGGCGGCCGAATCGAGTTCAGCTGGGCGATCAGTATCGTTGCAGTCGACCGCTGGAATCAGCTTGACACCGGTTTCCGCACGGATGTAGCCCAAGTCATCACTGTCGAACGTGCCGTGTAGCTGAAGCGCGTCGGGCTGGATCGATCGGACCAGTTCGACCGCGTGCTCGGCACTCTCGGGCATGGTGACGAGTGTTGCGGTGACAAAAGGGGGAACTGCGGCAACGAGTTCGGCGGCCGTGCTGCGGTCGACGTCTCGTGGTGTCTCGACCGAAACGTCGCAGATGATGCCAACCGCGTCGGCACCGGCCTCGATTGCGGCTTGGAGATCCGCAGGATTTGTCAGCCCACAGATTTTGACGCGGGCCATTAGGCCTCCACATCCGGCTCTGTGGTATCGGCGGTGTCGCCCTCGCGGAGCGCTGCGAGTTTCGCGCGTGCGCCCCCGTTATCAATGGCTGCCGCAGCGGCGTCGACTCCGGCTTCGATCGAGTCGGCTTCGCCCGCGACATAAATTGCTGCGCCCGCGTTGGCGAGAATGAGATCGCGCTTGGGGCCGGTTTCCTCACCAGTGAGAATTGCTTCGAGATCCGCCGCATTGGCTTCGGGGCTGCCGCCGGCAACGGCTTCGATTGGGGCGGCACTGAGTCCGAGGTCTTCCGGTGAGAGCGTGTATTCGGTGATTTCGTCGCCATCGACTTCGGCGACAGTCGTCTCGTCGTGCAGCGCGATTTCATCCATGCCCGAGCCGTGAACGACGAGCGCGCGTTCGACCGGCATGTGCGCGAGTGCGCGGGCGATGACGCCGACGAGTTCGGGATCGTAGACGCCAAGCACCTGTGCATCCGCCCCGGCAGGATTGGTCAGCGGGCCGAGCACGTTGAAGATCGTCCGCATTCCCAGCTCTTTGCGCGGGCCGATGACGGCTTTCATTGCCGGGTGAAAGACGGTCGCGAGCATGAAGCCGATTCCGTCGGCCTCGATGGCGGCTTCGACCGCAGCCGGTTCGGCATCGACGTCGACGCCGGCGGTTTCGAGCACATCGGCGCTGCCAGAGGAAGAAGAAACAGAGTAGTTGCCGTGTTTGGCGATGGCGACGCCCGCGCCGGCGGCCACAATCGCGCTCGTCGTCGAGACGTTGATCGTGTCGTAGTCGTCGCCGCCGGTGCCGCAGGTGTCGACCAGCGGGCTCCGATCGGGGGTGATCGTTCGAGCGGCATCGCGCATCCCCTGTGCAAAGCCGGCGATTTCGGCTTCGGTTTCGCCCTTCGCCCGAAGGGCTGCCAGCAGGGCTCCGATCTGTGCTTCGGTTGCCTCTTCGAAGACGAGGCCGGCAGCCTCACGGGCCTCATCGACTGTCAAATCCTCGCCGTCGGTCACACGTTGAATATAATCCTGCATTGTTAGTCACCAGTGTATGGGATCGTCTTGTGATGTACAAGTCTGTACATCTCTAAAAGGGTGTCGACAGGTGATTTCCGCGGTGGGTGATGAGTCTCTCCGGTTGGTTTCGGGTCGAATGGCCCCGGAAGCTGAGGTGGGAGCGACCGCACTGGGCTGTAAACGCGGTGTGGCACCATACCTGAAACCGCCAGCGGGAGCCGAGATTCGAAACCTTCAATTACGTCCCCCGGATACTGATGAATGCGTCACGAAGCACACCAGTACGGGTTTGTGGTCTAGTCTGGTTATGACACCTCCTTGACATGGAGGAGGCCGGCAGTTCAAATCTGCCCAAACCCACTTTCTGATTTCTCACAACGACGAGCGACGGGACTTGACTGAGAACGAAACGTTGTATTCAACAGCGCAGTCGATTTTTCGGTTTCCTTACCGCACGTTCGTGAACTCAAACCGTGCGCCACCATCGAAACTCTCGGTCAACACGACCTCCCAGCCATGCGCTTCGGCGATCCGTTTGACAATCGACAGCCCGAAGCCCGTCCCATCACGTCGAGTCGACTCACCTGCATCAAACACCGACTCGCGGCGGCCCGCCGGAACGCCGGGGCCGTCATCCTCGACAAAAAAGCCGAAGGTGCCATCGGATTCAACCCGTGTTGACGTATACATGAAATCAAGCAGGCCGACGCGGATCGTCACCGGAGCAGGGCTGTGTTCGACGGCGTTCCGAAAGAGATTCTCGAAGATCTGCGAGAGCCGGCTGCGGTCGCCATGAACGGTGAATTCGTCGACCGGCCGGAGTTCCGACTCGCCGGTTTCGACGATATCCCAACAGTCAGCCATGAGCTCGCCGATCTCAATCGGTTCCTTATTCGAGACTGTCTGTCCCTGTCGGGCCAGCGTGAGACTGTCTTCGATGATCGCCTCCATCCGGTCGAGCGCATTGTCGACTGTATTCAGATGCGAACTATTGCAGTCCAGTTGGGCCATTTCGAGCCGCCCCTGTGCGATATTGAGCGGATTCCGCAGGTCGTGTGAGACCACGCCGGTAAACTCCTCTAAGCGGTCGATCTGCCGTTCGAGCTCCGATTCGTACTGGCCTCGCTCGATTTCGTAGCCAACCCATTGGGCCAGCGATTTCACCGTCAGCTCGTGAGCACGGATTACTGACGGGTCCCGTGGCTCGGGTGCCCCAAAACACAGTGTTCCGTAAATATCGCCGTCGACGATGATCTGTGCGCCGATATAACACTGTAGACCGATATCCGAAAGCCCCGGAACTTGGTCGGTGAGGCCCTCCGAATCGACATCCGAGATTGTTAGGGGCCCGTCAGTTTCAAGCGCTAACTGACAGAACGACCGGTTTATCGGGAGCGTATTTCCCTGTTGAAACAGGTCGTGATCGCCGACTGCACCGATGATATCGAGCGTTTGGCCCTCGATCCGTGTACTGTAGCCGACCGGATACCCCAGTTTGTCGGCTCCGATTTCGAGGACCCGGCTGAGTTTGCTTTCAAATCCGAGGTCAGTCTGATTTGTTACCTCATAGAGCGTCGAGATAACTGACGCTGCCTGCTCCCATGGACCGTCCACCGGTGTCGATTCTGCGGACGCGATGGCTGCGGTGATTCGATGGGCCAAAATCTCATACTGTCCGTTGCTGTCTGTCCGTCCAACATAGTCGGTGGCTCCCGCATTGAGTGCACTCCGGATCGCTGTGTTCGAATCGGGCTCGGCGAACACGAGTACCGGAATCCGGTGCTGCTGTGCCTCTAGCTCGCCGATACAGGTCCGGATTGCGTCGGCACTCGCTTGCTCAGTTACGATACAGTCAATCGACCGTGACTCACTGCTCTCGGCCGCTACCGAAAGATTGTCTCCGGGGACAACCTGAAACAGTGCTCCAGGGCTACGCTCTTCGTACGCAAACTGGTGATGACTGGTTATCTCATCGGCGTCACCGATATAGAGAATCCGATAAGAAGACATTATATCTGGTTGAGAACAATACCTAATAAATATTCATATTGTATTCTACGCTTCATTTCGGATACGATTAGACGGTGAGTAGTTGTGCAAGTTATGTCGTGTCTGTTGAAAATAGTGTCGTAAGCGCTGATGAAATCGCGTCTGCAGCCGCGCGGACCTCCGAGAGACGGACGTACTCTCGCGGCGAGTGGGCAACCGCTCCCTCGTTGTCGGCCAACACTCCCGGCCCAAACACGACTGTTGGTGTGGTCTGGGCGAAATACGAGGCCTCAGTCGCCGCACTAAATGGCCGGATCGATCCGTCGCTCGCCGACTGTAGCGCACTGACCAATGGAGCATCGCGGTCGGTCACGAAGGCATCGGGAAAGGGGGTGTCGGATCGAATTAACTCGACTTCGGCGGTCTGTGTCTCGGGAACGTGTTGGTTGACATACGCCTGTAGTGTCTGTTGAAATGAATCGCTGGTCTCGGGCGGCACGCTTCGGCGATCAACCGTCAACTGGCAGGCTTCCGGAACCCGATTCGTCGTATCGCCTCCTGAGAGAATCGTCGGCGTGAGCTTCGGTGCGCCCAGCAGTTCGTGTGCGTCGGGGCCGACCTGCTCGTCATAGGCTGACAGTGCCTCTAAGACCCGACCAACCCCATAGACCGGATTCGATGCCAGTGGCACACTGGCAGCGTGACCACCGGCTCCCGAAACCGTAATCGTCGCTTCGCACTGTCCGCGGGCGGCAATACAGACGTCGAGATCGGTTGGTTCGCCGACAATGTAGCCGTCGGCCGAGAGCGTCTCTTTGAGCCTGGCGGCTCCTGTCTGAATCGTTTCCTCGTTTGGCGTAATCGCCAGTGTCAGCCGTCCCGAACCGGGATCGGTTCGGAGAAATGCCGCAACCAACGCCGCAAGCGGGCCCTTGGCGTCGCAGGCCCCTCGTCCACGAACCACATCACCCTCGCGAGCGTATGGGATGTGCGGTGAGACGGTGTCGATGTGGGTATTGAGAACGAGGTGTGGGCCTGTCGATTGATGCCCGTCCGAACCAGTGGCATCGGCCCCACCACGGCTGACAATGACGTTTCCCAGGCCGTCAACGCGTGGCGAATAGCCAGCCTCAGTGAGTGTCTTGACGAGCACGTCACGCATTGGCCCGACATCTTCGTTCGAAGGGGTCTGCACCGCCGTCGCGTGGAACGTTTCAATATCAAATTCCATAGTGCCTGTTGGTTGAACGGTCGGGCTGAGTGGGCCAGAGCCGCACACGACGGACCGTTCGGGTCTATCTATCACTCACCGGGCGGTTCTGATAAACCGTCCGTCTCGACGGTGTCGATTACAGCGAGCATCAGTATCGACTCCACAACGAAGCGAGGCCGTTTTGGCTCTCTCCTCGTTATCGGTCTCATATGACTTCTGTGAGACTGGTTAGAACCCCAAACGAATACGCAGACCAGATTCGAACGTTACTCGTCGCAGGCGACGACGCCTTCGTGCCGCCACTCACCGCAAGCGAACGATCCACGGTTTCTCAGTCCGTCGACGGCAACGAGGGGCCGACCGATATCGATGGCTACGTCGACCGGTGTCTGTCGCGGCCGATGATTGCTGCGTTTGATGACGACCGACTCTGTGGATTCATGTCATTCGGCCGGCTTGCCGACAGCGACGTTCTCGATGCGTACACGCCGACAAATTACGTCGCTGTCCTGCTTATTGACGAGGCGTATCGAAATAAGGGGATTGCGACACGGCTCTATGACTTTCTGTTGAATGCACTGCCGTCGGATCTCCAAGCGCCGTCTCTCTCAACGAAAACTTGGAGTACGAATCATGCACACCTCGCGATTCTCGAACGCCTCTCGTTCGAGTGTGTGAGCCGGATTGTCGACGACCGGGCTCCCGGTATCGACACGGTCTATTACGCCCGTAAGCTGTAGGAAAACGGCTCGTTTGGTGGCTTGTTGTTCCGCTGATTCGCTGTTCCGCTGTTCGTTCGTTTACGTTGTTCGGGACAGACGCGGTCTACTGCTCGACTCGCATCACGTCGTCAAGTGTTTCGCGTCGTCTGACGACACGCGCCTCGCCGGCCTCCAGAGCAACCTCGGCGGGCCGCGGCTGTGAGTGGAACTGGCTGGCGAGTTCGTAGCCATACGAGCCCGCGTTGCCAATCGCCAAGATATCTCGGCGCTCGGGGCGGGCGATGGGCCGGTCGGTCGCAAACACGTCCGCGCTGGTACAGACCGGGCCGCCAACGGTGACGGGTTCGGCCTCGCGCTCGGGGTGGCTGACATTCCGCATTGGATGGTACGAACCGAACATTGCCGGGCGGATCAGGGTCGCAAGGCTGGCGTCGACGCCGACTACGGTCGCAGTGGGCGTCTCCTTGATCGTGTTGACGGTCGTCAAAATGAGTCCCGCGTCAGCGACGATGTACCGTCCTGGCTCTAATTTGAGCTGTGCATCAATGTCGCCAATCGCCTCTCGAACCATCTCGGCGGTCTGTTCGAGATCGAGCGGCGGCTCGTCCTCGCGGTAGGGAACCCCGAACCCCCCGCCGATGTCGACGAACTCCAGTGAGCCGACCTGTCGGGCCATCTCGCCGACGCGCTCGATTGCCGCACAGTGGTCTTCGAGGTCGTCAGTCAGTACGCCACTGCCGGCGTGCGAGTGGAGCCCCACGAGTTCGAACTCCTCGCGGACGCGGTCGGCAACGGCTGGCACCTGCTCGTAGGGAATCCCGAACTTGGCGTCGTTGCCGGTGGCGACTTTCTCGTGGTGGCCAGTGCCGATTCCGGGGTTGATCCGGATCGCAACGCGGCCCTCGTAGCCGCGCTCGGTGAGGCGGTCGAGCGTGTCGGTCGCGCCGATGGTGATCGTCAGCCCCGGCGCGTCGGCGGCGAGGTCGACCGCATAATCAAGGTCGTGTGCGGGCGGGTTGACCGCGGTGTACTGTAGCGTGTTGGGGTCGGCTCCGGCGTCAATCGAGCGTTGGAGTTCGCCCCACGCCGCACACTCGATGTCCGCACCGACTGAGAGCAAGGCGCTGAGCACCGACTGGCCGGTGTGGGCTTTCGCTGCGTACATAACGTGCGCGTCAGGGAAGGCCGCCGAAAACCGGCGGTAGTTCTCCTTGACGCGGTCGAGATCAGTGACATATAGTGGTGTCGCGTACTCGGCGGCCAGCGACTGCAGTTGCTCGTCGTCCCAGTCGGCAAGCCGACGGACAAGCGGTGAATCTTCGGAATCCGAATCAGTCATTATCCGGTATGGGGTCGCTCAAGCGTTCAATGCTTTGGTTCGATACTGTTGTGCCAACGATTATTCCGCTATGTCGGTGGCTCATCCGTTAGTCGCTGTTTCACGTCGAATCTGATCCCCATTTGTATCGACCAGTGACCAACTGACACTACCGAATACAGGTCGGAAATGGCGGACAGACTGATTTGTTTGAAATACTGGACCGTAGTGAATCCATTTTACCACCTCTTCGTGCGACTGGAGCGCATGATTACATCCGGGCACGGTCGGCGGCTGACCCAGGCGCTTCCGGTCGATATCTTTTCAGTAATAATCGAGCAGACAGTATCAGCGTTGCCAGCACAGCCTGTGTGGCGATTGCGTTACTCGATACTGATAGCTAAACCCGAGCACGCAGATGCAGGGTAGTTCGTTGCGCGCCGAGAAACGGCGGTGGCATCCACATAGCCCAGGACGCAAACTGCTTTCGGTTATCCTCGTGTTGCTTGTCGTAGCGAGCCTCGGGGCGGGTATTTCGGTTGTCACAGGCCAAGACGATGCAGAGTCACCGGACGAGACACCCACCGACATCACTGAGGCCAGCGAGATCGAGTACGACCCAATCGGCGAGGAGTTAACGGCGCTTGGCGAGGTCGACCTCGATACTGACCCAGCGCTCTCTGAGGAGTCCAGAGAGGCGGCCGAAATAGGGGCTGCTACAGGAATCGAGCGAGCCAAAGACGCCGGTATCGAGGTTCCTGTAGAGACCGAGGAGACCGCGGTCGAGGGCGCAGTGCATGCGGCTGCACAGTCTCAGAACGCATCGGCTGAGCAGATTCAGGCTGCAGCCGAAGGCGGCAGCTACGGCGCACTCGTCGGGGGCCAGTCAGCCGAGGTGACACAGCTTCAGGCGGCGATCTACGGCGGTGCGGCCGGCTCGCTTTCGCAGCACCAGGACGCCGAGATCGCACAGCTTCGGGCCGCGTCCTTTGGATCGGCCCACGGAGCGATCGCCCAACATCAACACGCAGCGGTCGAGCAGATACAGCACGTCGCAATCGGCGGCTCGGCGGGTGCGGTCCACGGTGCGGTTCAGTCACAGACGGCATCGATCACCCAGATCCAGGAGGCAGCCCAGGGTGGCTCCTACGGCGCGCTCGCTCATCTTGAGCAGGAACTGCGCCTCGAACAGCGACAGGCCGCTGGCTTCGGCGGGGCTGGCGGCGGTGTCGAGTTCCCGGTTGACGATCCAAAGAAGGTCCAAGAGGCCTCGATGGCGGCTGCGAGCGGCGCGCTCGAAGCGGGCCAGTCGGCCACCGCCACCCAGATCCAGGCCGCCGCGCGCGGAGCCTGTGTTGGAACGCTCGCGCAGTACCAGACGGTGACGATCACCCAGACACAGATTATCACCGCGAGTGCTGCTTCGGGTGCGATATCCCAGCATCAGGACGCGAGTATCGTCCAGATACAGTCGGCCGCACAGGGCGCGAGTCATGGCACGGTGTCGCTGTCGCAAACCCAGAAGGTAACCATCGAGCAGGCCCAAAGCCGGACCACGCAGGCGGCAGCCGAGACGGTTCGGATGGCGATACAGATCAACGTCCAGCAGTCGATCACGATCATCAACTATGCCAAGGGAGTCGCCGAAAAGCCAGAGCCACCCGAAGACGACGACCTCCGTAGTCTGTTCGTCGCCGTCGACGAGCAGTCAGTCTCCCTGGGAAATCCGAACGATGTTGACGTGCTTGTCACGATAGCCAGCGATGGCGACGGTGACAACGGGGACCGAAACATTGCCGTGCCGGCCGGAGAGTCAGTGACCGAATCGCTGCCGGCGGGCGAGTACACACTGACAGCCGAAACCGAGGACGGCCGACTGGCCGAACTCTCTGGCGAGGAGTCACTAGCGATTACGATCAGCGAGGAAGTTGAAGACGTCATCGACCTCACAGTCACGGTCGAGGGCACGACGATCAGTATCGAGAACCCCAGCGATGAGCCAGTCGATGTGACTGCTACTAACGGTGATGTGCGCGAAATCACCATTTCCGCCGGTGAGACTGCCAGCGAACCAGTCGACCCCGGCGTCTGGACACTGAGTGGTGCGACAGCAGGAGAGGTCACGCTCAACGGTGAGCCGGAACTCACCGTCGAAATCGACGACCGGGCCCCGGAGTTGATCGAGCTCGAAGTCACCGTCGACGGCCAGACGGTGAGCTTCACTAACCCAAGTGATACAGGAGTTACTGTGTCGGCAGCGGGTGCGGACACCGAGGACCGTACCGTCGAAGTGCCGGCCGCAGAGACCGTCGATGAGGCGTTCGAGCCGGGCAACTACAGTCTCAGCGGCGAGACTGACTCCGAGCAAGAAGTGGTGATAAACGGTGAAGAGACATACGAACTCACCGTCGAGGGCGACGGTGAGGCAGCCGAACTCGAAACGCTGACCGTTTCGATCGACGACCAGACAGTCACGATAGAGAATCCGAACGACGAACCCGTCATCGTGTCTGGCTTTTCTGACAGTGACAACATCGAAGAAAACCAGGTGTTTATTGCTATTGGGCCGGCCGACAGCGTGACCGAACAGTTCTCGCCTGGTGAGTACACACTACGTGCGACGGTCAGGTTTGAAGACGGCACAGATCCCGACGACGTGCGGTCCGTCCAACTGAACGGTGAAGACCAACTCGTGTTCAGTATCGACGGTGGCGAACTGGTTGGTTCAGTTACGGGAACGGTTACCGATGCGGACACCGGCGAGCCGATAGCGGGAGCGATACTCGAGCTTGCACCCGGAGAACTCCTGTCGCTAGATGCAACTGACTCATCGACACCCACGAGTGCCACCGGCGACGTCAAATCGATCACAACTGTGGTCTCCCGCGAGCAGGCCGCTGCGTCGACACCGTTCATCGTCCAACCGACTCATTCAGTGACGACCGACGACAACGGTGAGTACACGATCGAAGACGTACTGGCCGAACCACATTACATCTCGGTCTGGGCTGACGGCTACGTCCCCGACTTTCGAGATATTGTTGTCGAACCGGACGAGACGGTCACTGTCGACATTGCTCTGGAGCCTGGTGACGTTCAAGAAGAAGCAGAGCCGGATGACCCGGACGAGAACGGAGATGAAGGCGATGATGGTGTCGACAATGGTGAAGAAAACGGAGATGAGGATGACAATGGAAACGACGACAACAGCGAAAACGGAGATGACAACGGCGAAAACGGGGACGACAGCGACGATGATGACAGCGACGACAATGGTGATGACAATGGAGACAGCAATGGCAACGACGACGGAAATGACGACGACACCGGAGACAACGATAGTGACGGCAACAGCGAAAACGGTGAGGAAGACGGAAACGGCAACGACAACAGCGAAAACGGTGACGACGACAGTACAGAGTAGAGCCGACCGTTCCGGCTGCGTCGGACCATTTCACACCGGCACCTGAACCGGTTTCTTGCTCCAACGCGACCGCTACTCGGAATCGACAACGGCCGACAGCTCCCCGTCGAACTCGAAGGCAACCGGGCCGATGAGCAGCGTCTCCCCATGGTCGCCGGCAGTGACTCGGAGGTCGCCGCCGCGAAGCGAGACATCGACCGTGAGCTGGTCGGCCGCGATCAGGCCCAGACGGCGTGCGACCGCCGCGATGGCAACCGACCCCGTTCCACAGGCGTCGGTTTCACCCTCAATACCGCGCTCGTAGGTTCGTTGGCGAAACCGCGGCACGTCGCCATCGGACCCAACCCGCTGGGCAAACGTCACGTTCACTCCGTCAGCAAAGACGTCCGCGTGCCGTACCGCGGGGGCAACATCATCGATGTCGACGGCGGCAACGTCCTCGACGAACGTCACGGCGTGGGGAACGCCCGTGTTGACGGCGGTGACGGGAAGCCCCGAAACCGTGGTTTCGATCAGTGGCTCAGTCTGGTCGGCCGAAAGCGGGACTCGTTCGGGCTCGAACGTCGGTGTCCCCATTTCGACGGCGATACCGGCCGGTTCGCGGACGGCACAGCGGGTTCCGGCCTGTGTGTCGATCATGACTGCGTCGGTGCCGGTCCGATCCATCGCCCAGACCGCCGCACAGCGGGTTCCGTTGCCGCAGGTCGGCGCAACCGAGCCGTCTGGCTGGACGAGCGTCATCACGACCCGTGGCGGCGAAAACCGATCTTCGAGCGCTAAAAAGAGCACGCCGTCGGCCCCGGTTCTCGGCGGCATCTTCGTTGGGGTGTTTTCGGCGGGGTCAACACCGCCGGTTCGGTCACAGTAGGTCGTCGCAAACCGACCGCGGTTGGCGACCGGATCGGTCGCATCTACGATAATAAAGTCGTTGCCGGTACCGTGGTATTTCTCGAAACTGACTGCGTGATTGAGGCTGCTCATGGTGGCTGATCGGTGCGATATCCACACCAAAGCCGGTGTGTCCTCCCGCCAACAGCGACTGCGTTGGACGCGGTGGGAGGCGAACGTGCCGCACGGCGGCTCTCGGTTCGTCCGTGTGTCCGGAGAGCCACGAAGAATCGGGCGGCACGTTGCGAGTCGTTATCATACTCATATCCCTCAGACACATAGCTCCACCGGATGTGCCATCGATTGCCAATCCATTCATCAACATTCCGCATACGTGCCCCGTCCGACTGACTGTTCAGCCGTCAATTCGCTGGTATCCTCCGTTTGGCGACTTACTCGCGGAGGGCGTCTTCGCGCTGGGTTGCCTCGAGCGTTTCGTCTTCGACACCGGTTGCAACGACCGCGGGCTTGTATGCGCCCCCCTCGAATAGGTCGTGGCTGCTGACCGAGGATTCGACGAATCGGGTGAAGGCACGGCGGTCCGATGGCAGATGACCGTAGATGATCTCTTCTTCGACCAGGTCGTATACCGGAATCCGCGGTGTCAACAGGGTGTTTTCGCCAACAATCGAGTTTTCGCCGATTTTGAAGCCGGAGGTAACTCGGCAGCCAGCGCCGAGTGAGACGTTGTCCTCGATGATGACCGGTGCGCCCTCGACGGGCTCTAAGACGCCGCCGATCAGCGTGTTGGCACCGAGTTTGACGTTTTCGCCGAGTTGGGCACACGAGCCCACGGTATCACAGGAGTCGACGAGCGTTCCGTCACCGATGTACGCGCCGATGTTGACGAACGAGGGGCTCATCATGATACAGTCCGAACCGAGGCACGCGCCGCGACGGATAGTCGTTCCATCGGGGGTGTTGCGGGTGCCGCGGTTGGCGAGATCGTCGGTTTGCCGAAGCGGGAGGACGTCATAGTAGGTGACGCCGCCGTGCTCGCGCGGCTGGGTGTGACGGAGGCCGAAGTTGAGCAAAATCCCCTGTTTGACCCACGCGTTCGCTTCCCACGAGGTGACGTCGTCGCCGGTTTTTTGCGCCGACCGGACCTCGCCGGCTTCGAGCGCTTCGAGGAAGACTTCCAAGGTGGCGAGATCCTCGTCGGTTGCGTCGTCAGCCGTGAGGCCGTCGTCATAGCGGTTCCACAGGTCGGTGATTTCGGATTCGAGTGTCGACATGGATGGACGTGTCTCGTGGTTTTCTGGCCAGCAAATAAGTCCCGTCGATTGTGGTTGCATCCAGCGGCTGCAATTAGTCTTCTCTCGGAAGCGGGCCGAGAATCTCGATCCCATAGGCCTCGGCAGCCTCTGTCATCGCCGCCACGTCCGGCTCGGCTGGTGGTGGCGGCGCTCGCTGCGCCGCCGGCGTACCTACTTCTGCGAAGAATGCTTCAAGCCCCCCAGGAGTTATCTGAACGAGCAGCCGACACGCTTCGTCGCTCACCACGCGGAAGCCATGGGGAACGGCACGCGGCAGCAAGACCGTCTCGCTTGGCCCTGCCCGAATCCTGTTTTCGGCGTCATCACCGTAGTAACACACGATCTCACCGCTGAGCACGTAGAACAGTTCGTCCTCGTTGTGATGGACGTGAAAGGGAGATTCGTTGCCGGATGGCGCAGTATATTCGACGAGCGTCAGCGCACCATCGGTTTGCTCGGCGTTGACCTTGAAAACGATCAGCGCACCGAAGGCCCAGAGGGCCGTGCCGTCGTCAACGCCCACGACTGATGGCTCTCTTGCCGTGTTGTCTGTCGCCATAGCACTGAGTATGGTACACAATAACATATACTGCATTTACGATGGACCGAACACACTGCACGAAGAGAATAAATCAAAGGGATGTCCGCAAAGAACCGTCGACGGCCATCACTGGCGTGTTCTCGTAGGTGTGACTCAAAGCAGTGGTTCCTGCTCGCCGAGTAGAATCGGACCCTGAGACAGCCGGTGGCTGCGAGCAGCCGTTACAACACTCGCAGACGGTACCCCTCGAGCGCGTTTTCGTCGGTCACCCGACCGGCCTCAGATGCGGCATCAAGTAGGGCTGCGACGAACTCTTTGGGCACTGCAACGCTGATAAAATCAGTTCCGTCTCGGCCAGTCAACAACCGTGCCATCGTCCGACTCGTACCGTCGTCATTGTAGATGCTGCCGACGCGCTCGTCGTCCCGAATAAATCGAAGGGTCACATCGGTCGGTTCGATTGTGTCGAAACTCACCTCAAATACTCGGTCGGTTTCCTCGATCCGTGCGAGCATGCGTCCGTCGTGTTCGGCTATTGTCTGTTCCATGGAAGGACTACGGCTTCGAGTAGTATAGAAGCCGGGCCGGCAGGAACTCGATTCATACGGCGAAAGCCGTCTTCTGTCGATCACGTCTACGGTAAACAGCTGCTCGTCGGAGTAATTGAGTAGCTAATTAGCAATTCGAAAAGACACGAAGCAGTTCGACAGTTTCACAGGTGACGTGGATCGGCAAATACGGGGATGCCAGCCTGAGTATTATCCTTCGATAACCTCGAAAAAGTCGTACCAGCCGGCTTCACGTCCGGCCAGCCACACCGCTGCATCCAACGCGCCGTCGGCGAAAATGCTGCGGTCGCCAGCCCGATGCGTTAGCGAGAGGGTCTCGTTGCTCCCGCCAAGCAGCACCTCGTGTTCGCCCGCAACGTCGCCGGCGCGACGGGCGTGAACGCCGATTTCGTCGGTCGACCGCGGCGCCTCACCCTCCCGGCCATGCACGCGCTCGGTGAGATCCTCGCGGACATCTTCGATATCCTCCAAGAGCGTTTTCGCAGTTCCGCTCGGCGCATCGCGTTTCGCGTTGTGATGGGTTTCGGTGAGTTCGATATCCGCCGCCGGCAGGGCGGCGGTCGCCTCCCGGACGGCAAGTCGGAGTGCAGCCACTCCACGCGAGAAGTTCGACGCTTTGAGCACTGCTGTCGAGTCGCTTGCGGCTTCGAGCGCCGCGAAATCCGCCTCGTCGAAACCGGTAGTTCCGGTGACGAAGCCGACACCGTGCTGCGCACAGACGGTCGCGTAGTTGGCCGCCGACTCGGGGCCAGTAAAGTCGACGACGACAGCCGGTTTATGATCGGCCAGCAGACTGTCAAAGTCGGTGGCCGACTTGACCGCGACACCCGAAATCGTGTCTTCGACCGGGCTGCGGTTGACCGCGAACGCGACGTCGACGTCCTCGTGGTCGGCTGCCGCGGCCAGTACTTCACGACCCATCCGTCCGGCCGCACCGGTGACTGCAAGCCTGACCATCAGTCAGATACCTCTGGCTCGACCGGCTCGCCACCTGCGACTGCTTCGTCTGGCTCGGGGCCATCGCCAGCGAGTTCGTCCAAGCGCGCTTGCAGCTCCTCGCGGTGCTCCTCGGACAGCTCGGTCAGTGGCGAACGGAGCTGTCCGGGGGTGTAACCACGCATCTCCATGGCGGCCTTGACCGCAATCGGGTTGGTTTCGACGAAGAGCTGTCGGGTGAGCGCGCCGAGTTCGTGGTGGATCGCCCGCGCGAAGGCGTAGTCCTCTTCGAGTGCCGCCCCGACCATCGCACAGGCCCGCTCGGGTTCGAGATTGGCGACAACGCTAATCGCGCCGTGGCCACCAATCGAAAGAATCGGGAGCGTGAGGCCGTCGTCGCCGGCCAGAATCGCAAAGTCCTGCTCACGGGTTCGTTCGATGAGCTCCGAGATCTGATTGAGGTCGCCGGAAGCCGCCTTATAACCGCGAATGTTCTCATGGTCAGCGAGCCTGACAGCAGTGTCGACGGTGATGTTCTGGCCCGTTCTGCTGGGGACGTTGTAGACGATCTGTGGAAGGTCGACCGCGTCGGCGATCTGTCGGTAGTGCTCGTACATCCCCTCGGGTTCGGGTTTGTTGTAGTATGGCGAGATGAGCAATAGGGCATCGGCACCCGCGTCAGCGGCCTGCTGAGAGAGCTCAAGCGCTTCGGCCGTGTTGTTCGAGCCGGTTCCCGCAATGACCGGGACGTCTTCGACGGCGTCAACGACCGCTTCGATGACCTCGACGTGTTCGGCGTGGCTCAGCGTTGCACTCTCGCCGGTTGAGCCAACCGGGACGAGGCCGTCGACGCCGGCTGTTTCGAGCCGTTGGGCGTCGGTTCTGAGTGTTTCGGTGTCGATCTCGTTGTCCGCAGTAAAGGGAGTCACCATCGCCGGGAAGACCCCACTGAAGTCGATTTGGTTCATGGATTAGGTTTGTTGGTGGATTTGCTGTA
>LKMJ01002103.1_pt1 | contig 18115 bp, 17 predicted proteins | sample 643391 | NCBI WGS metagenome assembly LKMJ01 (sample SAMN04112250, study PRJNA286221) | soda lake metagenome | biome: soda lake; feature: Kulunda Steppe; material: water; isolation source: sample PL-Br10 brine of Picturesque Lake | place: Russia: Kulunda steppe | collected 2010-07 | reverse complement strand
GCAACAGCGTCGGGAGGTAGATATGACGCCACAGAAGTCGCTCCTCCGCTCGGAACGTGGTGGCCATCTCGACGAGGTCAGTGTCAACGTTTTTCATTCCTTGCCACACATTAACAATCCCAAACGGCGTGGCGAGGAACGTGACAACGACGATTACCGCGAGGTCGGTGTAGCCGATAAGAATCATCGCAAACAGGATTCCAACGACATCGGGGATCGTCATCCACCCCGGAAGCACCGTGCGAAACGGCGCTTCGATAGTCGTATGCAATCCCATGAGGACGCCGATAATGACGCTCAAAACCAGCGCGAGGATGACAATGACGAACACCCGACGCAACGAAACCCAGAGGTGAAAGAGCCCACTCTCTCCATCAGGCCCGGGTGCAGTCGCAATCTCTACTGTTAGCTGTGCGACCTCGAGTGGCGGTGGAAACATCGAGGGGTTGAGTTGTGAGCCGAGCACCCAAAGGGCGATGAAGACCACAGACGAAAGTATTGGAACGAGAAATCGTTGGTACATTGTTACTTGTTGTCGATGTGTTGATGCATGATCGAGAGAAAGTCCGTTTCAATCTCCCGAAGGCGGTCGTCGTCAATCGAACGGGGCCGTGGAACGTCAACCGAGCGCGTGCTCAACACAGTGCCGTCGGTCCCAAGGAAATAGACCGTATCGGAGAGGTAGACCGCTTCGTTGAGGTCGTGGGTGATAAACACGATTGTCTTCTCCGTTTCCTGCCACAACCCAATAAGGTCGTCTCTGAGCGCCGAGGCGGTGATTTCATCGAGCGAACTAAACGGTTCGTCCATCAAGATGACATCCGAACCGACGGCAAGCGCTCGCGCAATCCCTATCCGTTGTTGCATGCCTCCCGAGAGTTCACTTGGATAGCTATCGCCGACATCACCAAGGTCAACCATCTCGAGGTATCGTGCAATGAGTTCCTCGTGTTCTGCCTTTGGAACCCCCCAGGCTTGCATCGCGAACGACAAGTTATCGCTGACCGTCTCCCACGGGAGAAGCCGCGGTTCTTGGAAGACGTAGGAGTACGTTCGTTCATCCGGTCTGGTCGGGATTCCGTCCTCTTTGATTGCACCACTATCTTCCGAAAGGATTCCAGCGATGATGTTGAGCAACGTCGTCTTGCCACAGCCGGATGGGCCCATAATCGTGGTAAACGAACCGGACGGGATGTCGAGTGAAACCCCTCGCAAGACCGTTTCGTGTTCGCCGTCACCTTTCGGGAACGATTTTTTCACCGAGTCAAGTTGTATATGTGTCATTGGAATGTTTAAATTGAATTATCGTTATGTTGCGACAGCCAACTCATCGTCGGTACCCGCCGTACTCCACTCGAATTGGCGTCGTTCGTAGCGCCGCAACAACCTCTCGACACCGAAGACGATGATCATCACCGAGATCGTCCACACGAGGATCATATCGTTTTGCTGGACGATGAAGTAGTGGTTGATCACATATCCGACACCACTTTGGGCCCCAAATATTTCGGCGACGAGCATGATTTTCCACCCCACCGAGATGACGGTCCGGAGGGAAGATAACAGAAACGGCAACAGCTGGGGAAAGTACACTCTGCGCCAAAGCAGCGTCCCACCGCCACCGAATACGCCGGCCATCTCCACTAAATCACGATCGATCGCCTTCGCCCCCTCCCACGTATTGATAATAACGTACGGAAGAAGGACGAGAACTCCGGTAAAAACCGGAACAAGGAATGTCGTAATCCCAAACCAGAGCGTGGCCAGAAAGGCCCAGACAAGCGCTGGAACGGCAAGGGCAAGGAGAACATAGATTTTGAAGTACCCCTCTGCAAAGTCGCTCAAACCCATGGAGACGCCGATTGCCGTTCCAAGAATCATCGCGATGATGACACTCAACGCAATCCGTGCAAGCGTCAACGAGACATTTTCGATCAGTCCATACTCTCCAGAGCCCGAAGCAAGTCCCAGGAAAGAGACGACAAGGTCACCTAAACCCGGAAACTGGTGTGGTGGATACAGCAACGAGACCGCTTGCCACAGGACGACTAACGACACGAGGAGCCCAATCGTCGTGAGCTTCTCGTCACTAAGGCCACTTACTGCGCTTGCTCGTCGCATCGACATACTCAGTTACAATCGGGTAGTCTGTTATATACTTCACGATTTTCCCAAGGCTTGCAGACAATCTATACTTGATTTTCATTTTCAGTGGCCGAACGTTTGGTTGGAGCCAGAAAGAGTTAAAAGACGGAACTGCGTGTTCCCCGCATGGGAGAAACCCTTATCGACGGCGGTACAGTCGTTACCGTAGATCAGTCACGACGGGTGATCGACAACGGCGCAGTTCTCATCCGCGACGGGACGATTGCCGCAGTCGGCACCGCATCAACCCTCCGAGACGAACACGACGTAGCAACCGTTATTGACGCCGAAGGGGCGCTTGTAACACCCGGATTCATCGATACACACGTTCACGTCCCGGATATCCTCTCACGCGGCGTTGGCAAAGGGCGGGACCTCTATGACTGGCTGTTCAACGTCAAACGGCCGTTCGTTCACGGGATGACCCCCGAGGAACACGCCATTGCCTCTGCCCTCTACTGTTATGAGACTATTAGCGCCGGAACAACCTGTTTCGTCGAAAACGCTGGCGGCTCAGGGTCAGGCTACCGGGATGAGATCATCGAGGCCAAACTCGAGGTCTATGACCGAGCGGGGATCCGAAATGTATACGCTCACTGCTTTTTGGACGAGCCAAGCACACCCGAGTTACAGGAGTACATCGAGACACAGACACGCAAAGAGCCCGCGGTCAATCACGTCGAGGAACCGTTACTCGAGACCGACGCCGCCCTCGAGCGCGTCGAAACGCTCCTCGAGCGCCACCACGGAACGGCAGATGGTCGACAACAGGTCTGGCCGGGGCCGTTTCTGGCACGGGGAGTCAGCCCTGAGGGGTTGCGCCGGTCCTATGAACTCGCCGAGGAGTACGACGTGATGACGACGACCCATACAGCCGAAAGTCCGCTGCAACAGACCCAACTCTCCTCTAACGTCGAGTACTTACACAGCACCAGCTACCTCGGTGAACGAACGTTGCTCGGTCACTGTGTACAGCTGTCCGAAAACGACCAGCGATTGCTTGGCAAAACCGGAACGAAAGTGGCACACAACGTTGCAACGAATCTCGCACTGGCTGCCGGTGTCGCGCCGGTGCCCGAACTTCATCGTCACGGGGTAACGGTCGGGCTGGGAACGGACAATCCCTGCGTGAACGATACGACCGGCCCGTTCAGCGACCTTCGGCTTGCAGCTCTCACCCACACCGGCCACCGGCGTGATCCCGCGGCGGTCAGCGCTCAAACGGTCCTCGAGATGGCGACGATAGAGGCGGCTCGAGCCATTGGGTGTGAGGACGAACTCGGATCGATTGCGGTTGGAAAGCAGGCCGATCTCGTTATCATCGACTGTGAGAGACCGAATATGGTCCCGGTCATCGATCCGGTATCGACGATCGTCTACCAAGCACAACCGAGTGACATCTCGACGGTCCTCTGTGATGGAGATGTCGTCTACACCGACGGTGCCGTTCCGGCTATTGACCGTCTGTATCCCGACCTGTTCGCAGAGGCAAGATCTGTCTCAACAACGACCCTAGAGCGAGCCGGGCTCACAGAACTCAGTGAGATCTGATGTGAGTCATTGCTCACGCCTCCTCGCGTGAGCGGCCCCACACGCGTTAACGCACAACGGCGTACGAAGCGGGGAGGTCTATGCCTTTGACTCAGCGAGACGGATAAAAAAGTAGCAGTAGAATTGACCAATTAGGGTATTCTATACCGTTTAGTGGCACTATAGTGTGAGTTATGACCGATAAAGGTGACCACCCAATCACCCACATTTATATACTGGACATACATACAGTGACGCGTACCATGAAGCGACGCAACGTGCTTAGACAGGCAGGTATCGGATTAGGAGCCGTTTCCATTGCTGGCTTTGCTGGATGTATGGGAGCTGATGATGAATCAAGCGATGACGCGGACGCGGGTGCTGGCGGCGAAGACCTAACCGAACTAGACTACATGATCCCCGAGGGGCAGTTGGATATTCCAATGCTCGTCGCCGCTGGCGAGGACGGGACCTTTCGGGATGCAGGAATCGATTTCAGGCCGGAAATTACGGGCTACGGCCGGTATGCCCGCTCGTTGACCTCCGGCGACGAAGTCGTTGGCAACGTCAACCAAGACATTGCAATCACCGCATGGGAGAGTGGAGACGAAGTGACCCTGTTCGGGCCGAATCTCGCACAGTTCAATCTGATGTTCGCCCAGCCAGGGTCTGGCATCGAAAGTCCGGCTGACTTCACCGAGGACACGACCATCGGCGTCCCGCCGTGGGCATCGGGCACGTCACTACTCGTCCGAACAATGATTTTAGACGAGTACGGCATCGATATCAGAGAGGATACCGATTCGACCGAGGTCGACGTTCCAGCGCTCTATGAACTGTTCACCGAACAGGAGGAGTTCGACGTCATGCTCCAGTTTACCGGCTTTACCGTCGCCGGACTCGCAGACGATATCGGCGACGTCGTCTTTGACCCACTCGAGTATTGGCAAGAGCGGACCGGCAACCCGCCGTTTGTGACGTACTTTGCTGCCCGAACCGACTGGCTCGAGGACAATCACGAGACCGCCGCACAGTTCCTCGAGGGGTGGGAGAACACGCGATCGCACTTTGATGAGAATATCGACGATATCATGACCCGATTCGGGCTGCTTGCGGGTCTGGAAACGGACGAACAGGTCGAGGTCGTCAGAGACGTGTTCGAGGACGGTGTAATGACCACGTCCCCGGAAAATTGGGATGACGAGTTTATCGACAGCCAGTGGGAGCTATTCGAACTGATGGAGGAACTCGATATTATCGATATGGCACCACCGCGAGCAGAGGCAGCGATCTCATACGACGAACTCCAGTAAAACCGAGCCGTGAGGAGAGCGGTGAGTGCGATAAAGAGACAGTGTGCCGGCAGCCGTTTATTTTATTCTGGCGTGAGGAATCGACCGTGGCCTGCCTCGCCAGTCACCGCTGTCCCATCAAAAATCCGTGTTCCGCGCTGGTAGGTCGAAACCGGTTTTCCGGTGAGCGTCATCCCCGCAAAGGGGCTGTACGCACCGGCTGAATGAAATTGAGCCGGCTCAACGGTCCACTCCGCGGTCGGGTCCACGATAACGAAGTCCGCATCCGACCCGATTTGAAGGGTCCCCTTTTTTGGATAGAGGTCGTGGATTCGGGCCGGCCGCTCGGCGTAGGCCTCTACGATGGCCCCAATCGAAATCCGATCGCGGTTCACCGCATCAAGCAAAAACGGGAGGGCGGTCTCGAGTTGGGGCATCCCTGGGGCGACCGCTGTCGGATCCCGCTCTTTTTCAGCTAGTTGATGCGGGGCATGATCGCTGCCGAACAGATCGACGGCTCCAGCGGTCACTCGTTCCCAGAGAGCCGCTCTATTTGCCTCGTCTCGAGCCGGTGGCGTCCCGATTCCGTGGGGACCGATTGCTTCGATATCCGACTGGCTAAAGGCAAGATGATACGGCGTTACTTCAGTCCAAACGGGGAGGGAGGCAGCTTTCGCGGCCGCGATTTTGTCGACCGCATCGGCCGTTGTCGTGTGGACGATCACCGTTTCCGTCCCAGTGTTAGCGACAATCTCGAGGACGTCGGCGACGGCCGTCGTCTCGGCTATCGGTGGACGTGCGGCAAAAAATGAGCGCATCGACGACCTGTGTTCGTCGGTCGCTCGCCCTTTGAACAGCGAGATGTATGCTTCGTCCTCGGCATGAATATACAGCGGGCGACCGGTGTCGGCAACCGCCTCGAAGGCTCGATACAGCTCTCCTTTGTCGTCCATCAAGAGCGGCCCGAAGCTGGTCGCCATGAACGTTTTAAATGCTGTTGCACCTGCCTCCGCAAGCGCGCCAATGTCACCGGTGCCGACGTTCTCGTCGGTGATCGCGCCAAACAACGCGAAGTCAACGTGAGATTTTGCGCGGAAGATATCGGCTTTCGACTCAAACCGGTCGACCGTCAGCACCGGTGGAACGGTGTTTGGCATCTCGATGACGGTCGTAACCCCGCCTGCGGCCGCAGCGGCCGTCCCCGTTTCGACACCTTCCTTTTCCGTGTAGCCCGGCTCCCGAAAGTGAACGTGCCCATCGACCAACCCGGGAAGGACATATTCTCCGTCGAGAACCACCTGTTTGTCCGTCCGGAGTGAGACGGTTGGGTCGACAATGTGACTGACTCGACCATCGGTTACACCGAGGGTTACAGACTGAAGTTCGCCGTTGAGGAGTACCTGCCCGCCGATAACGGACAGATCGATAGCTGCCATACGTGCCACTCACAGGCCAGTTGCTTAATTCTCACGCCCGTCAGCTGGCGACGGCAAGGATAGCGGGACCGGCTTACGCTGCGTGACAGCCAAGCCTCACGAGACCACTGGCGAAATAAACGAGTATCAAAAGACGTTGGGGATCAAAGGGCGGTTTCGCGGCGTTTTTGTCGGTTGCCTCGAGAGACAGTGTCATGGCCGAAGTACGCTTTCTCAGCGCCGAAGCGATCGGTGGACTCACGACGGCAGGTGAACACGTCGACGCCGTTCGCGATGGCTACCGCGAGCGAGGAAACGGTGCCCCGACGAAACCACGAACGTCACTGAGAAACGACCAGCCCGCCGGACTGTTAAACAGTTACACCGCAATCCTTCCCGAAGCCGGCATGATGGGCGGCTATATGTACTCCGCCGGCTTCGAAAGCGAAGACGCATGGTTGCTGACGCCGTTGTTCGATGCCCAGACGGGGCAACCACTCGCCGTTCTCGATGGGGCGGCGATTAACACGTACAAAACCGGTGCGGTCGGCGCGGTTGGGATCGATGACCTGGCTCGGGAGGATTCCCGGGTGCTCTCTGTCTTCGGAAGTGGGGCCCAAGCACGTGGCCAAGTCCGTGCCGCAGTTACCGTCCGCGAATTTGAACAACTGCTCGTCTACTCCCCGACGCCCGACCACCGCGAATCGTTTGCTGCCGAAATGGGCGAAGCATTCGACCTCGAGGCACGGGCCGTTAGCTCACCCAAGCGGGCAGTCACTCCGGCTGACGTGATTATCACCGCCACGAACGCGAGCGAACCGGTCTTCGATGGCACGAACCTCCAACCGGGGACACACATAACGGCAATCGGCCAGTACGATCCAACGAAGCGCGAGCTCGACGCCGAAACGGTCCGGCGGGCGACGTACGTCGTTGATCTTCGCGAACGAGCGGACCAAGATGCGGGTTCGCTCCTGGGGGCGATCGAACGCGGAGCGATTGACCACACGCACATCCACGGCGAACTTGGTGCGGTCCTCACCGGGGCAGTCCCAGGACGAACAAGCGAGACGGAAATTACGGTGTTCGATAGCGGCGGAACGGCCATCGAAACGGTCGCCAGTGCCGGGCTTGCTTACCGGAAAGCCGTCGACCAAGACCTCGGCTCACCGTTCCCGCTCAAACCAGCGAGTGAGGTGTATGAGGGAAAGCAGGGGAGTACAAGCGACGAACTCGAGTGAGCCTACGTCTCGAGGAGATCCGCAAAGAGCAGTCGAACGTCGGGTTGGGACTCGAGGTCGAGAATGCGATCCTCGAGTGCGGTGACAGCGGATTCAGAGTCAGGGGCAGAGTCGGAGTTGGAGTTAAAATCTGCTTCAGAGTCCCACTCCAACCCCCAATCAGCGTCACCACCAGTAACTAACCGCCGGAACTTCTCACGGATTTTCCCTGGAGCAAACGGATTATCGCCGCCGCCACGGGCGTCCGGAACACGTTCGGTGAACGAACGGCCACCGGCTGTCTCGACGGTCACGGTCGCGCCCCAGTGGCCGGCTTTGGCACGGCGGGTGTGTTCAGGATCCTCTTCGACGGTAACGGCCGATGCGAGGCGTTGAATACGCTCATTTTGCAGGTGATGTTCGGCGTAGGCATCAACGCCTGTGGTCCCACAGATAGCAAGGGCCGAAAGCGCATATGGCGTGCTAAATTTCGCCTCGAGCGCCGTCTCCGGAGTGGTGTTGTTGAGCAGACAGCCAGCTTCGAACGTCCTGACACGGATTGAGGTGATGGAATCAGGGTCGAGATCGGACTCAGTCAGCAGTTTCCCGAAGGCCTCAATCGGCGCATGGGTGTATCGACAGGCCGCGTGTATCTTGAAATAGCTACTCTCTACGTAGTACTCCTCGCCGAGGGAGGCGGTCGTTCGCTCGAGGGTCTCGAGGGCGTCGTCCTCGCCGGCAACATACGGAAACAGACAACGCTCGAGTGCTCCCTCGACGCCAGTCACGCCGCTTTTTGCGAGAAACGCACTCTGGATACCGTGGCGGCAGGCCGTCCCGGCGTACACATTTCGGACAGTCGCTCCCTCGAGGGCGGCTGCCCAATGGGTTGCAATGAACGGGTTGACGGCAATACGGATCGCGTGAGCCAACGTTGATCGATCGATGCCGAGGATACAACCGGTGGCGACCGCTGCCCCGATGGGAGCCCACGTTCCGTGTGGATGCAAACCGTCCCGTTGGGGCCGAATCGCGTCACCAACACGAGCACTTGCCTCGTAGGCAGCGATCACTGCGCGAAGGAATTCATGACCGGACGCCTGTCGATGTTCGGCGATGGCAAGCGCCGGCGGAACGACGTGTACACCCATATGTGCTGCCCGTTGATTTCCTTCATCGAGTTCGAGCGTCGTCCCACCAGCGGCGTTCGCGAACGCAGCCAGTGTCGGCGGTCGACGGTCAGCGGTGGCGAACGTCGTCCCCCCACCGGTCGCCTGTGGGCCAGCACAATCCAATTGGGCAGTAGTCTGCACTGCATCTTTGACATACTTGGTCTGAGAGCCGCGAAGACAGACGCCGATCGTATCGAGTACCACGAGCGTCGCGCGGTCACGGACGGCGTCCGGAACCGTCTCGAGTGTGAGTGTGGTTGCATACTGTGCAAGGGCAGTCGCGATATCTGGGTCGTTGTCGGTCATAGTCGGTGGTAAAGTGGTTGTTATTGTTGTTGATTCGGAGGGGTTGGTATAGTGGGAACGTAGAGGCCGACCTGCGGGCAGGGCCTGAAGAACGGTTCACCGGTTCACCGGCTCACCGGCTGATCCCAGCCCGTTCACAGATGGCAGCCGCTCGGTCAATGGCCTCCGCTCGGAGCGAGCCAACGGGTCCAAACGGCAACGTGTTAGGGACAGGTGGTAGATGTGTCCTTTTAAGGAGTTTGACATTTAGTAAAGCACTTGGCACAACCACAACGTCGAGGGGCCACACTAAATCTGTATTGGGACGGTCACCGCTGTTTGTGTTAGATATACTAAAAGAACGCACAGACGGCCGGGATGGTGTGAGAGATCCAACGGGAAATTATCAGGCCGGTTCGGGTGGACTGAACGGCGATACGTACGTTTCAAATGAATCAAGAAGCGAATCCGGATCAGATTCAACGAGGATGAGATCTGACTGTTCAGTGCTAATGAATCCTTCTTCAACCGCGTTCGTATAGAACGAGACGAGCGGATCATAGTAGCCGTTGACGTTGAGATAGCCACATGGCTTGGCATGAAATCCGTGTTTCGCCTGTCCTAGCATCTGTAAGATCTCCTCTTGGGTACCGATTCCACCGGGCAACGCAACGAAGCCGTCTGCGAGTTGGCTCATCTGCTGTTTGCGTCTCGTTTTCGTCTCGGTAACAATTAGTTCCGTAAGGGACTCGTGTGGTTGCTCTCGATCCAGGATCGTTTCGGGAATCACGCCGATGACATCACCACCTCCCTCAAGCACAGCATCGGCGACAGTCCCCATAACACCACCACGAGCACCGCCGTAAACGAGACCGATATTCCGGTCTACTAGCGCCCCGGCAAACCGTTCAACCGCCTCATCGTACACCGATTTCGATTCCGAACTGGACCCACAGTAGACACAAACGTACTCCATGACCAACGTTGCTGTGCATGGCTGTTAAACATGTCGAACAAGCAGTTTCTTTTAGAAGGTGAGTGGTAGATGTCACACAGGGTTGTATGGAGTAGTGTATGAAAATGCGTTCTATAGAGGTGAACGGGGCCACAGATAGTAATAATTCTCCTTTGATGTGTCGTGAAAGGATATTTTAGCCGTTTAATTGGGCTGTTTCTTCTATAAGTGTAGATGTATATTCGTACAGGTGATAAATGTATTCAGTTTGTTAGAATTGATGTTCAGTATCAATTACAATCCAACATCCGATTACAGGGCATCATCAGAATATCGACGGACTGGTTATTCCGACTGCCAGAACGGGACATACAAAAAATACCCCAAAATCACTACTGTGAGACATATTTTTCCGAAATGAAAACCAAGATCCCTATTTATCGACGCATTCGTACCGAGACGGGAGTTTGAATCCGAAAGTGCTCTCTCACAGAGAAATGACAACTGTTTTAATACCGGCGATAGTCCAATCGGTAATGTCCAACATCGCTACGCTAATAACCGAAAGTGGAGCAGTCAAACGGGGAAAATTCAAACTCTCAGACGATCGTATTTCCGACTACTATATTGACAAGTACGAGTTCGAAACGAATCCAAAAATAATACGAGAGATTGCCGATACCATCGCGACAAAGCTAGAAGACTCAGAGATTGATGTTATTGCCGGTCCAGCATTGGGTGCCGTCCCCCTCGTTACTGCAGTATCACTGCAGACAGATATTCCGGCCGCATTTGTCCGAATGAGTCAAAAGTACTCAGGAACCCAAGCACGGATTGAGGGCACGATTGAAAAGGGTCAACGGGTCGCGATTATCGAAGACGTCACCACAACCGGCGGAACAATTCTGGAGACCGCAGACGTCGTCACGGAAGTCGGTGGTATTCCAGAGCGATTGATTGTTGTCGTCGACCGAAACGAGGGTGCCAGCGAACACATTGCAGACCACGGCTACGAGTTAGAACACCTCGTTCAGATTGGCGACGAGATTGAAATTGACACGGCAGAGTGAAAAAATCTTGAGGGGACGGATATTAGAGCGCTGTATTGTAGATTTCTACCTGTGATAATCATAACCATTATGTTTGTGCTCACATAACACCTTATCTCTCTATGACACAGGACCTCTTTGAACACGGCATGACGGTACTTACCAACGGTGATCCAGGGATGAGGGAACTGAGAGATCTCCATCATCAACTGAGTTTCGACCAGGCAGATTCCGCGTATCCAGTCGAACAGTACGCGCTTGCAGCAGCAATTCAGTCTATTCTGGAATATCTCGATTTTGTCAGTATGGAACTCGAGAAGTCTATCGGATTAAAAAGCGAGGACGAGCGAGAGCGGATCCTCGCTCAACTCACCTATCCGGAAGCATCAGATCCGTACCTGCAAATAGATCACCTAATCAGTCAGTGGGAAGCGTTTGAGCAGTATTCTCAGGAAGATGTCACTCGATTAGTAGAGGGCAAAGACGATACTGAGTAGAGAGCGTCGTACTGGTCACAGTGACTTTCCTTCTGAAATCAGTTCCCATCTATCCAACGTGCCAAACGCTCTGTCACTGAGTGCAAAACTGCCGATCACGGTTATTGTTCCAAATCGTGGTCCAGGAGACAGATACAGATACCGGATGCAGATACGTACCGGATGCAGATACGTAGGGCGGCTATCCAAATGGAGTAGTCACCAGTAACGTTATACTATATAGCTTCCAATTGAGACCATCCGGATACCTATACAGGCGAACGACGAGGAATCACTATTCCGTCTGCGGCCACTGTGGGTACCGGCTCACGGATGACACAATTACCACTAGACACAGACCGTCTTCGAGAAGCGATTGACATCGACCGGATACAGCGGCGGCTCGACGACCTCTGGGAAATTGGCCGCACATCGGCAGGCGGCGTGAGTCGACTCGCCTACTCCGAAAGCGAAAACGAGGCCCACGAGTACCTCCTTGAGGAACTCCCCGACGAATACGACGTTCGAATCGATTCGGTTGGCAATCTGTTTGCGACCCGATGGCCCGACGCATCACAGACGATACTCACCGGGAGCCACCTCGACTCAGTCCACAACGCCGGCCGACTCGATGGAACCCTTGGCACCGTCATCTCGCTCGAGGCAATCGAAGCATACAACGCCGTTGTCGACGAGCCCTGCTGTCCACCAACGCTTGCTGTGTTTCGGGCTGAAGAATCCGCTCGGTTTGGCTACCACACTATCGGGAGTCGAAGCGCCCTGAGCGAACTCGACGCCCAAACGCTCTCAGCAACCGATGAAAAAGGGATTCCCGTGTGGCAAGCGATGAACGACGCCGGATTTTACCCCGGCGACCTCTCGGAACCGACAATCGACATCGACGCCACTGTCGGCTTCCTCGAAGTGCATATCGAACAGGGGCGACTCCTTGACGAGACGGCGACGAACGTCGGCGTGGTCTCGAGCATTCGCGCTCCAGTTCGCTACCAAGTTCGCGTCGAAGGAAACTTCGACCACTCCGGTGCGACACCGATGAACCTCCGCAAGGATGCGCTTGTTGCCGCAAGCGAGATGATCTGTGAGATTGAAGGGGTTGCCACCGCGAACACGGCCGACGGTGATATTGTCGCGACGGTCGGGGATCTCACAGCAGTTAATGGAGCGATCAATACCGTGTGTGGCACCGTTGAGTTCCCACTTGATATCAGAAGTACCGATTCAGCATTTCGAGCGGTGGTCGAAGGCGAAATACTCGACGAACTCGAGGCGGTCGCCAACCGACGGGGCGTGACTGTGACGTGCGAACTGATCGATGAGTCCGAGCCAGTTGCGTTAAGCGAGATGGTCCAAACGCATTTAATTGAAAGTGCCGAAGTCGCCGAAAGTTCCTACCGGACGCTCCCCAGCGGTGGCGGTCACGACGCAATGAACTTTCAACTAGCTGGAATTCCGACCGGATTGCTGTTCGTCCCGAGTATCGACGGGGTTAGTCACAATCCGAACGAGCAAACGCCTGAAGCGGCAATTGATGAGGCGACACGGACGCTTGCCCATGCCCTTGGCCGAGTCGGTCACTATTATATTACCAACTGAGCTGATTTTCCCAGACCGGCTTCCATCGAGGAATGAATTGTAAGGACCAAGCATGGCCTGCCGCTCACCATGAAGTGAGTAGCCGTTTTACGGTGAAAAGAAGGTCTGTCCGTACTCGCCTCAGATGGTCTGAATAGGGTTTTAATCCAAATCACATCACACCACACCACATCAAGTTGTCCAACCGAAAGGGAATCCGAAACGCCCTGACTATACTACTGGTCGGCGTTGTCCGCCAGCTCGGTGTGTGAAATCATGTTTTCACGTGGTGGCGCCTCGTCTTTCAAATCGTATTCCGCAAGGAGTTCCAAGAACTCATACTGCGCATCAATGTACTCGTCGTTCCACGCGTCTTGACTTAGATGGTGCACTGCTCCGTCGTTGAATCGATCAACAGCGACCTGAACCTCATCTTCATTTTGCAACCCTGCAAGCGTTCCGAGACGGCTGTAGGCGTCTTCCGGATCCGCTGCGAGCGCTTCCAGAGATTCCTCCCATGCTTGTGTGAAATTGTACGCGACATCCCAATTATCCTCGAGCCACTCCTGACGGGCAGCGAAATAAATTACCTCGAGTGGGTGGCCAGTTCTCTCCTCCCAGTATGGACCGATATCATAAATCGAGCGCAGTTCATCGTTGGCGAACCCTCGGATGGTAAATCCGGTGAACTGAGCAGCTGCATCGATTTCGCCGCTCAGGAGGAGTTCTTGAAGGACAGGTGGGTCCGCCGGTGTCCCGTCAGTATCATCTCTCAGTGAAATTCCATACTCATCCTGAATCGTGGCCCGCATTCCAAGTGTCGTTCCAGACTCCCATGAGGGAACCCCAACTGTTCTTCCCTCGAGATCTGCCGGCGATTCAATATCGGAATCCTCGCGAACGAAGATGCTGTTGAGCTGGAGGAGGTTACTCCCAAAGGCAACCTGTTCGTACTCCGAAAGGTGGGCATCAACGAACATAGACTGGTCGGCGTTGCCAAAGTCAGAATCACCAGTGGTGACCGCCCGTGAGTACTCGCCGTAGCCAGTGATTTCAATATTGAGTTGGATGCCATGGTCTGCAAAGATACCCTGTTCCTGGCCAAGTTGGAACGGAATCATATCGAGTGCATCCTCGGTGAGCACATACGGGGCCTCTACTCCAGAGGGGTCGTCAGCTGGTGCTTCCGTCTCATCACCGTTCCCAAGACAACCACTGAAACTGATAATTGCTGCCCCACCGACTCCGGCACCGGCGGTCCGTAGCAAGTTACGCCGCTCCATATCAGGTATTTGGTTTTCTTTCATGATTATGTCCAATCTACCACATTAAGCCAAGATATATAAACATTATGGATAGGAGTTTTCCGGGAGCCGTTGAAATTTTGGATGCATTTACCCTCGCCACGTGAACAGCTTATATTCGATTGGTTTGAGAATAAGATACTCGATAACAAATATCGTAACGACAAATAATAACAGATAAGAAACTATCGGCGTAATCTGGCCCTGATTAAACCAGAAGCGAATAATCGCCCCCATCCCATCGTTTGTCCCAAATGCCTCACCAACCAGTACAATCTTCCAGATCATAGCTAACATGTACCGGCTGCTTGCTAAAATATACGAAGAGAGATGTGGGATGAAAATGTGGCGCCAGACCAGAAAATTGCTGCTCTCGAACGAATTCGCCATCTCAATGAGGTTCGCATCAATATCTTTCATTCCTTGCCACATATTGACGACACCGAACGGGGTCGCAGTAAAAATCACTGCCAAGATTATCGACTGACCGCTGAACCCAAGCATAATCATCACGATGAGAATAACGACGACATCCGGAGCGGTCATTGTGATTGGAAGCCATGGACTCGTGAGTTTCTCCATGTTGGAAGACAGTCCCATAAGAACGCCAAGGACGACACTTAGAACAAGGCTGACTGCAAGAATAATCAGCACTCGTTGCAGGGAGACACTGAGATGCGTCAGCCCCGTGTTTCCACGTGGACCAGGTTCTGAAAGGAGTTCAATACTCGTCGCGACCGTTTCAAACGGTGCCGGGACTGCTCGAGGCAAATAGAGGGAACCGACGTGCCATAAGACCACGAACGAAAGAATGGATATTCCCATCACTCCGACACGGGCAACCGGTACGTTGGCGCGTGAGAGAGTGTTCATTGGTCCGGTTCAGTCTCTGCGTAGAATTCTTCTAAGAGCGTGGCCTCGATTTCCATCAGGGCTTCGTCCTTTTGGCTTCGGGGACGGTCAACATCGACATCTGTTCGGCTAAATATCTCTCCGTTCGTGTTCATAAAGAGAATCTGGTCAGAGAGGAACACTGCCTCGGAGATATTATGCGTGACAAAGACAATCGTTTTCTGGGTCTCTTGCCACAGTTCAACTACGTCACTTCGGAGCTTTTGGGCCGTGATCTCATCAAGTGCACTAAACGGTTCGTCCATTAACAGAATATCCTGTTCGACTGCAAGTGCTCTGGCAAGCCCAACCCGTTGTCGCATACCACCCGACAATCTGAGTGGATATGATTCTTCTTCACCAGCAAGTTCATTCATTTCGAGATACTTTGTCACTCGCTCATCGTGCTCCTCTTTTGGAACACCTTTTGATTTGAGCGCAAACGTGATGTTTTCTTTGACCGTCCGCCAGTTGAGTAGTCGGGGTTCTTGGAAGACGTATGCGTAGGGAAGGTCACCCTGTTCAATTTCCGTCCCGTCCCGTCTAATTGAGCCAGAATCCATGGTGACAAGGCCGGATATGATGTTCAATAGCGTCGACTTGCCACATCCTGACGGCCCCATAATCGTCGTAAACGAATTGTCTTCTAGTTCCACATCGATTCCATCGAGGACGACGATTTCGTTTCCATCAGCGCCCTCAAACGACTTTTTGATATTGGTAAGTTCAATACTCATGTTATGCACCGATCATTTTCGTTTCTGCATCTGTCCCAGCTTCTGGACGCCATTTGAACTGCCGGTCCTCCTGGCGCTTGATGAGTCGCTCGAGAAGGAACACTCCAACCATCGCTGGCAGTGTCCACGCAATGATCATGTCATTCTGTCGGAGGAAAAAGTACTCATTGATTACAAATCCAAGTCCACTCCGGGTGCCGAATATCTCCGCCACTAGCATGACTTTCCAGGACACCGATAGCACGATGCGGACCATCGCATAAATGTACGGTGTCAGGTGTGGGATCACAATATGGCGCCAGACAAGAAATTGGTTTGATTCATACGACTCAGCCATCTCGAGGAGTTCCGGATCAAGGCTTTTCGTCCCCTCCCAGACGTTGATTATCACGTACGGTGTCGTAATGAGAACACCGACGAAAACAGGCAAGAGATACGTCGTCAACCCGAACCACATAACAGCTAAAAATGCCCACACAATCGACGGAAACGCGAGTGAAAACAAGACGTACGGCGAGAAGAATCCCTCGAACCACCAACTTCTCCCCATCGCAACACCAAGCACGATTCCAAGTGGCATCGCAATAATAAACGTCAACAGTATCCGAACGAAGGTAATGCCAATATGCTCGAGTGGCTGGTAATCCTCATTTCCGGTGTAGACCGCGTACATCGCTTCCCCGAGTTCGAACAGGTCCGGGAAAACCGTTGCGTGGTAAAACGAGCCAACCACCTGCCAGATACCCAGTACGAGCAGGAAAGAGATTAGGAAGTGTCGGTTGAAATTGTCTGCGCGGAATATCGAATTAGAGACCATTACTCACGACACTGAGTCTCACGGGTTGGGATATGAAGTTTACGGAAACCATTTTTACTCAGTTCGTACGGAGTTGCGGCCATATGCTTGCCACGTATCCGGTTCTTTTTGTTTATCAAATCAGTTTGACGTGGAGTGACCTTCACTCAAAAATCAGAGCGGATTGGGTAACGAATCTAACGAGACTATCGGTACAGGCCGATCAAACAATCAGATAACCCCAACTCGGGTGGTCAGTCTCAAATGGAGTGCGGCGAAATCAACGGGCAGAAGGTGTGAAACTATGATTCGAAATGGGGCATAACTTCTTTAGCAATGAGGCGCATTGATTTCGCGGACTTTGAAGTGTCCATACCCGGGAAGTGCATGCGGAAGATGACATCAGTCATTCCGACATCAGCCTCGTACTGTTTAAGTTCCTTGATCGCCGTCTCAGGGCTACCGATGATGAACCGATCGGCTGCGTGCTCGCGTAAGCTCTCTATTGCCTCCTCAGTGTCACCATCGGATTCAAACGAATGGCCAATCTCGTCGTAGTCGCCATAGACATCCTCGTATTCATACAGCAGCGACGGGCCAACCTCTTTCCACGCTGTTTCTTCATCTTCAGCGATGTAGGCCTCCCGACGGAGCGGGCGCCGTGTCTCCTCGAATGAACGGTCAGTTTTAGCAATTTGCTCGCGATACATTTCAACGCTCTCTGCCAGTTCTCCACGCGTTTCGATTGGACTCATACTCCACGCATCAGCAAGCCGAGCCGCTCGGCGAATCGCGTACTCCGATTGGCCACCGTACCAGATCGGAACCGGTTGTTGAATCGGACGCGGCATCAAACGAAGATTGTCAACCTGATAGATATCTCCGTCATAAGAGACCGATTCTTGACTGAGAAGTCGACGGATCAATTGGATTCCTTCAACGGTGCGACCCACACGTTCTGATTTATCAACGCCGAACGCGTCGAACTCCTCATCTCGCCAGCCGATTGCGACACCAAGTTTGAATCGCCCGCCCGAAAGCAAATCAAGAACCGCAGTTTGTTCTGCGACTTCGATTGGATGGTGGAGCGGAAGGACAATGATATTAGTCATCAGATCAATCTGCTCAGTCACCGCCGCGAGTCCACCGAGAAAGACAGTCGGTGCAGGAATCCATCCATCGGGCAAAAAGTGATGTTCTGCAACAGATAGAATTTCGTATCCAAGCTCCTCAGCTTCTTGAGCCTGTTCAAGCG
>LKMJ01002102.1_pt1 | contig 18119 bp, 9 predicted proteins | sample 643391 | NCBI WGS metagenome assembly LKMJ01 (sample SAMN04112250, study PRJNA286221) | soda lake metagenome | biome: soda lake; feature: Kulunda Steppe; material: water; isolation source: sample PL-Br10 brine of Picturesque Lake | place: Russia: Kulunda steppe | collected 2010-07 | reverse complement strand
CTTCCAGTCGACTATACGGTGCCTTGTAAGAACTGCCACTGGATCGCTTGTGGCAGTCTGCGAGAAGATGGTCCAACCCCGAATCCTCCCAGAGACTCCAATCGCCACCAGGTTCCATATGCTGGATCCGTTCCATATTCAGATCTGAGAGATTCTGAGATCGATGTAGTTCGTCGTCTTCATCCACCTCGCCAGCTTCGATAGCTGGAAGATGGCCGATCGTATCTCTGACGGTCGGATACTCTGCTTCCTCGGTGTACAGTGGTGAAGGGAGACTGATTGGGCCCCGTTTGGACGCCATCACGACCCACCGTTTCCTGTTTTGTGGAATCCCATGTTCTGGGCAGTACACGTTTCGATTCTCCTCACTATTGATGTGGTAGCCGTTGTCGTCTAGATAGGTAATGAAATCGTCGTAGACGCTATCGTGTTGTATTTGGAGGACGTTCTCTGTAACGACGACATCCGGCTCTACGTAATCGATAATCTGTATGACATCACGAAGCAAACCCCACTTGTCGTGATCGGCGTGAGACTTGTCCTTTTCGTGGCCCATCGTAGAGTACGGTTGGCACGGCGCACAGGCTCCCAAGACCTTCAGATCTGCATCCCACGGATACATCCGTGCGATCCGCTCGGGTTCCGAAGACAAGGGCTGAACCCTCGCCTTGACGTACGTAGAATCGACATTTTGTTCGTAGGGGTACCTACAATCTGGATTGTTGTCAATACCGTTTTCTACAGAGATGCCGGCTTGTTCCAGACCGTAGCTCAACCCGCCTGCCCCACAGAATAGATCTACAGCGGAAATCTTCATGCTACACCCAATCATCAGCAGTATTAAAAATCTTACCAGCGACGGTGGGAAAAGAAAATGTACCCTCCCCCTACTCGTACAGAAGTGGTGTTTGATCGGATGCTGACCAAAAGCGAAGAATTCGGGACTCAGCAGGAGCCAACTGATAGAAGGGACCCGGAACAGTGATGTATGTCGAGTACCCCACCTATTCCAGAATGCGTTGGTTTTTGAAAATATGACTATCGGTCAAAACATAACGGCAGATACAGAGTGGTTCTTTTTTAGCGGCGGCCCCGGGTCTCCGAGATACGGTGACGATCCGACGAAACACGCCGTAGACCACGACACTGAAACGTTCGTCCGAGAAGTCCTCCAGAACGCGAATGATCAGAAGACAGACGACGAGATTCCAGTAGAGGTCAACTTCCGTTTCATCACACTCACGGGAGAGGAACGCAGTGAGTTTTTGGAGGCCCTTCAGTGGGAAAACGGACTTCGTGATAGACTTCAAAAGGTTGCCGACTCCGATCAAGGGCGTGGGTACGAACAACTTCTCAATCAAGTAGAAAATCCTGACGAAGAGATACGGTTGCTGATCGTCGAAGATCGAAACACGACCGGACTAACCGGTGATTGGGACGACGATTCGAACTACGCTGCGTTAGTCAGAGACGAACTCTACAGCAGCAAACAAGACGATACCGCTGGCGGCTCCTACGGATTAGGGAAGTCGGTGTTGTGGACCTTTTCTGGTGCATCGACGGTGATTTTCAACTCCTATCCGACGCCCATTGACGACGAAACCCGGAGACAACGCCTTATCGGGCGTACGAAACTCCCGACACACGAACTTACGGGCGACGATACGACGTATCAAGGGGCAGGTTGGTTGTGCCAACCTACCCAAACGAAAGACGGTACGCGACCGGAGGCGCTTACCGGTGACCGTGCAGAGCAGATCGCCACGGACCTGCGTATAACGAGGCCTGCCGTCAGTGGCACGAGTGCGATGGTCGTCGACTTTCGTGATCCGACCAGGGAATCACGCCCGGATCTCGAAGCAGTAGCCGACGAGTTCGTCGAAGCCGCTGTGAAGTACTTTTGGCCGGCGATCTACCGTGGAGACCTCTCGGTTAGCGTCAAGACACCAGACGAGACGAAAGAGGCCGACGTAGATCGCGTGCCAGCGATCAGCCCGTTCGTGGAGTGTTTCGAACGGCGCTTCGACGACGAAACCCGATCCCTTACGACCCCTGGTGACGTCGCTGGATTGGATATCCCAATGTCTATTCCCCCGCGGGCAGACGGGACTGAGACCCCCGACGGGACGGTCCGTCTGGCGTCTCGGCTCGCATCGCCCGCCGACAACGACACGTATCTCAACAGAGTCGCTCTGTTTCGCGGCTCCGGAATGGTCGTGAAGTACTTAGACCAGAGCCGTGTTGCGTTCGGCGATCGGAATTTCCACGGTGTTCTCGCGTGTGGGGAAGCCCGTACCGACGACGAGGCGACCGATAGCGACAGAGAGATTGACCGGTTCCTCCGGTTTGCCGAACCTCCGGATCACGACGAGTGGGAGTCGACTGAGAATCTTCGTGAGGAGTACCAACGCGGATTCCGGATGGCGATCGACGATATGTTCGGGACGGTCCGCGATGGCCTTCGACACTTAGTCGCCGATAGTGACCCCGACGAGAGTATGCTCTCGGAACAGGTGTTGAAACGATTCCCGATCCATGGACGTGGCCAACCTCGTGTAGACAGACCGCAGGTCCGGGTGTTCGATTTCGAGAGTTACTCTCGGTTCGACGGTGCCCGTTGGCAGTTCGAGGGTCGGATTTCGCCAGTCGTAGACGAGTACGACGGCTGGAGTGCCGAAGTCGCGCTTACCGGGATCGGTGAAGATGGATCGAGCCACGATGCGATCCCGATTGATTCGCTACGTGTCGACGAAGACGACGTGACGAATACGATAACCGACGGTGAGGGTCAGATCAACGTCGAAAGCGATCTCAACGAACTCCAATTCGAGGGGGAATCACATGTGATCGAAGACTACGACGTATCGAGGGGCGTCGTCGGTGAAACACAACTCGAGATACGGGCCGAACTACGCACAACAGAGGGTGACGAGGCGTGACACAACGATCACAGCGACATCGGTCGACGACACTTCCGTTTAGATACCGACAGACTGGGGTCGATTTCGACCTGGATCACTACACCATCGACGGCAGTAAACCGAGAGATATCGAGTTGAAACCCGGACAGTCTGAGATAGATCTCGTTCCGGCACTCGAAGAAAAGTACGGTACCGAAACCGAACTCGCAGAGTGGACGGAGATCAAACTCTACGGGCAGCTCTTGGTCACCGAGGAGACGATCGCAGAGACATTCCCTCCCGAAGAGCGTAACGACCCACCGGCGAAGCTGTACGCCGCACGACGGTGCCACGAGACTATCTCGAGAACCCGAGCTGAGGTGGACGAACCGTTCGACGGGCCTGGAACGTACGAGATAACGATCAGCTTAGAACGTTCCGAACTACGTGGAGCCGTCGAACTACACCCATTCCTCGTCCGAACCGAAGATGGTGACTCCGAGGGAGAGTACGCCGTAACCAAGAACGTTCGCGTCGCTGGTGGTCACAGCTACAGAGTGATCATCGACGGCGAAGAAAGCGAGGAGCCGGCGCACATCGACGGAGAAAAAGTAAGCTTCTCTGACGTTTCCCACCTGCCAGCGGGTGAGAAACTCTACTATCTCGACTTCAGGAATCAAAAACGGCCCAAGCTTTGGATCAACGCCGACCACCCACGGATTACCAACATCCTACAGAGCAAGGGATCGGTAGGTGCCGAGCCGAGGATGCGTGACGTGATCTTGGATCAGATCGGCCACGGTGTCTGGACACAATTAGTCATTCGGGCTGGTACAGCCGTCGACGAACACGGAGAGGTCCCACACGAGTGGCAGCGGATGGTCATCGATACCTTCGCCCCGAATCTGTACGCTGTGGATGATCCGACGGAAGCTGCACTCCAACTTCGAGCAGATATCGACGATAAAGAAGCCTTACCGCACTTCATGGAGAAAGTCGACCGAGAGATACAGGAGTTCCTGAAGCCTCGGGAACAGCTCATCAATCTTATGGAAGAGGGACTCCAGATCTAGCATGACCGAATACGAAACACTCTATCGACTGACCGAAGACGGGCGTCGACTCGTCGGCGAGCAGTTCCTCAAAGGTGAGGCGACGATTACAGACGAAGCCATAGACGAGTACGTAGAAGTGATGCCGGGAGAGCCGACTGCAGACTTAGACACACTGGATCCGAAAGTAGAGGCCGTCGTGGCCTCTCATTCGGAGTACGACACCGCGATGGATGGGGCCCTGGCAGCAGATGTTCACCGGTGTTTGGACATCACGAGACGGACCGCTAGTGATCCCGGATTGTGGCATTGGATCGCAGTCGTACGGTACCCGGAGTTCGTTCGAAAGCGGTGGAAGTACCGTTCGGAAGCCGCCATGCGTGAGAAGTTCCTTGGAGCTGGCTCCGACCTCTATTCCAACGCGATACACAGACTGTGGTGGATCGCCGAACTGACCGTAGACGGTGACGATTACTCGCTGACCGAGCAAGTGTTCGCGAATCAAACGATGGTCAATAAAGTGTTCGATCGCTGGTTCGCCCGGTACCGGCCGGCGGTGGTCGCTATCTGCTCAGAACTCGCCGACGAACCGTCGTGGGTGATCGACGATGCGACACGACGGTTCAATCACGCACTGACCAACGTGCAACTAGAGGGACTAACCGAAGACGATGCACGTGATCTCGTCGGCAGAATTGTCGCGGACGTGAAGACAGAGACTAAACACTAGCATCCGATACGGGAACATCAAAGAGGTTCCTCTGATAAGAGGGCCTATTGCCGTCCAGGACCACGTATGAACGACGATCAAGACCGGGGCGAAGATAGATTGCAGATAGCCTACTGTTTTGCCGATTACGGCGTCGAAGCAGAGGCGCTCTCTACTATTGGTGACGTCCATCGGTTTACCATCAATCCACGAACCAATCCTTGGTGTAAGACGACCCACGAGATCAATCTGATGGAGGAGACGCCAGCGGGAGAGTTCGACTTGTGGTTCGGCCACCCCATGTGTACGCGGTATTCTGATATGCCCGGTGTTGAGCCGGAAGACCACGTCGACCAGATCCCACGGGCTCGCGAACTTGCGATGGAGATGGCAGACCACTACGTCATCGAGAACAAACCGAGAGCCCCACTCGAATCGGCGACGCATCTGACCGGAAAGATGTTCAACCTCCCAATCACGTACGAACGAGCTTTCGAGACCTCGTTTGATCTCCGGCAGCCACCGCGGCAATCGACCTTCGGATCGGAGGCTAATCAGACGTCTCCGTTCTTCTACAGCGAGCGCTCACACCTGTGGTGGAAGACGGTAAAAGGTATTCGTGGAGACTACCCAAAAGAACACGTCGCAAAGAACGCACTCCCACTTGCGTACGTCGACTTTATCACGAGAAATTATCTTGAGGCGACTGGAGGCTCCAAAGGCGTCCGCGACTATTCGGACTACGACAAAGAGATGGACCAGCGACGTGCTCGAGAGTCCAACTACGAACTAGACGATTTCTCGTGAGAGAATACACGACTTCGATCAACTATCGAGAGGATTGGTATCGAACGAACAAGAACCGATCTCGTTCGGTATCACAGTAGTCGATTCGAGTTTGAACTCGTATTCGAAATATATACTATTGGATCAGAATCACTCGGACTAACTACTCCTCTACCCGTTGAATTGCCGACTTCGAGATCGTGTCGGACGAATCCTTGAGGAATACTCGTGTACGGGACCACAGTATCAGCGCGACGCCCTCGTCGTGAAGACGTAGACGAACAACGCAAAAAAGAGGATCCCGAAACCCGTCTCCGTAACAGAGAGTAGTTTACCGATACCCACTGGCTGAAACTCACCGAATCCGAGACCGGTGAACGAGTACGCACTGAACAAAAGCGCCAGTGCGATAACAGCTCCGTTGGAGTATCCATCGGCGCCCAACTGCAGCAACTGATCTCCGTGATAGAGATAGTCCCCAGCTACGTAGAAGGCCCCAGCACCGACGACGATTAACCCGGTCCAGAGAAAAAGGAGCCCGAAATTGGTCCCGTGGCTTACTAGATAACGCGAGACGGAACTGATAGCGAAAGACTTCGTTTCTCCCTTCTCTTTATGAACTCTTCTCACTGCTTCTTTACGACGAAAGGCGTACTCAAGTGCAGCAGAAGTCTGAGAGTTTCTGTCCATCACTGCTTCCAAGGTGCGGTATACAGAGGCCGCCTTGTCGTGGGTTGAGATGGCATCGGATGTCCGAGTGTCACTTTGACGTTCGTCGTCTCCGAAGATTTCCTCGTAGTTCCGTTCGTAGATACACCTCTCGTCGAAGGGGTCGGTACTATCCACCCTTGCCGAGGCTAAGTGAACTCCATAGAGAGCGGCATCCGTGAACGACGAACCAAAGAGATCTGCATCGGCAAACGTCGCACCAGTCAGTTCTGCTTCGTCGAATGTGGACTGGTCTGCTTTCGCCCCGACGAATCTTGCCCCCACTAGGTGAGCTTTCGAAAAATTTCCATCGGTAAGGACAGCATCTTGAAAAGAAGACCCCTCTGCAGCACTCCCCGGGAATTTAGAGCCCCGTAGATCGGCTCCTCGAAAGTCGTGTCCGTCGACGTTCGTCCCCGAGAAGTCTGCACCCTGCATATGAGCGTCTATGAAGTCGTTGACGAACATACCTGCTCCCGAAAAGTTCGTGTTCGTCAGTTGGGCGTCGGAGAAGTCACAATCTTCAAGTTTGGCATCTTTGAAGTCAACTCGCGAAAGGTCTGCGTCTACGAATGAGGTACGTTCGAATTCTGCACCGGAAGTTTGAATCCCTCGTAATATAGCTCGCTGGAAATTTGCTCGCTTTGGGAGCGTCCCGCGGAAATCTACACGCCGTAGATAGGCATCGGAAAAATCTGCACCTTCCAGTGCGGCGTTCCTAAGATCGCCATCGTTCAAGACCGCGAGAGTAAAATCAGATGCGGTGACGTCTGCCTCCACGGTCACTTGGTTCATCTGAGCCTTCGTGAAATCGGCACCTTGGATTTTCACGTCACTGTCGAAGGTCGCATCTTTGAGATTCGCCTCACGAAAGTCTGTATCACGGAGATCGGTCCCCTTGAACGTGATGCCCTGGAGGTCTGCTTCGCTGAAATCACAGCCCCGTAACGTGAGATCTCCGACTACTTGATTTCTCGCGACATCTTGCCCAGAAAAATCCCGATCCTCGACGTCATACTCACTCGTGAGCACTTCCGAGAGAGGAACTCCTTGGGGTGGACTATCGACTCCCTCCGACGTGTCCTGAGATTGCTCTTCGTCGGTTTCCTTACCAAATTTTATTCTTTCGCCCTCGTAGTCGAAGGTCATACCGACGTCAGTATTCCGTCGTGATCGGAGCGCTCCTTCCGACAGTTCGAACGGAAACTCAGCCGTTTCGACAGATAGAGGTCCGTCTCCATCGATATCGATATACGTCTGATGCCGTCCCTGCCCATCTTCGAAACTATCGGAGACCGCCGAAAACTCTCCAACTAGGGTTTCGCTGTCGACGTCTCGGAGATAAACGCTATCGCCGCTCGAAATCTCGAATTCGGCATCGTGGACTACTAACCCATCCGCGACGAACTCTTCGAGATCCGATTCGGTACACTCTACGATCCACCCAGTCATATTGAACCTTCCTCGTCGGGAACTGTCGACGACATTGATACGGTCTCGATCTCCGGTATCGATATGCCCTCGCTTAGATTTTCTCGACCTGTGTATCGCGATCTCATAAATAGGTCCTCTCTACTCGTCCATATCCCAGAACCCATCGTACCGATCGCCTGTTCCGACGAGCATATTTCTATTGAGGTTCGCATTGAAGTTCTCGCAGGTGAACTCACTCACGTGCATACACGCGTGACAAGCAGCGCCACTCTCACTGTTTGCGCACGCAGGATCGTAGATACACTCTCTCGCGAACTCCTTGGAGTCTCGAACCCAGTTTCTGATCTGCGTCTTGAACAACGTGAACATCCCGCCTAAGGCGAAGTGTTCCATGCTCTCTGCGTAGAGGACGATGGCTGGGACGTTCGGGAATATCAACTCGGAGATACTGTCACTATCGAGTCCACACTGTTTGCTGGCAGTGCTCATCAAAGTGTGGCTCATCGAGTGGATGAGTGTGTAGACGAGTTCGGTCAACTCGTCGTCGATAGGGGTGAACGGGTTCTGTGTCTCTCTCGGATCGATATTCTCTAGGAACCACCGTTTGAGTTCCTCTTCGTCTTCAAGATCCGGTGCCTTGCTCGCCACCAGTGGACTGTTGTCTAACAACCATTTGACGATGGCTGCTCTGTCGAGTTCTAAGATGATCGCTTCGGATGGTGACCGGTCGCCGTAGACGGCGATGGCTTCGTCGTCGTACGGATGGTCGAACGTTCTCAGGTCTGCCTGACTCGCTTTCGGTGAGTCACGAGTGTACCCAAACAAGAGGTTCAACAGCGGGAAGTTGTCTACGAACCACGCGTCTTCGACTCTGATCGTCTCCAATTCTCGTGGATAGAACTTCGCCTGATAGTGTTTCTCTAAGAAGTCGTCGTTTTCCACGAAATCAGACAACGGACGGGGCGACGGGTTTCGCTCTGCGTCCACTTCGACACTCGAATCTCCGCTGTAATAGTCGGGATTGGTACACCGGGCGAACGTGAACAGTTGCTGAGAAACCAGTGTGTACCAACTTCGATCGTCTGGGACCGAGACGTCTCCTCGGTTCATTCGCACCACGTAGTTCCGACCGTATCCATCACCGGCGGTCGTGCTACGGACAAAATTCATGATCGCATCTCGGTTCTCGACGCCGACCTGGTCGATCAGTTCCTGGATTTCTTCGTCGTCTGCACCTGGTGTCGTCGCTACCTCTTCTAAGGTGATTCCGTCCGAAGTGAGGTCGGGTTGGCCCAAATGGTCGGCCATCAAAACACGACACCACTCTTCTCCGTACGGTATTTTCGTTTCGTCTACACCGACGGGTGGAATGTCTACGATCACGTCACGCTGGGAGTAGTGGACAGACCCAGAGTCGACCGGTGTCGCACCTCCCACTCGACTATTACAGTCGGTACACCAGCCGGAGAACTCGTCTTCGTAGTTACAGCGTCGACACCTGAACGACCACGTCCTGATGTTTTGTCTTGAGCCCTGTGAGAGATATAGATGGTCCCAGCCGTGTTGGTCACATTGAGAAGGTTGAAGATTACTGAGGCCACCACAGTCACACACCAAGACGAATCCCAACTGTCGGAGCCGGCCGTCACATCCCGGATCGGGACACGTCCCGTCTAACTGTCTGAGGCTGGATACTTCATTACGGAAGGATACGGCGTTACACTCCTTGCAGACGACGGTACGAGGGAACAATTCGCTTCCGACACTCGTCACCCTGAAGAAGTCGATCTCTCGATCTCGAATGTCACTCCACGGCGGAGCGTCGGTGTTTCTGAACCCGTCGACTCTGCCGGCGAGGTGATCGGCTACTCGACTGGTGTTGATATTTTCGAGTGGCTCGTTGTACCACTTGTCGACCTTCATCGTCACTCCCTGGTGGGAGTACGTGAACACCGCACCTGGCGCCATATTGCTCATCACCTGCGCGATTCCTCGCTCCATCTTTGGCTCGTCGCCTTCGTCACTCATCGAAATCACCTCGGTCGATCATGGTATCGATCATATCTTTGGTCGCCAGATCCAGCGACACCGGAATCTGTTCGTCGATGTCCCGGAGACTCCGCATCGGTTTCCGGATATCCTCACTTTCGTTGTCGAGGATGTTTCCGATGAACTTCTTCAGGCCTGCCTCTCTCGGATCGTTGATGATCGGGTCTGCGTTCATCAGGCAGTTCCATATTTCGTCGAACTGTTGTTCGATCCGTTCACGGTAGATCCGAGCACCGATCTCACCCTCGCCATTTTCTGTGGCGTCCTGAACGTCGTACGCTTGGAAGGTCATCTCCAGGAGTTCCTCTCTCTGTACCACATCGGTTTTCACTGCCTCCCGGAGGCCATCTATGTTGTAGATTCGCTTGTCGAACTCGGTCTCGTGGTGGAGGTCGTAGTACTGTAACAACAGTCCTACTACCACACCTGGAAGTGTACACTCGATAGCGTACTCTGCCCAGCGTTCGAGTGGGGTCGCCTCCACCAGGAGATCCTGATACTGGTGATAGTGATCGAACCGCCCGTAGTGGGACCGGTCCCTGGCACGCATCGCGTTGAATAGCAAGAAGACCGATCCCGTGTACTTCCTCCCCACGCGTGAGTACGCCTGGATGTACTCGGCGGTATTCCGCGGCATTCCGTGGAACGACATGAAATTGAACCGGTCGACGTCGACCCCGTGTGAGATCATGTTGGTCGCGACCACGGCGTCTATAGGTTCGTCTGGATCGTCTGCCTCTAACCGAGAGAGCGCATCTCGGACGGTCTCCATGTCGGTCTCGCCCGTCATCGAGACGGGAGTCAACCGCTCGTATTCGTCGCCGTCCTCAGCCAACTGCTCGTTGATCATCTGTTTGATCGAACGATTGAGCAGATCGCTTTGACTCTTCGAGATGGTGTAGGCGATCTGGACCTTGTAGGCGTCGAGTACGTCGAGTATCTCTCTACGGCGTGTTTTCTGGTCACTCGAGAACGAAAGGGGACCGGCGACGACGTCATCGGCGACAGACACGATGTCGTCGTACAACTGGTCTGGATTCGATTCGTACCACTGCGTTATCTTCGCGTACTCTCGCATCACGATATTCATCGCTCGGGATGGGCCGACACTCCGTGGGATAGCACCGATCATCTGTCGACCCAGTCGATGAGGGTCTTCGTACGCGTAGAACGACTGCTTGAGCCGTGGGCCTCGTGACGGGAACTCGTTTGGTTCTTTTCGATACAGGGACTGCACTTGGTTCCGTGCACCTTCGATAGTCGCAGTCGCAGCGACGACCTTCATCTCCCACTGACCGTCAGTGTACTGGTGGATCAGTTCCTGAATGAACGTCTCGTAGTGGGAATCGAAGGCTCCGAACTCTTCACGCAACAGGTGAAGTTCGTCCTGAATGAGAATTGACGGAGGATCGCTCGGCTCTACAGACTCCATACCGGCTGGTGTGTTGTGATCGCATCTCACGTCTTCTGGCGTTCCCCTCCCAGCAACGAGACATCCCTCTTCGGTCGTGTATCCGTGATCTGGACAGCGATGTTTCACTTGTCCGAGTAGGCCTCGGGAACGTCGGTTCTGACCGAAGATAGCGATCTTGTCGATCGTACTGACGACGAACGTCGGGACGTATCGATACACCTCGTTGTCCACGACGTAAACTGGTAACTCTGCGCTGTCTCCTCCTTGATGCTCTACCTCCTCACACTCGGGGTTAGTACACTCGTGGACGATTCGAAGTCGTTCCAAGTCTCCGGTTATCTCCACTGACTCCTCACCACAGAAGGGGCACTCTGGAACGATCAACCACTTGTCTTTGTGTTCCTCACTCTCTTTGGCCAGTCTAACGACGTTCTCACCATCTTCCTCAATCGAGTTCGGCGTGTTGTTCTTGCCAACGAAGTAGCCGACGCTGAACCGCTCACCGCCCATCTTCTCGTGATCTCGACGAATCAGCTCTGCACTGCAAAGAACCTCCGTGATCCGTTGGAGTTGTTGAAGAGACAGGAGCCGCAGTGGGAACTTGGTCAACGCGGTCATCCCGTAGTCTTTGCCCCGTAATCTGTCGAGGAACGCTGCGAAGACCACTAACCCCAGATATGCCTCGGTCTTTCCTCCACCGGTGGGGAAGAAGATGATGTCACAGACGTCCAGTGAGTCACGAATATCCCGCTGTGGGGACGATTGTGAGACGATATCGGGGATCGACATGACGATGTATACGATCTGGAAGAGACGCCAATCTTCGTACTCTTCCCCCATTTCACCGAAAGTCCGGTTGAGAGCTGCGAAGGCGGTCCGCGCGTCCTCGTTCGATTCGTCGAGGAGGAGTTCTTTCCCACGCCGGAAGCGCTCTCGTTCAGACTCAAATTGAGTCAGCATCTCGTCGAAACTCTGTTTGGCATCTTCTGTCTTGCCTTTCGTCACCTCCTCGCGAATCTCTTGGTACTGATCGTACGCCTGGCGCATCTCGTCCTCGATTCGGTTCAATACGGGCTCGAAGTTTCCGTCGGCGAGTGCGTCGAACGGTGCGTCGATCGTCTCTCGAGAGACGTACTTTGGCTGTCTATGGATCGGCACGGGATCGGTGACGACCTCCGTGACCGGATCACTCGTCACTGGCTCGGCAGAACAGTTCTGTCCGAGCCCCCAGATGTCGCCATCGTACTCGTAGCGGCCTTTGATTTTTTCTGACTCGAACGGTTGGAAAGCTCCACCGGGTGCCTCTACGGCTATCGTCGCGTCGAACAGATACGTCTGCCACTCCTCGTTCGCCTCCTCTGCGGACTCAAAATCCTCTCCGTGAGTGTTGATCAACGTCGCAGCGACGTCGTACTCGCCGTCCGCACGTCGATCCACCTCTATGCGTATTTCGGCAGACCACAGTGGGCGGCGCTTCTCGTCGGAGAACGTGGTCTCCAAGTGACGTTCGAAAGAGGATTCGTCTTCCATCGCGCTCGCTGGGACCTCGTTCCACTCGTCGTAAGAAACTCCGTCTTTTGGAAGCGAGACCGTCTCTGAATCGGTCACCACGTCTTCACGGACTCGATCTAACGTACTCGAAAGGGGTTCAGTTATCTCGTCACCGGAACTCGCAGCGTTCCGTAACTTAGCTTTCGAAATTTTGATTTCGTCGAACGAAGGGTCGACACGCTGGTAGACGTCCACTAAGGGTTGGGGTGAAGTGACGTCGACCTCCCCACCGTCCGCGTAGAGATCTGGTTCGACATCTTCGAACTCTTCGTCTTCTGGTGTAGCCGACGCGACACCGCTGTACTGTAACTGCTCTTCGTACGTCGGAAATCGCTTGACGTAGAGTCGTGAATTCGGTTGGATCTTGAGCGGTCCATCCAACTCTTCTGGATCGACACGTAGTCGCAAGCCCGTGCTGAACGGTGCGATGTTCTTCATCATGGAACTCGCAGCATCGTCGTCTCCGTCCTCCGAATCGAGCTCCATTTGCTCTTTCTGGAATCGATACTGGCTCGATAGTGTCGCTGCGAAACACCGAACCTTTGGATTGACGCCGTACAACGTCTCTTGACCAGGCCCCGACCCACTGATTCGTTCGACCAATCGTTGTGTAATCACGTGGTTGGTAGCCTGATGTCGTCTGAAGTCGGCATCCCCGCCTTCGCTGTACCTCGGTTCCGGTGGCCGAGTGTACTCTGGATCAGAGCTCGGAGGAATAGTATCGAACTTTCGATGCACGCTTACTCGAAAATCAGGACAGTCCTCTAATAAGTCTACCTTCTCACCAATTTATCCGACAGTTTACCTCTGGCCTTCGTCGTCGGCTGGATCCGACGAGTACAGTACTACCCGGGAGGCCGATCACTCACTCTCGTTTTTATCGACCGACTGTACTTCGTGACGCTCGGCAGCGTCTCTCACCTCGTTGGACTCTAAGGAGTTCATCTTCTCTTTCAGGTGGGCGGCGAACTCGTGGCCCTGAGATGCGTTGACGCCTCGTGCTTTACGCATACTGTTCTCGATTCGGTGCGCGTTCTCTCCAGTGATGGAATCGCGGTCGAATGCTTCACCGACTGCATCGATATCCTTGGCGTTTCTGGGACCGATCGTCAACGAAGGTGTCTCGACGAGATCCAAGCCGCTCTCTCCCGCTTCGACCGACTCAAACCAATTCCAGACGGTCTGTTCTTCGCGGTCGATGTGGCTCGTCGAAGCGAGCACTCGACTTCGCACCGTAGCCAACGACTCCGACTCTTCGTTGAGGTCGTGAATGATCGACGTAATAGTATCGTACCACGTCTCGATGTCGTCTATGACGGACGTATCGCCCAATTCTTCGGAGTACGTATCGTCTAACCACTCTGACCAGAACGATTGATAAACGTCGTCGTCGATCACTGCGATCTCGTCACCTGAGGCCAGGTTTCGTGGTGAGATCCAGTGGTAGCGTCCGTCCCCCGACTTCGGGACTTCACGACGTTTGATAACCCTCGTCACTCCTGTGAGTGTCGGCCCGTCGACAGTCTCTACGTCGTAGTCGGTGTGTGTATAATCGTCGTATCTGTCGCCACTTTCAGAGGTGTAATCACGGGAGCGGTCCTGATCAAACAGTTCCGCGACCTCGGACCGGTCTGTCCGCGAAGTCGTAGTGCGCTCGTTTCTGGTTGATCCAGAGGCGTCGGGAGCCGAACTACGATCTGGAGTACTCGGAGCTTGTCTTCCGTCTGGTTGAGGGCCTGGTGCACTCGGCTCAGAGGGTTCGCCTATCTGTTCTGGCTCTTCTTCTGGGAGCATTTCGACGTCGATTTCTGGATACTCGATCGGTTCGTAGTCGGTCCCCGGAAGGGCTTCGTTGAGCCGATCAACGTATCGTCGAGCGTCTCGTTCTATCGTCTTGTGCCACCCGCCGGGATAGGTCAGCACCACACTCTCGTCGGCCTGTGGGTGGGTATAGAACCCAGCGTATTGTGGCCGTTGTGGGCCCAAGAACAGAAGCGTATCCGTCGGCGAGAGGGATCTGACACTGTCTGGGTCGACGAACGTGACGGTTCCCGACTCTATCATATACGTCTTGACGATACCGTTCTCAAGGAGGATTTCGCGAACTCCTTTCCGCCACGTCGACTTCGGGAGGAAGATCGCGATCGAAGAACCGTCGCTTCTGTGTTCTTGTATTTGCTCCACGAGCGCGTTGTACATTGGATTCTCGTCGTCGAACTTCTTTAGCGCTCGGCGTAACCCCTCTACGGTGTCGAGTATGGATCGGGCCGTTCCAGTCCCGGCCGTGTCTCTCCCGTGTGCCTCTAACTCGTCTACCTGCATAGAGACCTGTCGAGGGCCGAAGAACCCGTCAGTATACTCACGTGCCCACTTGTCGTATCTATCGAACGGCAACGGCATCCGTTCGAACTTCATCAGTGTCGAAAATATCCGTCCAGCGACTCTGTCTTCGTCGTAGTCTCTGAGTTCGGTCGACGCTCGATACCCTGGTTCTAGATAGTTTAGTAGACCGTCGTCTTCGACTTCGACAACTCTCAGATCTGCGGCTGTAGAGATCTCTTCGAACTCGTCTGCGAGGTGTCCAGGGAACCCCCTTGGTCGCCCCTTGACACCGTCGTCGGCATCCAACGTCGTCTCGAGTGCGTCTACGCCTGGAAGTGTGTCGACCTCATCTAACTGTCCTGGGGGACCGTACCGAGGTACGCGTCGTTCGTCTGTCTCGTGTTTGACGTACTGACTGTATATCGGGACGATCGGTGTCTCGGGGAATGTCTCGATCAGTTCGTCGATAACTTCGTCGTACTCCGGCTTGACCCGAGAAGTGAGGTTCAACAAGATACACCCAGCACTCTCTATCGATCGGAGGTCTTCTACTCGCTTGGTGATGACGAATCGTGTATCTGTGGTGCCGTTGGAAACTCGATCGATCTCACCGTCCGAGATTCTAGCATGGGGAATAACGTCTTTTATTGGAACCTGATCCTCTTCGTCCCCTGCAACGGACTCTAAGCCGTACCGTGCGTACTCCGAGCGGACGTCTGTTAGGTTACCCCAGTGACTACCACCGCCGCCAGTCAACAAGACTACGTCTTCACCACTGGGAAGGAAGCGGAGTAAGACTTCCAGAGACAGCAACACCGAGACACGTGGGCTGTACGACGGCCAGACCACGGGGACTGTCCGTGAGTCTACGATACTACTCCAGAGATTACCGAGCGACTGCAGACACGTGTCGTCTAGAGTAACGTCTTCGTAGTCTACTTCTCCCTCTGGGCGGTACCGCAAATCGCCGGTCACTTCGGTGAGGTTCTCCACCGCAGATCCTGCATCGTGGGCCTCCAGTGTCTTCCTCACGTAGGACACCACGTCGTCAATCTCGGCGTGGGAGTACGACGTCAGTACCTCCCTCGCCAACGAGGCGTGCTCCGAGGAACCCTCCGAGATCAGTCGCGAGATTCGGTCCATCTGTGACTGAACCTGATCGGGATTCTCGTCTGCAAGCGTGCTAAACTGTGTCAACGCATGTTCTCTGAGAGACTGGTCGTCGGACTCCAACCATTCCCCCCATCGCTCAACCATAGACGAGGTATCGTCCTCGTTCAAGTCAGATCGAGCAAGTGTCTCTAAGGCTTGTTCGGCCTCCAATCGTTCACGCTCAGTAGACTCCGAGTGGACATCGTATACTGCTTCCGTCAGCCGAGAACGAAGGTCAGTCGTTCGAACGTCATCGTTCGTCAAGAGGGTCGTCATCGCCGTTACAGCAGCGTCTGCTTCGTCGGTACCTAGGAGTGAGTACAGTCGCTCTGATTCGTCTACAATATGGTCGGGTAGGTGGCGAGCGAGGTAGATACAGATTCGTTCGGCCTCTCTCGTATCTCCTGTCGCTGTAAGTTCACTGGATGCCGCTGCTAATCGATTCAACGCGTCAGTACATATCGCGTCGATTCCCTCGTTTGCCGCCGAGACGACCCGTGGAACCTCGTATTCTCTGACGTCGATGATTCGTTTCAGTGCGTCGTAGGTCCGTTGTTGGGAGAGTGCGTCGACTGCTGCTTCCCTGACCGAAGCGTCCTCCGCCTCGGACAGCGACGCCAAGAGTCTCTTCGAAAAGGTAGAGGAGACGTCGACTCCAGTCTCGACCAGGACCTCAATCAACTGTCCAATTTCGTCGATATCAGCCTCTCCCTTCCGAGCAGATCGATCCTCTATCTGATTTGCCTGCTTAACCAGTATCGAAGGATACCACGAAGCCAACTTTCGGAGACTAGTCCAACATTGTGATCGTTGTAGCTCGTTCGACGTGTCTAACGAATTCGCGAGCACATCTACGAGCTTTGCTACACATTCAAGATCGAACCCCGGATCTGTTTCTAATCGTGCGATTTTCTGATGGATATCCCAACGCTTAGACGGGTCTTGAAGTCCCTCTGCGAGTTCCGCCGCACATAGACTGTCTACACACATTCAGACTCCCGTAATGGCGTCACGCGACAGAGAAGAACTGACGACAATTTCCTCACCAATCCATATCCAGTCATAGTAGAATTTCACCATCATATTACAATAAATACTTTGTCAATAACATGTTATTTATGGCCTCTTTGGTGTCGGAGTCGACGTTAAGACGTCAATGAACACCAGTGCCCTGAGTAACGGTTTGCAGCGTTTCACATACCAAGTCATCAAATGGCTGGTTGGCATCCGTTCTAGTTTAGTGGCTGTCAAAGCAAACATACCCGATTCAATCTGTCTGCGTAGCCGATCCCTGTGGGGATTTGGATTCTGTAATACCCACAACAGCAACTCACCCAAATCCAGTAGTTCGTAGACTGACCCTAGTATCGGATACAGCGGAATGAGATGAGCGTGCCGTTCAACAGATACTGAAATGCCTTACGTTCAGCAGAATACTTATTCACGATAGTCATGCAAGTCAAAAAACGGACCTCCAATTAGAACGGACAGACACCACTACGACAGGGATTCGTCGGTATCGTCGCCGAAGCTCACATTAAACGTGATATAATCCTCTGTCATCAAGTCAAGTAAGTTCACGACGGCCACGTAAGGGTTTCCACTCGTTTCACGTGCGCCAGAGGCCTCCACAGCTTCGTAACCATTCTCCGTTTCTTGTACTTCAATATCAAGAACCACCTGATCTTCCATTGTTTGATGGCTCCAGTCTGAGGGATTATAGTGTTTGTCCTTGCTCTGTAGAATAGCCGTTCCCTCACCAGATTTGATCGCTAATTTCGGAGGAGGCTCTTATATTATCTCCACGATTTAGCAGAGAGTCGTATTAGAGTGTTTTCGCGTGTTACAGATGAGCCTCTCCGCAGCGTCTGTGCCGTTTCAGCGGTATTAGATTCTTGAGCCAGCCTCGCAGTGAAGTATGTCCAAGCGGTGGAACTCTCAGGAACTCATTAACTCAAACCGATAGACTGCACTACCACCATCCTGAGAAATCATGCTACTCTTGTGGACCAAACTGCGGAAGTAGGAATAATCGAACTATG
>LKMJ01002101.1_pt1 | contig 18124 bp, 26 predicted proteins | sample 643391 | NCBI WGS metagenome assembly LKMJ01 (sample SAMN04112250, study PRJNA286221) | soda lake metagenome | biome: soda lake; feature: Kulunda Steppe; material: water; isolation source: sample PL-Br10 brine of Picturesque Lake | place: Russia: Kulunda steppe | collected 2010-07 | reverse complement strand
CCTTGTCCTCGCTTTCTTCTCGGTTGTGGTGGCCGTTTTCTACACCGCACTCACTGCCTTCCCTTTCCGCTTCACCGCCCCTTTCGCCGCAATCATCGTTACCTTCGCCGTCGGTAGTGCCATCCTTCAGGGCCTCTTATCCTCTGACAACGAAGACTGATCTTCCCATCGCCTTTCCTTCCACGTCCACTCATACAGACATACCGTGTCCAATCCGCTTGTTTCGATTGAGGACATTCCCGAAGACACCACCTTCCTGCTCACCCTTCGTCACGTTCCGAGCGACGAACTGCGCGAAGCAATCCTCGTCCGAACAGACCGTGACGTCCGATGCTATCTCAACAACTGCCAGCACCTCCGTCACGTGAAACTCGACAAGGGGGACGGGGCGGTTCTCCGTGACGATGAGATTGTCTGTGTCAATCACGGCGCAATGTTTCGTACTGAAGACGGTCACTGCACTCACGGCCCATGTCGCAACTCTGTTCTCGAGGGCGTTGCCATCGATGTTCGAGATGGGCGCGTTCACCTCACCGACTCCGAGTACGAGTTCGAACACCGCGGCACCGCAGACTCGAACGATGACCCTTCGTCGACATCCAACGTGGAGTTCTGATCGACGGTGAGTAGAAGGCCACTGGTGAGGCCAAGACGCACTTACAACCCGAGTTAGGGGAATCGTTCCAATCTCTCGGAACCCTTCAAGGTTCAAACCTTTACTTACTCGGAACATACTCGTCGCGTATGATCGCAGCGTCAGTCCTCGCCGCCTTGGCCGCGGTCGCTTCCGTGGAATTAGCGGGCCTTATGAGCGCGCTTTTGCTGGTCGTAGTCGTGATAGCCGTCGCCCTGGCCGCGTACACCCTCCTGAACGCACTCATCGACGTCGCCATCTACATCGGCGCCGCCGCCCTCATTGTTGGCGGGATGTTCTGGTATGTCGACGGCCTTAGCCTGGAGAAGGCAATCGAGTTCTCCGCCGACCTCTTCAGTTACGTCCCGGTGTGAAATCAAGTGGTGGTGCAGGACGCGAGATCGTTCACCCTTTTGACCTTCGTTTTACAATCCCTTCCCGCGGATAGCCGTGTGAATCCGCCCTTTCTGGATGCCTGTCAGCGTCAGATCAGTCAATTGCCATCCGTCACGGTATCAAGTCGGTTCCGTTTTTCCAGAGTTGCTTTCGCTTCAGAGCCATCGTCTGTGGTGGAGACATCAACGACTTCGGTGAGGATTGAGTGCGGGACGCCGGCGATACCGGAACCGGGGAACTCGACCGGTTGCGTTTCGCCCTCAACGAGTCGTGCAGCGGGTTGACCGCAGATTACGATGCGTGTGAGGTCGTTGGTTGCGTCGATGGCGAACGAATCAGGGCGAATCTTTCCTTGATCCGTTGGGAGGTGAATGAGACCGCGCAGTTGGGTCATCTCGGTCGGTGGTATCCGCGGAGCGGAGTTAAGGGTTCGAGTCGATGGGCGATTGCGACTCTATGATTCGACAGTCCAAAAAGGGAAGGTATTAAGTTGGCAGAAGTCGTGTATTTGGTACGGATGGGAGAACTCGAACCCGAACTCAACGCTGACGAGTACGACGAACGGATAAACGAACTGGCCCAGGAGATGCTGGTCGTGATGACGAACGAGGCTGCCGACTTCAGAGACGCCTACGAGGTGTTCGACTTCACGCTCGGTGGGTTCTACGAGGAGTACCCGGTGAGCGTTCTGGAACACAGCCCCGTCGACGCTACGGACTCGTTCCCGTCGCAGTACGCACACGACACGACCGATCCGTTCGACATCGTGGAGATTCGCGCTCACGCCGTTCTTGCCAAGGATCTCTCCAATCGGATGGAGCAGTTGTTCGAGGAGAGCAGTCTGGTGGAGTTCGACGGAGAGGGGTTCGTACTGTCTGAGGAGGGCAAGTCCCTGTTGAACTCGGCCTGAGTCGGGCGGTGAATGAGCGGAAAGAAGCCCCGCGGTTAAGCGCGAAACACTTGGCAATCAAGCTCCAACTTTTCTCCAACGCGTGTCGGACGAGGAACGTGAGCGGCGTACCAGTGGGAAAATGCGCCGCCGAAACCCGGATGGCGGGCCAGCAGCGACCGCTTCGCAGGAGGAATACGATTCCAGGGACGCCGAGGACGATGCGGCGGAGTCAGCCCAACAGATGCTTGACGATGTGGTGGATGAGGACGAGGTCGGTGGTGAGGTCGACTTGGGGCCGACGGATCCCGAGACGATAGAGGAGGAGTATGGCCTCGACCTCGACGACATCGAACACGTCCCGGTTGACGAAGTGTGGGGTGATCTGGAACACGAGGAAGTTGAATACCCACGGTTGGCCGGCAGTAGCACGGATGTTCGCCGGGCGATTATGAAGAACAAGTATTCAGGTGATGAGGAGATGCAGAACGCAGTCCAAACGGTTTCGGATTACCTGAAGTCGTGGAAGGGCAGTAGCAACAATGACTCCGCGGCGACGACCGAAGCAATCGCGAAGCGCGCGCTCGGCATCGATCGTCGAGTGCGGAATACGGGAGACGTGAATACCGACGATGTGAACGAGGCCACGGCACAAGCATACCGCGATTACGCTCGGATCTCGCAAGGGTTTATGAAGAAGCATATGGCGGACGATGACGGCAAGGTGTATATGGAGCGGGGGATGGCGTCAATGACGAACACTGCCCGGTTTATGGAGCAGATGATCGCCAATCCCAACGCTGATTCCTACGATCTCGACGGGAACGCACTCGCCAACTATACGCCGTCCAGGGACGTGGCGAACGGGTTCACCGAGACGTTCCGCCTTGAACACAAGGTCGATGTGGACGATGTGGCGATGGCGGAGGGGATGGTTGGAAAGCCGGAGACGGGCCTTCGTGAGGGCGAGATTCACGTCCGCGGAGATCGACAGACGATTTCCAGGGACGAACTCACGGTGCCAGATAGCGTGTCTACGTCCGTCATCAGCGATGACGAGCAGTTAGATGGTACGCTGTCCGTGTTCAGTGATCCGTCGAGTGCGTCCGGTGATGACCAGCGCAACTTCACGCGAACTATGCGTCGGTGGAGTAAGAAGAAAGGTTGGAAGAGTCGATACGGCCCGCAGACCGAAGAGGGGCGCCAGGCGCTCCGGGAGACCGCTGACAAGATCAAGCAGAGCGACAGTTGGTCGACGTACCGGAAGGAGGATGCGCTGGAGAAGATGGGGGAGTTGCTTGACGAACCGCTGGACTAACCCTGACAAAGGACAAGTTTTAACGTACCGGGGGTAGTATCTACGACCAACTGACTATGAAAGCGATCGTGTACAATGCCGACGGCGTCGAACTTGCTCGATGGATCGACGGTGAATGGGTCGGGGCGACGGATCATCTCCCTGCCCTCCCAGATGTCGATGACGCCGAGGAGGCCGTCGACGCCGTCTCCGAATGGGACGGGTTCGAAGCGAAGACCGTGGCGACCGTCACTCTTCCCGAAGATGATGATTGGATGCGACGTGGGCGCGAAAAGATGGAGGAGGACGAGTCCGACGAGGACGAACCTGAGGAAGTGAAGATGGTCGAAGAGATGACCGAAGAGGAAATTCACGACGAGTTCGACGCCGATCGGGCCGATCGCATCATCGAGAGTCTGCGTGAGGAGGGCGTCGGCCTCGTCGCCGAAGACGACGAGTGAATCCGGCATCGGTGGTGAGTGGTATCTGGACGCTTTTGTTGGTGGTGGCTCCCGTCGAACGCTTCGAACTCTCGATTAACCACAACTATTAACATACTGTATGGGGTTGTTCAACGTATGAGATACGAAGCCGCCGTCGAACTCGCCCGCACCATTATGGCGCGTTACAATGTCGACGCCAGTCGGTTCGACGCTACCAAGCTCAACAATCCGCTGCTCGCCGACCACGACGACCCCATCTACAACCTCCATTACGAGCTCACCAGCACGGAACTTCCCGCCCACATCGCGGAGATTGCCACCGACCCCGACATCACCGTCGAGATCGCCGACAACTGGGGCGGCGATAACGACGACCGGTTCCAGCTGCGCTTCCGCTGGACGGCCCCCGTCGACGATGTCCTTTCTTATACGGGCAATCTCGGCCCGCACAAGTACGATCAAGACATCACTGGTACCATCCGCACGACCGGCACCGACATCCACGGGGAGGATCCCAACGAAGTTACTGCGACGTTCACGACTGCCGAGAAGGGGACGCTGTACCGCCTCGTTCTTACTTCCCGTCGCACCGACAGGGCGTGGAAGGGGAGTTCGTACAAGGAGGTTTCCTACCGCCTGTACGTCGGTAACCGGGAACGTATCGACCACACTGAAGAGATCCTCACCGACGCCACTCCCGAGGAGATCATCGATGGATGGCTCCCCGAAGACGAGGGTCTGGCGCACGCTGTGTTCGGTCACGACTCCGCTAACGCGACGTCTGCTTGAAGATTTTCGCGGTTGAATTGCGGAGTCTTTTCAGACTAGTTCTGGCCAGGTTTGGCTTCGATGTTCGGGGCGAAACGCGTTGTGTCCGTCCCGCGTTCAGAACGAGAAGGGGGCGTCATCAGCCACTTCGTCCGGATCGACCGTCACGCCGTCATCGATCATCGTTCCGACGACCTCGGCGGTCTTCCCGGCGAGAAGCCGGTTAATCTGTGGGATGTCGATGGGGTACGGCTTTTCCTTGATCGTCATCCATTCCTCCTCCCAGATGTCGTCGTAGACGCGGTGGCGGGCGTCCTCGACCAGGTTCATCGACAACTCTCGTCCATCCTCGTTCACCATCTTCAGCACCGTCTTCATAATCCGAATCGGCGTCGCGTACTCCGCAACAAACCGTTCGGCGGGCGGAGCCTCTCCACTGGAGTCAGTGACGTGGTGGTGCTTCTTCACCTCCTGGAAGATGTCACTCCGTACCTTGACGCGCTGATTGACGCGCGGGTTGCGAAACACCACGCCTTCGGCCTGTACGTCAGCATACTGCGAAAGCGGAATCGTCATCTCGTCGGGATCGACCTGCTGACCATCCACCCGCGGGACGGTGCCAGAATCGTGCATCGGCGGGACGCTAATCTGCTCGAACGCCTCGAACGCCGCTTCCCCCTCGAGGAATCCCTCCCAACGAAGGTCGTACGGGTGAACATCGCCATCTCGAACTTCCGGGTCGAAGGCATCCTCGTACTCCTCAGGAATGCCGACGTGATCACGGCTCGCATCGAACGGAGCGTAGACGTCGAATCCGAGCAGGGCGGGCGCATCGTCGTAATCGATGAGGTGGCCGGTCATCGCCTCGGCGAACCAGACAAGCGGCCCGTGAGCGTCGTGGAGGGCGCGCATCTCCTCGCAGTCGGCGCGAGTGAGCGCGTCAAGGGTGGGGCCGTAGCTTTCGAGGTCGCCGCCACGGATGTCTCCGTCGGCGGTGACGAGCCAGCGAACGTGGTCGCTGGTGCCGGCGACGATGTCTCCGTCCGTCGGGTCAAGGGCGAGGATTTCGTCCGTGTAGGCGTCGGCGTAGCGGGCATCGTAAAGCGTGAATCGGTAGAGGCTACCGTCAGTCTTCTCGGTGGCGATGAGTTCGTCACTCCAGAAGTCGTCTTCGACAAACGGCAAGCCGTATCGGGGTACCTTTGGGTAGCGGAACATCTCTTACCACCACTTTCGGAACCACCAAGTTAAAACCTGTGGTTATTGGGGTGTGTGGTGGTGGCGAAAGCGTGGTGAACGTTCCCGGCTGACAGTAGATATAATGACGGTCGTTCATATTTTAGGAATTTATACATAGATATTAATACTGGTGAGCGTCTTCGAACCGGCAAGGAGAATGACCGAGACCCTCTTGACGGATCGGGAGGCCGGTGAAGACGACGGCCTCGTCGTCACCGTCCACGTCCCCAACCACGCCCCACTCAACCGCCACCTCGACGCTACCGACGGCACCGTTGCAGTTACCGTTTCCAGGTCGGACGGGAGTGAGGTGACGGCTCGCCTCGAACACGCAGACATCCAAGGAAAGGCAACCCTTCTCTTCCGAATCGCTTCTGCCAGCGGCAGTATCGATGACCGTGATGCCGAAGCGATAGCCGCCGCCCTCTCCGATGAATTGTGTCCCTTTGTCGCTGTCTTACTGTGTGACGAGGATCGCTGATCCGACAGATAACCGCAAGTATTATTATTGTGGTGGGTGTTTGTTGTGGTAAGAATGATCCGTGCTGCCGCAACCGGACTGATCGACCGAATCGGAGATACGGTCGCCGATGCCCGTCGCTCCTACGACACCGTGACAGACGAGAACGGGAAGCTGATCCGCGACGAAGATGGCAATCCGATGCGAGATGCTCGTGACCTCCCGCCGGCCACCGAAACGGTCGAACACTCTGCTTCCGGGCGCAAGGCCGACATTCCGGTTCGACGAGGACGAGAATCCGCTGCCGCCTCCCAACTCCCTGATACCACCTACAAGGTCACTCATATCGACGTAGACACGGATTACGACTTTGACGACGAGTTCGGTAACTACAAAGCTATCCTCCGTGCGATCAGTTCCGCTAGCGTGGAACGGATGCACCTCGATACGTATCCGAGCCATCTGACCGACCTCGAAAAGGTGAAGCGAATGGAGCGGTGTTTGGAGCGAGCCCTCGAAGACGCTCCGCCCATCGATGCGACGGTTGAACGCCTTAGCCCGATCGCCTTCCGCATTACCGGCATCGATGACAGTGACCGAACTCGCATCAGTCGCTACTTCAACCTCATCTGCCGTGAGTACTCCTCGAAGATGGACTACTACGGCATCACTAAGGACGGCGATGACATCATCCTGTGGACGCGTCACGTCTACTCTTATCCTGAGTGGCGCGACGAAGACGAAGTGTACTCGGCAGACAAATCGTAGTCCGTAGGGCTTCTCCACCAGCGAACTGCGTCGATGAAGGGGTATTTGTCCCGGTTGGATCCTACGCATCGACGTGAGAGAGCCGTTGATCAACGGTTGTGATCGCGGAGTGTACCTACAACCGACGCGAGCCGAACAGGACTGCGTTCACACCCTTCAAACGATCCCACCGGACGAGTACGCAATCAGCATCAAGGATTCCAAGTACCTGGTCTGGCTCTCCGTTGAGGCAGTGGACGACCTCGCTTTGGCGATAGAGCATTTCAAGCCAGAAGAGGCTGAACCGCGGTCGGAGATAGTTGACGAGAAGACGAACGTGCGATACAGGGAATCGAGGCGTTCGACGAAATGCGTCGCTTGTGGGGATGGGTTCAGCCACCGTGAGGTGGGCGTCGCGTTCGTCAACCCAAAGGATCGCCATCGAATCGTCTGGATTCACGTAGACTGTCGTGACGCTTTTGCCGATGCGTTGGATGCGGTTTGGGAGTACCCCGAATACCTTCTCCCTGACCGAATCTGATCGGATCCACTTCCGGTGGTTCTCGTCCACTCGCCCGATTGATTTTGTCTCGAGGTGTCCCGGTCAGTCCCCTTATTACTTGTATGTTCTAAGCGATTGGTGTTAATGCCATCAAAAGCGGCTGCTGGTATCGTTACTGTGATTGCGGGGGTAGTCATCGTAGGACTGCTCCTGTTCGCTGCCAACCTGGTGCTTGCCTTCGGAACGGTCGGCGAGGAAGAAGTCCACGTCGAAACGCACTGGGGCGAAGCAACTGGCGAAACGTACGACAGAGGTCAATACTGGCTCGGAGAAGGGTTCATCCCCAATGGAATCTCTTACGGAACTGATTCGGTCACTACCGAGCCGCAGACAATGACCTTGAACGTCGACGAAGGGTTGTCCCAGGACGGTCAGGACGTCAACGCCAAGGTGACCGTTACTTACCAGGTCGATGAGACTCAGGCGGCATCGTTCTACGGTGAAACCGAACAGAGCGGTGCCTTCACCGGCGATGTCGAGATGTGGGAGGATCGCATCGGTGAACCCGCCGTCGAAAGTGCAGTCCAGGACGGAGCTTCATCGATTAGTGCCCTCGAAATGGTCGAGGAGTACGACAGTGACGAGGGGGCGGACATGCGGACGCTCCGAACCGAACTCCGCGACGAGGTTGAGGCCCAACTCGACGAGGAGACCGCTGAACTGTCGCCGGAGGTGCAGATCACGCAGGTGCGCATCGAAGAAGTGTCGCTCTCCGACGAACTTGACCGTGGCTTCGAGGAGATTGCAACCGAGAGTACGGAAGCCGAGCGTCAGCTCATCGACGCGCAAGCCGACGCTGAAGCCGAGCGCGAACGCGCTGAAGGTCAGGCCGACGCGTTCGACACCATCGTCGAGGCGTACGGCAGCGAAGATGCTGCGCTCCAGGCCGAGTGGATCGAAGCCATTGACGAGGACGAGGGCACGATCATCATCGACGCGGAAGCCGCGCCGATCCTTGACCTCAACGAAGAAACCGATAACCCGGACGACGACTAACACCTAAGTGATTGAATATGAGCTTCGTACTCATACTGTTCGGAATCCTCACGCTCGCCGCTGTAGCCGTTGCACTGCTGGTCGTTCACCACGTGCTGAGTGAGTACCGCAAGGAGAAGGAACACGAGCGAGAGTTGGAAGAGCGAGAGCAGGAGCGCGTCGAGCGGTTGTTCGAAGAAGACTGAACGCCGTTCGAATCACACACGGTTCGTGTTCGTTTACGGCGACGCGATCACCGAGATGAGGGAAGGGAGTCTGCCGACGGTTGGCCGATGTCCGCGTCACACGTGGGGCAAACTCCGGTCGCTTGCCAGCCTCCCGGTGACGGCCCAAATGCGGAGTGAAATCCGATTCTCCACCCTTCTCGCGTCGCTGACTCAACGCCCGTGAACTCTTCCGTCTCGCGACATTGAGTGCAAGTCGTCTTCATTAGTTGGTCGCACAACACGAACAACCAAGAAGATCTGGGACGGCGAACACCTTGCATATCTCAATCGGTGAAACATCGCGCAGCCCTGCAACTGACGCTGTTTTCACCGCGGATGTGCAACGCTTTGGATGGATGGAGACGGAACTGGAAGTACACTTGAACTGAATGCACCATTAATTTTCGCCTCGATCTCTCGAGATCCGTTCGAGTCTACGGGGCAACTGAGGAACTGCTCACTCGATGTCTCCCGGGCTGAGTGCCTCCTCGCGGAGTTGTTCGATATGCCATTCGCGGTATGCTCGCACTTCCTCAAACACTTCCTCGTACTCGTCGTGGAACGCGAGGGCTTGTTCGACGGCTTCGATCATCTCGTCTCGCGCTTTTGTGTTGCCGTAGTCCCATCCGCCTCCATAGGCGTCAACGTACTCTTCGATTCCGCCGAGAGCTTCGACGCCGTCGACGGCGTGGGTCACCCAGATGCGGTGGACGCTGCCGTTGAAGTAGAGGTTCGGCTTCTGACCGCAGCACCCGAAGCGGTTGCGGATCCGGGGATAGTCCTCGGGTGGGTCAAGGATTACGTCAGGGAGTTCGTACTCTTCCCAATTCGGTTCGCTCATCGTCCTTGATAGAACCGTGGACGCGAGAGTGGTAGAGAGTTGCGCTGCTCCGGTCGATAGTTAGTGTTCCTCAAACCGGTTTGGCGGTACGCTACAGTCCAAAAGCGTCGGAGAGTTCGGCCTCTCGATTGGCGACTTCGGACAGGTTTGAGTGGAACTCCAAGTACGTCTCACGCTCACGTTCGACGAGCGTGCTGTGGAACTCTTCGAACGCGTCTTCTTCGTCAGGATCGAACAGGTGTTGGTAGCGACGGGCGTACGCTTCGAGGATAGTGACGAACCGTTCAGCGCACTCTTCGTCGTCTGTCGGGTTCGTGAGGCTCACGGCCTTGATGGTCTCCGTGCGCCACTCCTGGTAAGCAGGTTCGCGGCGGACGCGTTGGATCAGTTGGTCGAGGGAATCGTCGTCGCGGAAAGTTTGGAACTCATAGACGCCATTGGCGAGGTGCATCCGCTGGATCCGGTCTGTCATTGGTAGTTTGTTATTCGCTACTGGGCTTTGAAAGTTCGCTCGGAAAGAACGCGATGGGCTGCACGACTTGTGACTGGTCGCCGATCAGATCGGTTCGCACCAGTCCTTGTACCAGTCTTCGAAGTCCGCTTCTTCGCCGTCCCAATCGTCAGGTGCGTCGTTTGTGCCGACGTTCTGTTCCCAAACGACGATGCCGGCGACGCCGCTCATATCGCCGATGTGTTTGCGGATGTTGCGGCGGATGCTCCCTTGCGTGGAATGCTCCTGCCAGATGTCGTGGCTCTCGTAGATGAGTTCGGCGTAGTCATCGGCGTGGCGAGCGACTTCTTGTCGACCCCAGGCGTCGTCTCGTCCGGCGGCGAAGTGCATGTCGAGCAGGATTCCAGGGCCGGCGTCGATTCGCCAGTCGGAGCCGTCGTACCAGCGGAACTTCAGTGCCTCTTCGTGCGGGTGGTCGCCGGTGAGTTCACATCCGCGGGCGTTGTCGGTGTCGTGGCTGTGCGCACTCGCAGTGCCGACGGCGGTCAGGCCGAGGGCGGCGGCGGGGGCGGCCTTCAGGATGTCTCGACGCCTCATTGCACCCGGATCTCTTTACCGCGCCCTTATAACGCTTCGTTTTGGCGTGCCATACCACTCGCTATCTCTCGGGGGTCGGTTGAGTCGGGCGATTTTCGCCGCCCACCGAAGCTGCAATCCCCTCCAGAGGTCGCACCATCGCCACCCAAAGAACAAAAAGTTTTAAGTGGGTGGTGGTGGAATATGGGACTATGATCCCGGACAGCGTGCCAGACGCCACCGAGTACGAACACCCCGAAGGGTACGACGATTTCGTTGCGACCATCGTCAACGATATTGAGGCCGAGTACAACGACCAGACTCAGTTCCTCAACGACATCACCGAAGATAGTGCGTGGGAGAAAGCCAAGAGCGACGAAGACCGGCTCGCCGAAATCGCTCACGAAAGCATCGAAGATGCCGTTCTTGGAGAAGGTGTCGGTGTCGCGCTGTTCATCATCACCAACACCGAAAGCGACCTCACCGGGTGGGAACCCTCTATCAGCAATCTCACCCCCACCGAAACCATCGAAGCGATGGCGCACGACGCCCTCCAGAACGACGTGCGTTCCGAGATTGTTCGCACCCCTCACCTCGAACTCCCCCACTAGGTGGTTGTCGCCTTGTGATCAGCCCAGAAGGCCGAGGTTCTCGAGGCGTTCGGTAACGCTTTTGACCGCCCGTTCGGCATCATCGAGTGTCTTTCCGCCGGTGATGACGCCCTTCCCCGATCCGAACAGCAGAGCAACGACTTCCGGGTCATCAAGTCGGTAAACGAGGCCAGGGAACTGCTCGGGCTCGTACTCAACGTTCTCCAGGCCAAGGCCGATGGCAATTGCGTTCAGGTTGAGAGTGGTGCCCAAGTCTGCACTGGACACGATGTTCTGAACGGTGACATCCGGCTCCTCTTTGGCGTCGATTCCAAGGTCACGCATCTTGTCGAAGACACGGTCGATGGCCTCGTTCACCTCCTCGACGCCTTTCGCACCAGTACAGACGACTTTCCCGGAGCGGAAGATGAGTGCGGCTGCTTTCGGATCGTTGAGGCGGTAGACGAGGCCGGGGAATTTTTCCGGGTCGTAGTCGGCCCCGGCCATATCCATCGCGACACTCTGGAGGTCGAGTTCCAATCCGAGATCCGATGAAGCGACGACGTTTTCGACGTGTATCGTTTCGATTTGTTCGGGCATACGCTGACAGATGATGTGCCATACCTTAAAACTGGGCGAAAGTTCTCTCGCACAACCCGTTGTTCGCGATTGGGTCTGTGGAGCCCGCCACCCAACCACATTAACCAAAAGTATTATTAGGGCCAGGGGAGAAGGATTGGGTAGATGATGACCCGCACCCTCACCGAGGAAGAGTACGAAACGCTCGTCGATGAAATCGTCACCACCGCGCTCGACGGGATGCGTGAGCGGCCGGATGTGCCGACCGATAATCTGGACAACCTTGACAGCGATAACCGTGGCTTCCGCCAGGAGGTTGAGAAGGCCATTCTGCTCACGCCGTACGAGGCCTTCAACGACAAGAGCCTCGCCAACTTCGAGAACGAGATGAGTGCGACCTTCGCCGGTTCGATCATCGACCACGCTGATGTCGCGGCTCCCAAGAAAAACTACGCCGTCTACCGTTGGGACTCTCCCACCCACGTCCAGCGCGTGGCGGTAAACAACCTCTACACTGACGTTCGCCGACGGATCTTCAGTCACTTCCGACAGCGAATCGCCGAGGAGACTGACGTGGACGCCGCCGCGTAGACCGTTCTTGGCTAGCCTACTTTTCTCCTTTCGACCGTTGCGCTTCACAGGGATACGCGCGTTATCTCCTCGATGTCCGGCGCCGTGCGCTCAAGTCCGTCACCGCCCAATGGATTGGTGTCGTGTCTCGTTTGAGTCGCCGCTCCGCCGAGCGGCTTGCGCCGGAGGGATGGGAGGTCAAGCGGACGCCCTGCGGCGTCGAATTTCGCCCGAAAGCGGGAGCCCGCGCGTACGTCGACATTCTCGTTGGTCGGGCGACGCCGTCGTACATTTCCGCGAAGCACGAACTCGAAGAAGGGTCGGAGGACATCATCGAACCGCGGACGGTACTGGCGGCGACCGACGAGAAGGTCGCCGATGCGCTTCCCGAATATGTTGAGGCTGTTCGAGAGTATAGAGACAGTTGAGAGATTGAGATGGCAAAGGAAGTTCTTCTCAAATGGTTGTTGTTCTTGTGGGGTACGTCCTTGGGGAACTGAGTCACTTCCAAAATTAATCCACAAGTATTAACTGTGTAGGTGTGGACTGTTACAATAGAGATGGCGACGAAATCTACCACTGCGAACGCTGAAGAACGGATCCGCCACGCGACTACTCCCGCACAGGCGGAGGCCCTCCTCTTCACCCTCCGCAAAGGCGACCGCGTACGCTTCGACGGCGACGAGTGGAAGGTCACGGACACCGCGGAGAACGATCGCGGTACCCCCTTCGTTACGTTCACCGCGAAGACCGGCTACCACCCTGGTTCGACCACGCTCAAACCTGGAAGCGGTGTCACCGGCGCCGTCACCAAGCACGGACGCGGGATGCCCTCAGGTTACCCTGGCATCGAACTCCTCGAACGCGCCGACTGACCTGAGACAATGATGAACGCCACTACCACTACGGATGTCCGCACTCTGCTCGAAGGTTGTGCCGAAAAGGCACGCTCCCGCCGCCTAGACGAAGAAGGTGGACGCGAACTCGCGCTGAACGGACAGTGCTACCGCAACGCCCTGGCGATGTCTCGCGTACTCGAAGATCGAAACATCCGCCACGAAGTCGTCGCCGGCGTCCTCGTCGGCGATCGCGACTGCTTCCCTGGCGTTGAACGCGTTTATACGGGTCGAGAATACGACGACGAACACGGCACGAGAGACTGCCCCGCACCCGTCGACGATTTCGGGCGAGTGCGAGAAACCATAGGTCGGGAAGAGGTCTCGGATGTCGGAGTCGTTCACATCTGGATTGAGGTTGATGCCGAACAGATGTCAGGGTGGGACGATGACCGTTGCTGGGTCGTGGAGCCGTATTCCGAAATCCGTGGCGACAACGAGTACCGCGCCGTTGCGACGCCTGTTTCCCCGATTGATTATGTCCGCGTCGACGACCCCGACTTCGCTGCTTTCGACCGCGAGGCCCTCGAGCGGATGGTACGTGAAGGCGACGACGGTGACCAAGTAGGAATCATCGTCCCCGAAACGATCACCGACCTGGTGGATCGCTGACGACCGCGACGATAAGAGAAGCAGCCGTTCACAAACCCATATGACTGGCCAGAAGCAACATCGCCTCGAATGAATTTTGAGCGAGCCGACGGCGGGTTCCACTTCGAGCGAGCGCAAGACGTTCTGGTCGATACGACCGACGGCTATCTGAGCAATATCAATGAGATCAACTACGTCGGTGCCGGTTCGGGGCTACGCGGGGCACTCGGCCTTCCAACGCAGGACGATTCGGCCGATGTGGACGAAGTCGGAAGCCAGTTGTTGAGTTCCCTCAGCAATATGCACAGCATCGTTCTTGACCGGACGATTAAGGAGAAAGACGAGGAGTACGTGCTTCACCGATTGGCCAAAACAACTGCAACCGTGTCGAAACTCTCCGACGAGTACGCCGCCCACGACCGGTTGTACGCGGGCGACTACCACGACGACATCATCGATCTCTGCCAGGCGATTAATGACGCACACAACGGTTCGTGACTTCTCTCACGGCCTCAAACGTGGTTTTTCACGTTCTTCCGTGCAATCAACACACTCCGTCCTTCAGGGGTCTGTGGATCTGCCTTGACCGCTTGCGAAGGCGTTTCTCAACAGGCGAAAGACGACTACTCCTACCGCTTCGAATCCTCAACCAGCAGATAGTCCAGGATGTCACCGTAAGCCGGGCGGGTGATCGTCACGCCAATGATGACACCCAAGATGGTGAAGATAGCGAAGCCCTGCAGTTCACCGAGCGAGAGGAACATCAATGGAGACATAGCGACTATCGTCGTTAGTGCCGCGATGCCAATCACCCAGAACGCCTTCTTGAACCGGCTTCGGAACACCTTCTGACTCGACACGCCGGACTTCTGAAGCACCTCATTAGCGATGATGATCAGATCGTCGACGCCAGTGCCGATGACAGCGATGAACCCACCAATCACCGCCAGATCGATTGGATAGCCGATGAGGGCGGCGAGGCCGAGGAGGATAGTCACTTCGGAGAGGGCGACAGCCATCATCGGCCCGGAAACGCGCAGGTCACGGTAGCGGTAGTGGACTTTGAGCGTGACGGCCAAGATAGCGAGAAGGCCGATTAACAGGCCGAACATCTTGAAGTTCTCACCCTGCGATGGTGAGACATACATCGATGTTCCCGAGTCAAGGTCTAGGTGCGCTGGCGTTGCACCAGCTCGGAGGTGGATTGAAAGTGCATCGGCCTCTTCGAGACTGGAAGTTTGGAGGACGAACACTGGATTGTCACTCCATTCACCGGACTGAATCGACGCCGCGAGGTCACCACTCATTCCCGCGGAGTACACCAGTTCTCCGTCAACTTTGGTGAGCAGACACGGCTCGGTTTGATTTGGGTGTGACTCGTACGCGCAGGCACTGCCACCGTCCTGGGCAAGGCCTGTATCAATGGATTTCTCCTCGAAGCGATCAACAGCGTCACCGTGGACGCTGACATCAACGTGCGGCCCCATCTGTTCGTCGTCCTGCGCGGAACCGATGTTCTGGAAGTCGTCCTGTTCGAGGACGGCTTCCTCGGTTTCGTAGATTAACTCACCATCCTCGTCAGTTTCGCCGGTCGGGTAGTAGATGTCAATCTGGACGGCACCGCGATCCTCCAGCACTTCCATAACTTCTCCGCGACGTTCTTGTGGGATTTCGATGAGGATGTAGTGTTCGCCGCCGGCGGCACTCACCTCTCTAACCGTCCCACCAGTGAGACCAGCCTCGTTGATCTTATCTTGGAGGACATCGACGGTTTCGCTCCGTGTTTCTTCGGTGACGCCGTCGTTAATGGAGTCGTATTCGATGTCGTTGGCGTCAAGAGCGGCTTCGAACTCTGACTCGGTAGCGTTCGGTTCCGTCACTTCGATTGCGCCCTGGCCGGGTTCTTCAGCGTCGAAGCCAGTGAAGACCCGCACCTCGGTCGAGTCTGTACTGTTCATTTCGTCGGCAATCTCTTGCTCGAGATCAGTCGTCGATACGCCTTCGTCGAAAGCAATCCCGTCAGCGTGAAATCCGTGAAGTGGGGCTTGGATCCGTGTGCCTCCCGCGAGTTCCAACCCAAATTGGAGGTTAGTGTACTCCGAGGAGACTGTTTCCTCCGCACCTTCACCTTCTACGCCGACATCTCCACTGCTCCCTGGTGCGAAGCCGAAGACGAGCAGGAGACTGATCATAACGAGGATGACCAGTACGCCGACGCGCCAATACTTACGAACCGGGTGCTTGCTCATAGCCGTCTCACCCCTTCGAACTTGTACCATCGAAGGATTGCCAGATTCATCATATACGTGTTCATCACGTCGACCGCGAGACCGAATGCGAGTACGACGCCAATTTCGAAGAGGAGCGGGACGCCGAAGACGAGTGACGCCGCTGCCATCACCACCATCGCGAGGAAGCTGGTGAGGGTCATAGTCAACCCGGTGTCCATCGCGTCGTACACGCTTTCGTAGAACCCGCCGCTTCTGCGCAGAACGTAATCGTTCAGCAGGATATCAGAGTCGACAGAGTACCCAATCATCATAAGGAGGGCTGCGACCGTCCCTAGAGTGAGATCGATACCGACCAGGCTCATCATCGCCAGTGGTACGAGTAGGTCGGAGAAGGCACTTGCAACGACGCAAGCACTCGGGACAACTGTTCGGAACGCCGCGAAGACCATAATGCTCATCCCGACGAACGCGAACGCCAGACCCATCAGAGCGAGGCGTTGGTTGTTATCGCCGAAGGTGGGCGTAATCTCGCTGGAACTTTCGATGCCGAAGCCAGCTGCTTCGGCTTCTTCTTCCAAGGTTCCGATGTCGTCATCGGCTTCTTTGAACGTCACGATGTACGTTCCGTCCGCGGGAACGTGTTGGACTGAATCCGGTTCAGCGGAGAACTCCGCTTCTATCACCTCTTCGGGGTCTCCGTCAACATCCCCTGGATCAAGGCGAAGTTCCGCTCCGCCGACGAACTCGACCCCCATTCCCACGGGTGCCCCGGTCATCACGACGGAACTCGCTAGGATGAGGATGGCCAGGGCAATTGCGGCCAGTGGAGGGAGTAGTAACTTCCAGGTCGGAAACCCCTCGTAGTCGATCTTTTCGATGACTGTCGACACTCCAATCTTGTCCATAGGGCGGGTTGCTTCACCCTAGAGTTTCCCGCACCGCCCTAAAGGGCGACGACTCCACCAGTTCCCCTGGCGGGCGTCCCGTTGCCGTCGGTCAGGTTCGGACGACGTGCGTTCCGAGTTGGACATCTGCCGACGCAGGAGCGACATCGACGAGGGTGTCGGTGCGTCCGTCGCGGAGTTCGCCGCCGACGAGGACTTCGCCATCACCCCACTGTTCTTCTTCGACCTGGATGCCCGCGGTGGCGTGGAGGTCGCTAATCTCCCGTTCGACATCGTATTCGGAAAAGCGTACGCCGAAGCGGGCGGTCTGGTCGGCGGGGTCGCGGCCGCCGCGGACGGCCTTTGCGGGTTCGACTTCGCCGTCGATGCCGCGCTGGACGATGCCGTGGATGTACACCTGGTTAATGCTGGCGGTGGTGGCCGGCCGCCCTTCGTCATCGGGGTTAACTTCCCACACGACAAGCGCGTAGGAGACTTGCTCTACTCGGACTTCGTGTATGTCGCCGTCTACGCGTACCTTGCGCGGACTGCCGGTGAGCGGATCCGTGGCGATGCGTTCGAACGCGTCAACCGTTTCCTGGCGGAGAGTTCCCGAGTCGTCGAGGGCGTTGTAGTCGGTGATCACGCTACGGTCGAATCGAATCGTCCACGGGGCCGCTGGGGTGGTGAGTTCGATCATTGTCTTCTAAGTGCAACTATCTGTATGTGGTTACTTAATACTTGTGGTTGATTGAGTGTCACACACCACTGCTTCCGGAGCTAATTGAGTCAGTAGAAGTCAATCACTTACGTGAAACGACCGAGCGGCCTCAACGATGCCGTTGTGCGGACACGCACGCTTTCGATACTCGAGAACCTCGTCTAGGGCATCATCGAACGACCGATCTTCCGTCACTGCAAGAACGGTGGCGACGACGGTGGGACTACGTGATACGCCAGCAGTGCAGTGAACGAGAAGGGAACCATCGGTCTCGTGACATCCTCGCCCGACGTGAACGGCGCGGGCTTCCACCACAGGTGGAACACTCGGTCACAGACCGAGTTGAGGTTTTAAGACGTGTTCGTCGCCGAGGTCAGCCACGTCGTCCCCGCAGCTTCGGACTGCTAGACGACGCGTTGTCATTGGGAGCCCGTCTCTCGAAGCGGGAGTTCCTCGCTCTCGACGGTGTCTTGGTGGCTCTGCCACGCGAGCCCCGCTTCGCGGCGAGTCATCGACCCTCGGTTTCTCAGAGGGGCTCTCTCCCCACGAATTGCACT
>LKMJ01002100.1_pt1 | contig 18133 bp, 19 predicted proteins | sample 643391 | NCBI WGS metagenome assembly LKMJ01 (sample SAMN04112250, study PRJNA286221) | soda lake metagenome | biome: soda lake; feature: Kulunda Steppe; material: water; isolation source: sample PL-Br10 brine of Picturesque Lake | place: Russia: Kulunda steppe | collected 2010-07 | reverse complement strand
CTTCGGCCGTCGACCGAAGCGTTATCAGCGTTCGGTGGGTGTGACCTGATACAGGGCGTGTAGCTCAGTGGACAGAGTTCTTGGTTCCGGACCAAGATGTCGCGGGTTCAAATCCCGTCGCGCCCGTTATAAAATATAACGATCTCGAATCAATAGACGGCACCGGGGTGTTTATAAGTGGGGTGCCGAAATACCGATTAGAGTTCGTTACGTCGTGTAACGGGGGTCGACGCAGTCTTGCGATCTCCAAAACCAACAATTCCCTCAACCAACATAAATCTGTTGTGCCGACAAGAAAAACGGCATTGGCTCGCAAACTGAGTTGGTTCTCTTGAACTCTGTCGAAACTTTCAGTAGATGACAGGATCTGTCCCGCCGGAACAGAGTGAAACCCGGCGACTGTGGCCTTTTCGCATCAACGGCTTTTGCCGGGGGCTGAGGTGAGTGTCTTCTACGCTCGCTGAGGCTCTGATAAAAGAGTAGCTATACTGACCGATCACTACCTTCGCAAATCACCTCCCCCTCAATGCCACATTCGCGCTATGTAGTGGTCGCCAAGAATCAGCTAACGAAGGTCGTTGAGTTCGTTGATGGTCGAGTCTGCAGTTTCGAGCTTGTTCGCAATTCGCCGACTGTACTCGTCGACAGTCGATTTGTCGATATCGAGGAAATTGCTGATCGAGGCATGAGCGTAACCACCGAGCTGTTTGAGCGCTGCAACCTCTGCCTCTCGCTTCGAAAGCGTAGTCACCTCCTCGAGTTCTTCTGCTCGACAGAAATTGCACATCGTTTCATTTTGGTGGGCGAGCTGACCGGTCATAACCTCGTTTTCTTTGTCCTCGATCGTCCCGCAGCGAACACATTCTGTCATGGTCTACACTACTCAGTGTGTAGTGCAAATATTTAATTTTTGCCCTACACTCGATGTAGTGCAGTAGTCATAATTAGTAACCAGTACCGCCACTGTACTGAGCGTTCGACCTTCCGCGTTGATCCCTCCTCGGCCCGTGCAACATTCGCGATGTGTATTCGCTAAACGCAAGAATGACGCCTCTAAATGCCCAGATTCAGTAGCTCCACATGCAATTCGTCGGGGGCGGATAACCTACTACCTACGTGAAGATGTACCTGAAAACGTCGTATCTGACCGTCTCAACGTCTCTCCACGGGTTATTGATATGCACTATGATGCTCGGAGTGACTTGCAGAAAATGGAACAGAGAAGGGACTATTTACCAGACTTTTGATATACTAAATTTGCTACTAAATCGAACCATACTAAATTTGCTACTAAACACCCATACTAAATTTGGTACTAAATCCATACTAAATGGAAAGTGCGTCAATAATAGATATTCAACCCCCACAAGGACTATAAAAAATATCAACTAATCTGAAAAGGGGGGTATATCACAAAACTGATAAATAGATCTCGAGGGGAATAATGAAAATAAAAAGTGCATGAACAGCAAGTCAAAAATCTCGAGGGGCCAGCCCCTCGTCAGTCAGCGACCCCTCAAAAATAAAATTAGCGTGAACAGAAGAATCCCGATCAGCGTGAACAGATACCCCACACACATCAAAATCAGATAGGGATACCCAGCGTGCTTCAACTCACAGGAATACCAACACTCTGAAACACTATTTTGAGGGTTCTCGAGGGGTCAATAACATTAAATTCACACTCCTGACAATGGGGGGTCTAACACTCTCCCAAGGGGTCACACTCAGATACCATTACTGCTTTTTAGAGGGGTCTTATGGGGTCAATGCTCGAGAATAGAGGGGATTCCATTATCATGTACAGCTATACCTCGAGTTAGTCAACAACAATTTTATTGACCTCATGGAACTATGAATATCAACCACAACCCCCTGTTTTGACACCATATTTTCTCGAATCTTGATCTTGTAATAATACTTTATTTTATGAATTGATATACAAAAGTGTGCATCGTTGTTTTATTGTGTCTTTCAATGTCCATTCTCTCAAATTCTCAACCCCATGGGTGGGTATCCAGTTCTGTTAAATTCTAAGGGGGCTGGCTGGCCCTGAGTGAGGTTTTCAAAATTTTAAAGGGGATTTATCTTATTGATAAAAAGAATCTCTTAGAAAGCCACCCAGGGAGTTTTGGATTTATTGATCCATATAATCCCACCAGTCTTTGTGCTCATAATGATCATGAAATCTATCCAATCCATCGAGTAGATAATCAATTAAATGGTCACATATATGCTCTAAGTCATTATCAACAACATATTCGGCAAAATGAACCTGTGAGACTTTATGGCCATTAATCATCGTTGGCGATAGATCAATGCCCTTTACAGCGTTGATGCTGCCCTTAATTGTCCTATCATTTGCCCTTGATGTTGCAATATCATGTATATAAGCGAATTTTGCCTCTACGCGCTCTCTATCACTGATATTCATGTGATCTGGGATTTGGGATTCGGACATGAAGACATACTCATTGCCTTTAAATTCTATAATTTCCAGCTGATCTTTGACATAATTATCCCAAATATAATTTTCAGTTTTATAGTCATCATTTATTTGATTGCAGAAACCTTTTGCAATATTAAATTGGACAAGTGCACTTTCGGGACGGTCGGCTCCATCTTTTAATTTTAATCTATAGCGCTTAAGACAATTAAAACAATGAAACCGGATGAAGGATAGCGTTAATGGGACTCTGACCTTTTGTGTCTGTGGGATATCGGCCTGAATATGACGATATCTTGGATCGATCATCAACCCATCATCCTCATCAATATCCCTTACGTCGACGGTCGTCTCGACAGTTGACCCGTCAGCAAGCAGTCTTTCTGCTGGGAGTTTATATTCATCGTCGGAATCGGATATCGACTTCTCATATGCATCAATTAGATCATCAGCAAGTTCTTCACCGAACCCTCCCATATAAATTTTTTGATATGCATCAGTCCTCATATCGGGGTCAATAGCCTCACCGTCTAATTGCCTCAAAACTAACTCCTTAGCCTCTAAACGGTCGAATCTATCAACAAAGACGGATTGATCAAACTCGATGATCATGTTACTTAACAATTCTATTTTATTGCGAGAATGCCAATTGTCACTTTTATCGACATAATTATTAAATCCATCTTTGACCTTTTTTGTTAATGACATTGCATACCGTCGTGGATTATAATCCGGATCATTTTGCCGGAGGTGTAAATTATTTCCACTGGCTACTTGATCCCACAACAAATTATTTTTTTTCAAACAATCGGTGAAAAGTGTCGAAGGGGGGATCACGACCCCATACTCCTCCGCGAGTTGTTGATCGACCCTACTCTCCCGCTGACAAGCATATGAGCCGGTGTTACACCAAAATTCAATTATCAAACCCACGACTCTTGACTCGGTTAAAGTCTCATATTTATTGTTGATTCTTTTGACCGTTAAAATGGCGTCTTCGGCCATCTGATGGCTTTCTAACGTCGTTTTCTCGTCCCCGATCCACGTCATTTGGATTAATTTATCATCTTCCATATTATATTATTTATTTTATATCCTTATAAACAATACCCCTTTTCGACGTATCATAAATCCATATGAATATATAATACATCTATAACATAGTATCATAAAATAAATAAATAAAGAGAGTCAAAGCGAACCAATGATAGAAGGAGTAACAGAATCGTTAGAACGCTTCTATCGTCCTATATCGGAGAATTAGTTATTTTGCTCTACACGCCCCTTAGACAATTGAGTGATTGTTTGCAAAAAAATAATTTTTTAAGTGAAGACGTGAAAAGACGGTGTAAGTGAAAGGACGAGAATTTATTGAACCACCGACCACGCACGACCAATCCTACAGCCTTCAGCGACTTTCTGATAAATTTCTTGACGTTCCACGACTCTTTGTGCAGTTGACGATGGAACGCCCGTGCGTTCTTCTATTTCTCCGAACGTGAACCCATTCTCGTGTAGTCGGATCACGTCAAGACATTCATTCAATGTTTCATCACCGACAAGATATTGACTATCATCGTCAAACTGTAGACCATGTGGGGGTCGCCCTTGCCAATATCCTGCTTCAAGGCGTTCTTTAACTGATTCTTTCGACCGTGCTATTTCTTTTTGTTTTTCTTCATGCTCTACGCCGGATTTAACAACCTCTATTGAAGCACTGACCGGATCGTTTAGATCTATCTGACCAGACTGCACCGTGTGTAGGTCAGCATTGTTAGAACGAAGCTCGAGGATCAGCTGCATGATCGAATCAAAGTCTCGAGACAAACGTCGAATGTCATTTACAATGACTACATCCATTCCATTCTTAATCGACTCACGGAGTTTTTGATATTCTTCACGATGATTATCGAACCCACTTGCATAAGTTCCATCATTTAATATTTCAACTAATTCTATATCATGTTCATCGACATACGTCTGTATATTACGCTTCTGACGGTCAATAGAAGTGTCTGAATCTTGCGAGAGTCGTGTATACCCTAATGCTTCATTCATCATCGATCACCTGTATACTAAGACGGTTTGCTGATTCAACCGACCATTCTACTTTCTTCCCATTCAATTGCATAGCTTCAGCGAGAGCTTTTGGAACAGTTGTTCGATACTGTCCATTCGATTCTTTTCTGACTGTTGTTTTATTGGTTTGAGGCATAATGCTCTAATAGGTATTAAACTATTCATGGATGAATACCTAATGGACATGTCCCAATAATGGGGGTATCTGGGACAGTTATGAGCTAATGAGCTTTTTATAATCAGAATTCACTGAATGCATAAGCCATAATGGATTCCCCAGTCTTGTTGAGTATAGAGGCTGTATCAAGCGATCCCAGCAACTGTGATTGAACTCGTGCCTCACGCAAGACTCGCGCCCTGATTTGATCAATACTTTTGAAAGAGTGCCCAGATTGGTAGGAATTGCAGCGGTCAATACGCAAGTGTAGTGAGCAGTAGTTTCATTGAATCAGATATCTAAAGAAGAGGATTTCAACAGGGCCAGTAATTTTATAGTGATACTATAAGTTTCAAACGTGACCGTCAAGCCAAGCGATACGTCGGACGCCACGGCCTGCGCCCCAGGCGGGGCTCGACGGTCGTCGTGACCAGCATCATGGCCCGGACTCCAGGGAGTGGCAACGAGCCGAATATCGAAGTTGTGGAGGTCGAATCAGAACACCGGGAGAGTACGCGACTCGAGCGCCCGTCGAGATGGGGTGAAGTCATGAAAACAAATCCCCGATAGAGAGATTATTTTACAAGCAAGACGAATGGAGGGTATCTGCTACAAAGAATTCAAAGATTCCGACAGCCCGAACGCGATCCTGGCTTAGATGTTTTGTATGTTCGAAACCGCCGGCGAAGGCTGACGAATTGGCTATTTCACCTCGAGTTGGAGGACGGCTTCGGACGGATCTAGACCATGCTGTTCGGTCAGTTTGACGGCCATCTGCCACGCCCGGTGGGCGTTCCGTGGTTCAACTTCTTCGAATTCTTGGGAGTACCTGGCGAGCGCGATTGCGGTAATCAAATCGTCCTGAGGATGGGTCGATGGCAGCATCACGACCCTCCTTGGCCACGGCATCATATTTAAACTCAAGATCGGTCGTGTAATAAGCGATCTCAGTTTCTGGTGAATCGGTTGATTTCTCTCACCGCGACGCCACCATCAGCCTTCCGAGTCAGACTGGACAAGGTCTCGGGAGTTTCGATGAACACCCCTTCACCGCCGTTCGAGTCGAGGTTAGCACGAAGCACGTTTTGACAGTACACCTTTCCTTTGCGTTGCGGCGTCGAATGCCGGGTATGGCCGACAACCTGTGGCGGTGCGCTTACTGGAAGGTGAGTAAAATCGAGCCAAACTAATCCCGCCCCGAGACTCTTCGGGTGCTCTTTTCCGACGCCCAGAACCTGTCGATATTCGTCAATAACTCGCCTCTGCATATCCACGTCATCCTCGGTTCCGGCGGCCTCGAGCAGTTTTCTGGCAGCTTCGACGAGTGACTCGTTGACCTCACTCACACGATATTTATCGGACGAACCGGCGTGGACATAAGTAACATTGTGCCCACGATAGGCCGCTATCACGTGACCTGCCTCGATCTGTTCAAGAAACCTTCGTCGATCGTATGGGTTCACATTGCCAGCAAACCACTGTGGATATCCGAAGTGGTCAGCGGAGAGCACGATAGCCTCGTGGTTACCGAGGGTGATCCGAACCCGTCCGGGTGGAGCTTCAGTAACGAGTCTGACGACCATCGCAAGGACTGCCTCGTTTGCCGGCCCTCTATCGATAAGATCGCCGTTAAATACGAGTACGTAATTTTTGCCCGCCCAATGGAGGGATTCGTCATCTCCAGAGACGACTACCGGATCGAAATTGGGATGATCCGCCAGTGTCAGGAGCGCGCTCCGCGCAGACTCGAGATAGCCATGAATATCGCTGATACTAACAATCGCGGGTGGTGAGCCGTCAGTAGGTAGAGCGTCAACGGAATCTCGGATGGGTCGAGAGAGCCGTGTTCGGACGGCGGGGTACCGATCCCGCCGCTGCGTTCCTGCATCGACTTACAGAGAAACATGATCTCGACGACGCCGTGTTTCTCGTCGATGGCTACGGCTATCTGACTGCCCTTTCTCGGTTGGTGTTGAGCGGTCAGCTCAACTATGTTGAACAAAACCTGATCGAAAAGTGGTTTCATACCCTCAAAATGCGAGTTGACTGTTTCCATAACTCGTGGGTGGGCAGTCGGGCAAGCGTCAGAAGCTAGCTTGAACAGTTCCTGCACTACTACAATACACAACGGCCGCATCAGTCACTCAACGTACAGACGCCAGCGGAGGTGCTAAACTAGATCGTGTTAATTAGCCATAAATTATTTACTTCGAGAGAGATCTTGTCAAGTTAGAAAATGGTATTAAAAAAACCGAGTTTCGATAATAGTCGTGAAAATTATTCTCGTCGCGAAGCGATATCGATTTTATCGACTGGTTCTGTAATAACGGCCGCCGGATGTGTAGGGGGCGGTGATGAGGGTGGTAGTGATACGGCTACAAATGAGACTTCCAACCAAATCGATAGCAGTGGTGATGAAGATTCAGACAACGATGAACAGGGGAATGGGGCGGATGGAGGTTCCCCATCTCTACCTGACTATGTCATAGAGGCAGACGAAATTTATCAGTCGGTAGAAATTGATCTTGAAGAGGGAATACTCTATTTAACACATAACGAAGATGGGTTTGGAAACGGTGAAGAACCAGCTGATTTGTATATTGAAGAGATCAGTGATTATGGGCTGATCGAGGATGGAACGACACGAGCATACAACGAAATTGTTGAACTAACTATATTGGACTGGCCAAATACAGGCTTAGGTTCGGAGCATTTTGGCTTAGGTGAAGTGGAAATAACAACTAGAGATGATAATCGGGAAGGGTTGGGCTCAATCATTATTGATTGTACACCACAGTTCGAAGTTACGTCAGTCGCTATTCTGGAGGACAAACTTGATGAAGAAGAGATCGATGAGGACTCCATCCCAGGCGAGGATATATTTATTGAATTTAAAAATCCCGGGGGGGCACCACCTGCACCTGTTAATAGCATAAATCTGTGGATAGATGAAGAACGATCTAGTCCTCTTGTCGATCAACCCCTAATTTCTGCAGACCCTGGTGGGCCTGATTCCTTACTTAAAGAACCCTCAGGGATTGGTGAAATTGTTGTTCTAGCTGAAGGAACTAACAAAACATATACTGAAGGAGGCTTACTTGAATTTAGCACAGCGGCTCAACTGGAGTGTGGTGGATCAGAATTTGAAGGTACATTGGAATTCAAACATTTGTTAATGACGGATGATGAATTAACAACAGAAGTGCCAGTAACAGTCACAAGGAAGGGCGAATCTGAAGACTATCATTGCCCGGAGTTTGATATCGAACTTCAATAGGGTGAGGTTGGGAATACTCTAGTAGGTTAGATTAATCGACACCGTCTAGTTAGCGTGGTTTGAGAAGCGAACTGGTTTGATCATGCAACTCGCAGACCTGCTCAGCGAGTCATACGCGGTGAAATTTTAATTTCTGACGACTGTTAAAATCATTGAGAGGTGATTGTTTGTGAATGGTCTGCAGAATATAGAGTCTGTATTCATCAGTCATAGCTTTAAGTCTCTACAAGATTCATCAATGTGGACTACAATCACTTAGAAAACATGCTTGAAGATCATTATGAGAGTGCTCTCTTAACAGAAGAACATGATATTCATTTGGCGTTTGATATCGACCGAGTGTTCAAATCCCTCGATAGCGGGACGGAGTTGGCGGATCATATGGCGGACGAAGCGGATACTGTCGACGAATTTCCGTTACTGGGCTTGTTCAAAGCCTGCGAGGGTTGGTATGTTGACCGGGACTATGAAGAAGGAACATCTGCGTTGGACTTGTTTGAAGAGTGTATTGACGAGTGTCGTGATCTGAATTGGATGGATGTTGCTGCGGTTTTTTTCGTCCATAAAATAAATTTGCGGGCGAGTTTCGACGGACATGAGCCTGTTGATGAACTGAATGACGCTCTTTCTTTTCTTAAACAAGAATTAGAAACTATTTCATCTAACTGGATAACAACTCTCGTTGAGCTTGCCGATGAATATACTGGGAAGCTTTCAAATGATGACGTAGAAAATTGGATTGGGCTATGCGAGGATTTAGCAAACCAAAAGCGAGACGCCCAAAGTTTTCAACAGGAGCGATTGTTTGTGTGGCATCGGCTTTCGTTGAGGGACAGGGTTGATGCTGCTACTGAGACAGATCAAGAGCGGTTGATCGAGTCGTTTGAAGAGGAAGCGGCAGTCAAAGGTCGTGAGAGTGAGAACCTTCGAGCAACAGTATTAGAATCTGCATTACGTTCGTGTATAGAGTTTCTCTCCGAGGAAAAGAAACGGAAGTGGAAACGCGAGGCGTTGGAAGCGCGTCGGGCAGGAATCAACGAGATGGTTGAACTTCCGTTGGAGAAGGAACTGGAGGACGCTGCAGCAAATGAAGCTCGAGATAATGTGGATCGGATTGTGGAATGGGTGAACCAAACGAAGGAATATTATCCTGATTCAACTTATGCCCTTTATTGTCTTCTGTGGTCTGATGGATACATACCGAATTACGAGCGTTCAAGGTTGATTGAAGGGGGATTTGTTTTCAGCCAAATGATGGATACGAGAGTTATCTCTCCAGAAGGACATGCTATTGGAACTAACCCATCGATAAGAGAACAGGAAGAACGACGACGAGTTCCGCAAAACTATGTTCGGAATCTTTCTCAGAATCATATTATTTTGACCTCCGCCCTGTACCGATTATTCGAAGATCGTGTGATTACGGAATTTGACTTTTATAAGTTGTTAGCAATTTCTGACGCTTCAGCGGATACAGTGGCCTTTCTTACGGATGCGATTCTTGATCTCGTTAACGGGAAGTATATCCGTTCGTTTTCTTTGGCAATCCATCAACTCGAAGGTGCTATTGTTGACACCCTGGATGCACAAGGACAACCAATTTCAGCACTGTCGGAAGATGGAACTGAACAACGGGCACTGGGCGGATTGTTAAAAACACTGGATGGAGACATCGATGAAGAATATCGAATCTATCTTCTCACAACATACACTGATGGACGGGGATTGAATTACCGAAATCAATGGAGCCACAGCCAAATGGGATATCGTGACCTGAGCTTTCGTGCAGCATCACTCGTAATCTTCGACACACTCAAAACAGTACTACACCTCAACCCGTCACCGTTTCTTTCGATATACAGCTTGCCCTCACGCACGATCTCAACCAAGCAACGACGACAAAAGGAAATAAATATCGGGAACTTCGTTGACCCTGATGAGACCGTTCTGGGGTACGGATACGAGAAACCAGTTGGACTGATTATTGTGGATGATTCGGACAATGACAAGACGATTTTCCGGGCTATTAGAGCAAGTGTCTTTGACGATTATCCGATTCCAGACCGTGATTTAGACAGAGATGATCTTATTGGACAAATTGAGATGTTAGCATCAAGTGTGCCCACTCTACCAAGCGATCTCGGTATTGTCTGGTTGGACACCGACGAGGCAATCCGGAAACATGTTGAGAAAATTGTTCGCACACTCAATGAAAATCCGTTTGAGACAGCCACTGTCGACCGGATTTATGAGGTCGCTGCCAATTACGCGATATCAGAAGATGCTGTTGTCGATGCTCTTGACAAGCTCACCGCCGAAGATCGGCTTGAAGACAAAGATGAGATCTATTCGATTGATTAATACTCGTCAAAATAACTTGCACGATATGTGCCCTGTAGTCAGCACGCAGTTTATATCAGCATTGAAGGGTTTCAACAGAGCCGAACTTTTGTATTCTGCTCGTTCATCCGGGGCGAGGCCTCGAGCAATTGCTGGGATCGCTGAACATACTCGATCACCTCATCTGCGTTCATACGCCAACGATTGGAATGCCAACTACAAATAATAACGTGGCGTGAACAAGCTCTATATGTGATCAAAAGTAGAGTAGGAGTCTGTAGAAAAGGATGTGGTAGGGTATGTCGGTCAGATGTTGCAGAAGGTCAATTTCTCCTCGCGAACCACCATGTCGAGCAGACCTCGATTCAACGTGCCCTCGAAACACTGTCTCGGCGGAAAGCCAGGGAATGGTTTGAAAAACGTGCCGATCACTTTGCTACCGAGATGGGTGTAGAATACGAGAAAATCGAGATTCGTAATCAACGGACGAAGTGGGGGAGTTGTTCCAAATCTGGAACGCTGGGTCTGAACTGGCGACTTATGATGGCTCCGCCTGCAGTAGGGGAGTACATAATCGTTCATGAGTTGGCACATCTGATCGAACAAAATCATACTGATGAGTTTTGGTCGCTAGTAGCAAAATACGATTCGGATTATCGAGAACATGCCAATTGGCTTGATAAGAATAGCACTAAAATGATTTTCACAGAGCAAGACCTGTAATATGACACCATCATACTTGTCGGTATATTAGCTATGGATTCAAGAAGCCGTTCAGAAAACTAATTGAGAGCTTCAGTGTAATTCATCTCAAAGATTCTAGTGTATGAGTATGAAGGAAATGGAAAACCCCGTCATCTACTGAATCGCATGCAACCTTCCCACCCCCATGGGAAGTTGTGCCGTTGCATTGCGTTGGTAGCCATGTAAAACCAACAGCCGCCATATACTATGACGACATGAAACAATACGGGGGATTCGTTTATAAAGTTTTCAGCGCAGCAGATTAATCATCGGGATTATAGACATTGAAATCCTCAATCTCAATTTCCGAGATCCGTGGATTCACACCGTCTAACTTGACTATTTCGGGAGTTCTGGTTCTGTTATGCTCATGCCTGATTCCCGTTTTATTGATGTTAATAGTGAGGTGTGGGTCAAGTTCACACAGCCGTTTAAAATGATCGGGTTGATACTCCGAAAAATATTCTACATGACCGAGTGCTTTTGCTTTCCAATGATGGGGTTTGATTTGCAGAAAAGCGCCATACCGCGCGGCTTTGAGTGCTTTTTTCGTGAGTCCAGTTTTCTGCGATCCCCACGCTATACCTGGATAATATATTTCATCTGAATTTTCGTTTGTCAGTCGTTGACAAAGTGCCATCGTTCTCCAAATTTCCCCCTCACGTATGGCGTTTTTCTGATTATCCCGACAAGCAATCATAAATCCGATATCAACAGTCGGTAACTCAGTAACGGTTCTAACGTCAATTTCGAATGGACAATAATCATTTTTTATCACCCCGTGAATATCGCTAAACCGGGCCATATGATCCGCTGCTTGCTGTTCTAAGGGGTTTCCGTTTCCCTGACCGCGACGTTCATCTTCTGCAAATTCATCCGGTGATTTTGGGTTATATCCCATACTCTTGTCAATGCTAGCATACTATTTAATTTTGGTGGCCCAAATGTATAAATTAAACAAAAGACTTAAATGGGCTAATTTCACTTTTACCGTGCGCGCAGCTTTCTTATCATGGCGCGCGGAACCATTAAATCGCAAGACGCATGGACGGTCAACGTGCTGCACGTTGTGATCAAGTGTCCATTGAGGCAATCAACCCCAACATCCCGCTCCCTGCATGCGATTTGGGAGTGGGCTGCAGAATAGCGGGCGCGACGGGATGTCAACACCAAAGGAAGATCACTAGAGTCCATAATTATACTTGCTTCCCCATCTAAGTCTACAATAATATCAAGACTATGCTTACTACTTACAGCAAATGACTAGATATTTATTGAGAATCGAGTGAGATGAACAATGATCAAATACTCTATATATGTTCTGTATTCAGCATCAGCATCCTATCATCCATTGAGGATCTCAACAGAGCCACTTCGAGTAATTTCCTTTCTCAGCTCTGATAAATACCATAAAAAGGCACTGTCTAGTTTAGCACCTCCTCAGCTGGCGTTCGTCCATCGAGCGATTGATGCGGTCTCTGGCGGTTGTAGTAATGCACAAATTGTTCAATCCATTTGCGGGTGCTCCGCCGACTGCCCACCCACGAGTTATGGAAACGGTCAACGCGCATTTTGAAGGTGTGAAACCACTTTTCGATGAGGTTTCGGTCGATATAGTCAACCCGACCGTTCAATCCCAACCGAGCAAGGGCAGTCCGATAGCCAAATTGATCGACGAGAAACACCGCCTCGGAGAGATCATGTTTCTCGCGGAGTCTATGCAGGAATGCAGCCGCTGGATCGGTGCCGTGGCGGCCGAACAACTGAGCATCAAGAATCAACTTTGTATCGAGGTCTATTGCAGCGTACAACCAAGACCATTCGCCGTTTATTTTGACAGCGGTCTCGTCAACCGCGACCCGCGAGGGCTTCGCCCTCGGCGGGTCGGGAACACTGTCAGCCAGCCGATGTACCCAATTCCAAACTGCTCCATGAGAGCGTTCAACGCCTAATTCAGCGAGAATCGTTGTTGTCTCACGAAGCGAACATCCAGTCGCGTGGAGGCGGACGGCGAACACCCTTGCGGGTGTTGCCGTCCGCTCACGCTCCCAAGCTTCATCAAATTCCGCCGCATATGACTCGCTGAGCAGGTCTGCGAGCTGCATGATCAAACCAACTCTACGACCTGCTCACTTCTCAAACCACGCTAACTAGACGATGCCCATAAAAATTATATGGACTTTTTCATCTTACTCAATATATCTGATAGTCCTCTAGGGTGTGAAGAGTCTATTATTAACGCACTTCTGATTTAGTAACTATTTAGTAGCAAATTTAGTATTTTATTTAGCACTAAATTTAGCATATAGAATTTGGTAACGTATCCACTATATCAATTTCCTGATATAGTTTAATATAACAAAACAAATTGACGCTCCATCAGCTAATCAAAATCCATTGCACTCTAGTTTTATTTCACCATAATATTTAGATTCTAATCTATATATTGATTGCTGCAATGAAAAGTATATATGTGGGTATCAAATAGAATTAAATGCTTGATATAAGTGAGTTGGCGAATCCCGTGGTATGATGTATACATCGGGTGATCCGCATCTGAGTATCCACCTCACATTATGAGCATTGATAAGATAATATGATATATAAAGTAACTAACTTGGCTCGATTGATCTGTGATGGCCGCACGGTTCTTACAGAGGAACAGTTTATTTCTCAATCACTTCTTGATTTACATGGCATGGAAATTGAGAAATTAAAACGATTGCCCTGGAGGGGGGTCTGCCATGTCGAGTGTTGAATCACCGGGGGAGAAAGATTGCGGACTATCGAAGCGGCAGGTTGGTGAATCAGTCTTCGAAGTACCTGTCCAAGAGGCTGTTGAACAATTCCTAGAAGATAAGTCCAGGGAGATACGTCTTTCGACAGTCCAGAGTTATCGAAGCAGCCTCTCATTCTTTATAACTTGGTGTAAAGAACGTAAGCATGAGTTCATGCCTGATATTGGCGGTCGCGAACTCCAAAACTTCCGCCAATGGAGGCGGACAGATGGGAATGAAGCTGATGGCACACTCAGTGGAAAAACACTTAAAGGAGACATGAAGACTCTTCGTCAGTTTATTCGTTGGTGTGAGCAAACTGACTATGTCCGACAAGGAACAGCCGAAAAAGTCCGGGTTCCAGCGGCTCAAAAGAATACCGAAAGGAACCGGCAAGGAGAACTCTGCTCACAGAGTGCTGCAAAGGCTCTGGAGTACGCGAAAAAACACCACTATGCTTCAAACCGGCATGTGACGCTCATGCTACTTGCAGAAACAGGTGCTCGGCCTAGTGGTATCCGAGCATTAGATTTGTGTCACTATGAACGCCATACTCATGATGGTGTGCTAAAATTTCGTGATGACCCTACTACTGGCGGTTTATTTAAAAATAATAAGGAGAACGGGGTTCGTTTAAAAAACGGACAGGGAGGAGAACGAGATGTAACGATCTCGAAGGCATGCTGTGATGTGCTTGATGACTATATCGAACACAACCGAAACAAGGTCATCGATGAATATGAGAGAAAACCGCTTATTACGCCAGGGACAGGTCGAATCGGTCTATCGACGATTCGGAAGTACTGTTACGAATTGACCCGGCCCTGTATTACCGAGGGTTTTTGCCCAAGTGGACTTTCGCAGGAAGAGTGTAAGGGGTATACTGGCCGGGCACATCATTGCAAAGATAACGTCTCTCCAAAGGCACTCCGAAAAGGACACGTCTCCCATCTGGCTCGAGAGAACGTCGACATGGGAACCGTTAGTGAACGGTGCGATGCGTCAGAGTCAGTCATTGAGAAACACTATAACCAGATGGATGAGGGTGAAAAGCGAAGGGCACGGGTTGAAGACTTGAAACACGTCTCGTGGTACGCACATGAGTGAAAGCCTGGTAATCGAGTTTACAAAGTTTCGGCTCGGTGACTTCTAAATGACCGGCTCTGTTGAAATCCTCAATGGCTGATAGAATTCGGCTTCTGAATACAGAGGGCGCATTTGGCACGGTGTTGGTCATTAAATATACTGCTCTCCACACTTCACCGCACACCAGACACCACATTGAATATATCACAACTCCAGGAAATACATATAATGACCGACTGGTTTGACGGGTATCACGATCTCCTCTCGGTTCAATCAGAACAGCCTCAAAACTACGCAATTAGCTCTCCAAACTGGTTATCTGGCCGAACGCTCCTAACTTCGGTTGAATCAATTAAACAGGCAATCGACTACGTGGGAATGCAAGCCGGCAACCACACGACCGACAAGGAACGACTACAGTACCTATTATCCCGCAAGTCCGTCCACCACTTAGAAGCCTGCTTCATCCTCATTCGAAACCAACTGTACAACCCTTCACGGTCTCAAGTTCGCTTCTTATTCGAACTGTACCTGCTGCTGCGAGGATTAAATCGGAATAAGGAACGGACGGCGAAGATCTACCAAGACACAGTAACGCAACTTCGAGATATGGGTGAGGAGTCGATTACAGGCACTCGGTTAGCGACTATCAACCCGTTCAACGACATAATAACATCGGAACGTGATAAAATTGGGGAGCTAGAGTACAATGTGTTTTGGATGCACACGTCCTATGCTGCGGTTCACCCGCATTCCCTTGAGGGCGCTGAATTGGATAATAAGTATAACGAAGATATCGAGAGAGCTTTGTTGAATATCGCGAATGCATTCGCTTTCGGGATAGCTGCAAAGTTGATTAAGACTTGGGAGGGGACGCCCACGTATTGGAAGTTGTTCGAACTGCTTGACCCGATGATCGTTCGAATACGCATAACATCAATTGGTGCTCCGCCTCAATTATTCGATGAAGATCTCGATCTTTGGTTTGCCGACCCTTCGTGGAGACTCCGGGTGTCATCAGAGTTAAAATAGCGATATGGCTGATATACGCTGTGTATTCAGCACAACTGCTAAAACGTATCATCAGTCGAGGGTTTCAACAGAGTCGATGTAGAATATATTCACGTAGTTCAAAAAAGACAGCGGTTGGGATGGCCATGACTACGTGGTGAACAGATTACCGCTAAAGAGGTACTGGGGCGGGAGCCGTCTACTTGTCTACCTGGTTAGCCAAATACCAGAGTATTATTATCACCAAGAACGCGGGACTGACTGCAACTGCGAATGAGCCTCCAAGTATTGCAATCACTACAACCACACTTGGAAGGCCGACTACTAAGATTGCAATTAAGGGGTATTTGAGAAAACCGGGTAACGACCAAATGAACGATGCAATTGCCAATGCCATGGATTTGATTCTTTTGATCATACTGCGACGATTACTACAAACGGGAGTTATAACAAGGGCCGTTGTCGTTTATACGACAAAGAGAGAACAAACGATGTCCAATTACCGACAAGGGGTGATGTCTTATGCCAGACACGCCTTCTAAGCCCCCTGAAAACCGTCGAAAGGCGATACTCAATCGAATTCTAACATATGAACATGATGTATTGACGACCAGAGAGATTGCCACTGTAATCGATGATGTCGGAAAGCGACAAGTAAAACGTAACCTCGTCTGGATGGATAAACAGCAAATCATCAAAGGACGACAGATCAATAAAGCTGATACGTGGCTTTGGTGGATACCTCCGGATGCAATCCCTGCTGAAGATGCCGTTGCAACGGCTCGGCAGATCGAGGACTTATTTTCAAATCTCTACCAAACCCGGTGGGAGTTCCGAGTCATTGGATTCGGTACAGCCCTACTGATGGCACTTTTGTCTTTATCATTTTGGGCAATCATTGTTATTGTTTTTAATATCAACCTCGCTTCTCCCACATCCATGTTATTCGCAGTCACCGCGGGTTACATTTTTGCATTACTTCTAATTCTATTTGGGTTGTTTATTTTCCCAGTCGAAACTTTAGGTAACTGGCCACTTGTTACAGAATCAGAGAGCGAGGATAAAACTAATTGATAACCAACATACTTCGCTCAATATCTGCCATTCATGGAACTTGAGTAATCATTGTTAGTGCCTAGGCGACCAATATCTATCATTTCTGGTAATAGAATTGACTCGCCAGAACTGCCGCCTCTTCCCACATATTTTTATTATTTCAATCCAAGATATGAACACTATCTTGAACAACAAACTAGTACTTTTTATTCTGACAACTCTGAGACGGCGGCAGATGATGTTGGATTAAGCTCAGACAAATCATCTACTTTTGAAAGATAGTAATTTGAATTTTCTCCCTTTACTTCCTCATAAATTGAATTACATTTTTCACATTCAATTATTTTAACTTTTGAAGCTGTTTCCAATCTCGCCCACGTTACGGTTAGAGAATTCACTCCACACTCAGGACATCCTCCATGACGTTTGTTCCTTGTCTTGTCCGTTTGACGCTGCCAGAAACCTTTCGAGCCACTACGCTTTCCAAGCCGAAGATAACTCTCCTTACTTGTGTCTTCGCTCTGGTGTTCATTCGTTTTATTCGTTGACTTAATGTCATTCTTCGATTCATCTGTGTGTTTATTACTAGGCAACTCAAGATAGTCATCTTCATTGGCTGATTTGGCTGGTGACATAGCAGCATAAATGAGATTTCCCAAACCGAATGTCCAGAAGGTTAGTGCAAAGACAACTATGTGTCCGGCTAATGTGCTTCCGCCAGTGGTATCTTGAGGAGTTGCAGCATATCCTCCCCCATGGATCGCATTGTGACACTGTTTACACATGGTCTTTAGATTGCTCATTTTATGAGTGCCACCACGACTTTTTGGTACGATGTGGTGAGCGTGGAGTTCTGTTGAACCATATGGGCCACCCTTAGAACCACAGTTTTGACATGAATAGTTATCTCTCTGATAGACATCTTTCCGCCTAGAGTTCCAATCTTTGGGGTACCCTCTCGACATAATGTTGAATACCTAGTACTATCTGATAAAACTATTGTGTGTTATAGGGAACTGTCCAGATTAGAGTTTCAGAGGTTCGGAGTTTGGATTTCTACAAACCACCGGATCGTCTATATGTTCGTCAGGGCCGCGCCGCTGCTGGAACCCAGATCCGGGTGGCTCGGTTCGAAGTCAGATTTGGTTCGAACCCAACTT
>LKMJ01002099.1_pt1 | contig 18137 bp, 28 predicted proteins | sample 643391 | NCBI WGS metagenome assembly LKMJ01 (sample SAMN04112250, study PRJNA286221) | soda lake metagenome | biome: soda lake; feature: Kulunda Steppe; material: water; isolation source: sample PL-Br10 brine of Picturesque Lake | place: Russia: Kulunda steppe | collected 2010-07 | reverse complement strand
GTTAGTTAGTTAGTTACAAGACGCGAGCGGACACAGCAATGTCCTTAAGGCAGGCAAGGCAGAAGAGCTGAAAAACGCTAGGAAAAGGAGAACTGCCAGAAAAGCCAACTAGCTAAGATGACGCCCCATCAGTGTACAAGCAACGGTGTGTTTACAACCGATCCCATTAAGAAAATTTCGGGATGTTGGTAAACACCGGTCCGAATCTAAAACTGGTGTTTGCAAAGCCGTTGCGTATACAACACTAACCCTTTTTTGTCTTCTTCCTGCTGCTAAGCCTTCTAAGGCCACAGGATTCTTGCCAAAAGCCATTAGAAGATTTTCTCAGTTTCTCCCACCCACGTGGAATGAAACACTGGTCCCTTAATTCTTAACAATCCCCCAGGATGGTTTGCAAATGCGCTATTTAGACACCGGTCCTTTTTTGCACACCGGTGAAAGAACCAGTGTTTTAGACACAAACTGGTGTTTTATTGTTTCATTAAAACACCACAAAAAAACAGTGTAGTAAATATGCCGTAAAGTGCATCCAATCCAGGCAAATCTGAGAGGCAAAATGATCTATTCATCAATCTGTGGTGGCAATGGACGGGTGCCGAAGCCATCCTTTTTTCAGTCCAGTAAAGTTTCAAGGTTCGTTGGTAAAGTTTGATATTCCGCCTTAGCATGATGAGTTCCACCTCCCTAGTCCTTCAAAGCACGACTGGTCTTTTATTTGCAATAGATAAGTGATGATAGCCTGGGCCTGATACTGGCCCAGACAGTGAATTGCACGTAACTGACGGTGAGTTAATGGTTAAGGCACACCACCAACTGATGGCACACCCACAACAACGTCAGAATTGTGAACATATACTGAAATGAATTCAGCCGTCCATGAACAGCCTTGGATTGATGGAAAAGACATCCAACTGCAGGTTTAATGCGGGGCTTGACATATACCAAATTCTAATAAAATAATACGAAGTTATTTTATTTGTAAAGACGTTCATGAGGGTGTCGCAATTGACTTGATAAGATGCAGGCCTTAGTAGACAGTGCTTGCCAAGTTAGCACAAGCTCAGAGGCGCGGACATCCACAGTCACCTGTATCATACATCTACTGAAGAGTGGGCAAGGGAATGTGCTGCAGATTGTGAGTGCTGCATTGCCGTAGTCTGTTAGCATACTCGGTCTTTTAAATGCTCCTGTTTTCCCCAGGTCCCAACCATCCTATTTCTTTTAGGTCCAGGCCTTGCAAGAATATCTCACAAGTGAAGAGGATAGCAAGCGCGTGCAAGGGACGCGGCTGTTGGCTGATGTGAGGATCAAATCAGCTCTTTTGTGGCGGCAAAATTGATCACATTGCCTGCATCTGACTCACCAAGCTGCTTCTCCTTCTCATACACTAGGTGGTGAAACATGGTAGCCAGGCCTTGTCTCCAAGTGATGTGCATTACTTGGCGGAATTCCTGGCTGCTCGATTGATGGATTGGTGGGTCTGAGTGGCATCCGGGTGCTTCAAAATGAACTCACAACCACTCATATAAGCGTGTGTGTGAGATGTGCGACCACTGATTTCGCTGCAAACTTGAGCAAGTGCTCCCTCCCACGCACACGCTGATACACATCCAGAATTGCACACACCTACCAGCACAATGCATGCATCAATCAGTGAATGTGCATGTGTTTGAGTGTGTGTGTGCGTGCTGAGAGTCAAAGGGGGCTGTGTGTACAATACTTTAGCTTTTGATGATGAGGAGCACCTGCCCTACATGCCCCTCACGCGCACCTGGACCATGGGCAGCATGCATCATGGACGGAGCAAACTTTGCCCAGCTGCTGCGTGGCATGAGATAACGCCCACACCCTTGCCCGACGTCTGTAAGCATGCAGGCCATGCGTGGAGCAAGCCGCGCTGGGGTGTGCAGCTCTGCTTCAAGACTACTCAGCTCTGCAGCCCATGGACCAGGCAGGCAGGGAGGTGGTGCCCAAAAGCGTGATTGCAGAGGGCGATGCAATGCTGATCGTGCGCACAGCTGCCACAGGCATGGCGCCACAGGTGCAGGCCCTGGCACAGGCACAGCGGTCGGCGTGCTTGCACCTGCTGCAGCTGGCGATCCAGGCAAGTGCAGGCTGGCCAGTGGCTGCAGGATGCATTTTTTGGGGTGAGGCAGATGGGGACATCAATCTGATGCCCTGTGTGCATCTTCTCTTGCCACTGTGCTCGCATGCTGCACTTGTATTTTGGGGGGGGGTGCTGACGGCCACCAACAAGCCGCCCCTCTTGGGCACCTTTCCCTCTGGCGCACTAGGGAATGCATCAGTGCTCCCCACGCAGCATCTGTGGTGCCCCACGAGACCTGAGGTCAACGTACAGATGCATAGTTCAAACCTCAGCTTCTGGTGCGAGGCTTTGACAGGATGCCCCAGCAGCACATGTCCCAGGAGCGTGCTGAGAGGGGGAAATTAGCGTCAGAAGAGAGCATGTGGGATGAGATGCCGAAGTCCATTGAGATGGGGGGAGGTATGTTAGTTTTTGTGCCAAGGTGGGCAGGGCAAGCCCTGAGATCCCAAAGCCTCCAGGCTTATGCTACATTCGCGCAGTGCAGATTTCAATGTGCTTCCTTGCTGTACAAACAGGGAGCAGAGGGTGCGGACCTGGTGTTTTGAGGCCTAGGGCGCTTATGCACACAGGGTTAAAGGGCCCCCCCTTCCTTTATCCTGCCCTAACTGCACAGGAGTGGGGCCCCCCTGTGCTGCGCGCCACCCAAGCAGCGGGCAGCACGGACTTTGCAGGGGGCGTGGACCTGCTTGAGGCTGCCATTGCTGCCGTGGATGGCGAGAAGGACCCCCGCTGCCTACTGATCTCGTTCAGGCTGCTGCGGGTGAGTGTACCCATGCGTGTGCGTGTGAGTGCCTGCTGATCTCGTTCAGGCTGCTGTGGGTGGGTGTACCCGTGCGTGTGCGTGTGAGCTCCAGCTGATCTTGTTCAGGCTGCTGCAGGTGGTTGTACTCGTGTGTGTGCGTGTGAGCGCCTGCTGATCTCGTTCAGGCTGCTGCAGGTGGGTGTACCCGTGTGTGTGCGTGTGAGCGCCTGCTGATCTTGTTCAGGCTGCTGCGGGTGGGTGTACTCGTGCGTGTGCGTGCGAGTGCCAGCCTTGTGCAGCTTGCTGCAGGGCAGCCAGGGTGCCCGCGTGCTCGTTTGTAGTGCAGCGGTAGGCTCGTCTGTACTCAGCAGGGGAAGCCCAACAGACACAATTTGGTGTGCAAGCGTGGTGTGCAAGCGTGGTGTGTGGAAAGCCCAACAGACACAATGTGGTGTGCAAGCGTGGTGCGTGAAAAGCCCAACAGGCACACAATGTGGTGTGCAAGCGGAGGATACGCTCTGTTCGATGAGCCCAGGCACGCGCTGGGTTGCAGGCATGGCAGATCTTGGTTTGCTTCTCAGAGAAGTGCGCCTGCAAGTGCGTGCACGCATATGGTGTGCGCATGTGCATGTGTGTGTACACCTTGTGCACTGGGGAGCTCTCCATGCTTTTTAGCCTCAGTGGAGCTCCAGGACAGGGCCACTGAGCGATGGCGCTGGGGTCTTCAGTTGTGGCACTCGTACCGCCCAGCAGCACTGGGGCTGTGGGTTGTGACACCAAGCGATGGGGGACAGCACTGAGACCTCTGTCGGTCGTGGCACTGGGGAGCAGATGTGCGCACCTGCAGGCGCGCTAGGCTGCTTCGCATCCCGGTGGCCAGCACCTTGGCATGCCCCTCTGTTGCGCCGCAGACAGCTGTCAAGGTGTACCATGCCCCCGGGGTCAGCCCGGCTCCGCTCTCTGCGCACGCAGAGGAGGTGGTGGAGGTGCTCAGCTGCTACTTCCCTGTGTCATTCATCCCCCCCAAGAATGACCCCTTCAAGTGAGTTGGGGCGTGAAGGTGATGGAGCCATTTATAAGCCATTTAAAAAGGGTTGAGGCATGCTGGCGCGTGGGCGTGTGCTTGCACTCACGTGTGCACAACACAGTCAGCTTTGGGCGATGGCCAATGTGGCACACGTGTTGACCGAGGAAAAGATCGAGACTTTTTCACGGGTATGATCTGCACGACCTGAAACCTACGCAATAATTGAGTGTGTTACATCTTGTGCCCCAGGTTGTGAGCAATATGTCCCCACCTTCTCTCCGCTTTTGTGTACACATGTGAGAGTGTGAACGCAGCATCATTCTTGCGACCTCATCCATGAATGGAATTTCGTTTGTGTACGAGTAGATTCCACCCAAAGACTTAGCCTGCCGCAATGCCCAAGTGCCCGCACAAACGTATTTGTGCGTGACAACCTCACCCGCATGTTCCAAATGCTTGCACACATGTCCGCGCAGAATCACGCGTTATGATCTTGCACAAGGTCTTGAGGCATGCATGGCAGCCAGCCCGTTCCTGGCTTGCTGGGTGATGCCCCTGGTGCTGGAGAAGCTGTCCTCAACTTACAGGTATACCTTGGGATGATCCTATGCAAGCGGATGAGGAGTGCGTGCGACTGCGTGCAAGTATGTGTGCGTGCGCATGCGCATGTGTGAGTCCACCGAGTTGGTCTGCATATCTATCGAGAGCAACTTCAGCAGCCATGCATCAAGGAAACACTGCTGGGCATGGCGTGTGCATTGGTACATGGTAGGCGTGATGCTGCTTATTCGCTCAGAGTGCCGGAACTTACTGAGTGAGGAGTTGCTGTTGACACCCACAGGCCTGCCAAGGAGGATGCCCTCAGCGCCTTGGTGACGTGCTGCTGCAGCTACGGCATTGATGCTTTGCAGCCTCACCTGCCGACTGTAAGTGCCCCCGTATGCTTTGGCGTGTGGCCCCTGCAATAGGTGCCCCCGTGGCCAGACGCAAGAGCTGCTGCTGCTGCTGCTGCTGCATGCTGGCTTCCGCCATGGCTAGCGGTGGCTGGCATCTGCACTATGGGGCACGTGCTGGTTTCCTCGGTGATTGTCTGCCCAAAACTGCTCTGCTCAACCCTTTGTGGGGTCCGCGTGTCTTCATAGGCATGGCGCCAGTAGGTAGCTGTCAGCATCTGCCCCAGAGCAGTGTGTGTGCCACTCTCAAAAGGCTAAATGGTTGCACCCTGCCAAGCTACTCCTCAATTGAACTGCAATAATTGCGTTCAGGCAGCTGCCATCACCCGATGTAGAGTCACTTTTCAATGCTGGAGCCTGAAGGGTGCTTTTATGGACCCTAGTCATTTCTGCTTTTCTTGACCTTGCATGTCCAGATGGGCCCATGTGTTCTCATGACAGTTTAGGGTAGAGTTTTCTAAAATATGCATGCCAGAGCTTTAGAGCCTTATTACTCCAAGGATGCGTGCCGCTTCCAGATTTGGACTGCCTTGCGCAACGAGATGGTAATAGCCCCCTCAGCTTTTGGAGTGGTTGGAGGAGAGGAGCTGCAGGCGAAGCGGGCGCTTGCTGCCAGGTGTGGTGTGACTTGGAAGTCCTTTCATATTAACCCTTCTGCTCCAAAAAAAGGGGAAATTAAGCTGTAAGAGCACTGTAAAGGGAACTCCACCAATTGCATAAAACAAGTGGGTTAGACACGCAACTGTGTGTGGCCGCAAAGTTACACATGATAATTGAAATTTGTGTGAGCATGGACTTGGTTAGTTTGATGCTTGGGAAGGTGATGAATTGGGAGATGGGCGAAGACTGCTGCAAGGATGAATAGGGCCAAAAATCCAAGGCATACAGAGCAGGGAGTGCCATTGCATGTTGCTTTGACCAAAAATCCCTTTGAGCATTTTAAGAATAAAGCTCTGTACAACTGAAAGTGAGAACAAAAGCGCAAGATACGTTTTGGATTCGTCTGGCTCCGTGCCTTGCGTTAGGGGTTGCGGCTTAATGGATTGCTTCTTTGTAAGGTCACAAGAGTAAAGCCTGCAATTATTCAGGATCCTGCAAATGCCGGTACAGAGAGTTGCGTGCTGGCACAATTCCCAAGTGGCGCTCATTGCTGCATGGGGTCCAGGGCAGGCTACCAAGTAATTCCAGCTACTAGGTGGGGACAATGGTGGTACTGCCATATACCATTGCCATGCTGAAGCATGACGCCGTTGATGCGGGTCTATACCCTATTCATTGACCGTAAGCTAGGAGATTTTGCTAGAAATGTAAAAGGTTAAGGTTAGGTTACATAGCTGTATCCGCTGAATGAGGGCAGCTTAGCTAAAGCCTTAAAGGCCTGCAACCTGAACCAAAAGTAAAAAAAGGCGCTCATAGCAGAAGAAAGGTAGTGTCTGAAAGCCAGAGGTTTTGGGGAAAGATTTGTGGTGGGCTGCTACCAATCTGTTGTGCAAACTGAGGATATACTAGCAAAACATGTCACTGCCACCTGCTCGTTTTGATCATCACACACACCCCTATCAGTCCGCCTGAGCTCACTCCCAGGCAGTGTGCGCGGAAATGCCTAAGGAGCGAGCAGCTGAATGCATCGGCAATGTTGCCTATTGCAAACTCTTGTACAAGCCACGCTGTAAGGTACCAGTTTTGAGGCTCATCATGATCTCTTACTTGGAAGTTTTATCGCGCTGGGCCCAGTGTTGCATGCTCTTAGGGCTACAGCTTCACGTAGCCTTCATCTTGTCCCCGAAGATCTAATCCCCCTTGGCGGCACTGTGCACAGGCCTGCTACACGCTTCACCTACTCCATACACACACAGCAGCAACTGCCTGCGTCTCGCTGTGCGCAGGGCTGCTTCGTGCCTCTCCCGCATCATGACTTGCGTGCGTCCCTCAGCAGCTGTGCTGCAAGACCTGGCCACAAAGGATGCATGCGTCCAGGACCTCATCACCCTCATTGACGCCAGCAGCGTCTCGGCGGGTACCCCAAAGGGCACCGACCCTGACCGCCCCAACCGCTTAGTGTTGTGCACTGCTGACCTGCTGGGCACGGTGGGTGTGGGGCGGTAGATGGCTACAGCACCCAAACTGCCTCAGTGGTGGGCGCTGCTGGCTGGGGGGCGTGGTCGGCACCTGCCCGCTCAGGCATGCCTGGGCTGTGGTTGGTGGCGTGCACGACCCTTTGCTGGGGCCTTGAAGGTGACTCGTGCGCATCTGGACCCACAAGTAGGGACAGTGGTGTATGGTGCAGAACCAGGCTCCAGGCGTGCTGCCCACGGTCAGCACTCTGGCCTCCATCAGGGTTGGCTATGCAAGCAAGGGCTCGTGTCTCATAAGTGCCATGCTGGGAAGCTTGCGTGTGCACTTGTAACTTGCGTTCAACTGCTCAATTTATTAGGGCCAAGGAATGGAGTGGGTTGGCCAGCGTGTCCGGCTGCTTACATGCCCCACATCCCGCCCCACCTGTGCACATCTTCGTGACATCTCAGATCCCTGCCAGCACCAGTGCCAGTGAAGGAGTTTGCATAGGAGCAGTGTCGCAGTGTCTCCCTGACATCTGCTTGCATGAAGTGCACATTGATTGAGCCAAGCCCCTGCATGATGTCTGGCACGCAGATGTGTGGAAGCAGCGTGGGGGCTTGCCAGCACGTGCTGTCTACCTTCATGCCTTGTATCCTTTCCATGCTTCCTACCCCTTCTAAGCCTACTCCAACACTGGACAGAAAGCCATCCAGTCCTGCTGCTCAGCCGGTATCGAGGAGCAGATCATGGTCAAGCATGAAGGTTGGTGTTTTGCCTGAAGGGGGTGGAGCGCGGCTTCCCGGCAATCCAAATGTTGTCTGTTTGCCTTCCATGAAGTGTGATGTCCCCCAGCGTCGGCAAAGTCTTCCGTGCAAAGGCACAGCCAGCGCTCAGAGGGTGTGGCCACGGCTCACCTAGTGCTGCTCTGACTGTGTTGCCTCTGTTTGTTGGAACAGCATAACATCCACGGCTCACCCGGTGCTGCTCTGACTGCTGCCTCTGTTTGTTGGAACAGCATAGCATCCACGGCTCACCTGGTGCTGCTCTGACTGTGCTGCCTCTGTTTGTTGGAACAGCATAGCATCCACGGCTCACCCGGTGCTGCTCTGACTGTGTTGCCTCTGTTTGTTGGAACAGCATAGCATCCATGGCTCACCCGGTGCTGCTCTGACTGTGTTGCCTCTGTTTGTTGGAACAGCATAACATCCACAGCTCACCCACTGCTGCTCTGACTGTGCTGCCTCTGTTTGTTGGAACAGCATAACATCCAGGGAGAGGCACAGGACTGCTCTGGCTGCAGTGCCTCTGTTTGTAGGAGCACTGGAGCATCAAGGCAGAGGCACAGGACTAATGCTTTGCTGAGGCTTTCCACAGCCAGAGGCTCTCAGGTTGTGCAGTTAGAGGGCTGTGCTGTGGGGTGAGCATTCACGCTTGGGCAGTTGTTGGGACCTATCATATTTCCATGTTTGCTGCAAGTAGCATCATTGTTCCCTTAGTTTGATGGCCCTTGGGTTGAGGTACAGCACCAACTCCATTGGCCGCAGGTCGTGTACTGCTTGGCAGTAGCGCGTGGCGTGCTGAAGGGCATCAGTGACGGTCTCCAAGCGCAGCGCCCACATACAAGTGCAGCTACACCTACAGACATGAGTATGGCACCGGGGCCAGGGGATGGTTGTGGGGCACACCCGTTGCCGTCACAACCTCAGCCTCAGCCTCATAATCAGCAACAACAATACGAGGAGCTCTGTGCAGCCTACGTAGCAGCCTTGGCCCCAGACTTTGTGGGGGTGCTCGTAGGCGCAACCCTGGAGGCCATGCAGGGCGTGGCACCTGAGTGCTTAGGTAAAAAGGACGCCTGCGTGGGGCTTGCGCACACTAGTGTTGCACCTGCATTCACTCTGTTGTGCTCCAGCAGATGCCTAGCAACCACTGGGGTGTGCTCCAGGAGACAAGTTTGGGCAGCACTGGGTCGTGCTCCAGCAGACACGCCGGGGCAGCAGTGGCTCGTGGGTGGCTGCATCAATTCCTCGCTTTTGCTTGCCAGTTGGGCACAGGTCCTGCTCAAGGTGCAGAGACATGTTGGCCCTACCCTCGAGCTGTGCTCGAGGCATCTAAGCCCTCCTGCACATTGCACCTCTGGTGCCCTCCTCATCCTCTGTGCAAGCACCACGCGTCCTCACCTTGATGGACTCAGTCTTCGAGCAAGTGTGCCTGCATATGCTTCGAGTGGGAATGAAACCCACAGCCCGGCTCCCGCTGCATTGACACAGGATATTCTTTTGCTCTTGCTCAGACCCCCGTCGCCAATCTATGCAGGTACTGCGATGCAAGTGGATGATGCTGGGGCGGCTGACTCGAGTAGGTTGCGCCCTGGTGCTCACGTTATAAGCCCACGTGTAAGCCCACCTACAAGCCCACCTATAAGACCACCTATAAGCACACCAGCACACCATGCGTGCCCATCTTTTCGGCCAATACCCTCCCCTTGTGTGCCTCTTGTACAGCAGACATTCATAAATTGCGGGATGGACCCCCCTCCCCCTCATCAAAGCCTTATCGTGTGCCTCTAGTTTGCAGAGTGCAGTTGCTGTTCCTCCCATGGTGGTGGTAGTGGTGGAGGTGGTGGCTGCAACGCTGCCGCTGTTCTTGCTTCCTTCACTGCATGCCCTCCTCTGCATCCTCCTGCAGCTGTCACCCCCCCCACCCTGCCCCTACTGCAGCCGTGCATTTCAGTACTGATGCCTCTCTTGCAGTACTTAAGCCTTTTGTAGGCAGTAGCAATGCCCTGTTGAGATACTGATGTCTTGTTGGGGTACTGGTTCCCTACCTGGCCATAACTATGTTGCTGTAAGGCTATACGTCACCAGCTACCTGTGTGCGCGTCTGCTGCAGGTGCTCACACAGGAGCCGCACCCCAGGTGCTGCTGGCTTGCACTGCGCTGTGGCAGGAACTGCTGCGCCTGCACATGATGGCCCGGCCTGGGGCCTCATCAGCAGGGGGGTTGGGGGCCCTGCGCGGAGCATGCCTGCTGAGCCAGCAGCAGCTGACAGAGGGCGTGGTAGCGTTGACTGACTGGGCTCTTGTGGCTGCGCCAGGGGGGGCAGGCGCCGCTGCAGAGGGCGGCCACGCCCAGGGGACGGAGGAGGAGTGGCTGCTGGAAGGTGTGGTGACGCCCGTGGCGTCGCGCGTGGCTTGGAAGGTTCAGCAGTCGGCGCACACTGAGGCACTTGCTGCGCTGCTGCAGGCACTGCCTGCGGCAGAGGCCGGCGGGCCGGCCGCGCAGCAGCACGTGTTGGAGCGGCTGTGCGCTGCGCTGCTGGGACCAGCCCCCGCGCTGGGCGCGCCGCCTTCGCTTGAGCGCCTGCCGCCAGCTGCGCCCGTGCGCGCGCGTGCCCTGCACGCTGCCGCTAGCCTGTCTTCAGGAAACCCATTCCTGGCCCTGGCCCTTTATGCTGCGCTGTCCCCACTGATGCTGCGCTTGCTGGCACACCAAGCTTCGTGCGTGGGGCTGGAGAGCGCGACAGGCCACCCTGCGGCATGGGTTGTGCCTGCACAGGTGCGATGCATGCAAGATGCTTGCAGGGAGCAGCGAGAGGGGGGGTGAGGAAGAGAGGCTGCAGTTGGCAGCAGTGCGCGAGACGGGCTCGAGGGATCACGCAAGTGCGACATGCTTGATTGGTGCAGCTGGTGCTTGGGCCAGGAAGGAGCTTGCGGCGCGGCGGCACACTGCGTGCATTTTGCCGTGTAGTGTGGCATGCCGGCCCAACAGACAGAGGAGCTGATGTGCCCTGCGCCAGGCCCCACGCCCTGCATCCGCTTGTTGGAGGGTGCCATCGCCAAGGGATCAGGGTTGACTAAAACTGTACATGCAGCCCGAGCCTGCATGTTTTGGCAGAATTGGCACGCAAACGGGCAAATATGCTGTGTGCACTTACCGTGTTCAGCTGCCCTACTTCAAAGGAGTGCCCGCCACAAGTCATGGAAGGAGTGCTCCTAGCTGGATGCTTTGTACACGCGTGCAGCTGACTGCGTGGCCTCCCGCCTGCTTTCATGCATGCGAGCCCTGCTAAATTAAGACTGCTCGGAAGCTAAGAGCAGTAGCCTGTGCTATAGTGTTCATGCCATAATGGTTGCATGCTCTAGTGGATGCATGTGGACCCCAAAAGCATGGAAGGCACCCCACGAGCGCCCCCCCCCCTGCCCTTCTCTTGCAGGAGGTGCTGCTGCTGCTGGGCCAGCAGCTGCCCCCCACGCTGCCCCAGCCCCTGCCCACCCACCACGCAGCCGCCCTCTCCGCCTTTGTGGATTCCCTGCTGGAAGCCCCCCTAGACGCTGCCCTGCTGCAGCCCGCCGCCGCGTCCGCCGCGCCAGCTGCAGCAGTGAGCCGCGCGCTCGCGGCAGCATGCGCACCGTGCAGCAGCCTGACCGCGTGCGTGGGCGCGGATGAGCAGCGTGGGGTGGCGATGGCGGCGTGTGAGGCGGTGGCACGCGTGCATGCTGCGCTGCAAGGCCAGGCCCACATGGCAGCACGGGGGCAGTCGCCTCCCTCAGCCCCGCTTTCCGCCTTGCCAGCTGGTGGCATCGCGCAAGCAGGGGGCGCGCACGCCGTGGCGGCGGCAGTTGGCGTGCCGGATGGCTGCCTAGCCCACGCGTGCGCCGCGTGCTCCGTGATAGCAGGGCTGCACCCCGCAGTTCTGGAGGGTGCGGAGAGCGTGCTGCGCCTGGTGGACGCCCTTTGTGACCTTGCCACTTGGCACGCGCCGCATTCTGCGCTGTTGCCCCCGCCTGTGGAAGCTTCCGCGCACCAGGAGGCCGGCGCAGCGGGAGTCCCGCCCACAGGTGCGCGGAAGGCCGAGCGGTGGGGCCGGTGTGTAGGCGGTGCAGGGCGGCCGTGGGTGGACATGAATGAATGTGGGTCAGGCACTGCTGTGGGTGCACAGAGCCCCATCTGTACCATGTCGTGCTGGGGTGCACAGAGCCCCATTTGTAGCATGTCGTGCTGGGGTGCACAGAGCCCCATTTGTAGCATGTCGTGCTGGGGTGCACAGAGCCCCATTTGTAGCATGTCGTGCTGGGGTGCACAGAGCCCCATCTGTACCATGTTGTGCTGTGGGTGCACAGAGCCCCATTTGTACCATGTTGTGCTGTGGGTGCACGTGCACTCGAGGGTGTCGTGCGCCTGAGTTGGCCAGGTGCAGGAGATTGGTGCCCATTGGCGTGAGGTGCGCATGCCACAATCTTTTAGCGCCGGTGCCGCTCTAGCTAGCTACCCCTAAAACAATACTGCACTAGATGAGGCTAGTGTGCCGGGACCTGCCAAGCTGAGTACCCCAGATCATGCGCAACCTTCCTGAAATGCATGCAAGAGCACTGCTCCTGGTGGGCGGCTCTTGAGAGTGGAGCGCCAGGGGAGTAACAACAGCCGGCACGGCTCAGCACCCTCACATTCATGTGACATGCTTGCTGGAATCTTGTAGAGCAATGTGCATGCCGGAACCTTGCAATGCGCATGCTCAATGCTGAGGCTCTGCACACCCCTGGCAGCAACCTTTGGCCGCGCTGATAGCCCCCCCCCCTCCCACCCTTGCCCCTCACCCCTCCCGCACCCCCACCCACAGACATGGACACGCGCGCACATCGCACACACCCTCTGAGCCCCCAACACACGCTGCACTGCATGCTCCACGCGGAATGCAGGCCTGTTGGTGCGCGCGCTGTGCGACGCGGCCGCGGTTGCGCTGGCGTCCCTGGTGAACAAGTGTCCGGGTGGGCCGCAGGAGCTGGAGGGCCTGGCCTGCAGGGTGCTAGGCAGATGGGGCGTGCCGGGCGGAGCAGCGCCCGGGGCCGCTCCGCAGGCTGATCATGCAAGCAGTCCAGGTGAGAGGCGCGGGTGGCAGACATAGTGCAAGCAGTCCTAGTTGGAGGCGCGGGTGGGAGACATTGTGCAAGCGCCCCATGCGAGAGGTTGACTGTGCAAGTAGACCTGGTGAGGGACAGGGGTGAGAGACATTGTGCGAACAGTCCAAGTTAGAGGCACGGGTGGGAGACTTTGAGCAAGCAGCCTGAGTTAGAGGCGCGGGTGAGAGACACTGTGCAAGCGCCCCACGTGAGAGGCGCGGGTGGGAGACATTGTGCAAGCGCCCCATGCGAGAGGTTGACTGTGCAAGTAGACCTGGTGAGAGACACGGGTGGGGGGCTCGACTTGACGATGGCTGAGCAGGCTCTGGAGATGGCTTGCCGGGAGCATGCACCAGCGTGCGAGCATTGCTTTCATCAGCGCCTGACCAATGGACGCACGACCCTGGGGATGTGTGACCTGTCACTGGCATGAAGGGGTTGGTTGGTGTTCGCCTGAGGCGCAGTGCGTGACGGGCGTGAGGGCGCACACGTGTTTGTACCTCACACACTAGGTTGTTTGCGGTGCATAAGTCCAGAAGGGTCTTCTGTGAGTGTGTATTCATGTTTGTACGTATGCGCGCGCATGTGTGTGTGTGTGCGCGTGTTCTTTTGTGTGCATGCGTGCATGCTCAGGCAGCAGAAGCAGCCTGTCATTCAAAACTTCATAGCACACATGCCCACGACCCTGTACTGAAGAGTATAAGAAAGTAGTGCTTGCACTAATATACCCGCCTGCACCTCCACCCCCATACCCCTGCATGCGCGGCACAGCCCTCACGACATACACACAACACATGCGCTGTGCACAGCACTTGCACGTGCATGCATTGCTCATGCCTTGCCTACAATGCCCTTAGTGCCTCAAATGCCTTAGGCGCTGCGGCCGCCGCATGCGTGCATGCATTCAAGCCCTTCCCAGCCTGCACCCCAACCACTGCCTTCCGACCACGACCTGGCTCACCCCACAGGCGCCCACAGTTGGCATGCACTGGCGTGGACGGCGCGGGCGCTGGCCATGCGAGGCAGCCCTGTGGCGCCCACCTTGGTGGAGTACGTGGTAGGCCGCCTGTCCGCCTTGGACAGCGTGCCTGAAGCCCACCCACAGTTCATTGCGTCATTGAGGGGAGCCGCGGAGGGAGCCATGGCAGTGGATTGTGAGGGGCCGGGCCATGTGCGCGGTGACGGCGGTGCAGTGGGGGCAAGGGGAGAGGTCATGCGCGCTCTCACGGCGGCGGCCGGCGCTGTCTTTTTTGGCATCCTGCTAGGGTCGCAGTCAGGGGGCGGCGACGTGTGGCACCACGCGCGCCCCCGCGTGCTGTGGCAGCAGCGCGCGCTGGTGCAGTGCCTGGGCCCGGTGCGGGGCGCGCTCGCGCGCACCCCACCCCCGCCCCCGGGCGCTCCCTTTGCTGCGCCAGCAAGCATTGATGGTGCCGAGGGCAGCAACGCGGCGCTGCGCGTGCGCCCCCGCCAGGCCTTGCTGCTGGCGCTTGCCAGCTTGCTGGGCAGTGCGCCCTTGGGCATGCTCCACCCGGAGGCGCCCTGCCTGGTGCTGGCGTTGCTGTCGGCATTACACGAGCTGCCTGACCTGGCCAGTGCATGCGCGCAGCAGCAGCGGCAGCGAGCAGCCCTGGGGCTGCCGCAGGCGCAGGGGGTGCTGGAGCTGGAGGGGCAAGTCCATAGATGCGTGGCGGGGGCACTGCGCGTGCTGGAGCAGCTGCTGCTTCGAAACGCGCAGCTGCGGGCACTGCTAGAGGAGCATACAGAGCAGCTAGTGCTGTGCCTGGCGCAGCTTGTGGGCTACCAGGTGCGCACTGCGTCTCGTGCTTGCGCTTGCGCAGTGCTCCTGTTGTGGCTGTGGGTGAGCGGCTGACACAGGATGCTGCAGAGGATGGGGATAGTGGCTGTGGTCGAGCTTTAGGCAGTGGGTGCTGCAGGAAATGCAGGGAGGAGGCGAAAGGGAGCAGTGGCCGCATGGGCGACCAGGTGCACCAGCCGGATCTGATGCTTGCAAGTGGCCTTGTGTGGGTGAGCTATTACATGTGGCTGTGTGCGGTGCTGCTGAAATGTGTGAAGTGTTGTCTTGCGCTCGCGACGCAGAAGTAGCTCGCCCTGATCTTATCCGCTGCCTACAGGGCTGGCCGGCTGTACGAGAGGCGGCTCTGCGTTGCTGCATGCTGGCAATGGAGCTGCCGTACCACCTCCTCCATCCCCACAGGCTCATTGTAAGTCTTGCAATGCAGAGTTATGCAAGCCTGGCTGCCCTGTGTTTTGCCCTCTGGCCAGGACGGCTCAAATGCCAAGACGGCTTGGATGCACGCCCCTCTTGCAGCTCGCGCAATGTATTTGTTGAGAAAGTCTCAAGATCTTTCATGGGACACTCGTCCGCATGCTAGGTCGTGTCAGCCTTTCCACCCTGTCAATTGATGGCTACCATTTGTTTGATTAGAATTGATTCAAGTGGCATCGAATGTTCTGCCTCGTACAGGTGATCAGAGCTGTGACCAAGGCCCTTGATGATGACAAGAGGAGCGTGCGGACACTTGCTGTGCGGTGCCGTAGGCTCTGGGTGCCGAAGTAACTTTAAAATCTACATGTGTTGAGGACATGTGTTGTGTGGTGAGGAAGACAAGTGATTTCGGGATATTTGGCCACGGAAAAAGTGCGAGGTGAATTTTTCCGGCAAATTAAATCATAGGAAAGCCGATTTTCTTCTGTTAAATGCTCTGCTGCAGCTGTAGTATCTACTGCCAAACGCAGTAACCAAAGAATAGAGCCATGCTGCTCCGGAAGCTCGCCTCCTCCTCCGCTCCGGCCTCCCACGCCGCGCGTAATGCGACTACACCTGCCGGCATGCTCCCTCTGCGGCCATTTTCGGTGCAACCGTCGCGCCTGGGCTATCGGGGAGTTGTAGGACTTCCTCCTGGAAGTCACACAAGGGCACGTGTAAGGCTCTGCTCCCTCAAGCTGGAGGAGCGCCAGCGGCTGGAAGAGGAGCAGAGGGCAGCAAGCGCCCTTCAGGAATCATCAGCATTAGGGAATGGGCTGGAGGAGCAGAGGCCTGCGGAGCAAACCGTGGATCCAGTGGCCACCCAGAGTGGCATGGAGGTTTTCAGGTAGGGAGGGCGCCACCGCTACATGGCTTGCCTGCATGACCCTTGGACGGGTAGGTAGCTTGCTTGTACACTTAGGTGCTGCTTTTCACACAGTTTCCACGCACACAGCGATGTGTCCAGAAAAGTGCCCATCCTTGTCAGAATTCCTCATCTTTTTCAGTTTTTGCTCACATGTTGCAGGCTCATGAAGCTAGCCTTCCCTATCCTTTTGCAATACATCACCGCCAATGTGACTTACTTGGTAAGCATCAAATGTGGTATCTTGCAGCTGGATGCTTTTTGCACCTCCTTTTGATTTGTTGGATTTTACTACCATGCTGTTGACTTTGGGGTTCTCGTTTCAATGCTACCTGGTTACCTTCCCTGTGCATTATGAGCGATTCTCTTCTTCACATTTCTGATACTAAAGTGAACTGAACAAAGTATTAGAACGCTTGCACCGCAATAGCAGCGCCCAGTCCAACAGCTGCCCACGCCAAACATACGCCCATATGCGATTGGTCTAGCCGCCTTGCATGCCTGTCAGTAATGCGCAAGTACACTGTGGTTGCACACAGGTGAACACTGGGTATGTGGGGCACCTCAGCAAGCCTGAGCTGCTGTCTGGGCTGGTGCTGGCAGCCAGCCTGTCCACTGCCACTGGCTACAATATCATCAGCGGAATCAGCACCGCCACTGAGACTGTGTGTGGCCAGGCATATGGTGCGTGCACACAACCTGGCCCAATTGTTTCGTGCTCTTGTGTGCTCGCCTGCATGTCTGTTGCATCAAAGCTTGGTGCCTGGCTTCAGAAAGCATTGCGCAACACAAGGCCAGGAGAGCGTATACCTGCTGCCTGCCAGCCTGACAGTGCTCTCAACTCAAGCTAGACAATTGTGTCATGAACTGAGTGAAAAACAAGAGGCAGAGCCTCAGGGGTTTCACCTTGACGGGCGGAGAGGGGGTCCCCATACAAGCAAACTGTCGTTGTGCTTAGAGATTGTGGTGGTGGGACACATGCATGTTTGCATGCATGCATCCATGGATGAAAGGTTCATAGACAATAGTTCTCCTTGCTTTAAACCTCCGATCCATGTTCATGCATGGACAAAGTCACTGACGCGCACACATGCATGAACATGTACGCAAAGCGCACAGCAGTGTCCTCCTCCCCGCTTGCTTGATCCCACAGGCGCGCGGAACTACAAGGCGCTGAACGAAACGTTGCAGCGCGCGCTCCTCATCTGCGCCGTCACTTGTGTGCCCATTGGCTTCCTGTGGCACAATGCGGAGCCTCTGCTCCTGCAACTGGGCCAGTCCCCCAATATTGCCAGCGGAGCGGCCACGTGAGATTTAGGAGGGTCGAGGGGGGCTTTCAGCGCGCCCTTAAATGTTTGCTTGTGGCCCTTCTCCTCCATCAGTATCTGGAATAGAGAATGCGCCTTGTGCTTCGCTGCGCCGGTGCCAAGCTTGCTCACAGAAACTGCACTCTGCGTATGCTCTCACTGGTGTGGCACCCTTAGCTTCTGCGCAGCTGCTCAAGGCTCACCTGTTGTCTCATCCTTCAAGCACACCTTGTGCGACACAGCCCCCTTTTCTTGTGCCCTGCACACAGGTATCTGAGTATCGTGTCGCCAGCGCTGCTGTTGTACAGCATCCACGACTGCATAGACCGGTACCTGATCTCGCAAGGCGTGGTCAAACCCTCCCTCATCGTGGCTACCATCTGTTCTGGCCTGGCGCCCCTCTTTGCGTGGTACTTTGTGTCCCACCTGGACTTGGGCCTGACAGGAGCAGGCTACGCCTACACCAGCGTGCAGGCGAGTGTGCGGCGTGTGCGGTGCGCTGCTGCCTGTGACGAGCCCATCTCCTGTGCCACGGCGTGCTCAGCTGCATTCCTGCGCAGTTCGCTTGTGCTGCACGCCTGGTGCACCATCTCCAGTCCTTTTTGTGGGCATGGCACCGGGCAGGTGCACCCAGTGTGCGTGCGCCATGGCCAGAGTGGTGTCCCAGCCCTTAAGGGTCTTTCACTCATTTGCGCGGGGAGCCGTGACTGCTCTGACAGTTTAGCCTGTGCAGCAGTTCTGCTTCAGTGTGTATGCCTGAAGCCTTTAGTTGTGGTGGGTGAAACCGGTGGGCGAGAGCTGGGCGCTTTTGTCTTAGGGCGTGTGCTCCTGCTTAGGAGGGTCTGGCTCGGGCAGTCTATGGGAAGGCTACAGTTGGTGTGTGCTGAATTCTGCTAGGGAGGGTGAAAGGGGG
>LKMJ01002098.1_pt1 | contig 18144 bp, 12 predicted proteins | sample 643391 | NCBI WGS metagenome assembly LKMJ01 (sample SAMN04112250, study PRJNA286221) | soda lake metagenome | biome: soda lake; feature: Kulunda Steppe; material: water; isolation source: sample PL-Br10 brine of Picturesque Lake | place: Russia: Kulunda steppe | collected 2010-07 | reverse complement strand
TTGTTTTCCAAGTATTTGAAGGATCTGGATGAAGGTTAAAGCCTTGGCGCTCCAAGTTGTCATAGCTTGTATCTTTTGGAGATTGTACTTGAGACTCATATTCAGAAACCCTTCTTTCGAGGCTCTTCCATTCATTTAATAGCTCTTCCGGCTCCCAAGTAGGAGCCCAGGTTACTTCTATTAATTCTTGCTCTGATAAAATATTTCTCTCCTTTTTTTGGGTAGGGGTTAGGTGGCTACAAGCAGGACATGCCCAATCATCATTTGCTATGATACTATCACGTTGGGCATCAGTACAGCATCCTAGGTCCAAGAGGCATTGCCAATGATATGTCCTGTGACAAGTATTGCACTGATACGTGTCCGTCGTTGGGTTAAGCTGCTCTTCTTTAGTCCGAGGATCACAGCATATTTCACAGCTGGCATCCTCAAAGCAGCATCTAGGTAGGTTTGTTATGCTTTTTATCTGAATATCTTTGACCTTTATAGTTGGCAGTGCCCATCTTTCTACCACAAGAGGCTCGTATTGCACTAAATATTGTTTCTGATCTTCTGTTACTTCATTTTGGTCAAGTTTCCTTTTCCTCTGGTTTAGACATATTTTACTGTCTAATACCCTTCTAGCTTGGAGGTGGTAATGATAGATGGCGTTCAATATTTCTGTTGGGTCGTTAAATTGTGCTGCTGTATTCTTTTTATAGTTCCAGAGGGAGGATGCTAAATCTGAGCTGTCAAGCCTTGCTAGTTCCTTATGGGAAGTCGGGGTATGCTTCTTTAATCTAGGCTTTGTACTCTTTTTAACTAGCTGCTTCTCTGAGCCACTCTTAGGTTCAGCTGACCACAGGCTCAAATCATGAGTTTGTGTCGCAGTTTGAGTATGTGAAATTGGGTTCTTCATCAACGGTTGTTGAGACAGTTGCACATGTTCAGGATGTGTATTCGGTTGTTTGTATTGGTTTATACTTGTCCTCATCCTTGTGATTCGTCTTGTATCATCTGGATTCTGACTGCATGTCTGATGGTTATGCAGTGGCCTTTTGTTGTTTGATCCTGAAAAATCAGTGTCCATATCTCTTGAGTTCGTCTTGTATGCCTCATCCTGGAGGGATGATTGTTGCTGGTGATTAATTACGGTGTCATTTGCATTTTTTTTGCTTTTTTCTAATGTAGGACTAGGTGAACTTGGCTCACGCAGTCTCCTGCCAGTTATAGGGTGGACATACCGTTTTGATGCATTATTTTGGTTGTGTACTAGTTCTATAGTTGTATCAGAGTCGCCAGGACTCAGGTTGGTTTCGTTTTTTGTCTCGCAGAAGGCAGCGACCAGGCCGGGAATAGATGAGGGTTCCCTTCTTATTTGTGTAGGAGTATGGTTTGTTACGAGAGTTGGTAAGGTTGGAATTCTGCTTCAAAAGCTATACTTGTGATAAATGTGGCTTGCAGGCAATTCAAGACAAGAAACATGCTCTTTTCCTGTGTCCTTGCATGCAAATGTGTACGTTGAGGCTTCAATTTGCAGACTTGTTTCACGATTTACCACTGGCACACAAAATTACTGTCAATCAGACGGGAGTTTTTTATTTCTCCCACTTGTTCTGAGGATGTCTTTAATTTTTCCTGAAACAAACTAATGATTCCTATCATTTTATCTTAGAGCTTATGGATGTTTTCTTTATGGCTGGTTCAGCAATCTGAACAGTCAAACTACCTGGCTGAAGGTCAAAATTAAACTTGTAAACTTGTATGGGCTACCAGGCGTATGGCGGACTACCCACCTTACCCCATTAGCCACGGATCTGAGTTTCACTCTGCACAGCCCACAGAATGGAAGTCGGTGGAAATGGGGCCTTAAACTGTTTGTGAGCTATAGTGTACACGTTGCTAGTTCAATGGTAGCATAGCGACTAGTTTCAAAATACGTAAAATGACAAGCCACAACACTTCTGGCTCATGACCAGCTTATTTGACACTTCATTAGTGCAAATATGCTGGCACTGGTGAAACAAAGCAGAATTTTAGATTAAGAATTGGATCTGGCTGGAAGAAGCTTTCAGTAGTATGAAAAGGGCCAGAAGGAGAAATAGAGCAGATGCGATGGTAACCAAGTAAATGCCTTCAAGGAAATTCCCAAAGCTTGTTCTTGCAAGATCTCTATACTTGGTAATGATCAAATCAAGAAAGTGCTGCCATTTAACGAGAAATTGCAAAATGAAAAGAAAAGAAAATATGCAGGTACACCACGACTTGTAAATAAGTGCATGATCACTGGCATTGGTTTCACAAAGATGTAGTCTCAAATTGTCAATTTGAAATTTGAAGATATTTGCATGTAAAAGATTTGCATGCCTCAAATATGTCCACTACCAGGGTTGTGTGGCAAATGGTAAATTGCAAGCTTCAAAGGAAAGACGGTGAAGGGTTACATGGTGCCTTGGCCCTACGTGGCCCCTTTTCCTTAATTGATGTAAGGAATTTTTCACTGCCTATGTAGTTTTTTTTCCAGCTTTTATTTTGAAGGATATAGCATATCTATAACAATATATTCAGTTTCACTGTTTTTCCAGCTGTTTTTCCACTGTCTTCTGTAGAAGCCGCCAACATCACCATCAGCATCAGGAAAAACGACGAATTCATACGTCACACTTGAAGTCTCAGCATCGGCCTGCGTGATCAAAAGCCACATCAATCGAAAGTTGTAAGCCACCAGCTTGCATCTATTTATAATTTTCCCCTTAAAGTTCTCACCTGGGTATAAGGTTGGTCAAAAAATTTTTTGTAGACATGTTGGCACACACATCATAACACAGTGGTTAAGTCTGGGGAGCACAGGTTGTCCCTGGAGGCCTTTTGCACATTGGACCTCTATTTTGGCTTCAGATAGCACAAATGCACAACTAATTGTCAACTGTTTCATTCCACACCCTTGTGCTATGAAATACATCGACTTCGGGTATCAAAATTCAAGCATGGTGCAGGTATTTTTTGGGCAAGTTTGTTGGGCTCTGAGACGTTTTGTAATTTTTTAATTATTGCATATCAACAGATCTGCTGTAAACCACAAATATACTTTGTGTATTATGGCAAAAGCCGCGAAATTTCAAGTATGACGCGTATACACTCTGATTCCAGCAACCCTACACATCGGGAATGGGCGACCATGCTTCAATCTATACGTGTAGAATTCACCACTTAAGCACCACTGGTGGCACCATTGTGTTTTCCTGGTGTGCTGAGTGGCGAAGCTTCACACATATTTCAACCCTCATGTTAACTGATTTGGCGGTCTAGTACAAAAATTAGGGGGGAGAAGCAAGGCTTTCAAGGAAGTTTCCTTGCCCAAACTTTTCTGGGGCCCTACAGATCAAATTTTTGCGGAAATTACTTGTTACTTCAGGTTAGGGGCATGCGCCCATATGCTCTAACCAATGCATGTATGAATTAAAGAACGCGTGTATCTTAGGTCAATTCGTCCGCCTGTAGAGGTCAAGAATGAGGGTTGAGGTTTGGGATTAGGGGGGGGGGTTGTGGACCCTCATCTGCCTTCCCAACTACCTCTTACCACCCTTATGCACTTATACGTATACATATTCAAAGCGTCAAGGCTGCGAGTTAAACTGGAGTACTCTCTTCCGTGCGCAGTGACAGCCATAAACGCTCTACCAAACTGCGCAAGCTGGTTTGACTTTACAGCAACTTGTGCTTGGCTGTAGCTCATCCGAGTCCAGCTTGTTGCCGAGCTCAGGCAAACAATGTCATGTTAAATGAGGATGATGTTTCTGGCAAACAAAGAATGAACAACCTACCGCATTAAATTTCAGGGTTGTGCCTGTTTGCCTGGATTCCACTGTGCCATGCACGCCAATGGCATCGGCATTATGCCCATAGCTCCTGCGACCAGTAAGAGTGTTGCCAAGTAATAGGTGATCGCTGCTAGCACCACAAAAAATGCTTGATGGAATGTATTAACAGATGGGGTAATTCAGAAATATTACTGAGCCGGTCCCTTCTCTCGACTTTCACATAGCTTATAGAAAACTGTTGCCACACACGAAACAAGATTTGGCCCAAAGTTAGGACGTTTTCCTTTGCGCCTAATTTGGGGTGTGCAGCCTTTATCTTTGGCCTAGCTTGGAATCTTATGGAATGCACACGCCACAAACTACATAGACTAAAATGAATCTATTTGCACCATCAATTTGATTCCTTGTTTAAAGCTGTCAATCCTGGACATTTTTAAAATCCTTGATAAATTGTGGTGAATGATCCACCTTTTTGGTAGATGATTGCATGGCGTAATTGAAATGCTGAAGCTGCCTTCCCATAGATAGGTTATGCGTCATTTTGCTTGGATCAACTATGCATTTTGTAAAATTCCCTACATTAGTGATTGAGAATGGGGCTGGGGAAGGCAGGACGAGGCTTGCAAGCCCTTGCAAGCTGGGACGCCCAGGTACTGGCACACCTCCCAAACTGCGCTGACCGCCAATATGCATTTGCTTAAAATTGCTTTAAGTTCATCTTTCACCAGAGTAATCTACTCTCCGCTCACTTGTTCACCTCTGACTCACATTTTGTCATGTCTGCTGTCAGGTTCTCGCTGAAGCACAAGCTCCTGCAAAAGCAAGTAAGCTGAGCCATGAAAGTGGATCGTGAACAACAACATCTCAGACAACAACATTTCAGGCAGCTAAGCTGCGCAATTGCATCCTGAGCTTGTTCACCCAGAGGGATCAATTTACCTCGGGACACTCAACCCTGGGGGTTCGAACCTCCTCCTTGTTGTAATGCCGGCCTGTGAAGGCCATTGACAATTGTAGGAAAGAATGCTGGTGGGTGCGCAAAACAGCAGCTGGCAGTTTAACAATGTGCCAATCAGATTGCTGTGCCAATGACACACACTTGCGGCGCATCAGCTCTGCCTCGGAGCTTACAACAAGGCCTGTCTTTCCTTGACTATAAGCCATCTAAACTTCATCAGGCTCAGGCACAGGCTGGACTGGAAATTGGCAAGTTTGTTGGCAATATATTCCCCCGTCCAGCTCATCATAATAAGCCTGAGTATGGGTAATTACGAGACCCATTCTATTGGCTCTCCTTACAATCTCAGCGTTGCAAGTTACGTCTCCAGAGCTCACCAACAATACCTTCCCGGTTGGTGCCCGGGAGGCTTTTTGACGATTCAGGTGGGCTTTGTGACTCATGTTGAATGTTCCTCAGCCAACGCGGCACTGCTGCAGGACTCAGCAAGTGACGACCAGCAAGTTCCGCGCATGGGTGGCTCCGGAGCCGGCTTGCACAAAATGGAATACACCTTGCCTGTATGTTAGGGAAAGGATGTTGCATACGCTACAGTGATTGCTGTCTCTGCTCTCAAGTGCCTTGCATTTGCGCCTAGGGTTAACATCTTGCGCCTCGGGAGGTGTGACCTCTTGCCTCATGTTGCCTGCTGCCGTAGCTTACGAGTTAAGAATGGGAATGCACGCTTTTGTACAGGCAAACACCCACAAGGAGCATCTGGGGCTTCGAAGGTGAGGAGTTATATGTAGGGATACGGAGACAAGAAGCTAGCTCCAAATTTGCCTTTAAAGGCCTGGCCGAACAAGAGTGCAACCTGAAAAAAATCAGCCTGAAGTCAAATATAAATCATGTGCAAAACATGTATCTAATCTATCGTGTTCGATTTCTGTCAACCGAACGAGGCATCAATCGAACATCGAGGTGTACCACCTATCCCAACTACGAATCCCAGCTTCGAAGCTGGGATCGGCTTCTTTTTTATCAGCTCTGATATGGAGATCTCTGCTGACCTATTTTTTGAAAATCAGAGGGATCACAGTAATACCAAATTTCTGGCATGTCCTTGTGATAATGCCTTTACATTGAATTGCATGTGACATATCTCTCCAGGTATAGCATACAAGACATTTGTACAACATGTTGCAGTTTGCACCCTTGTGGTAATTTCTCATGTGTACGTTCCATGCGTGCTCGCATGTGCACATCCACGTGACACGCATGTGCACGCGCGCGCGCGCGCGCACACACACACACACACACACACACACACACACAAACACTCACGCGCAAGCAAGCAAACACACACATACGCACATACGCACGCGCACACGCGCACACACATAACACACACATACTTACACGCACACACACGCACGCGCATGGACGCACACTCGCCCACGCATGCACGCACGGTCATGCATGGCCATTCCCAGTCTCCTTTCCTTCTTGAGGCTGTGAGAAAAGTCTGTGGCTTGTGCATTCAAGATGCTTAATCAACGATTACTGTAATTAAGTGTGACATAGAAGGCACAGAGGTTGTTTGGATCAGGCTGTGCCAACACGTATGAGCATCCATTGCCTACCAGTAACCCTCTGCCTGTATTTTGCATTCAATGACTGAACATTTCTTGGAGGTTGTTCACACTGCCCACAGCCTTGACTTCTACATCACTCTGGTTGAAGACAGAAGACAAGGGAGCAGCAAGCAAGAATGATTTGGCCCTTTCTCTGCAGCCTCTCTTCAGAGCTCCATTCTCAGCTCTACCCTCACATGGCTGGGAGCTATTTGTAAGAACAGGCCAATGGAGTTTGCCCTCCTTCTCTGTCTAGTTCGTTGACCCATTGGAGCTTGCATCTGTGTCTAGCACATTTCCGGGGTAGGCTCGGCACTTGGGGCTTTGATAATAACACACAGGACTGCCTTTGTTAGCAGAATTCACTGGGTTGCATGCTGCCTGCATTGCACAGAAGAGCTCAAAAATATGGTGTGGTCCGTGCAGCCAATCCAAGGCCTGATCACTTACACTGGGATTCCATTGAAGCGCTAATCGCATGCAAGACACGCAATTGCAATATTGTGCAGCTGTCCCAGCTGAATACATCACTAGAGTATGCACTCATATGCCCAACCAACTGACTTTTCTTACCGCAGATTGAAACAACTTTCATTTTCCCTTTCCTGAGGTGCTGCAGGCTGAGCTGAGTGTGTGTGCACTATTGTAGCTGACAGACAATCTAGGGCCCCATTTTTGCCACAATTGTGTAGACTGAAACTCATATCTGTGACTGATGGGGGTCAGGTGAGTTGTCTGCTATACACCTTGTAGCCTATACAGGCATCCTTCCTCCAGCTCTTGTCTCCTTACCACCAGCAACACTTCTAGCAGCCCTTATACCTGATTCCGGATCAAACTGATGAGCATGTCTTGTGCATGCAAATTGACAACTTATGTGCACTGCATCAAAATGAAGTGCAGTTCCTAAATTTCCAGTTTTAAGTTTTCTCTGCAATGGAGCAATGGTACAATGGTGAGCTATGCTGATATAGAATGAAACAGAGCATGATCAAAAGAAGCCCCAGGAGAAGGTAGCAGACATACTCATTATTGGCCTTGATAAGCCTCTCAGCAGAACCTTTTTCATTGTCAGGAATTGAAAATAAAAAACTACGCAGGCAGCAAAACACTCTCTGCATCAATTAAGGAAAAGGTCACAACTGAAGTGCTGTGAGTCTCCTCCACCAAAGCAAAAAGCCAAGAAGTGGGGATCTGGAGGGCGGATGGCGGCCCTCTGCTCCAAACCAAGACCTTGAGAACGATTTGCTTTTTTAAGTGCGTGTCTAGTTGCAGTCAATTTGTGTGCATAGTTTACGGATCAAGCATGCAATTTAAGGGCAGTCTTGTGGACCCTCTGTGAATCAAGGCCAAGCTCTTTAAGATGATGCTAAGTGTCTGAGGTACAGATTGAGCCTCCCAGGCCAAGAAGGATGGTGTTAAGGATGACATTTTCAGCCTTCTAGCATTCGCAGAGAATCTCATGTTGTTTGCTAGAGGTCTCCAGCTGGTGTCCAGGCCTGGTCTCATCCCACTTCTTGATTTCTATCAGATATGCCTCCCTCTTATGAGCTTTGAGCTCTTGAGCTCTGCACAGTTCCCTGTGTGATCTAGCATACCGCACCTGTTGCAAGTGGGGAATGTAAGGTGGTTTATATTAATGAAAAGGGAGTAACCATAATGGCATCAGGGCAACTGGAGGCAAGCCTGTCTATTGAAGATATTGAGCACCAACATCCAACTGGTCGTCCCCACCACTGGGTCACCCTTTTCTAAGGCGAAGGTAGCCAAATAGGGTCCTCAAGGCACGACTTTGCAACCACTGCACCGTTTCCCAACCTGAGCACACCATTGGATAGGTTAAAATGTCTGGTTCCAATACTGGCCTCGCAGTCTAAATTGTGGTGGGTGGATAAGAATCTTAGAAAACGTAATGGAAACTTGAAACAGTGCACTTTTTCCCGCATACAGCCCAAAACTCAAACCTCAAGATGCTTGCGCATGTATAAGATCAGGCCGCATCTCCTGTGTGGATTTGGGCGTGGGAAGCTCTGCCGCTGAGCTGTGCGCTCAGGGGAGGCAGGTTTAATCAAGCATTTTGGCCCACTGCTTCCGGCCCACATCCTCAATCGGCTTCATTACACGTTCTTGAGGTATTCTTGGCCGTAACCCTCAGGCTTGGTCCGACTTGAAAGCATGCAGGGGTTGCGGGTATATTGCGTTTCCTGTGTTTGCACCCAAACCTGCAGGACCAGCTGGTCGCGACGGAACACACCTTCCCGGCCCCTTCCCCCACCCAAAGCCAAAATCACTGCATCAAATTATCAAGCAAGTGCGGCCAAAGTCCTAGAAAGCTGCCGGAATGAAGCAAGTTTGAGAAAGTGCCATATGCATTTTCCTGCCAAAATGGCGCAAAATGATGCCAGAAGGGCCATTGCTGTACACACCGTGCCCCTACCTCTTTTTTTCACATTCCTTACTTTTAACAACATATATTAATTTCATGCATGGCTGGGGCTGGCAGTGGTTAGAGTATGGGGGCAAAAAAGCAAATTGGCCATCTTTGGGGGGGTCTAATGGTGAGGACGATCAACTGGATGATGTCCTATTATTAGTATGCTCAGGAATTTTGAAGAATCTGTAAGGATTTTTTTTGTAGGTTGGCTGTTTTTCTTTTGGTGTTGATGATTTTGGGTGTGAACTGACTTGTGTGTCTGTGTAGGCCTTGTTTTAGTTTCTCCACATAGCCGCGGCCAAGATCCAGCTGACCCAAGTTTGAGTACGTAGTCTACGACGAGGACTGGAACTTTGCCCTGTTACTAACAGTGTTAGCATGTGTTAAGGGAGAGGTTTGCAGTCGGTGCAAGCACCTGGCAAAACCTCCCCATCAAACTAAGAAGTAGGTATGTCAGTGACGGTCAGGAGGGCTTTGAAACAAGCTCTATGCCCTATCGGTATCGTGGTTTAGCCCTCTGATTGCTATCGTCCTTTTCTGGCATGTTTATGTTGAATTTTTTAATTTGTGACATGTTTCGGGGCAGTTCTCGGATTTCATCAGTGCAAGTGCACATAATCCAAGATATGAACATTGCAGCTTATTACTTAATTGCCATCCTGCAATTGCCAGCATGTCCTCCAGGAGGCTGCATCATTTCTTTCGCTGGTAGCCATGTCCAGTGTGAGCCCTGCAAGCAAGCATGTTTCAAGGAAAGGCCATATAGACCATGAATTATGGACTACCTATGGTATTATAATGTTTGCGCCACCCTTTGCCCTTCTCAAGTACATGCCTTCCAGCACCAATTTGCATCTGCAATCTTTGGGTCATGTATTCTGGCCACTTACCGGGGCTGTTTAATGACAAGTTCAAGTTGCACAGGATCCAAATTACGCCTGAACATCTGGGTCTTGCCCTGGACGGGGTGCTCCAGCGATGTTTTGATGGTGCCTGCGTTTAAGCTGTCAAGCACAAAATGTCTAGAGATGCTGTGCCACAAGCTTTCTGGCATGCAGATGTTAGGCACGTGAAGGCATGCCTGCGCAGCTTTACAAGAATTTTTGGCTTGGCTAATCACCTGTGGTATAGTAGAAGTCAATCTTCTCATTGCCCCTTTGATAGAAGTCAACCCTGCTTTCCTCGTTCCTGCCCAGGTACGTCCAGCCATGCTTCTCAAAGATGATTGACATGCTTTGACGTTGGCTTTTGGGAAACCTTTGGCTATGCGCAGCTCTTAATTGTCCATGGTTATGATGATCATCTGCCATCAAACGTGCGTGCACATCCTTTCTCGCTTTGGTCAGCATTAGGCCTTCTTCTTGGCATTTGCCCCTGCCACAAGAAAAAGCACACAGGGCCTCATGTTGCAAGCCAGGTTGCATTGGGATTGCAAAAGCTGTACAATTAGAGGCACTCCCTCGTTCTCCAATGCCTACCTTCGAGATAGAGGAGCAAAGGCGCCAATGTTGCTAAGCATGCTGAGCAACGACAGTCTGCTGTTCTGCGTGACGTACATCGTCCCCAATACGCCTTCACATCTTGAAGAACTTGTCAGGCGCATCTAGCTTTTAATATTTTGGGTCGAAAAGCCAATCGTAGTTTGTGAAAACGAGGGTCGATACAAATCGATCCAAATGAGCAGGTAAATGAAGGACTTGAAATTTTTTCCAGGAGGTTTATTAATCAGATCCCGAACCACCACGCTGGAATGAACTTCCGACTTAATACCAAGGTAAGAGGATCTGACTTGAAATTCCAATTGGCATGCACGCGGCTCCGCCTTTCCAGCGCTGCTAGCAGCCTGCCTTTTATTACAAGGCTTCCCAATTCTGAAAGCGAATAATTGGATGGATCTCAAAAACTGCATGTTTAATCCTACCTATATGCGTGTCATTTTAAGGCTAAAAGGTGTGTAACCGCAAGGCTGGTGTTGCTGCTCAAAAGCAAGAAAACTAAGTATGTGTACACCTATTGTCCATTTTGCAATGGGATGTCTGAGTGATGCATTAACTGATCTCTTTGCTTTTCCATGATCATTACAGCCAGTTGATCAAGATTGTATTCACAATTCATGCTCATGAGGGCATAAGCACTATGGGCAGAAGCACTATGGGGGACCTCCACTCATTGTGTGCAAGCTACTGGACAAGATTCAAGATATTTGACAACTTTGTCTATTATTATGAAGCAATCCTTGTTGAAATTGCAATGATGTCCCTAATTGTCTTTGATTCCAATTACAATTGCACTTTTCTTTTTTGAGGTACAACTGTAAACGCACATGAATGCACACGCGCGCACAGAATGCGGCATGCATGCAAAATTTACTGGCTTCATGCCATGTGACACGCGAGTGATATGCATGTAAATAATCAAAACTTGCAACCTGACATAAGTGAGAAGGTAGCGCTTGGTCCTCCACGCATAGGTCATATTTTACAAGAGCAGATACATCAGCTTCAAAAGCTGATCTCTCTTTTGAACTGTTGTGCTGGCTTATCATCCTTGTCTCTTCCAGTTCAAACATCATCTATTGTTCGGAGTATATGGCCAACAATGTTACAGGGCAATAGGAAAGCCTGTCCTGATTTGCATGAATGTATGAAGCTGCAAGAATCCAGGCTTATTCAATAACGCCTCAGGACCTAACAGAAGCACTCTTCCATGGTAATTTCCCCAAGATGTGAGTTTTGAGTTTGAAAAGGCTATCAATGAGATCAAGACCACACAGTCACGACTGCAAGCTTACAATCAGTAGAACAAAATATTAAAAGATTCATAAGTTAATCCATGTTTGCATGCAGGTCGTCCCCAAGGATGGCCCACCCCCTCCAAGTCAAACCGTCTCACTTAGCGTGTGCACTAGTTATTCTATTTTACCAACTTATACCTGCAAACCCTGAACCGTTCTTTGCCCTGAAAATTCACCAGAGAGCAGCTCTGGGCTTTCAGAGATGTACAAAAGAGGGAAGTCGGTGCAGGCTTTAGCCAGGAAGTTAGACCTGAAATTTTTCAGGGTCACAAGACCAGTGTCCTCTGCTCACACATTGAGCCAAATTGGGAGTTCAGAGTATCATTTTGCATTGATAAGCATCACACGAGGAATTGGGTGTGAAAGCTCGGGAAGGTAGAAAGACTACCTTCCTATGATTATCATCCATGGCTAGGGCCACTCTTATGCCCACAAATTCTTACCTAGATCATCAATTTACTTCATTCCAAGCCGCAGGCAAGGCACTGTGGTGGCCAAAGGCTTGCAAAGGTGGATTGATAAGGCTCCTACTAGGAGCATTAGTAATGCAAGATGCTCCTACTGCTGCTGCTGAGCTGAAAGAAGGCCATCTGGACATGGATTAGAACTATGCTAGATAAGTCATAGACATGCCATAAACATGGACACATGGTGATGCCAGTGGCAAGTAGATTGGAATGTTGAGTCTTTGACATTAGCAGTGTATGAATAACTAGAGAAATGCTTGCAGAGCCTAATTTGGATGATCAGGGTTCATGCCAGCTCCACAGCGGGTCAGAATTATACTAAAGCTTTGCATGGAAAAGCAGGAACATGTGCTGAGAACATGTTGAATGAATTTCTTTGCAGACCTCGGGTGCACCCCTTGTATGCCTTCCATTCTGCTCCAAGGGATGCTCAGCCTGCAAGAGGAGGTCCACTAATTGAGCAAGCAAATTACACCCCACTGCGCTCTGGAGTTGGCCTGGGGAGAAGTGTTGCTGTATCTAAAGTTCATCACTCAGGGGGTCAAACACTTACTAAGTGTTTCATAGTATGAGGCATTGCAAGGGCACTACCTTTATTGACTTTGGTTGCACCTTACTTGTACAACACATGAGGCATTTTGAATATTCTGCTCCTTTCATTGTTTTACTTTTGTCAACTGCTGATACTTTTTACCCTTAATGTTCCTGATAAGTCAATATTGCATGATACAACAAAACTGTTACTTGTATGTCTTTCATTAATTTTAAATGACACTTAACACATCAATGAATATTCTAAACCGGGCTGAGGGATGTGAACTCGACATCCAGTGTGACCGCCTGCCACATCCCTATCCCTAGGAAAATAGGGTTTTCCCAGTCAGAAATTCATAGACATTCACACACATTTGATTTGCGCCCACGGAAAAAAAGTTGAGCTCCTTCAAAAATGCTGCCGAAGGCTTAAAAACGGACACTTGGGAACATACCCGGCTACTGATTTCTCGGGTAGGGATGTCGGCCAGTGTGACCGCAGCCTAAAAGGGGGCCAAGTTACACCATTTTGTGTGACTATAGCCTGCTCAGTGCCATGATCTCTAACAGAGCCAAGCGCGAATCTAGACTGTACGATTTTAAAAAGTTTCATCGTCTTTATCTCTATCATTCTCTGGCAAGAGTGATTTCAGTGCTTTGGTTGCCCAAGCATTTGCCTTGTTGATCCTTCTCAACTTTTTCTTGATACCTATACACAAGCTCCTTGCAGTCCTTCGCTCTGGGAGCCATCACCTATCCTTTGTCCGAAAGTGTGCCTTGCTTAACCTAGGCCTGCACAAATCACAAGAAAAAGAAAAAGAAAGGAATACGCCAACAAGGTAACCCCTGTTTGCGTGAATTAAGGAAGAAGTTTATATCTGGTGCAAGCACCAGGCAAACCTCCACCATCAAACTAGGAAGAAGGTCATTAGTGGGGGTCGGGAGGGCTCTGAAAAGAGCCATTTGTTCTTTTCTTGATATTTTTTTACCTCCTACTTGTATTTTTTTGTTGCGTATTGAATAGAATGAGCGTTTAAATAAAGAGCAAGTTTTCTTACTCTACACCGGTCTAGACCAAGCTAATTGAGGGGTAGTTCAGTATGACATTTATAGATGGTTTCTGTCATGTTACGTAAGCAGGGACCTTATCCTATCGAAGTGCGCCTGGATGGTTAACACCATAGTCACTACCTTAGTTACTTGCTGGACCACGGGTAAGGCAGTAGGGTGGTGTGTTTATTCCTACTATATGAACTGCCTTCGGGAGTCGAACCCAACTAACCTGGTCAACGTGATCTCAGCTCTTACACACCTTCTAACAGAGAGATGTTACCACGTAACATATCACTCCAATCAAAATGGTATGTAGGCTTACTTTGTGGCATTGCTGTGCAAGGGCGTATTTCAATATAGTATGCTGTACATTTGCTCTTGCTAGTTGTTGCTCTGGTTGTGTGGTCTAACACAATATTTGACTTCAATAAAATAAACATCCCAGCGCGAAGGATGTATAGCCTGCATGTCTCTTTGATGGCCATTTTTCGTTCTAGCTGGCAGTATGCAAATAGCATCTAGATCAGGATCGAAGTTCATCTTCTTAAAGATTTGGTAGAAGTTATTGGGGTTAAGGCCTGTTGGCTACATGCGACTGCGAGATCAGACTTTGTTGAGCCATCCGTGTTCCAATTCCAATATCTGCAAAAATGATGTTTCCTCCAATATCACCTTTGCTCAAGGTTGTGATGATGAGCCTGGAAGCAATGTAATTTCATTCAGTCATTATTTTTTGAATTGAAGCATTCTGACGACCAGAAAGCATATCAATTTGGCTGTCTGGCTGATGACACAACAGACAAGATGAACTAGTGGCTCTGCCGTAGAGGTGGGCCATTTTCTGAGTGTAAAGAGTATCTGTTCTAAATTTCATGACATTCCTTTTCTGCGATACATTTATTCTTGTAGTGTTCCAAAATATCACGCCAAGAGACTGCTGCACACCAAACAGACTCGTGGCATGACCATAACTAAACCTGTCCTCTCCTTCTCATCAACGGACTCACTCATGATTGTTGGCACAGCGGACTGGCCAGTCTGTGCCACAAACGGCGTGCGGTTGCGGAGACCTCTTGGTAACGTAGATTAACTTTCTGACATACATGCGTGCGGATACGCGCAAGATGCAAAGCGATATAAAGCGGTATTTGAGCAAATGTGGTGTGTGGACTGGCTGCGGACAGCGACAGTGTACACCAAGCAGACAACAGGTTGCCTGCGATGAGACTGAGGAGCCTCTGATACCCTTATCCTTCCCTACACGTTCTCTCTCTCTTGCTTCAGCTTGCAAATAGGCAAATTCAGCGCTGCATGCAGCTGCTGTCGGAGGCACTCACACTGGACGGTGGACTGGACTGGACTGGACTGGACTGGGCGCTGCCACGCCTGATACCCCCCAAGGGCTAGAGGGGTCTACTCCCTGGCGTACATGTTACAAGGTTGCTAGGAGCAAACAAGGTATTACTGCGAGCTTGTCTTTGATGTGCTCAAATACAGCCATAGCTGAACTGAGAACAGGATAAATACTCCACCAACTGACTCAACCACCTCCGGTTGCAATGCAGCATAAATCTGGCACTGCACTAAATTGGCGTGACAAAAAAGGTAATTGTAAGAATCACGAAGGTGAGCAGTGTCTTCCTATAATTGTAGTAACCTGAGTTAGTTTTAGCATCTCAAAATCTGTGATGCTTGCTCATTTGAGCTTTTACTTTGTCCTTAATGTTTTGCAGTGGTGCAAGGCTTATTCTAGCGGTAGTGTGAGTAGTCTGATTGTTTTCTTCTGCGAGCCAGTATATATGGGAGAAAGGATTACTGTCAGGTGAAGGTGGTGGGGATGCTCCGGCATGCCCATGGTTATGGAGAGCAGCATGTTTTGCTACGTGGCGGCAGATCCATTTCCAATCACACCAATATGGGCTTTAACTCTGTGAACATTTATGGGAGTGTCTGATTTGTTAATCATGGAGACAATTTGTTCCAAGAATTTTACATGTGTGTGCTTCCTGTGTAATTCAGGAAATAAGAGCTGTTTCTGTATCTGAGATAGAGAGCAGGCACTATCCGTGGCTATGTGGGTACACTTTGCCCTTAATGCATAAGCTATACCAGTTCTGCCCCTCATATTTTATTGCTTATCCCAATTCCGCCAGGGTTGATATAGATGCTGTTTTTATCTCAGGTATAACATTGCTTATCCCAATTCCGCCAGGGTTAATGTAGATGTTGATGTTTGATGATGGTTAATATAGATGCTGTTTTTGTCTCAGGTATAAAGACTCCTGCTCCAATACGTTGTTGACTTTTATAAGTCAGGGAACTACCATCAGTGAAGGCCCACAGACGCCAGTCTGGAACCTTCAGTCTTAGATTATTATTTGTGAGCGCTGTGAGGCTAGGGGCCATCTAATACTGTGATAGTATTAGATCTAGGATTCTTTGTGAAAGCTGAGTCATTCAATTTCTTTCTAAATGGTCTTGGTGTTATAATTAGTTCTGCTGCGTTCTGAATGTGTGGATGTGGGCAGGGCTGAAAAATTGCCTCAGGTATGGCATTAAACAAGGCTGCAAACCACCTTGGGTTCTCATCAAATAGCATGTGCTGTGCTTCTTTATTCCATATAACAATAACTTCAAGATCCGATTGAGTAGCTGGAGTGCTTGCATTGTTTCCAATCCATAAATTTTGTCTGCGATAGGTCACTGATGCCTGGGGAATAGTGTCTAAGATAGTACATTGCTCTAAAAACTTTTTAAGAATCTGCATGCAAGCATTTGCATTAAGGTTTTTTCCAATTTGGAAGGAGCAGAAAAGTTGCAGTGGCACTTTCAGTGGAAGAGATGAGAAGATTGCATGACGCACCATGTTAAGCATGACTCTATCGTCACAGTGAGGGTGGCATACCGAGAAGCCTGTGAACTTTGTAGCTAAGGATTGAAATAGGATCCAAAAACCATATCTCTTTTCCTTTGCTCCACACCTCTTTGAACGTAGAGCCATAGCTTGCATCAGATGCTGGTCTGTCCTTGGTCACCATAGCCCATGCTTGTAATCACACTACAACTTGTAGTACAAGTCACACTTATTAAGTCTCACAATAGCTGGCAAGCCAGAAGTGCAGAGCCCCATACAAAACTAATTCAAATAGAGAACAATAGAAGATATAGAAATATGTTGCAAGCAAGAATGCCCCATGGCGTGTACTTGGGCCCTAAGTCATAGCTGGACTCTAGTCTGATGCTTGCACCAGACAAACCATCCCAAAAACTTGGAAAGCAGCATAGAAGGTGAGTTTGATTTTTGGTTGCTTACCCAGTAACAACTAGTGGCGGCTATAATGGCCGCTTCGTCAATTAAACATAAAAAATGGTTTATCAGCCAGGGTTGCCCCCCAGTCAGGTCGTTACCCTGTTTGATTTGTGTCATGTCTTTGTCAGCCAATAAGTAAGTCAAAACATAATCAATTTGGAAATGTCACTGAAAGCCATTCAAAGAATCACAAGAAGCCGATGCTTCAATGACTTCAGCTCCACTGGTAACCAGACCAAAATGCATGAAGATAGAGTTGTAATCAGAATTCTGAGAGGGCTTGATCTAGGCAGAAAGTCATGGGTGCATTGGACAGGGCCAGCACTTAGTTCACACAAAGCTGTCTCCTGAAAGAAAGAAAAGAAACACCACGTTGGCAGTGAAACACTCACCACATTAATTAAGGAAAAGGAGTCACCTAGGGCCTAAGCACCGTATGACTCCTCTGCAAGCAAAGAAAACAAAAGAAGTCAGTGGGGATCAGGGGGTTGACCAGCATTACCCCACTCCTGGTCTTGATGATGATTTGCTGCAAAAGTTTTCCAAAGAGCATGTCTGGTACTAACAAGTTTAAGAGCATATTGAACCAAATGAGCATGAAGTTTCACAGCAAGCTTGGTGAAGGTCTTAGGTCTCAGGATCTAGACCGAGATTTTAGAGGGGCCACCAGGGGCGTCCATTTCACCCCAAATTCTGCCAGTAGCCTAATCATATGATGAAAATACAATTTACATCAAAAAAGGAGCATGCCCAGACTTCTGCCCAGATAGCCCCCTCTGGAAAATTACTCCCTAAATCAATTAAGCAATATGCGTCACCTCGGGCCAAGGGACTGTATGCCCCCTCCACCAGCAAAAGCGTCTTTGGTTGCTTATCAAGAATTGGATCCCGTTGGTAATCCAGCCAATTGTTCTATTTAGCGTGCAGTAATACCTTGTTGTATTTAGAGAGATTTTGAAAGATGAGCCCCGGGGAACAGAATCCCCTTGCCCTTGGGGGCAACAGACGTGGCAATGCGATCCTTCCAGTCAGTCAGTTTTAGTTTGAGTTGTCCACCAGCAACTGCATGTGGCGCTAACTTTGCCTGTCTGCAGGCCAAAGAAACACACACACAGAGAAAGAGAGAGAGAGAGAGCTCCATATTAGGAAAGCAGTTTGCTTTGCTTGCATATACTATATAT
>LKMJ01002097.1_pt1 | contig 18146 bp, 24 predicted proteins | sample 643391 | NCBI WGS metagenome assembly LKMJ01 (sample SAMN04112250, study PRJNA286221) | soda lake metagenome | biome: soda lake; feature: Kulunda Steppe; material: water; isolation source: sample PL-Br10 brine of Picturesque Lake | place: Russia: Kulunda steppe | collected 2010-07 | reverse complement strand
TCTTGCACCTTGCTCAGCATCCTCATACGCTCCCTCCCTCAGATCTTTGCATGCAGCAATGCTGCTGCCTCGGAGACCATCCCCCCCACTGCCGCGCACTCCCTGCTCCTGCTGGAGACCGGGCTGCTCCTGCTGGAGACCAGGCTGCCCTTCATCTGCCTTCCCCACTCCCTCCTCCTGCTCTTTAGAATGTACACCCGCTGAGTCATTGCGCGCGGCCTCCTCATCACGCTGCCGCCGTGCGTCTTGTGCCGCCGCACCCACAAAGCGCGTTGTGGCGTAGCCCTTCCCTGCAAGCAAGCATGTTGATGCAGGCAGGCGTGTGAGTCGGCGCAGGTGAGCGGGCATGCTTGCGCAGGCTGACGCGTTGGCGCAGGTGTAGGGCTCATGAAGACCAATAGCGTGTGTTCACTGCGTGCTGGCGTTGGGCTGTGCAAGGTGCACACATAAATCACTCTTGCTGCATGTATGCTGACTGTGGTGGGCTCTCTGGGTGGCATGAAGGAGGATGGCATCGCTGTTGCAGCAAGCAGCAGCTGTGTTTCCCAGTAATGGACAATTTGCAGGGTTACCTGCTTTGGGTGACAACCATCAAAAGCGTGTACACACCTTGGTTTTGGCTCACAAGAGTCGTTGATGACCTGAACATGAGTCCAATCACACGCATCCCTACACACTCCTGCCTGTAGAGGCGCGGGCCTCCTGTACAAGACAAGCTCGCAGACCCTAATCTGGCTGGAGCAATTGCAGATACAACGGGGCTTTACACCTTCTGCAGCAACAACCTGCCAGCACAGCCTGCAAGGTGAGAGCTGACAGTCATCTCTGCGCGCCCCTGCCTTGCAAAGGGGGCCCAGGTGCTACAGCGATGGCCATCAGCTCTTACCTTGCACAGCCAGTGCGCCAAGATCCAGCCAACGCAATCTAGGACGGCCCCGCTGCGGCATACAACAGCCAGTGCACCTAGATCCAGCCAACGCCATCTAGGATGCCCCCGCTGCATGCGCTCTTGCCCATGCAGCATCAACGTTCTGAGCACATTTGCCACCAACTGCTGAAGCCGCGCAAGCACAGGCACCTGTGAGGGTGGAGGATGCCGTGTCCACCGCCACGGTGGCCCCAAGGGCTGTGGCAGACCCCGCGGGCTCCGCCACCTTACTCCAGGATATACCTGCGGGCACGGTGTGTACACTTTTGGCACGGGCACCGTGTGTACATTTTTGGCACGGGCACCGTGTGTACACTTTTGGCTGCAGCAACGGCGGTCCTGTGCAGAGGTGGCTCTGACCGCCCCGCACTGTGCTGGCACATGTTGCATGCCCTCAACCGAGTTCACACTGGACGCTTCCTAGATGGCTGGTTGGCGCTTGACAAGCAAGCCTGGCAGTTTGCTGTGCCGCGGTGAGCGCACACACATGCATGCCCTTCCTTTGCAGTGCCACAGTAAGCACACACACACGCACACACACGCACACACATACACACACGCATGCCCTTCCTTTGCGGCTGTCCACCTGTGCACAAGCACTCCAGTCATGCTTGCATGAGGGATTTGTCTGTTTGGGGACTGCGTCCCTCACCTGATGTGTACGCAGCACGTGCACATGTTCGACCTACTTGACAATGCAGTCCAAGCTGATAGCTCACACGTGCTGCACACACAGAGGTCAGGGGATGAAAACCACAACCGCGCGCAACATGAGACCCCCATGCAGTGCGCGCACCAAAGCCTTCACTGACTGCCTTGGCCAGGCGCCGCAAGGGTGAGGCGTCAGCAACTTCCTTCACAAACTCGCAAGCCGACTTCAAATCCACTCTGGGGACAATGTCACTGCCTGCGCACACGTGCGCGGACAAACACGCACTTCTGAGATCAAAAGGCTCTTCCTGCACTTGACACAGCCTACTGCTTACATCTGGCACTGGAGGCCAGGCCCGTCTGTGGCTGCTGCTATGTTTTTGTCATGACTTTTGTACGACTGGGCAAGCTGTGCCAAAGGGAGGGGAGCATGCTGCTGCCTCCCACCAATACCAGGTGCAAGTGGGCTGAGTTATGAGCAGAGGCCTGCGCTGGGGAGCTCGGATGCCACAGAGGTCACTTGAGCTCAGGCTGGTTAAAGCTGCCTTTCTCCAATATCTATTTTCAGCCCCGCATATCCAAGCTTAAACAGCATACGCGCGAGCAGCGCGTGCATCAAGGAGGGCAGTGCAGGGAGGCAGCCCAGCTGGCAGCACCACAGCCTTGCTTAGACAATGGGTGCAAAAGAGCGCAAGCCAGTGTGGGCAACAGATGTGAGCATGCAAGCACATGCAAGCACATGCAAGTGCCGCACGCTCTTGTGGGCGACGGGCTTGCGTGTTTGGGGAGGGAGCGCTGTGCATTGGGCTGCTCACCGTAGATGATGCTGACCATGAAGTGCTGCTTACCGTAGATGCTGCTTACTGTAGATGATGGTGACCATGGAGTGCTGGCAGCTGCTTACCATAGATGATGGTGACCATGAAGTGCTGGCAGCTGCGTGACATGCGGCTGGACATGGAGGCGGCGGGCGCCAGGCACACGGCTCGCAGGCGGCTGCAAGGTTTGAGCATGGCACATTGTGGTCTTGGGAGGGTGCGGGTGCAAAAGGTGAGGGCGCAGTCTAGGTGATGAGAGGGCGCTGGCTGCGATGGCAAGGGGGAGGAAGGCTCATGAAGAGGTACTGAGAGGACGCTGCTTGCACTGCATGCAAGTGTGGGCACAAAAGGGTGACAGCGCGAACAAGGTGATGAAGGGGCTACTGGCCGACTACACGCCTGGAATGCATGGAATGTAAATAAATGTACTCAAAGCCATGAGTGCCTCTGGAAGTGGACAGCGCATGTTTATCGGCAATACAGGGCACAGGAAGGTCGCACAAATGTGGCATCTTTGGGATCCAAGAGCCAGCGTGTTCTGAGAGACATGGACCACACATAGATTGGTCCTCATGTCCCAGACAACGTGCTCTTCATGCGCTACAAAAGTGAAACTACAAACATGAGACAGAGGCCTGTGATGTGCACCCTTCCTGCTAATCCAACCTGCAGTGCAAAGCACACCTGCATGCCTGCACTCATGGCAACACAAGGAATCACGTGGACGGGCCCAAACACACACAAAAAAAAATGGGTGCTCACAAATAGACGATGCCCTCACAGATACGCTAGCGTGCAAGCACTGGCACACACACACAAACAAACAAGGATAACCACACAGCAAACACTCAACACACACATATTCACACGCGCATGTACACACATGCGCGCACATAAGCACATGTGCTTACACACAAACATGGGGCACACCTGCGTGTCACCCTGGGCAGGCGCACGTCGCCCCTGAGCATGACCGCGAGCACCGAAGCAGCGCCTCCCCCCAGGGAGTGACCTGCGTCGCATTGTGCATATGGTGCAGAGCATGCAGTGTATGGGAAGGGTGTGCGTTGAATGATGCATGGCCATGCAAGCAGCAATCTCTATTAGCCTGGTGTCAGCTCCATGCTCAGCGCCACGACGGTCCACATGAAAATTGACGGGTGCCACAGCATAAGCCGGCAATGCAACTCACCCTGCCAGCTGCATTGGAAATGGAGGTACTGCACTCTTTAGGAATTCAACAGCAAAAACTGGTGCTGGAATGCCTGGTTGCATGAAATCAACATTGTGGAGGAGCTAACATAGGCAGCGTTGAGCCTAGGGCATTGCATCTGCGAGTTGCAGACGTGCGTATCCACTGCTGCTGCACCTGCAAGCATGCACGTGGCTTCCTATCAACTCGTATGTGGAAAATGCCAGCTTTATTGAACAGAAGCACATGAAACTTTGCCTCCTATCAACTTGTATGTGGATAATGCCAGCTTTATTGAACAGAAGCACATGCACCTTTGCCTTTTTCCTCGCAGTGAAGGCAGCCCAAACAGCATGAAACATCAATCAGTACTGGACATAAGACAAAACAAGGGGTGCTTGGCTTTGTTGCTGTACTTGGGAGGGCTCAATGATCAGAGCAGAACTTTTTGTACAGCTGCAAATAGCAAAAATTGGGGGAGCCCAGTAAGTGGACACGAGATAAAGTGGAAGCACCTGTCACAAGGATGTCAAAGTTTGGCTCTGCCTTGTGGGCGGTCACCACAGCGTCGGAGGCAGACATGAACACGCTGGTGGCCGCCCCCAGCATGCCGGCGTGGCATACGCCTGCCCCATGGCGCTGCAAGCACAAGCATGCCATGCACACTGGGCGTGCTCATTTTGCACTCATGTGCATCATGTTGATGCACCATTTGTTGATATGTACTTGCCAGAGCGCACATGAATGCGTGTGTGTGGGGGTGGGTGGGTGGGTGTGTGCGAGCACACAGGGACATTGCTGTGGGCAAGGCTGATCCGTGGTCTGTTCAAGGCACATGAGATGCAACCCCTGGTGTGAACTGCAAGTATTTGCAGGAGATGCATGCCCTGCTTTCACATGTGGTTCCAAGCACATATGCCAGAGGTGCTGCTGGGATCAGGGCAATGAGTGCACGCACCTTGTGGTGCCTGCACTCACTTTACAAGCAGATGCAGGCGCTTGAGTGCATGCACCTTGTGGTGCCTATGCCCACTCTACAAGCAGATACAGGCGCTTGAGTGCACGCACCTTGTGGTGCCCTCGAAGGCTCTGGAAGCACACCGGCACGGGGCGCCCCACCACATCAGTCAACGTATCCACGGTTTCCATGGTGCCCCTGGTGCGTGCACACACACACACACACACGTGCCTTTTCACGTCTTATACGACACCCTGTTTGATGCAGGGCTGGGCCACAGCTGCGCACCAATTGCAAGCCTGCAGCACACGTGCGTGCGTGCGGACACGTGAGGATTGGCATACAAGGCTGTCCGCATCAGAGCCCCGCTGGTGTCGACTCTGGGGCCCTCTTGCTGGACTGGCGTGTCACGCCACATGCACGTGCCACACCAAGGTACCGAGACATCAAGGCATCATGTCTCCAAGGCACCACAGCACCAGGGTACCACAGCACCAGGGCACCACAGCACCAGGGCACCACAGCACCAGGGCACCACAGCACCAGGGCACCACAGCACCAGGGTACCGCAGCACCAGGGTACCACAGCAACTCACATACCTCCCGCCACACCTCCCCTTTTCCCTTGTGTATTAACCCCACCTTACTGACACGACAATTTTCTTTGCCTTCCTGTCGATGCACACCACATGGCCAGGTTCAAACACCTGCATGTCACACTCAGCAGCGACGACAAGCAGTGAGCTTTGAGAAGGGACACACAGGGAAGGCAATAAGCGAAGGGGGAAGACAATAAGCGAGGTGAAAGGATGGACAATGGGGGTCATGCTCTGTTGCCATCATTTCATGCTGCCAGAGTTTGGCAACTCATCAGCTGGCCAGGGAACAAAGACAGGGCATATTGACTGAGCTGGATGTGACTCATAAACTAGCACGCATGTGAGGATCAAGGTTGGTAGCTGGAGGCAAGCATGGTGTGAAGCAGAGGCAAGACGTGATGGAAGTTCGAGCCAAGCAACAGCATGTGAGCAGCACCAACAAGGAGGTGTTTTCTTTGGACAGTAACTGCATCAAAACCGCGGAGATGATGTGCGTCTAATCGTGGCATATGGCAAGTAAGCCTCTGTTGCCTCCATCGCAGGCAGAGCAATGGACGCAAGTATTGTTGGACTGGCACAGATCCCGGAGATCTAGTGCACATGAGCACACGCTTGTATGGGGGCCGCACCATGAAGCAGAAGCCCTACCATGCCCGGTGTTTTAAACCAATCTCCAACTGTGCTTGAGTGCACGCATCGAGAGCGCAGATGTTGAGGGCATACAAGTGACCACACGCATTGGGAGCGCAGACGTTGAGGGCATACACAGGCAATGATCACATGCACCAGGACTGCCCTCACCATTTAACTTGGAACACTGACCATCACGACTTCCCAGCCAACATGGGTGCAACAGCAACATCAACCCATAGGGACTGTATACAAGCACCCACCCATCTGGCTGGCTAGATCGCGCAGACAACGCCAACCTGGCTGCGCAATACAGAGAGCACCTACCTGGCTGCGCCACACAGACAACACCACGTCCGACTCTGGTACGCCGGTGTACTTCTCGATGGCGCCGCAGTAGGTCTGCAGGCAGTAGCCGTTCTCTGCGCGGCATACAGCAGCCAAGTCCCAAAAGTCATGTCCAGCAGCTCTACAGGCAGCTGTTATTCCCTTTGGCGGGCAATAGCAAGGTCCACGTTTCCCTTCCGTGTGCTACTTTACACAATCAGGGGCCCTAACAAGAGTGATGTTTTGTCAGCCCTTACCTACAGAGCCTTGAAGACGATCACCTGAGGGAATTTGATAAAAAAAACTCCGGCAGAGGAAGGTGGATTTGTCAACTCCAGAGGGCTGCTCTCAGCTGATCAAGTTATTCAGATGGGAATGCTTTCGCCTGCATAGCCTTGTCCTAAAGCTCATGCATCTAGAGGCATGCACAGAGAAACACCATACAGCGCACCCCTCAACGTTGCCGTACAACAGACACATGCACACGCATGACCCACTGCGCGTCTGAGCCCTGGTCCTTGCGCATTCACCCACGCAATGTTACATGCACACGCGCACGCGTGAGAGCACGACGCACCCCCAGGCTCCTCCACGTCGCCGTACATTGACAGCGCATGGCCCATGGCGCAGCTGAGCTCGGGCAGGCTGAGTTGCATTGGCTCTGGGAATGGGGCCGCCTCATAGTCATGCTCATAAAAGTCATACTTGTTGTGCAGGAGGCGGGGCTGCTTGGGCTGCCCCAAGCCGCGCCTGCTGCGCTGCAAGCGTGCCAGGCCACGCAGCAGCTCCTGCGAGCCAGCCAGAGGTAAGGGCAGCTAGGAGTGGTGAAGGCAGCCAGTCCTTACTGCAGCTTCTGTGAGCCAGCCAGCAATAAGGGCAGCCAGAGGTGATGCAGCTGGCAGCGTTTAGAGCAGGCAGGCCATGCTGCAGCTCTTACAGACCAGCCAGCCTTAAGGGTGGCAGCAGCCCTGTGTCAAGGCATATTACACGATTGATCAGGTGAGCCACGAGCCAGATTGTGCGTGGCTGATGGGCATTTGGCTGGTCATTGCCAGGCAAAAAGGGAAAGCCATGCCCTGCCTTACAGGCGCGGGCACCCCAAGCCCCGGAAAGGGCTTGCTGCAGTGGTGTGACTTTCACTAAACAAAGTTTCGTGAATGTATCTGTAGCCTTCAATGCAAAGGACTACTGTTCTGATTTCAAGCATTCTCATACACCTGGCCACCAGGCGCAAAGCAACCAACCCCCGAACGGGGGCTTGCGCTAGAGTGTGCCATCAGTGGGTGGCCTTCATTAGGAGCAGACATTCTCTTAGCGCATCCCCACCATCTCAAGAGCGGTGACACATAGAGCTACACATCAAAAGGCACAGCCCACGGGGCCACTCGCTGCCGCACCTGCATAGGGCTGTCCCACAGTGCGGCGCGCACTGCGTCCGAGGTGGGAATGGCGGGCAGGTCCGCCGGGCCTGCTGCCAGGCTGGCGTGTCTGCCAGCATCCACAGACACTGAGTGCGCTCTGCAGAGTCACGCGCAAGCGCATACACACACACACACTGAGGCTTTCAGGGTGTTTAACTGAAGAGCCGTGTGCTCATATGGGCACAAGTACACACAATGCAAAAGTGCACATCATGTACGGCATGCGCATCCATGTACGCGCATTCACACACACACACACACACACACACGCACACACACATGCCCAGGGATCTGCAGGGTCAACTGTCCGCGAGCGCGCGCTCAGGGCTTGACCACAGGTATGATGCTGTGGGCCTGCACATATCACATGCTTGCTCATGCAGTGTGCGTGGAGGTTTGCACCGGGTTGCGCAGATTGCAGGGTCTTAACACCACAGTTGCACAATATAAAGAGTTGTGTGTGCACATGCACTGAGTGGTTAAGAGTCCAGACACAGCTGGATGTGCCTGTGGTGCCCAGTGTGTGGCTCATCTGGGCCATGAGCCCCTGCCCGCCTAGGCAGATTGAGGGGAGGGGGCACTTGTTAAGTCACACTCATGAGCGCTCGGTTTTGTGGCCTGCAAATTCATCTGGCAATCTAACTGCTGGAGGAATTGTGTGCTCAAACTAGCTCTGGCTCATCCACAGCAGCAGTGCGTGGTGCTACAAGTGAATGCCCTTGCTGTTGCTGCTCTTGTCGGTGCTGTCACTGCCACTTTTGTCAAGAAGCATTTGGCAATGGCAAGAAAGGAGGCTCTTTTTCTCAAGCCAGCTGCCTCTCATGGGACCAGAATGTCCAGTTCTTCGCTATGAAACTGTGTCTCTTGGTTCCATAATCCATTCACTGCCCCTTGTAAACTCAGTCATGCCTTCAATGCAGGTTGCCCTGTGTTTGCATGAGCAGCGCAGCAACACGTAAGCCTTTTCCCAGCTGTGCGCAGCTGCAGCACATCCCTCTGTCGTCCCAAACCCCTAAATTTGCCCCAGCTGTGCGCAGCAGCAGCACATCCCTCTGTTATCCCACCCCCCAAAACTTGCCCCAGCTGCGCGCAGCAGCAGCACATCCCTTTGTTCTTTTCACACACCAAAACTTGCCCCAGCTGTGCGTAGCAGCTGCACATCCCTCTGTTGTCCCACACCCCAAAACTTGCCCCAGCTGTGCGCAGCAGCAGCACATCCCTCTGTTCTTTCACACCCCAAAACTTGCCCCAGCTGTGCGCAGCAGCAGCACATCCCCCTATTCTTTCACACCCCTAAACTTGCCCCAGCTGTGCGCCCCAGCTGTGCACAGCAGCAGCACATCCCTCTGCCGCCCCACACCCCAAAACTTGCCCCAGCCGTGCGCAGCAAGAGCATACCCCTCTGTTGTCCCACACCCCAAACGCTGTGTACCGTGCTGCGGGCGCCAGCGCTGCTGGGTCTGCACGCCGCACGGGCGCCGGCAGGTCCGAGCCTTTTGGGGCATGCAAATGGCCTTCATATCCGCTTGCCGCCGCTGGTTGGCAGTGGTGACTTGCCAAGCTGCAGCCGCTGCCGCCACCGCCACCGCCGCCGTTGCTGCCATCGCTTGCAGTGCTGTGGTGGCTGCCCTCCAGCTTGGCTGGGTGGGGTGCGCTGATGGAGGCCGGCAGCGCACGCGTAGCTGCAGCGGGGCTGGACTTAGGTGAGGACCGCTGGGATGGTGGGCATAAGGCTTTGCTTGGCCTGGAGTGGGAGCTTGGGTCGCCTGCTGCTCTGGGGCTGGCGGGCGCGGTAGCTGCAGGGTTGTGGTTTTCTGGTGTGAGGGGGCTGGCGGGCAGGGATGCCGCGGGCGGCTCAATCTTGAGTGCTGCTGCATGGGGCGGGCAAGACATGGTAAGTGGAGGCGCCAGGCCGTTGGCAGCGGCGGCTGCGTGTGGCTGCTGCCAGGCCGCACAGGGCCGCGGCTGTGGAGGCGGCGGCTGAGGGGCCTGCTTGCGCAGCTTGCGGCGCTGCCTCTGCTCCAGCATCTGCGCATGCAAACGCAAGCAAGGCGTGATGGTATAACGTACATAAACACATTAAATGTGTGTAGGGCATTGACAGAGATGCCCCTATCTATCCAGGCAGAACATGCCTCAAGCGCTGGCTGCCTCAACAATCGCACTCTGGAGAGCCGTGCTGGGGCTCCACCCCACTGCCTGCTGTGGCTTGTGCCACACCACTAGTGTTGCCAAGCACGCCCTTGATGCGCCCACACGTCACGTCAAAAGCGGATGCAAGCACTGTGGCTGTTTGGGAGCGAGCGCGAGCGGTACGTGGCTCTTGATGCTGATTTGCATGCTCAGGGACCATGCCACACCTGGCTCTTGATGCTGCTCTCCATGCCCTAGGACCATGCCGCACCTGGCTCTTGATGCTGCTCTGCATGCTCTGAAACCGTGCCGCATGTGGCTCTTGATGCTGCTCTGCATCATCAGGAACCATGCCACACCTGGCTCTTGATGCTGCTCTGCATGTTTTGGGACCATGCTGACATCCGGTAGGGCAGACGTGACAGGCTGGACAGCAGGTCACCCACGCCCTGCGCAAACTCATGGGCTGCTCCTGTCTTGGGCAGCACATCCTCAATGCCATGCGCAACGCGACCCTGGAAAGCACACCCACTCAAGAATGAGGCGCGACTCTGTGAGCAACACTTTTAGAATTGGACATAGGGGCCCCATCGCTCATTGCATTGCACACATAAGCTCCAGCACGAGCCTCTAATCCCTGGTTTGCGTCCAGTGCAATTTTACCAAAGCATGTGTACATGCAGCGAATAGCTATCCGAAGGGCACCTGAGGCCCGAGGCAGAAGCTGGCAAAAGAACACGCGCGCACACAGGAAGGTGCCAAGCCTGTGCAAGAGTGGCCGCAGCACCTTGCCTGCCAACTCCTAGGCAGTGCCTGGTTGGCACATGCCCGCAAGCTTGGATACTGGATGTCCAGGCAAGGTTTTGAACAGCGACTACCACGTACGTGAAGATATACTGTCAATACACACACACATTCACATGCAACACACGAAGGGTTAGATGGTGCACATGGAACACACAAGGGTACATGCAGATAAAAGCACACGCAAGGATCCACACGTCATGGTTGTGCACATCCGTGCACGCCCACCCATACGTGCGCGCGCGCCCTGGACCCTGCCCACCTGGATGCTGACCACAGGCCACTGGGGCTCCTGGAGTAACCTGACAGCGGGGAAGTGCTCCAGGGCGTAGGCCTTCTGGCCGCGCATAATCTGCAGCACAGCAGGGCGAGCACGCGCATGGGATGCACAGTGCACCCAAAGAGGTTGGTCAGTGAAGCCTGAGGGTGCGCCAGCCCTGAAAATCCCAAACCTGTTTGCTGTGGGTTACGCATGATCTGCAGCACGGCAGGGCAACGACAAATAACAGACAAAGTGTATCCATATCACAATCAGGACAGAAGTGCGTGCACAGGTGGCGCAGTGTCTCTTGACTTTGGCTGGATCCCAGCGAGCCTTTTTCCAAGCAGACCACCTCTGCGTTCCTGCTGCCCAGGCCTCTGCGTTCCTGCTGCCCAGGCCTCTGTGTTCCTGCTACCACTGTGAGTCCCCCCTATCGATAAGTCCCCCCTATCGACATTCATGCCGCCTTCACAACTCTCCTCCAACGATCCCCGCTGTCTTCTGCACAGTTTGCAAATCTTCATGCCACACCAGCATGCCACGAACTTTCCTAATGTGCCATCTTGCTTCAAAGGCAGCTTGTAGAAGTGCCCAGAGGGGAGACGCACTGGCACATCCAAGACCCCAAAAAGCTGACCCCTCCACACGGCGCTTGCTGGCCCCACTTCCTGGCAGGGCCCCAGGTCAAAACACTCGCTTCACCTTGCAGCTTTTGTGGCTTCAACCTGCCTGAGGTCCCAACCCAAGCAACTCCTGCCTTACCTCACAGTGCTGGCCCTAGCTTGCAGGGCCCCATCTTGTCCAGCACCTGCCTCACCTCATAATGCTTGCTGGCCACAGTCTGCAGGGCCACTGGGTCCAGCAGCGCCGTGGCTTGGGACCTGCAAAGCCGCACACACATTCAGCTCACGCACACACACAGGCTGCACACAGGCTGCACACACAGGCTCACACAGGCTGCGCGCACAGGCTCACACAGGCTGCGCGCACAGGCTGCACACACAGGCTTGCACAGCCTGCACACACAGGCTCACACAGGCTGCACACACAGGCTCGCACAGGTTGCACACACAGGCTCACACAGCCTGCACGCACAGGCTCACACAGGCTGCACACACAGGCTCGCACAGCCTGCAAACACAGGCTCATGCAGGCTGCACACACAGGCTCGCACAGGCTGCACACACAGGCTCGCACAGCCTGCATGCACAGGCTCACACAGGCTGCACACACAGGCTCGCACAGCCTGCTAACACAGGCTCACATAGTATGCACAGGATGCAAAGGCGTTAAATGAACCAAGCCCAATCTCCGGTGCCCAACCTAAAATCATCCATCCCACCTACCAAACTCTCTGACTGCCTCATATACCTCTCCCAGCACAGTGTGTGTTTGATCCCACCCACCGGAAGTCGGCTGCCTCATCCAGCTCATCCAGCAGCTTCCACACATCCTTCATGCCCTCCTCCCACCTGCAACTCAGCTTACCATAAGGGAGCCTGTGCTGTGTGCACACTAAAAGCATGTCGCGGTCACAGGCTTGCATAACTTGCACTTGTCCGCGCCTGCTTGCTCCAAGGATCACAAAACGTCAGCGCGTGGCAGACACAAAGGACGCAAGACAACCACACAAAACAAGCCCATCGCAATTTCTGTTCTCAGCACATCAAGTTACTTCAGGAGGCTGCACTTAGTTGTGTGCGTGCCTACAGTGCCATGGCTGCACCAGAGCAGATGAGGCGCGCGCCCCTAAACGTGTTTAAGGGGCTTTCTCTGAGCCAAGAATACTAGGATGCCTTGTGCATCTTAGTGATTAAGGGAAGCATTCTGCTTTATGCACGTACTTTCAGTAGACAGTTCAGCCCTGCTACATGATGTGCCACACAGAGGGTCAGCAAAGACTGGAACTGAAGACGGTGAACAAGCTGTTAACGGTCTAAGCCAGGAGCCATGAATCATGGCCCATGATCAGGCATAAAACCTGCTTTCATGCAAACACATTTCCATTAAGGCAATTTACTGACACTCACCTCCTCTGCTTCTCAGCTCGAAGCTCTTGCAGTTGTACAGGAGTGAGAACTGTGACGGAGCCTCTCTGCAAGTTCAAGCAGTCATCAGGCGTGAGGCCATGCCATGCTGCCATTGCTTTATCAGCATTGTTTACTGCAGTGTTGTTTCCTTAAAGGATCTCAAAGCTTGAGCAATAAAACTAGACAGCCATTCAGATGATACATGTCTTGGGTGCAGTTACTCCAGCTACTTCTGTCACTGCTGGTGCCCCAGCGCCTGCTGCCGCTGCCGTGAATGCTGAGGCAAGCACAACTATTTTTGGCAATACGACGTTGTCTTTCAACTGGCTCATGGTGTACGCTCACCACGCTCACCAAGAAAGGCAGGTTCAGGTCTTGATTGCTTCCCAAGGACTCGAAACTTTGAGGGAACAAACAACTCAAGTACAGTATGCTCTGATTGACATCTCCCTGAGTGTGTGGCCTCGTGAGCTTTAGCTGTGTGTGCCCGTTAGTCAAGCCTCCCACCTTGCAAGCCTCCTCGACTGCCTGTTGGTCCTTGAGCATCACCCACTTTCGCTGCTTCACACAATCCAGATGATGCTCGCGATTGTAAGTAGAGGCATGCTCTGGCAGCCTCTGCCCCCATAGACAGCATCCATACTGCCATCCCTCCGGGTCCGTCTCCGTTTCATGGATGACAACCCCCCACTCCCAGTCCTGCACAATACAAGCACATCGTATAACCCGCGCCTGAGACAAGTCAAACCGTCGCAACATGTTGCTCCAGATGAAGAGCAGCTGCCTGCTGTCCTGATGGTCTCATTAGTTCTGTGCTTTTGTATGTGTGTACATGCGCGCTTATGTATGCATGCGAGCGTGTGTGCGTGTATATGTGCGTATTCATACGTGCGCATGTGTGACTGTACTTGTTTGAATGTTTGGGTGCGTGAGTGCGTGCGTGTGTATCAAGTGTGTGTATGGTAGATGCGTGTGTGTGAGAGAAGCCCAAATCGTTTTTTGAAGATTCAGATACGGGAAGGCGCTGTCCTGATTCCTCTTAACACCTCTTCTGTCAAACTTGGGTTAAACAGTGGGAACTTCACAGTCAGTTCATTGCAAGCATGCTACCTTTGCAAGCACAGCAAGTGTCAGTCACCTTCTTGGCATTTGGGCGGTTATTCTGCACACGCCTGTACTCTGTTGTGCTGGGACGGTGTCCTTTCCCAAGATGTTTTTGTGCTTTTATGTCTGTCCAGCCTCTGCCCAACCAGGGATCCACACCAAAGCAACAGAGAGGGAAAAATCGCCTTCGCTCCTCAACAATATGGACATCAGGAGAAAGCTCTGGCTTGCTTGCCATCGTCAAAGCTCAGTTGGCTTCTCATTCTTCAAGTTACACATTGCAATTTTATTTCTCAAGTAAATATGTGATTCGAGCATCCGCTGCCAGTTCTTCAATTGACCCGTTTCAGTGGCCTGAGGGGTAAGCGTGCAGAGATATCTTCACTTGATTCCCAGTAATAAAAGCTGATCGATAGCCTATCATTTGGTATGTCGCATTGCTGCGCTCTCCAACCTCACCCCGAAGGAGAAACATGAGTGTCTCCTATTTGAGAAAAACAGACAAACTAAGAACAAAAATTCGAAGACCAGGTTGACCAGTGGGTGAGCAGGAACAGGGGGGCTTCCCTGGGTCGCTGTTTGTACAATTGTACAAACAGTCTGACGTTTTGCTATACCGTCAGCAAATTCATTTCCAAACATGCCAATGTGGGCTGAAGCTTCATGTGAACTTTTTTAGTTAATGAGAGTGTCTGATTCCTTAATCATGGAGAAGCTTAAACACGAATTTGTTCCAAGAGTTTGACGTTTGTGTGCTTCCTATGCAGGGTTGCACGCTACGGTTTTTCTAAGGCTACGCGGCCGTAGCACATCCGTGAGGCGTGCAAAACTGATTATAACTTTCCGCAAACGCAGTACCTTGATCACTATTTTTTACGAGTGACATTGTTTTATATAAATCAATGTTTTAAAATTATTCAGGATGTGACAGGGGCCCTGGCTGGCCGCTACGGCTACGGCTACGGCTACGGCTACGGCTTCGCTACGAAATGGTGACCGTAGCACCGTAGCGTGCAACCCTGTTCCTATGTAATTTAGGAAACAAGAGCTGTTCCTGTACCTAAAATAGAAAACAGGCGCTATCTGTGGCTATGTGGATACACTTTGCCCTTAATGCATGCATTTCTGCGCAGAAGCCATGCCAGTCAGTTTTGTTTTATTTATGGTATTGCTTATCCCAATTCCGCCAGGGTAAACATAGGCGGCTGTTTTCCTCAGGTATAAAGATTCTTGCTCCAATACATATATGTATAGTTGACTATTATAAGTCAGGCTACTAACATCAGTGTAGGCCCACAGACGCCAGTCTGGAACCTTCAGTCTTCTATTATTGTTAGTGAGCGCTGTGAGCCTAGGGGCTGAAGTAATTGATCTATGATTTGTTTTCCTTAATTGATGTAGGGAGTGCTTCACTGCTTACGTAGTTTCTTTTCTACGATTTTTTGAAAGCTGACTCATTCAGTTTCTTTCTCAATAATGATGGTGGTTTGATTAGTTATAAAGCCATGTCGGACTGCCATGTGAGCAGGGTTGGAATATTGCCTCGGGTATGGCATAAGACAGGCTACATACCACCTTAAATTCCTATCAAACAGCATGTCCTGTGCTTTATTTTTCCTATAACAATAATTTTGAGATTCAATTGGTCGAAATTATTGTTCTAGAGCCTCTGTCTGAAAGAACATGTGGGTATATTTCCTGCAGAGAGAGACCACCGGTGGCACCTGGTAGGGGAGTAGTACAATAGAAGACCAGCTAAGAAGCCGTTGCTTACTAAGCCCTAGAAGAGCGGTTCTTAGTTACCAATTGAGGCAGGGGATAGTAGAATGAGAATAGAGGGTGGGTATGGCTGGTATTCTGCCCCTTCATTTGCTGTGTGTGGGTTTGGGAGGGGTTTTCCAGATGAACTTCTTGTTAATCTGCCTCTGGTCAACCTGCCTAACCAGCCTAGACAGACTCGCCCCAAGGACCTCCCTTGGCAGCGTTGTACCACCCATCTCATTGAGATCAAGTCATGTGAAGACACTCGCCCTGAGCAGCAGCTCCAAGCTGCCCATGCTCAGCCTGAGCATGGTTGCCTTAGACGCAGCATTGCAGGAGACCATGTTCTTCATGTCATTGTCTTAAGTGTAGGGGGTGTTATTTGCATTCCTCACACTTTGGTTCTTCTGAAGTGTCTCGGCCTTGGTTCGCAAAGTCAAGACAATTGCTCTCAAGCTTCATGCTCATTCTGTGCAATATGCTCATAAGCTTGTACAGACCAGACATTCTCTTGAGCATTCTCGTCACCTTCAAATTAATCAGGAGAGGTCTTCTGGCTTGTCTGCCCGCATCCCTCCTGATTCTCACTGACTGCTTCCTTCCTTTCTGGTGAAGGGGATTTTCTTTCCAAGCGGCCCCTATTCCTTAATTGTTGTGAGGAGCTTTTTTGCTGCTTGCGTAGTTTTTCTTTCTTTCTTTCTGCCTCTGCCACCAGTGGTGGGGGGTAAGCAGTGCTTTGGAACAACTTGCATTGAATGTGTCTCCCTTTCCTTTCTTGATGCTGGCAGTGCCACAACCGCCTGCGCAGGAAATAACAAGAAAATGTACAAGTCGCGCTGCAGCAGCTGTATTTCCTAAAAAAGAGCACCTAAGATAAACTAAAAAGAGCGCCTGTAGCTATTGAACCTCAGGTTAAGAGGCTCTTAGCAACAGTTGAAAAGAAGAATGAATAAGGGTGCACTGGCAGGTGAAGAATGCTGTGAACTTTAAACACAGAGATCATTGCTATTGTTCTGACAATTTGTTCAGCATCTCATGAACACCACACAATTTAGCACAATAGTTACAAGACCGAAGGCTTCCTATTATGCATGAATGATCAGGAATCGCTGCCAAGAATCAACAATGTAGTCAAGTTTTTTTCCAGCTAAGCTGCCCTCGTTCGGCGGATTCAGCCTTGAAACCTTGCCCTTACCCCCTGCAAATTGACACCTCAACTACTAGTTGCCCTGGTAGGGCCTTGGTTGAAGTGATAAATGCATATTGCATCTCTTTACACCTGTCATGGTATGTAAGCAATTAAATCTGACCAGGAAGTAAAACATAAGGCACTGCACCAACAGTTGAAACCCTGTTGGCGCGTTCTTACGGAAAGGCGCGCAGCTGGTGCAAGCACCAGGCTAGTGATAACTTCCTTAGCACACGCTACCAGTTTTTTAGTTGGCGCAGCTCTTCCTTCACAAGCACCAGGTGAACTAGCTCAAGGCATGCAAGCCCGCTGGTAACCATAGATAATGTTGTCGAGGGCACAAAACATGGCAGCGACACAGCATATGCTGTGTGTCCGCAGAAAGTCTACACCCCTCAGTCTTCTTTATAACCAGTAGAGAAACATGGAGTAGAAAAGAAGTTGCTCACAAGCTGCGGAGGGACAAAAGTACACAGGGCGCTGCGGTGCTCATGCCTGGCACCGTCACTGGCTGTGGTACGCCAGGCTCACGCAAGCAGCTGCAGTAGCAGCAGCACCGAGTGCCACATCGGCAGCACCAGGTTGTCAAGCTGCTCTGTCAGCGCCTCTAGCAGTGCCGTCAGCAGCGTGTGCGCGCCCAACTCGCCGATTAGTCTTGCCAGCTCCGCTGCATCACGGGCTGGCTTGTGCCCGGTCCACCCCCCTGGGCCGAGCCCCATCACCCGCCCATCCTGCTCCCCGTGCTTGCAGATGACATCCTTTGGCTGCTGCGGCGACTGCGGGTGGGTGCCATGAGGCAGATGGTGAGGCCCCTGATGTGCCCAGCAAGCCCCGGCCGCGGCCTCCCGCGTCGCGGTGCCAATCACGCTGCGCAGCCTCCATGTGGGCCCTGGGTTCATCACCCCTCTGCACATGCCCCCTGGGTCTTGGTCCCTGTGTTGCCTAACTTCTTGCCCACAGCCCCCACTAAGGTGCATCCCCCCCGCCTCGGCACCGCCCCCACCACAATGCGCCTCCTCAACCTGATCACAGCCCCTGTCGCTGCGCGCCCCTGGGGCATCACAGCCCTCACTATGCTCCGGCCCTTTGGCCTCATCACAGTCCCCATCCCACTGTACCCCCTCAGTCCTATAACAACCCTCCCACCTACAATGTTCCCCTTTGGCCTCACCACAGCCCCCTTGACAGCTCCCCCCTCCCCCCCGGCTGCCCGGCCCTAGCCCACTATATCCATTGCTGCATCCCACTAGCAAGCCCCTCCCTGACGTGCCTGACGCAGCAGCATCCCCCTCCCCTCGCCCATGCCCCCCCTCTGCAGCACCCCCCTCCCCCTCGCACG
>LKMJ01002096.1_pt1 | contig 18150 bp, 16 predicted proteins | sample 643391 | NCBI WGS metagenome assembly LKMJ01 (sample SAMN04112250, study PRJNA286221) | soda lake metagenome | biome: soda lake; feature: Kulunda Steppe; material: water; isolation source: sample PL-Br10 brine of Picturesque Lake | place: Russia: Kulunda steppe | collected 2010-07 | reverse complement strand
GATCGACTGCCTCCATCGGGCCGTCTTCCGGGAAACCCCCGGTGAGGCCTACTGGGCGGAATAACCACCGACGATACAGCTCCCATACACTATGACACTCGACGTTGGCGTTCTCGGCTACCGGTTCATGGGTAACGCACACGCAAACGCCATGGCGCGACTTCCGATGTTCTTCCCGGACGCGCCCGCGGTCGACCGCTCGGTCCTCGTCGGCCGCGACGAGTCCGCCCTCGAGGAGGCGGCCGACCGCTTCGGCTTCGACTCGATCGCGACCGACTGGCGAGACGTCGTCGACGCGGTCGACGTCTTCTACAACCTCGGCCCGAACCACGTCCACGCCGAGCCCTCGATCGCCGCACTCGAGGCTGGCACGCCGGTCTTCTGTGAGAAACCCCTCGCCCCGACGCTCGAGACTGCCGAGGAGATGGCGGACGCCGCCGCGAACGCGGGCGAGGACGTGCCCGCAGGCTGTGCGTTCAACTACCGGTTCGTCCCCGCGATCCAGTACGCAAAGCGGCTGGTCGCGGCCGGCGAGCTCGGCGAGATCCGCCACGTCCGCGGTCGCTACCTGCAAGACTGGCTGGTCGACCCCGAGGCCCCGTGGTCCTGGCGCAACGACGCCGAGCTGGCGGGCTCCGGCGCACTCGGCGATCTCGGCGCGCACACGGTCGATCTCCTGCGATTCCTCGTCGGCGACGACGACCTCGCGGGCGAGATCGAGCGCGTCAGCGGCCACCTGCGGACGTTCGTCGACGAGCGTCCCGTCCCCGGAGAAGACGAAACGCGACCAGTCACCGTCGACGACGCCTACTCCGCACAGGTCGAGTTCGAACACGGCGCGATGGGGACCCTCGAGGCCTCGCGGTTCGCGACGGGCCACAAGAACGACCACACGATAGAGATCCACGGCTCCGAGGGCAGTCTGCGATTCTCGCTCGAGCGGTTGAACGAACTCGAACTCTTACGCGATGGTAATCGAGGCTACGAGACGATCCTCGTCACCGACGCCGACGACCCCTACGTCGACCACTGGTGGCCGCCCGGACACGTGCTGGGCTGGGAACACACCTTCGTCCACGAGAACTACGAGTTCCTCAGCGCCGTCGCCGACGGCTCCACGTTCGAGCCGAGTTTCGCCGACGGCCTCGCCGCCCAGCGTGTGCTCGCGGCGATCGAAAAGAGCGACGAGCGCGGCGAGTGGATCACGCTCGAGTGAGTCGCCAGAGCGGGTCGACTCGAGTGAGTCTGCTCGTCAGGTCGGCCCCGAGTCGGGGTTCGACTCCGACTCGACGCGTGTCACCGTCTTGATCTCGTCGTATCGGACGCTTTTGCCGTCGAGCGGCTGATCGTCGAGTTCGAGATAGCCGGCCTCGACGCCGGTCACCTCGCCCGTCACCGCCGGGTCGTCGCCGCCGGTGCGTTCGGCTTCGCGGATCTCGACCTCGTCGCCGACGTCGACGTGTTCGCCGACGAGTGTCGCGACCTGTTCGTCGTCCGCGTCCGGCGGAATCGTGAGTTCGGTCATCACTCGACACCTCGAGCGGCCCGGCCGTAACCGACCGCACGGCACCTGACGGCTCTTTTTTCGACGACGCTCGAGCGTCGTGCTGTCGGACAGTTGAACCGAAGTCGCCGTCCGTCGGATTCTCACGCTAGCTGTGTTCGACGGTATCAGTCGTCGGTGCCCCCTCGGAATCCCCGGCGTGTCCCTCGTGGTCGACCGCCGTCGCTTTCAGCCTCGAGGAGATCGCTGGAACGTCAGTTTCCGAGACGGTTCCGCCCGCCTCGACCTCCTCGAGTGACCGCGGGAACGCACGCAGGTCCTTGTGAATAGCGATGCCCGCGTTGGCACCTTCGCCCATCGCGATCGGGACCTGGTTGTGTCCGGGCGTGAGGTCGCCGACGGCGTAGACGCCCTCGAGCGACGTTCGGCCGTGGTCGTCGACGGCGACGGTGCCCTCGTCGGTTCGCTCGAGGCCCAGCGACTCGACGAGGTCGTCGTGGTAGTTCGAGCCGTACATCGGAAAGCCGCCGGTGTACGCCCGCGTCGTCCCGTCGTCGAACTCGAAGGACTCGAGCCAGCCGTCGTCGCGTCTGGTCATGCCTGCGATCTCGGCGGTCACGACGTCGACGGGGTGGGCCTCGAGCAGCGTCGCCGTCTCCTCGCTCCACGCGGGCGCTTCGCCGCGGGTGAGCACGTCGACGTCGTCGGTGTAGTTCAGCATGATCATCGCGACGTGGGCGGCGGCGTCGGTCGTCCCCATCACGTAGACCGGCTCGTCGACGAACATGAACGCATCGCAGTGCAAACAGTAGTGTAGCCCACGGCCGGTGCGTGGAAGCGGCGGATCGGGACGCTCGTCGGCGAACCCCATCGCGAGGACGACCCGGCAGACGTCGACCGCCTCGTCGTTGAACGAGACGCGGAAGCCGCCATCGACAGGACTCGAGTCCGGCCCGTCGATCGGGGTGACGTTCTCGACGAGGCCGCGTTCGACGTCGGCGCCGTAGCCCTGGACCTGTTCGCGGGCGGTCTGGAGGAACTCGTTGCCGGAGACGTGCTCTTCGATGCCGATGACGTTGTGGGTCTCCTGCATCATCGCCGCACGTCCGCCGCCGCGGTCGACGACCAGCGTGTCGAGCCCCAGTCGAGTCGCGTACAATGCAGCCGAGAGCCCCGCCGGCCCGCCGCCGACCACCGCGACGTCGTAGTCGAATCCGTCCTCCGTATACATACGTAAGGGGTTTGATGCGGGCAAGAAAAGGTTGTCTGCCCGGTAGCTCGGGCTGGCCTGGGCCCCGGTATCACCAAACGAGGTATCGAATCGGGGCGGTCACGGCACAGGGCCGGATTCGCTGCGTCGGTCGATCCAGCCGGGTCGTATCGACACCGACCGACGAGGGCCGTCGATCGGATCCTCACGTCGGCGACGACCGATCACTCCTCCCACTGTGTCGAGATGTAGAGCAACGCGATCAGACAGAGGATCACGATGACGAACAGGGCGATCGTCATGACCCGGGGTGTGACCATATGCGCGATTCGAACCCGTCGCCCAAAGCCATACCGGTCGCCAGCGACTCGAGCCCGGTCGCCGGCGACTCGAGCGCCGAGTGGGAGGATGCCGGACGACGGTTTTTGTACGATCCGGACGAACGACAGGTATGAAGGTTATCAAGGACAGCGTCCACGATCACATCCAGGTCGACGGCGTGGCACGCGACCTCCTCGATACGCCGGCGCTCCAGCGACTCCGGCGGATCCGCCAGCTCGGGACCGTCTCGCTGGTCTACCCGTCGGCCAATCACACCCGGTTCGAACACAGCCTCGGCGTCTACCACCTCGCCTGCGAAGCCCTCGAGCAACTCTCCGTCGAGGGTACACAGGCCAAGCGCGTCCAGGCCGCCGCACTCTTACACGACGTCGGTCACGGCCCGTTCAGTCACAACCTCGAAGCGCTCACGTACCGTCGGACCGGTCGGTACCACGACGACGTCGCCCACCTCCTCGCCGAGGGGGCAGTGGGCGACGTCCTGCGCGAGCACGACCTCGAGCCCGAGACGATTGCGGGTCTCGTCGCCGGCGAGGGGCGGTTCGGCCAGCTCGTCTCCGGCGAACTCGACGTCGATCGAATGGACTACCTCGTCCGCGACGCCCACCACACCGGCGTTCCCTACGGGACGATCGACCACGGCCGACTGGTTCGCGAACTCACCTTCGCCGACGGCGAACTCGTCCTCGACGAGGGGAACGTCCAGACCGCGGAGAGTCTGCTGGTCGCCCGCGCGCTCATGAACCCGACCGTCTACAGCCACAGCGTCGCCCGGATCAGCAAGGCGATGCTCAGGCGAGCGGCCGAACGACTGCTCGAGGCGCCGGACGCAACCCTCGACGCGGCCACCCTCCAGCGGATGGACGACTCCGATCTGATCGTCGCCTTACGCTCGAGCGAGGCGACGAGCGAGTTCGCCCGGCGATTCGACCGGCGAGACCTGTTCAAACGAGCCGTCTGGGCGGAGATCGACGACGTTCCCGGCGGAATCATCGAGGCCGACCACGACGCGATCCGGGCGTTCGAGCGCGAGGTCGCCGACCGGGCCGGCGTCGACCCCGAGGCCGTGATCCTCGACGTGCCAGGCCGGCCATCCATGACGGAGTCGACCTCCCGCGTGCTCGTCAACGGCGAGATTCGAGAACTCGGTCAGCAGTCGCCGCTGGTCGGGGCACTTCGGGCGGCCCAGTACTCCCAGTGGCGACTGGGCGTCTACTCCCCCGAGGCCGACCGCGAGCGCGTCGGCAGGGCCGCCGTCGACGTGCTGGGACTCGACATCGACGGCGCCCTGGTGAGCGACGTTCGGGACGGCCTCGACGCGACGCTCGACCAGTTCGTCGAGTGACCGGTCCCGTTCGGGGTCACGGTTCCGGTTGAATTTCGTGGGGTTCAGGGGATCGTTACGCCGGCCGCCACCCACCCGATTCGAACATACCACTTCAGAGTATATAATTTGAAAATGGTACATCTGCACGAAACAGTGGACACCATCCCCCGTCGATTCGGGAAACGGTAACCGGCCATCAGCCACGAACGAGCGGCTGCGAACGGACGTGAGCTCCGGACGAGTTTCAGCGGGAGACGACTCGCAACAAGAAACGGTCGCCGGAGACGGCCTGCAACGGGGAACGGTGACTCGAGCGTCGACTCATACGGTCCGGTGGAGTTCTTTACGGGTGATCGCCACCCCCATCGGAAGGATCACCGGTAACACGGTATCCCAATCCGTATCAGTCGCCGGCCCCATCGGCGCAGTCACAGCCGCCGCGCTCGAGCAGGTCGCGGACGGTGTACTGCTGGCGACACTCCTTGCAGGTGACGCTGACCGAAACGAGAACGTCGAACTCGCCGACCTCGAGGACGTCGTTGCGCTCGAGCTGGGCGATCGTATCCTCGGTTACGGCGCTGGTCCGGTTGCGGAGCGCGCCGAGTTTGTCGCGACTGCGCTCGAGTCGCTCCTCGTCGCTCGGTGACTCGAGGGAGGCCTCGAGACAGTCAGTCAGGTGGTTGTAGACGGTCTGGTGGGAGACGAAATCGCGCTCGACGTCCTCGACCGGGACCCCGTCGCGCTCGAGTTCCTTTCGGGTCTGGACCCTGGTCCCGCTGCTGACGTCGTCGTCGGTGAGCAGCCGGTAGGTGTTGGCGACTTCGCCTTCTTTGTACTGTAAGCCGGCGTCGTCGAGCGCGGCCTGGAGGATTCGTTCGTTGACGTGTTGTGCCAGATCCCGCGTGCTGTAGCGGTCTTCGGTCTGGTCCGTCCAGAAGCGAACGAGTTCGTCGTCGAGGCCCTCGAGCGCGTACCGCTCTCGATTGCGGCCGACTTTACAACACACCGAGCCCGTCGCTGTCTCTGCTGGTTGTTCGCTCACTGGGTAGACGTAACTCAGTTCGCCCTCAAAAAGATTCCGCACCGCGGCACTCTCGGTCACCGCCCGACTGCTTTACGCCAATACGCCCGTAAGGCGATCCGACGACGGGAGATGGCATTCCACGGCCGGGGTATGACAGACTTGGTATGTTATGGTCATACTATCGGATTTTATAGGTAAGAAGAGTAGAAACCGTCCGTTCCCCTGCTGGCAGACACTCGCTCGAGCTGGGGAGCCCACGACAGCTGCCAGGCAGTTCCGGGACACCGGCGACCACCCTCCGGCCGGGAGGGCAGCGGATCAGTCGACCTGGTCGACGACGATCACCCGGAGATCGTTGACGTTCGTTCCGGTTGGCCCGGTCCGTACGACGGCGTCCGCGCTCGCGAGCGCCGACAGTGAGTCGTTTCGGTCGAGCGCCGTTCGACCGGCCGCATCGTCGACGGTCCTCGCGTCGGCGATCGCCCCGGCGACGTCGGTGGCCCCATCGATCCCGTCAGTATCGACGCTCGAGACTACAATCCCGTCCGTCTCGAGGGCCAGGGCTGCACTGAGGACGAACTCCTGGTTGGGGCCGCCGTCGCCCGGCTCGTCACAGAGTCGGACCGTCGTTTCGCCACCGGACAGGAGCACGGCGGGCGGTTCGATCGGCGTGCCGGTCTCGCGACACTCTTCGGCGATCGCGACGTGTGTGAGCGCCGACTCGCGAGCCTCGCCGCGAACGCGCGCGGAGAGGAGCAGGGGCTCGTATCCACGGTCGATGGCGACGTCCCGTGCTGCCTCGAGTGCCGTCCGTCCGCTACCAACGAGGTGGGTGTGGGTGTCCTCGAACGCCGGATCGCCGACGGTTGGCGTCTCCGGGTGGGCGCCGTCGACGCCAGCTTCGAGGTGCTCCCGAACGGCATCGGGAACGTCGAGGTTGTAGCGTTCCAGGACCGCGACGGCGTCGGCGTACGTCGACGGATCGGGGACCGTCGGCCCGCTCCCGATCACGCTGTAGTCGTCGCCGACGACGTCGCTCAGGACGAGCGTGACCACAGTCGCCGGCGACGCGGCCCGGGCGAGTTGCCCACCCTTGATCGCCGAGCAGTGTTTGCGGACGGCGTTGATCTCGTCGATCGACGCGCCGCAGGCGAGCAGTTCCCCCGTCACCGCCCGGAGGTCAGCAACGGTGAGGGGGTCCGCGGGAGCCCCGAGGAGCGCGCTCGCTCCGCCGGTGACGACGGCGATGATCAGATCGTCCGCGTCGGCCGCGTTTGCGACCTCGAGAACGCGTCGAGCGCTCCGAACGCCGGTCTCACTCGGGAGCGGGTGGTCACCCGGCAGGACGTCGACCGCGTTCGTCGGAGCCGAACCGTCGGTGACGACGGCGCCGCCGGTCACGGAGTCACCGAGTTCGTCCTCGAGCGCGGCGGCGAACCCGCCGGCCGCGTTGCCACCGCCTACCACGACGACCTCGTCGAACCGGTCGAGATCGTACTGGCCGTCGTCGTCCGTCTCGACCGACAGCTGCCCGTCTCGAACCGAGATCGTCCGTTCGACGCGAACTGAGGGCTGTGCGGCCTCGATCCCCGACACGAGGCACTCGAGTGCGACCTCGTGAGCGGGCGTCCGTTCGAGGGATCGACGATCGTGAACGTCGATGGAGTCCATGTCGGCCAGTTCATCCGACTGTGGCTTGTATTTGCCGGGTCCAGGCCCCGGTCGACCGTCTCTGAGCCGAGTGTGAGGCCGTCGCTCGAGGCCGGTGATCCGAACTCAGTACCGGGAGTCCGGCGATCACTGCGTTCGCCTATGGCGAACAAAGGGGTTTTTACAAAGGTATGATTGTCAGAAGTGGGTCGTTCCTAATTTATACTCCCGGTGATTTATGGAAATTATCTATAATTCTATTAATAAGCCGTTATCCGGCTCGGCGGCCCGTGTTCGGTAACTCCGAACAGGCTGAACCATATGGGCGTATTCTTTACAACGGTTTGACCCGAATCCGGAACCAGTGTTCGGGAACAGCTAAACCATGTCGGTCGTTCTCGGACCACGATGTTTATTCGACTCGGGAGTGATCGTGACTATCATGAAAAACGAACGAAAACGGACCGTCAAATCGGCCGACAACCTGTTCGGCGTCCTCGAGACGGTCCACGAACTCGATGGGGCGGGTGCGACAGCGGTCGCCGATCACCTGGGGATCGCCAAGAGCACGGCCCACGACCACCTGTCCACGCTCGTCGAACACGAGTATCTCATCAAAGACGACTCGACCTACCGCGTCGGACTCAAATGCCTGCACTTCGGTGTACAGGCGAAAAACCGGATCGAACTCGCCGACGTCGCCCGTCCGTCGCTCGAGCAGATGGCCGCTGAGACCGGGGAAATCGCCTGGCTGATGGTCGAAGAGTACGGGAAAGGCGTCTACCTCGAGAAGGCGATGGGCGATCGGGCGGTCCAGCCCTACGGCGAGCTCGGCAAACGGGTCCCCCTGCAGAATATCGCCTCCGGAAAAGCGATCCTGGCACACCTCCCGGACGACCGAGTTCGCGAGATCACCGAGACCCACCCGCCTACCCCACGGACCGAGAAGACGATCACGGACGCCGACGAGCTACTCGAGGAGCTCGCCACCGTCCGCGAGCGCGGCTACGCGCTGAACGACGGGGAGACGTTCGAAGGGTTTCGAGCGGTCGGGAGTCCGATCGTCTCAAACGGGACGGTGCTCGGATCGATCGCTGTCTCCGGGCCGGAGAACCGATTTCGGGGCGATCGGTTCACGAAGGAGATTCCGGAGATCGTCACTGGAGCGGCGAACGCGATCGAACTGAGCCTGGCGAGTCGATAACCCGCCGTCGCCGGATCGGCGCCACTGGCGCCTGTGTACGAGCCGTCTCAGTACCAGGCCGTTCCACCGTCGACGTTGATGTCCTGTGCCGTTACGTGACGGGCGTGTGGTCCCAGCAGGAACGAGACCATCTCCGCGACGGATTCGGGATCGACGAGTTCGCCGAGTGCTGCGTCCTCGGTGAAGACAGTCCGTTTGGCCTCCTCGAAGGAGAGACCGCGCCGTTCGGCCTGTTTCTCGATGACGCGGTCGATCCGCGGTCCGTCGGTCGCGCCCGGGCAGACGGCGTTGACGGTGACTCCGTCGTCCCCCAGTTCGAACGCGAGCGTCCGTGTCAGCCCGATCAGGGCCATCTTCGAGGCGGTGTAGGGGGTTCGGTCCTCAAGCGGTCGCTTCCCGCTGATCGAGGAGATGTTCACGATCGCCCCACGGTCGCTCTCGATCAGATGCGGCGTCGCGTGTTTCGTCACCAGAAAGGGCCCCTTCGCGTTGACCGCCATCGTGTGGTCCCACTGGTCGGCATCGACGTCGGTAACGGGTGCGGTCGGTCCAGCAATTCCGGCGTTGTTCACCACGCCGTCGATCCCGCCGAACGCCGAAGTGGCCTCCTCGATCGCCCGTTCGACCGACGACTCATCCGTGACGTCCATCCGGACCGGCAGCGCGCGATCGCCGGCATCGGCCAGGTCGGCAGTCTCTTCGATCCCGTCGCTCCGGGCCGCCAGCGCGACGTTGGCACCGTTGTCGAGCAACTCGAGTGCGATCGTACGGCCGATACCGCCGCTTGCACCGGTGACGAGGAACGATCTACCTGCGTGCATGGCACATCGTTTCGGAGCCGATCAAATAACTGTTCGCTGACGGCGGGCCTCAGTCCCGATCGCCGGTCACGTTGCATACCGTGTCAAACGGAAAGTAACGATCATTTATAATACAGCGCACCTCCAAGAGGTGAGCGGATGTACGATACGATTCTCTTTCCAACCGATGGAAGCGAACTGTCCGAACAGGGTATCGACCACGCCGTAAGTCTGGCTCGAGCGTACGACGCGGAGCTTCACACGCTGTTCGTCGTCGACCAGACCACGTTCGTCGCACACCCGAACGATATGGACCGCGAGGCGATCCACGACCAGCTTCGGGAAGCCGGACAGCGATCACTCGAGCAACTCGAGGAGACGGCGGCTGCTGCGGGCGTGTCGCTGACGACTGGCGTGAGCGCGGGCGTACCACACGAACAGATCGTCGAGTACGCCGAGACGAACGACGTCGATCTGATCGTCATGGGGACCCACGGGCGATCGGGCCTCGATCGAGTGCTGCTCGGGAGTACGACGGAGAAGGTCCTCCGGGTGAGTCCGGTGCCGGTCCACTGCGTCCCTCGTGAGCAGTGAGTCGGTCCTGCCCGGCAGTGACTCGACGTACCGACCAGCAGCTATCGGTCGTCCGCGGAACGGAATTCGCCTGGTCGGCCCCACGATTTTTGTAGTGAAGTGTCAATTGACAGGCTGTGGCATGACCAGCACTGAATATCTCAAAGAAGCAGGAAGCGCCTCGCTCGAAATCGAGCGGGAGGTCGTGGACGCGGTCCGCGACATCTGTTCGGCAGTCCAGGAACGCGGCGACGACGCACTCTTCGAGTTCACGGCGCGATTCGATGACGTCGAACTCGAGGAGTTTCGCGTCAGCGAAGCCCAGATCGCGGCTGCAGCCGACGACCTGACCGCGGCCGAACGGGAGACGATCGACAACACCATCGCGAACGTTCGGGCGTTCCACGAAGCACAGCGAGAACACATCTCCGGGTTCGAGCGGGAGTTCGAGGAAGGGGTTCGACTCGGCCAGCGCGTCGTGCCCGTCGAATCGGCGGGGACCTACGTCCCCGGCGGCCGTCACCCGCTCGTCGCCGCGCCGGCGATGTCGATCGTTCCCGCGACCGTCGCCGGCGTCGATCGGATCGTCACCTGCGCACCACCGCAGGAAGACGGCAGCATCCAGTCCGCCCAGCTGTACGCGATGGACCGTGCCGGCGCGGACGAAATCTACAGTATCGGCGGGGCACAGGCGATCGCCGCGATGGCCTACGGCACCGAGAGCGTGCCGGCGGTCGCGAAAGTCACCGGTCCGGGGAACGTCTTCGTCACCGAGGCCAAACGACAGGTCTTCGGCCGCGTCGGCATCGACTTCCTCGCTGGCCCGTCCGAGGTACTGATTCTGACCGACGAGACGGCCGATCCGGAACTGGTTGCGACCGACTTGCTCGCCCAGGCCGAACACGATCCGAACGCGCGCACGATCCTGGTCTCGACCGACCGCGACGTCGCCGAGGCCGCCGTCGAGGCGCTCTACGACCAGCTGCCCGATTTGCGGACCGAGGACGTCGCTCGCGAAAGCTGGGAGGCAAACGGCGAGGTCGTCCTCGCGGAGACGATGACCGACGCGGTCGCCGTCGCCAACGACTACGCGATCGAACACCTGCAGGTGATGATCGACGAGCCCCGGTCGGTCGTCGACGACCTCACCAACTACGGCTCGCTGTTCCTCGGCGAGCACTCGCCCGTCGTCTTCGGCGACAAGGCCGTCGGGACGAACCACAGCCTCCCGACGCTCGAGGTGGCCCGATACAGCGGCGGTATCACGGTCAACACGTATCTCAAGATCCTTACCCACCAGGAGGCGACCGAGGCGGGCGCCGCCCGAATCGCGCCGTGGGCGGCGAAGATCTGTGAACTCGAGGGGACACACGCCCACCAGCTGTCGGCCGAGGCGCGACTCCGAGACGACGTGAGTTCCGACCACGGTCCGTCGTCGTAATCGAACCGATCCGTCGGATCTTCCAGCTAGCAAAACCGAGCGACGTCGTAGGGGTGGCAAACAGCGAGCCGACGAGAACCCGTGGGCCCTCAAAACGCCGTTGCGGCGTCCGTCCCAATGTTCCGTAGTTCGACTCGCACTGACTATCGTAGCCACTGACCGTCAGTGCGCACCCGATCGCACGACGGGAGCGCGGTTCGGAGTGAGGAACCGAGCGAGAACCGCGGACAGTGCGATCGGTGTGCAAACAGTTTCAGTTGGTACTGTAGCAGCCAAGCGACCGTCCCAAACGAGTCTCGTCGGAGGACTATAACGATCGTTATTCAGTTTTATTTCTAGAAGGTTCTGTTCGAATATCATCATAATTGTTAAGCCGCATGGCTTTGGATGAGTGGGTGTAACACGCATGAACGTACTCCAGATACTAGCAACGACCTCGATCGTATTCGTCCTGTTCGCGATCGTTTGGGTACTCTACATCGAAGAGTGGTTTGAACGGCGGGAGGTAGAACGGACACAGCGGAGCGGTGGTGGTGACTGATGGCACTGGAACTACTGGCCGGTGGGGTGGTGCTACAGGCAGCAGACGAACTCGCTCACGGCACGGTGACGAGGTGGGGGTGGATCTTCCTCGCCGTGTACATGGTCATCATCTTGGGGTTGGGGTACGTCGGATACCGCCGCGTGCAAGGCGGTGTTGGCGGGGTGAGTTCCCAGGACGAGTACGCGACGGCACGCGGTGGCTTCGGGTTCCTCGCCCTCGCGCTCGCGTACGCGGCGACCGTCGCGAGCGGTGCGACGTTCATGAGTATCCCCGGAATGGGATACGACATGGGGTTCATGGCGGGCTACTACGCGATGATCTACCCCATCGGGATCTTTTTCGGCGCGTTGATCGTCGCCCGAGTGAGCAAGAAGGTCAGCGACCGGTTTAACTCCCAGTCGGTACCAGACCTCCTGGGGGACCGATTCCAGAGTCCAGGGCTTCGTGTGATCACCGCGATGCTCTCGCTGTTCCTGATCTTCTACGCGATGGCACAGATCTCCGCCGCCGGCTGGATGTTCGAGGTCATTCTCGGCGTCGAGTATACCATCGGTATCTGGGTCGCCGGCCTGTTGCTGTTGGTCTACCTGGCGGCGGGCGGTTCACACGCCGACATCTTGACCGACGCCATCCAGGGCGCGATCATGATCGGAATCACGCTCCTGATTTTCGTTATGTTCGTCACCGGCTGGGGCATCGACGGCGGCATGAGCGCCGTCAATACTGCCCTCGAGGGCCACCAGCAGTGGGACCAGCACACCGACCCCGACAATCCGATCTTCCCCGGCTGGTGGGCGATCCTCCTGCTGATGATCGCTCACATCGGCTTCACCGCTCAACCTCACCTCGGGAATAAGTTCTTCGCGATCAAGAGCAACCGCTACATCCGCCGGTTCCTGCTCGCAACGTCGCTGGTTGGCATCTTCCTGCCCCTGATGTTCCTGGGCGGCATTCTCGGCGCTGCCCAGGGGATCGAAGTGGCGGACCCGGACGCCATCATCCCGACGCTGTTCGTCGAGAACATCCACCCGATCATGGCGGCGTTCTTGGGAATCGCGATTCTCAGCGCGATCGTCTCGACCTCCGACGGGCTGGTTATCGCGGTCTCGCAGATCTTCGCGAACGACCTCTACCGTAAGTCGTACGTCCCGTGGAGAGGTGGCGACCCGGAGGCCGAAGCGGTCCAGCAGCGAGCGCTGCTTATCTCCCGCGTGTCGACGATTTTCATCGTCTTCGTCGCGGTCGCAGCGGTCATGTCGCCCCCGCAGTATCTCGTGGTCTTCATGTGGACCGGTATCGGGGGTATTATCGCCTCGTTCGGCGGCCCGTATCTGGTCGGTACCATGTGGCGCCGGACCACCAAGCACGCCGCGTTTGCCGCGACGCTTATCGGGTTTGGCGTGTACTTCTACATCCACCTCGGGCCCCAGTTCGGCTTCCTGGAGGGTGTCTGGCCCCTGAACGAGAACCCCTTTGCCTCGACCGGCATCGGCCTCATCGTCAGCGTGATCACGACGATCGTGGTCAGTCTCGTTACCGAACCGCCGGCCGAGGACCACCTGGAGGACGTGTTCTCCGCCGAGACCAGACTCATCGACGGCGAGCAGTACGATAGCTCGAGCCCGACCGGACCAGTCGGGGCGAGCGAAAACGACGACTAAGTCCCGACGACGTTTTTTACCGGTCAGCGTATTGACAGAGCGCTTAACACGGTATCACACCCTTCTCACACATATGAAGATCAACGCGTTCGAGGAACAACTCGACGAAGCGTCCGCAGTCGAACGGACGCGAAATCTGAGCGCGAAACAGTACGTGTACCGCTGGCTCGCCGACCGGTTCGGCTGGGAGACCGACTCGAGGGAGTTCGACGTCTCGGTCGTCTACTATCCGGATTACATCGCCTACACCACGGCGACGATCCGGCAGACGTTGCGCGGGGAGAAGACCCTGAAGTTTCTCGCGGGCGTCGACGGCGTCACCGGACGCCCGGGAGAGGTCGACGTCGACCTGCCCGCCCAGCGACAGATCGACGTCGACGCCGACCGGGTGATCCAGCCTTCGGTCGAGGAAGACGACGTCGAGGCGATCTGGCGCGAGTGGCTCTTCAAGTACGTTGGCCGGTACCACCGAGCCACGGAGATGCCTGAGTACTCGCTCGACGACCTCGAACTCGTATACACTCCCTACTGGATCATCGACTACGGAACGCTCGAGGAGAGCCTCGCGATCAGCGACCTGACTGGTCGAACTGCGAAGGTCGAAGAGATCGAAGTCATCGAGGAATTCTACGCGTTACACGCCTGAACCAGCCGACCTGCCGGTGGTATCGGGACGGACGAGATCCAGCCGTCGCAGTGTTCGAAATCGATCTCACGAGTGACTCGCCCCTCGAGTGGCCGATTCACCACAGCGAGCCGACTACACAACCCGCGATCGACTCTCGAGACGACATCTCAGACGGACCGACCGGCACTACCCCGAACGCGAGCAACACCGCTTAACTTGCTCGCATGAGATGGGGAAGCATGGATCACTCCAGACACTCGCCCGGTCGACTCGAATCGGCTTCGTTCGCGTTCGCGACCACCGACGCTCGATTCGGCGAGGGTGTCGCGACGACGGTCGACGACGTCCTCACCGAACTGGACGTGTCGAACCCGCTGCTCGTCACCGACGAGGGCGTCGAAACCGCTGGCGTGCTCGAGCCAGTCCGCGACGCCCTCGACGCGACCCCGACGATCCACTACGCGACGACGGAGCCGTCGACGGCGGACGTTACCGATCTCCCGACGGACGAGGTCGACGGCGTCCTCGCAGTGGGCGGCGGGTCCTGCATCGACACGGCGAAACTGGTCGCGACGTTGCTGGCCCACGGGGGCGACGCGGCCGACTACCTCGGCGTCGACGAGGTGCCTGGCCCCGTTGCACCGTTCGTGGCCGTTCCGACGACGAGCGGGACCGGCTCGCAGGCCACCCAGACCGCGGTCGTCTCTCACGATGGCATCAAACTCGGCTCGAGCGACGAGTACCTCCGGCCTGATCTCGCGTTGGTCGATCCGACGCTTACCTACGACCTGCCCGCCGACGTTACCGCCCGGTCGGGATTCGACGCGTTCGTCCACGCGCTGGAATCGCTCACCGCCCGCGACCATCGCTGGGTCGAACCACGTCCGATCACCTACCAGGGAGCGAATCCCGTCTCTCGAGCGCTCGCCCGCGAAGCGCTGTCGACGATCCACGGCGCACTCGAGCGTGCGACGTTCGATGGAGGAGACCGGGACGCGCGACGCGCCATGAGCGTGGGGTCTCACCTCGCTGGAGCGGCGTTCTCGATCTCCGGGCTCGGAATCGTCCACGCGCTCGCGAGCACGCTCGGGGGCCTCACCGACGAACCACACGGTGCGTGCCTGGCGGCGTCAATCGAGGCCGGCCTGACCTACAACTTGCCCATCCGTCGCGAGCAGTACGCCTCGATCGCCCGCTCGCTCGAACTGGTCGACGAGGGAGCGACCGACGACGAGGCCGCGAGCGCGCTCGTCGCCGAGTGCAATCGGCTCAGCGAGTCGCTCGGTCTCCCGACCTCGATGACCGACCTCGGTCTCGAGCGGACTGACGTCGGCGAGATCGTCGAGAACACGCTCGTCCAGGAACGGCGGTTACCGACCAACCCACGGGACGCTGACGAGGAGCTGCGAACCTGCCTGCTCACCGTCGAGTTCGACGCATAACGGACACGGCGAAGGCGTACCGTCGGAGCGACGGTGTGGGCCGAGGCTCAGAACGCATCCGACCGTCCCCGTCGCGCTCGGAACCCACATCTCGTAGAGCCGTCGGCGCTACCGAGTACGATGTCAGGTGACGGAAGATTTATCTTGCGAGCGCAAAACATCGTGGTATGGGAGTACGACCCACTGGATCACTCGTCTACCTGTCGGAACCGGAACAGCTCGAGATCAAAGAGTACGAGGTGCCGGAGCCTGGGCCGGGCGCAGTACTGACCGAGATCGAGCAGGCGAACGTCTGTGGCTCTGAGCTACACATCTGGCGAGGCCACCATCCGGAAGTCAAGGAAGGAGTGTTAGGGCACGAGGCCGTCTGCCGCGTCAGCGAACTCGGCGAGGGCGTCGAGACCGACTTCGCCGGCGAACCGATCGAACCGGGCGACGTCGTCGCCCCCGCGTACTTTCTCACCTGCCAGCGCTGTCATCCCTGCCGGGAGGGGCAGTTCAACCTGTGTGAGAACGCCTACTCCTACTGGTCGAAACCGCCCGAAGAACCGCCTCACTTCCACGGCACGTTCTCGACGCACTACTACATCCATCCCAACCAGTACTTCTATCGGGTACCCGACGACGTCGATCCGAAACTCGCCGCTGGGGCCAACTGTGCGCTCTCGCAGATGCTCTTCGGCCTCGACGAGGTCGGGGTCGACTGGAACGACACCGTCGTCGTCCAGGGAGCCGGCGGACTCGGGCTCAACACCATCGCGATCGCTCGCGAGCGCGGCGCGAAGACCATCGTGATCGAGGGTGTCGACGGGCGCATCGATCGTGCCCGCGAGTTCGGTGTCGACCACGTGATCGACTTCCGGGAGTACGAGACGGTCGAGGAACGTGCCCAACGAGTCCGCGAGCTAACCAACGGTGCTGGTGCCGACGTCGGCGTCGAGGTCGCCGGCGTCCCCGAGGCGTTCGCCGAAGGACCGCACTTGCTACGCAAGGGCGGCCGCTATCTCGAGGTCGGCAACGTCAACCCAGGCATCATGGCCGACTTCGACACCGGCACGCTGACCCGCAAGGGCATCGACGTCACGACGGCCATCCGGTACCAGCCGTGGTACCTGAAGACGGCCCTCGAGTTCCTCGCCGAACACGGCGACGACTACCCTTACGAGGACCTCATCGACGCCGAGTTCGACCTTATCGACGTCGAAGAGGCGCTGGCCAAATCCGACAGCCGAGAGATCACCCGCGCGGCATTACACCCACAGACACACCAGCACTGAGTTCGGCTCCAGACCACCGGTCGACGACATTGGTTGCAGTCCGTGGTCGGTCACCCCGGTCCGGTCTGACTTTCGTTCGGCCAGTGATGGCACGGATTCGAACGAAGCGTTCATTTTCGTGCCGCGTGAACTGTCGACGAACACCATGTCAGAGATAAGCGATCGAACGCGAGCGACAGAACCGCTCAGACAGCTCTCGAGTACGGATCTCTACGTCAACGGCGAGTGGATCGCTGCTGTCGACGGAGAGACGTTCGACACCGTCGACCCAGCAACCGGCGACCCGATCGCCTCCGTCGCAGCCGCGCAGGCCGAGGACGTCGATGCAGCGGTCGAAGCCGCTCGCGAGGCGTTTCCGGGCTGGCGTGACACGGACCCGGACGAGCGCGGACGGATCTGTTATCGAATCGGGCAGCTGATTCGTGAGAACCTCGAGGAACTCGCAGCGCTCGAGAGCCTCGATCAGGGCAAGCCCGTCTCGCAGGCGAAAAGCGATATGACTGGCGCGGCCCGGTACTTCGAATACTACGCGGGGGCGGCCGACAAAATTGAGGGGACGAGCGTTCCGGTAGGCTCTGAGCAGGTTGACTACACAGTTCGTGAACCCTACGGCGTCAGCGCCCAAATTACACCCTGGAACTTCCCTGGTAACCTCTTCGCACGGGGCGTTGCCCCGGCGCTCGTCGCTGGCAACGCGACGGTTGTCAAGCCCGCCGAACAGACGCCGCTGTCCTCGCTGCGACTGGCCGAGTTGTGCGCCAAAGCTGGCGTTCCCGACGGGGTCGTCAACGTCGTTCCCGGGTTCGGCGATCCAACGGGTAAAGCACTGACTGAACACGAGGGCGTCGACCAGATCACCTTCACGGGGAGCGTCCCGACCGGCCAGCAGATCATGACGGCTGCTGCCGAGACGGTTACGCCCGTTACCCTCGAACTCGGCGGCAAGAACCCGGCGATCGTCTTTCCGGATGCCGACCTCGAGGCCGCAGCCGAGTGGATCACGACGGGCATCTTCACCAACGCGGGACAGATCTGCTCGGCTGCGGACCGAGCTATCGTCCACGAATCAGTCCACGACGAACTCCTCGAGAAGATCGTCGAGATCGCCGAGTCGACCGAAATCGCTCCCGGAAGTGACGACGCCGACATGGGTCCCGTCGTCTCTACCGAACAGCTCGAGAAGATCACCCGCTACATCGACGTCGGAACCAGCGAGGGCGCGACGCTCAAAACCGGCGGCGAGGCGCTCGAGCGTGACGGGTACTTCGTCGAACCGACCGTCTTCACCGACGTCAATCCAGAGATGCGGATCGCCCGTGAAGAGATCTTCGGCCCGGTGCTCTCGGTGCTTTCGTTCGCGGACGAGGCCGAAGCCCTCGAGGTCGCAAACGACTCGGAGTACGGTCTCGTCGCCGGTGTCTTCACCAGCGACGTGACCCGTGCCCACCGGCTCGCTCGACGACTCGAGGCGGGGAACGTCTACGTCAACAAGTGGTTCGGCGATACCAACCAGACGCCGTTTGGCG
>LKMJ01002095.1_pt1 | contig 18152 bp, 14 predicted proteins | sample 643391 | NCBI WGS metagenome assembly LKMJ01 (sample SAMN04112250, study PRJNA286221) | soda lake metagenome | biome: soda lake; feature: Kulunda Steppe; material: water; isolation source: sample PL-Br10 brine of Picturesque Lake | place: Russia: Kulunda steppe | collected 2010-07 | reverse complement strand
TGGGGGCCGCCGCGCGCCATGTCGAGAGCCTGTCCGATCTCGAGACTGCGCTCGAATGGGCGAAGACCACCGACCGCACGACCGTCATCTCCATCACCACCGACGCGCATTCCTGGGTGCCGGGCGACGCGGCCTGGGATGTCGGTGTGCCCGAGGTGAGCGCGCGCGAGGAGGTGCGCGATGCGCGCGCGGACCACGACGATATCCGCCGCCGTCAACGCGTGGGGGTGTAGCATGCAGGCCAAACTCGCCATCGCCCCGATCGGCTGGACCAATGACGACATGCCCGAGCTCGGCGGAGGAACGTCGCTCGCGACCTGCCTGTCCGAAGCCCGGCAGGCGGGGTATCGCGGCGTCGAGATGGGCGGCAAGTTCCCGCGCGCGGCCGATGAGCTCAAGGCGGTGCTGGATCTGCACGGGCTGCGGCTCGCGGGCGGGTGGTATTCGGGCACGCTGCTCGACAACGACATGGCCGCCGAGCAGTCGCGCATCACGCCGCAGCTCGAGCTTTTCAAGACCGTGGGCGCGCCCTGCATCGTTTATGGTGAGACGGCGGGCTCGATCCAGGGCGACCGCGGCGCGCCCATCGCCACGCGCCGCCGGCTCGACGGCGGCACGATCCGCGATTACGGCCGGCGCATGACCGATTTCGCCGAATGGTGTGCCGATCAGGGAATGCCGATCGCCTATCACCATCACATGTGCGCGCCGATCGAGACCGAGGCCGATCTCGACGCGCTGATGGCGGCCTCGGGTCCGGCGCTTCGGCTGCTCTTCGATCCGGGGCACATGGCGTTTGCGGGCGGCGACCCGCTGCGGATCATCGACCGGCACGGCGACCGCATTTCTCATGTCCACGCCAAGGATGTGCGCGCCAAGGTGCTCACCGGGCTCGACCGCGACCGCGAGAGCTTCCTCGACGCCGTGCTCAAGGGCGTGTTCACCGTGCCGGGCGACGGCATGCTCGACTTTCACGCCATCGCGCGGCGGCTCGCGGATGCGGGGTATGAGGGCTGGTTCGTCGTCGAGGCCGAGCAGGACCCGTCGCTCGCCCCGCCGCTCGACTACGCCATCGAGGGACGCGCGGCGCTGAGCGCGGCGCTTCAGGCGGCCGGGTACAGGATCACGGAGGACTGACATGACCGTCTCGATGGAAAGATCGCCGTGATCACCGGCGGCGCGCAGGGTCTCGGCGCAGCCGTCGCGCACCAGTTCGCCGCGGCGGGCGCGGCGGGGCTCGTGCTGTGCGGGCGCAGCGCGCAGAAGGGACGCGCCGTGGCCGCAGAGATCGCGGCAAGCGCGTCGATCGAGGTGCATCTCGTCGCCGCCGATCTCGCCGAGGCCGCCGATTGCGGGGCGGTGATCGCAGAGGCGGATGCCCGGTTCGGCCGCATCGATATCCTCGTGAACGCCGCGGGGTTGACCGATCGCGGCACCCTGCTCGACACCACGCCCGACCTCTTCGACCGCCTCTTCGCCGTCAACACCCGCGCGCCCTTCTTCATGATGCAGGGGGCGGCCCGGCTGATGATCCGCGAGGGATCGCGGGGGCGATCGTCAATATCGGCTCGGCCTCGGCCCATGCCGGGCAGCCGTTTCTCACACCCTACTCCGCGTCGAAAGGCGCGCTTGCGACACTGACGCGCAACGCGGGCTTTGCGCTGATGCGCAACCGCATCCGGGTCAATCAGCTCGATATCGGCTGGATGAACTCGGACGGCGAGGACCGCATCCAGCGCGAGTACCACGGCGCCGCGCCGGGCTGGCAGGCCGAAGCGGCGGCGGCGCAGCCCTTCGGGCGGCTCCTCGACCCGGCCAAGGTCGCCCGCGCGGTCGCCTTCCTCGCCTCCGGCGACAGCGGCATGATGACCGGCGCGGTGATCCCCTTCGACCAGTCGGTCCACGGCGCCTACAACACCGCGCCGCCCGTGCCGGACGCACCGCTCATGCCCTGAGGCTCAGCGCGCGCGCGTCACCGTGGGGATGCGCGGGGTCACGCGGTCCTCCTGCAGCCGCGCAGCGAGCCCGACGGTCAGCGCCTGCGCCAGGCACATCGGTGCGGCGAGCGAGCGCGAAAAGGCGTGGTCGTGCTCGGGCACCGCGAAGAGCACCGACGCCGCGCGCGCCACCGGCGAGAGCGTCGAATCCGTTATCGCGACGACGGGCGCCCCCCGCGCGGCGGCCTCCTCGGCCACGGCCACGACCTCCTCGGCATAATGCCGGAACGACACCGCCACCATCAGGTCGCGCGGCCCGATGACCCGCGCCATATGCGCGGCCAGCCCCCCGCTCGCATCGAGCAGCGCCACGCGCTGGCCCAGCATCGTGAGCACGTAGCGCAGCAGCTCCACCACCGGCGCCGAGCGCAGCTGTCCGACCAGGAAGATCGTGTCCGCGCGCTCCATCATCCGCACCGCACGGTAGAGATCGGCTTCGGGGATACGCTCCACGAGGTCCTGCAGCGCGGCAATGTCGCGCGCGACGAGCTCGCGCAGAAGCCCCTGCTCCGACTTCTCCCGCGCCGCCTCGTCGTTTGCGAGCGCCTTGATCCGCGCCGCATGGCCCGGCGCCGTGCTCGACAACCGCCGGTGAAAGATACCCTGTAGCTCCTTGAACCCCTTGTATCCCAGCGTCTGCGCAAAACGCACGAAGCTCGACGCGTGAATGCCGCACCGGTTTGCCAGCGCGTTCACCGACAGCATCGCCACGTCGTTGGGGTTTTCGGTTATGAAGACGGCAATTCGCTGATGCGTCCTGCTCATCTCCTCGAACCGGTCATGGATCAGCCCGATCAGGGCCTCGTATTCCCCCGGCTGACCCGACCCTTGCATCGCGCGCTCCCCATCCGGCTTGCAATGAAAATTGCTATCATGTCGCGCGGTGGAACACCATGCTTCGTCGCACCGGCGGCCCCCGCCTATGGCGGGCGGCGGCCATGCCCCGGTCGGCGCGGCCCCATGGGCGCGCCCGAGGGATCAGGCCCGGCCATTCGGTCGCATGCGCGGCCGCTCGGGCAATTGCATCGGGCGCGTCCGCCGTGCGATGAACCGGGTTGTCGGCGCCCGGACAAGGGCGTTGCGCGCCAGGATTGGACGACGAAGCCGTGACGGACCCGACCGAGGCAGATATCCCCACCGCCGCATCTGCCGCCCCGCGCGCCGACCGGCGGCGCGTGCTCATGCTTGGTGCGAGTGGCACCGTCGGCCGGGCGACGGTTGCGGCGCTGCTGCGGCACGGACACGAGGTGGTCTGTGTCCTGCGTCCGCGGCCGCCAGACGCGCCGGCAGCGAGCCTTCCGGCGGGGGCGATCATGCGCGAGGCCGAGGTGACCTGCCCGCAGGCGCTGGCACGCGACGGCCTGCGCGGTGAGCGCTTCGATGCCATGATCTCGTGCATGGCGTCGCGCAACGGCGCGCCGGCCGATGCCTGGGCGATCGATCACCGGGCCCATTGCGACGCGCTGCGCGTGGCGCGCGACGCCGGGGTGGAGCATGTGGTGCTGCTCTCGGCCATCTGCGTGCAGAAACCATTGCTGGAATTCCAGCGCGCCAAGCTGGCTTTCGAAGCGGAACTGATGTCCTGCGGCGTGGATTGGTCGATCGTGCGGCCGACGGCCCTGTTCAAATCGCTGTCGGGACAGGTCGAGCGGGTCCGGCGGGGCCGGCCCTTCCTGCTTTTCGGCGACGGGGCGCTGACCGCCTGCAAACCGATCAGCGATGCCGATCTGGCCGACTACATGGTCGCCTGCCTCGAGCGGGAGGACCGGCGCAACCGGGTGCTTCCCATCGGCGGGCCGGGTCCGGCGATGACGCCGCGGCAGCAGGGCGAATTGCTCTTCGAACTCGCCAGACGACCGCCGCGCTTTCGCCGTGTGCCGGTGGCGCTGCTCGACGGGATCATCGCCGGGCTGGACCTTCTGGGCCGCCCGCTCGCGCGCATGCGCGCGAGCGCCGAATTTGCGCGTATCGGCCGCTATTATGCGACCGAGTCGATGCTGGTGCTGAACCCCGAGACCGGACGCTATGACGCCGACGCCACGCCGGAGACCGGGCGCGATACCCTGCGCGCGCATTACACGCGGATGCTGCGCGGCGAGATCGCCGATGATCGCGGCGCGCACGCCGTGTTCTGACCGTGTCGAGCGACGCGCCCTTTCGGGCGGTTTCACGCAACCGATCAACTGTTGTCTTCGCGGCCTTCAGGTATAGGTCACGGTCACGGGGCTCCGTGCAAGACCCTTGACCAAGCCTCCGCCATTGCGCCCCGGCCGAGAGCGCCCGCGATGGCCGGCCTGCCTGCCCCGGCTCGGCCATTGGCCGCCAGAGGGCGGCTGGGGCCGATCAGCGTACGACATCGCGGACTTGCCGGAGCCGAGAGGCTCATTCGAGCCCTTCGACGAACACGCCATTCCCCTGGATCGTGGACATTCAGGCTTACAAGGAGACACCCCCATGAAGATCCTGATGGTTCTGACATCGCATGACCGGCTCGGTGAGACGGGCAACAAGACCGGCTTCTGGCTCGAGGAGTTCGCCGCACCCTATTACGTGTTCAAGGATGCCGGCGCCGAGGTGACGCTCGCCTCGCCCAAGGGCGGTCAGCCGCCGATCGACCCCGCCAGCGACGCCGAGGACGCACAGACCGACGCGACCCGGCGCTTCCGCGGCGACGCGGCGGCGCAAGAGGCCCTCGCCAGCACAGACAGGCTCTCGGCGATCGAGGCTTCGGGTTTCGACGCGGCCTTCTATCCGGGCGGTCACGGCCCGCTCTGGGACCTGGCCGAAGATGCCGACAGCATGTCCCTGATCGAGCGCTTCGCGGCCGATGACCGGCCCATCGGCGCGGTCTGCCACGCGCCCGGCGTCTTCAGGCACCCCAAAGCTGCGGACGGAAAACCGCTCGTCGCCGGCAAGCGGGTGACGGGCTTTACCAATGGCGAGGAAGCGGGCGTCGGCCTGACCGAGGTGGTTCCGTTTCTCGTCGAGGACATGCTGATCGCCAATGGCGCCGACTACCAGAAGGGGGATGACTGGGCCTCCTTCGTGGTGACCGATGGCAAGCTGGTGACCGGCCAGAACCCGGCATCCTCCGCAGAAACGGCGCGCAAGCTTCTCGCGCTCGTCTGAGTTCAAACCGATCGCGCATGGCGCGCACACGGCGGCCGCGGCGCGGTCCCCAGTCATCCGCATGGCGGCCGGCGCCTCAGGCGCGTGAGAGCTGCGTGCCCACCATGTGCGAGAGGTCGTAGATGGAGAACGGTTTCGCCAGCAGGCATGCATTCGGCAGCCGATCCAGATCATTCGTGAGCGACTCGGCGGCGTGGCCCGTAATGAAGACCGTCGGCGTGTCGGGCCGCCGTTCGAGCGCCATTCGCACCCAGCCTGGACCGTCGATTCCGGGAAGGCTGACATCGGTGACGAAGATATCCACATGCAGGTTTTCGTCGTCCAGCAGCTCGAGCGCCGTTTCCGCGGAATCGGCCTCGATCACGCTGAAGCCGCGGATCCGCAAGGCCCGCCCCGCGAACGCACGAACGGGTGCCTCGTCCTCGACGAGCAGCACGACCGCGTCACCCGCAGGCGCGGCCTCGCGCGTTCCCGCGACAGGGCCTTGCGCGTCCGCCGGCGCCGACGCGGGCAGATACAGCGTGAACACGGCGCCCGCGCCCGCCTCGCTGTCACAGAAGACGAACCCGCCCGACTGCTTCATGATCCCGTAGACCGTGGACAGGCCGAGCCCCGTGCCCTCGCCGACGCGCTTGGTCGTGTAGAACGGCTCGAAGACGCGATCCAGTTTCTCCGGCTCGATCCCGACACCGGCATCGGTGATGGTGATCCTGATGTAGTCGCCGGGCGGAACCACCGCGCGATCGCGGCGAAGCTCGGTGTCGAGCCGGCAGGGCGCCGCCGCGATCGTGACGTCGCCGCCTTCGGGCATGGCATCGCGCGCGTTGACGACGAGGTTCATCATCACCTGCTCGAACTGACGCTTGTCCGCGTGCAGGTGCAGCGGCTCCGCCGCGAGGTCGAGCACGAGCCGGACACTCTCCCCCACGAGCCGGTTGAGCAGATGCGTCAGATCCGAGAGCGTATCATGCAGGTCGAGCAGCTCGGGTTTGTGCGCCTGCTTGCGCGAAAATGCGAGAAGCTGGCCGACGAGGCTGGCGGCCCGGTTGGCGTTATGGTGGATCTGGATAAGATCGGGATAGTCGGGATCGTCTTCCGCATGACGCAGCAGCAGCAGGTCACAGTGACCCGATATCGCCGTGAGAAGGTTGTTGAAGTCATGCGCGACACCACCGGCGAGCTGCCCGATCGCCTGCATTTTCTGGCTCTGGACGAACTTCGCTTCAAGGTTCTTGAGTTCCGTGGCATCACTGATGACCGCGATCAGGACCGCGTCGCCCGATGCGTCACCGCTGCGCAGGGTGACCTGCACGAAACGTTCCGGGTCGACTCGGCATGCGCGAAGGATCTCCGGCTCACCAAGGGTCCGCCCCTCCAGCGCATCGCGCAACCAGGCCCCGATCGGGCGGCCGAGCCCCTCGACGAGTTCGGAGAATGGCACCGGGGTCGTGGCAATCTCGAGCAGGCGCCGCGCCTCGGCGTTATCCTGGACAACATTGCCATCGGCATCGAGACCGATGAGCGCGACGGGAAGCGACTCGAAATCCTCGAGTGTCCCGGCCGCAAGCGCCGGTTCATGCGCTGTCCGGCCGATCTGTGGGGGCAGGAAGTAACACGCCTGCCGCCCCTGCTCCTGCGGCTCCTGAACCAACCATTTGCGCAGCGGTCCTTGCGGCGTAACGAGATCGACCGGGCCGCTCGCGACGCCGGGGTCATCGGTGAGGATCTCTCCCAGCGATGCAGGACTGTCCGCCATGAGGTTTCGGAGCGCGGCGTTGAGCTCGAGAATCGTGCCGTCCGGCGCCGTGATCGCCGCCGGGACCGCAAGCGGGTCCGGGCCGAACCCGCCCGAGGTGGGGCCAGGCAGCGCTTCGACGCGCCACAGGCAGCCCGACGGACGCAGACTGTGGGCCGATAACCTCAGATGCCCGTCACGCGTGGGAAAGTCACGCACCGCATGGCCGGTCCGGGCCGCAGCAGCCTGGATCTGCGGCAGAAGCGCGCCGGGGCTGGCGAGAAAGCCACCGAGCGCCTTCGTCACGGGCTCGCCCTGACAATGCCCGAAACGCGCGCGCGCGGCGCCATTCTGATGCCGCACCAAACCCGCATCGTCGGTCGCGATGCACGGGGTCGGATCGTCGGCGGTCACCGCGCCCACCCGCGCGCGCAGACGCCGGTCGCCCAGCGATGCGACCCACCGCTGAAGGCCGATGAGCGCGGCAAGCGCGAGCAGCGTCGCCCCGATCGCCAGAATAACGACGCGGTACGGGCCTGCCGGTACCAGCAACGTGCCGGCGAGGGCCGCTGCTGCGACGACAAGGAGCAGCGTGACGGATGGTCGCGCCGCCCGCTCGCCCGAAAATCCGCGCCGCCCCGACATGGGCAAGCTTGCCACGATCACCCCCTGTTCGCGCCACGCGCCCACCAGAACGCAGTCGAGTTAATCATGTATTAACAGGAAGCCTGATGAAGTCGACGCCGCGCGGTGCGAGGACTGCGCGATGGCCGAAGGGAAACGACCGCGTTACGCCCGGCTCTGCGCCGGCGGTGTTGAATTCGCAGGCTTGAGGTGTTCGAGAACGTTCTTGCGCAACGCGCGCTCGGCACGATGATGGGGCCGCAAATCACCCCGTTGCGATACGAATCGGAGAAGACTTCATGACCCCACAGCACGTCCCGGACGCCGTGTTTCACACACGCGTGCGAAATCCCGCGCTTTCGGGCGACAATCCCTTCGAGTGGCAGGACATTACCAGCGACGCCGTGTTCGCCGGCAAACGGGTGGTGCTCTTTGCGGTGCCCGGGGCGTTCACCCCTGCGTGTTCAGATGAGCATTTGCCGGGATTTGAGCGCCACCATGACGATTTCATCGACGCCGGCGCCGACAGTGTGGTCTGCCTCGCGGTCAACGACGCCTTCGTGATGTTCCAGTGGGCCAGGTCGCGCGATGTCGAGAAGGTGGTCATGCTGCCCGATGGCAACGGGGAGTTCACCCGCAAGATGGGCATGCTCGTCGACCGGTCCGCGCAGGGCATGGGGTTTCGAAGCTGGCGCTACGCGATGCTGGTCGAGGATCGCGAAATCGTCACGCTGAACTCCGAACCCGGCTTTCGCGACAATCCCCCCGGCGTTCCGCTCAAGGTCTCGGGCGCCGAAACCATGCTCGCGCATCTGCGTGGACGCGAATGAGAGACCGGATGACTGACGCGTTGCCGTGCCCTGAAAAGCGCGCCGAAGGCCGATGCACGCTCCCCGGCGCGTGCCGCGATCCCATCATCGCCGTCACCCCCCTGCTCCGACAGGAGAATTGAAACCGCGGTCGCACCGCAAAACAACCATGGTTTTTCAACAGAATTAGCCCGTTGCTGTCACTCAACGAGATGGAATGCAGCGGCGCAGCGACACCGAACCAGCCACTCGTAGTTCTTCCAGCTGATCCGGTGGAGCAGCGTCGGCGGCGCCTACCTCGCGACCACTTCCCGCTTTGGCGCAACTTGCATTCGCAGTCGCAGTTGCGGGGATGCCGACGATCCGGCCGAACCGTTGCGCAGAATCGCAGCGGCGGTGTGCAGTGTCTGCCGCCATTCATGCGCGGCGCGTGGGTGGAGCGAGATGAACTGGACGAGCGCCATGGCACACGCCAGCACAACCGGATAAAGTCTTTGCAGCGCGCGCGTGGGGGCCGACTTTCTCGCCCCATTCGGCTCTCTCATCGCCCGCTCGCGACGCGCAGTGAGCTCAAGAACCGACGTGGCGTGTTGGGCGCCGCCCATGCCAGCGCCGCATGATGACATGAACCTCCGACCGCTCGGCGGACCCCGCCGGAGAACGCTCATCCTTTCGAGACTGAACAAGGGCCCCTGCATGACCGATACGATCCCAGTCGAGAGCCTGCGCGCCGCCGTCGACGACGCGTTCAGCGCTCAGTCCCGATTTCTCGCCGATTTCGTGGCCATCCCAAGCTTGCGCTTCGCGGAGGGCCCGGCGCAGGATTTCATGGCCGATGCCCTGCGAGAGCGCGGCTATGACGTCGATGACTGGGCGCTCGACCTTGCCGATCTGGAGCCGCTGCCGGGCTTCGGCCCGATCGAGGGATCGGAGGCGGGCCGCTTCGCGAGCGCGCGCAGCGTCGTCGGCACGCATCGCCCGCGCGGGCCGGTCAAGGGGCGCTCGCTGATCCTGCAGGGCCATCTCGACGTGGTGCCGGAAGGCCCGGTCGAGATGTGGAGCACGCCGCCCTACGCCCCCGAGATCCGCGACGGGTGGATGTATGGGCGCGGGGCGGGCGACATGAAGGCCGGCACGACGGCCGCGCTCTTCGCGCTCGATGCGATCCGCGCGGCGGGGTATGAGCCAGCCGCAAGGGTGCATTTTCAATCGGTCATCGAGGAAGAATCCACCGGCCTCGGCGCGCTTTCGACGCTGCAGCGCGGCTACCGGGCGGATCTGTGCGTGATCCCCGAGCCCTCGAACCTATCCGTCAACCGCGCCCAGATCGGGGTCGTGTGGTTCAAGCTGCGGGTGCGGGGCCGGCCCACCCATGTCGCCACCGCCGGCGAAGGGTCGAACGCGATCATGGCCGCCGTTCACCTGATCGAGGCACTGCAGGGGCTGGAGGCCGACTGGAACGCCCGCGCCGCCGAGGACCCGATCTACGCGGACGTGCCGCATCCGCTGAATCTCAATGCCGGCAAGATCGCGGGCGGCGACTGGGCGAGTTCGGTGCCGGCCTGGTGCGATGTCGATTGCCGGATGGGCCTGCTGCCGGGCTGGTCGCTCGACGCGTGCAAGGCCGAGATCGCCGCGTGCATCGCGGATGCCAGCCGCAGCCATCCCTTCCTGTCAAACAACCCGCCCGAGGTGGTCTGGAACGGCTTTCAGGCCGAGGGCTATGTGCTGGGCGATGACGCCCGGCCCGGCCTCGACACCCTGCACGCCGCCCTGCGCGATGTGCAGGGCGCCGATGCTCCCCTGCCCGAGCACCGCATGACCGCGCTGACCGACACGCGCTTCTACGGCCTCTATTACGGCATCCCGTCCTTCTGTTTCGGCCCGCATGCGCGCAACATCCACGGCTTCGACGAGTGCGTCGATCTGGACTCGGTGGCGGAGGTGACGCGCGTGCTCGCGCTCTTCATCGCGCGCTGGTGTGGCCTCAACCGTCTGGAGGGCTGAGGGCGCGCGCCGGCGGTCGCGGCGCGAGCCCGGATGCACGGTGCGGATAAGCTGCGCGCCGCTGCGTCCGCTCAGTCCCAGGTTTCGGGGCGGATTACCCAGTTCCGGCCGGGGATCGCGTCGAGCAGGGTGCGGGTATAGTCGTGCCGCGGGTCGGCGAACACCTCACGGCAGCGGCCGGTCTCGACGATGCGGCCTTCCTTCATCACCGCGATGCGGTCGCAGACCTGCGCGGCCACCCGCAGATCATGGGTGATGAACAACATCGACAGGCCGAGCTCGCGCCGGATCCCGTCAAGGAGCGCGAGCACCTGGGTCTGCACCGACACATCGAGCGCCGAGACCGGCTCGTCCGCGATCAGTAGCGACGGGTCGAGCGCGAGGGCGCGCGCGATCGAGATGCGCTGGCGCTGGCCGCCGGAGAATTCGTGCGGATAGCGCCGCGCAGCCGAGGCATCGAGCCCGACGAGCTCGAGCAGCTCCTCTGCCCGCGCGCGCGCCTTGGCGCGCGGCGTCCCGAACGCCACCGGCCCCTGCGCGATGATGTCGGCCACCCGGTAGCGCGGGTTGAGCGAGGCGTAGGGGTCCTGGAACACCATCTGCACATGCCGGCGCACCGGGCGGAACTGGCGCCGGCTGAGCTTGGCGAGGTCGTGGCCCTGAAACAGGATGCGCCCGCCATCGGCACGGTGCAGCCCCACGATGCAGCGCCCGAGCGTCGACTTTCCCGAGCCCGACTCGCCGACGATCCCCAGCGTCTCGCCGCGGTGGATGTCGAGCGTGACATCATCGGCCGCCACCAGCGCGCGCCCGCGCTTGAACAGCCCGCCGCCGATGTGAAACACCTTGCGCACGCCCTCGGCGGTCAGGATCGCGGGCTGGCCCTCCGGGTCGAAATCGGCGCGGTGGACGATGTCATGCGGCACCGCCTTGATCAGCTCGCGGGTATAGGCGTGGCGCGGCTTGTTGAGCACCTGCTCGGCGCTGCCATATTCGACGCAGCGGCCGTGCTGCATCACCGCGACGGAATGCGCCACCTCGGCGACCACGCCGAAGTCGTGGGTGATCAGGATCACCCCCATGCCGTTGCGCTGCTGGATCTCCGCGATCAGCTCGAGGATCTGCTTTTGCGTGGTCACGTCCAGCGCGGTGGTGGGCTCGTCGGCGATCAGCAGGTCGGGCTCGACGGCGAGCGCGATGGCGATCATCACGCGCTGGCGCTGCCCGCCCGACAGGCTGAACGGGTAGCTGCGCTGCAGCTCTTCCGGGTTTGGCAGGCCGACATCGCCCAAAAGCTCGACCACCTTCGCCTCGCGCCCGCGCGGCGACAGGGTGGTGTGCAGCTTGAGCGCCTCCTCGATCTGGTCGCCTACCCGCATCAGCGGGTTGAGCGAGGTCATCGGCTCCTGAAACACCATGCCCATCCCGGTGCCGCGGACCGCGCGCTGGCGCCGCGCCGGCATGGTCAGCAGATCCTCCCCGTTGAGCCGCGCCGCACCGCCGTCGACATGCACGTCGGGCTCGGGCAGAAGCCCCATGATCGCATGCGCCACCATCGACTTGCCCGAGCCGGACTCGCCCACGATGCACAGGATCTCGCCCGCCGCGACGGTGAGGCTCACATCCTCCACCGCGAGCGGGCGCTCGCCCCCCGGCGGCAGGCGCACATTCAGCCCCTCGAGCTCCAGCACCGGCGCGCCCGCCATCAGCCGCGCCTCTTGCGGGCGAGCTTGGGGTTGAGCGCGTCGTTGAGCCCCTCGCCCACGAGGTTGATGGCGAGCACCGTGAGCAGGATGGCGATGCCGGGAAAGAAGCTCATCCACCAGGCCTGCCGGATCACCGTGCGCGCCGCGCCGATCTGGTAGCCCCAGCTCATCACGTTGGGATCGCCGAGGCCGAGGAAACTCAGCGCGCTTTCGAGCAGGATCGCCGTCGCCACCGTCAGCGAGGCGGCGACGATGATCGGCGACAGGCTGTTGGGCAGGATCTCGCGCAGGATGATGTGCGGCGTGGACTGCCCCGTGGTCACCGCGGCGAGTACGAATTCGCGCGAACGCAAACTGAGGAATTCGCCGCGGGTCAGCCGCGCGAGCGGCGGCCAGCTCACGATGGCGATCGCCGCGACGAGGCTGGTGATCGAGGGGGTGAAGATCGCCACGATCACCACGGCGAGCACGAAGTTGGGGACGGTCTGAAAGAGCTCGGTAAAGCGCATGATCGCGTCATCCACCCGGCCGCCGAAATACCCCGCAAGCGCGCCCAGCGTCACCCCGACAAGCAGCGCCGCGAGGCTCGAGACGAGCCCGATCAGCAGCGACACCCGCGCCCCGTGCACCACCCCCGCGGCGATGTCGCGCCCGAGCGTGTCGGTGCCCATCACCGCGCCGTCGGTCATCGGCGGCTGAAACGGCGTCGCGTTCATCGCCCAGGGGCTCGCCGGGTAGATGAACGGGGCGAGCGCGGCCACCGCGATGATCCCCGCGAGGATCACGAGCCCGATCACCGCGCCGCGATTTCCCGCAAAGGCTCTCCAGAAATCGCGGCTCATCTCATTTCACCTCGATGCGCGGATCGACGAGGGTGTAGATCAGGTCGGTGACGATGTTGAACAGCAGCACGAGGATCGAGGTGACGACGAACACGCCCAAGAGCACCTGGTAGTCGCGTTGCAAGAGCGCGTTGAACGCCAGCCGCCCGATCCCCGGCCAGGCGAACACCGTCTCGACGAGGATCGAGCCGCCGATCAGGTGGCCGGCCTGGAACCCCGCGAAGGTGATCACCGGCAGGATCGCGTTGCGCAGGATGTGATGCGTCATCACGTTGCGCTCGCTCACGCCCTTCGAGCGCGCCGTCTTGACGAAATCCATCTGGTGAACCTCGAGGATCGAGGAGCGCGTGAGGCGGGTATACACCGCCATGTAGAACAGCCCCAGCGTGAGCACCGGCAGGATCAGGTGGCGCCCCACATCGAGGACCCGCGCAAGCCCGATACCCTCGCGCCCGATCGACTCGAATCCGAAGGAGGGCAGCCAGCCGAGCTGCACGCTGAACAATAGGATCAGCATCAGCCCGAGCCAGAAGAGCGGCGTCGCATAGCTGATCAGCGCGAGGGTGGTAATGGCGGTGTCGGACCATCGCCCCACATTCATGGCCGCAAGCGTGCCCAGAAGCACCCCCATCGCGAGCGCGAACACGAAGGCCGTCACCGTCAAGAGGAGCGTCGCCGGCAGCCGCTCCATGATCAGTGAACTCACCGGTTGGTTCTCGCGGTAGGAAAAGCCCAGATCGCCCTGGAACACGGCCGCGACATAGGTCGCCATCTGCTGCGGCAGCGGCTCGTTGAGCCCGAAACGCTCGCGCAGCCGTTCGACATATTCCGGATCGGCCGCGCCGGCCTCGCCGGCCATCACCGAGGCCGGATCCCCCGGCGCCGCGCGGATCAGCGTGAAGTTGATCAGCACGATGCAGAACAGGATCACCGCCGCCTTGAAGAGGCGCTGCGCGAGAAACCAGGCTAGCCAGCCCATGCATCACCATCCGTATCGGGGGGCGCAAACGGGGGGCGGCATCCGCCCCCCGCGGCCGCGGTCACTGCCGGATCCAGGTATCCGCGAAGGTGTCGGCCACCCCGATCGCCGTGGTCGTGGCGTTCTCGACGCGGGTGTTGACGATGGTCGGGAACTCCATCTCCAGCAGCCAGATCACCGGCAGCTCGTCGGCGAGGATCTGCTGGACCTCCTCATACATCGCCGCGCGTGCCTCCGGGTCGTTCTCGGTGGCGGCATCGGCGAAAAGCTCGTCCACGCGCTCGTTGCAGTAGCCCATGGTGTTGGAAAACAGCACCCCCTCGCGGATATTGTCGCACACATAGGTGCGCGAGACCCCGAGCGCCGGATCGCCGTACTGGTAGACGAAGTTCTTCGTCAGCTCGTAGTCCCAGTTGGCCACGCGATCGGCCCAGCCGGCGGAGTCGGTGCTGCGCTGGGTGACGTCGATGCCGACATCGCCGAGCGTCTCGGCGATGTATTCCGCGAGCCGCGTGAAGGTCTCGCCGTAGGGCAGCGGCAAAAGCTCGACCTCGGCATAGATGCCGTCATCGTCGGGCTCGAGCCCCATCTCCTCCATCAGCTCGCGCGCGCGGTCGGGGTCGTGCTCGTAGATATGCACGTCATCGGAGTATTCCACCGTTACCGAGTTGATCGGCCCGGTGGGAATACGCCCGAGCCCCATGAAGATGTTGTCGCGGATGAACTCGCGGTCGAGCGCGTAGAGCATCGCCTGGCGAAAACGCGGATCGTCGAGCGGCTCGACACGGTGGTTGATCTCGATCCAGGCGAGCGGGGCAGCGATCTCGTAGCCCTCGGTGATCACCTCGAGATGCGGCAGCTCCTCGAGCCGCGGCACGTCGAAGGGCTCGATGTTGTTGAACGAGCTCAGATCAAGATCGCCCGATTCGAGCGCGAGCGCGCGCGACGCGGCATCGGGGACCATGCGGAAATTGATCCCGTCGAGATAGGGCAGGTCCTCCTGCCAGTAATCGTCATAGCGCGTCAGCCGGATCACGTCGCCGCGGCTCCAGCTTTCGAACTGGAACGGGCCGGTGCCGATCGGCGTGTCGTTCATCTCGTTGTCGTTGAAATCGGTGCCCTCGTAGATATGCGCGGGCATGACCGGAAAGCTCGCCACCTCGAAGGCGAGGATGAAGGCCGGATACGGGGTGTCGAGCTCGAACACCACGGTCTGGTCGTCGGGCGCGTGCACATCCGCGACGTGGCGGAAGTTCGACCCGGCGCGCGGATGCGTCTCGGGCAGGAACTCGGTCGCGGTGAAGACCACGTCATGCGCGCTGAAGGGCTCGCCGTCATGCCAGGTGACACCCTCCTGCAGGTGGAAGGTGTAGGTCAGCCCGTCCTCGGAGACCTCCCACTCGCGCGCGAGGCTCGGCATCGGCTCGAGGTCGAAATCGTAGCGCAGCAGGCTTTCATACATCTTGCCGGCGACCTTCTGGGTCGGCGCCTGCTGGTTGAGCCCGAGGATGAGCATCGGCGGCTCGGGATCGAGGATGGCGTTGAGCGTGCCGCCGTGCTGCGGCTCGTCGGCCATCGCCGCGCCGATTCCCGCACTCAGCGCGGCAATGGCCGCCGCGCCGGAGCGCATGGCCCAGGCACCGCCATCCCTTATGGTGGGCGTGCGTGTCATGGTGGTCCCCCCTGTTGGTATGCGCCGCGGCGCTTCCGGTTTTCGTGCCGCCATGCGCTGCAGCAGGGCGGCCGGCTCTTGTCAGGCAAGTCGAGCTTACGGAGTCGTTCGTGCAGGTCAAGGGATCGTAAGCGCGCTGACAGGTTCCCGACGGCCCGGCACGGTCGCATCCCGCAAGGGGGCGAGCCATCCACGCTGTGGCTGCGGAAAAACCACCTATCACGACTGTTCAGTTTTCCCGAACCACCTCTGACGGCGATACCAACTTTCTCTGCCCGGTCTGTCCTCCCGCGCGGCCGCAGTGCGCCGAGGCGATCCGGCCGCGCACAGCCCGGCGCGGGCTCAGCGGTAGAGCAGCGAGGTGGCGTCGTGAAACAGGTGCAGGTTGTCGGACGCGGCGCGCAGCCGGACATTGCGCCCGCGCAGCGATGCGTGGTTGCCGGGCAGCTTGGCGAGCACCGGCGCCTCTTCGCCTCGGCGCTCGAAATAGAGCACGGTGAGTTCGCCGAGCGCCTCGGTGATCTCGACGCGGCCCTCGAAGAGGAAATCGTTGCCCTCGGTGACCTCGAGATGCTCCGGACGCACGCCGAGATTGACGCCGAGCCCGGCATCGCCGCCCGTGGTGGGCACCGCCGCGCGCGCCTGCCCGCCGCCCGCGAGGCGCACATCGGTCTGCTCGCCGGTCTGCGTCACCTCGCCGGGCAGCAGGTTCATCGCCGGCGAGCCGATGAACTGCGCGACGAGCTCGTTGCGCGGGCGCTCGTAGAGCTCGAGCGGGGTGCCGACCTGGGCGATGCCGCCGCCGGCGAGCACGACGATGCGCGAGGCCAGCGTCATCGCCTCGACCTGGTCATGGGTGACGTAGATCATCGTCGAGTCGGGCATCGACTCCTTGAGCTGGGCGATCTCGATGCGGGTGGCCACGCGCAGCGCCGCGTCGAGGTTCGAGAGCGGCTCGTCGAACAGGTAGACCTTGGGGTCGCGCACGATGGAGCGGCCGATCGCGACGCGCTGGCGCTGGCCGCCCGACAGCTCCTTGGGCAGCCGGTCGAGATAGGGGTCGAGCTGCAGCATCTGCGCGGCGCGGTTCACCCGCTCGGCGATCTCGGCCTTCGACTTGCCGGCGAGCTTGAGCGCGAAGGCCATGTTGTCGCGCACCGTCATGTGCGGGTAGAGCGCGTAGGACTGGAACACCATCGCGATACCGCGCTGCGCCGGCGGCATGTCGTTGACCCGCATCCCCTCGATCTCGAGATCGCCGCTGGTGATCTGCTCGAGCCCGGCGATCATGCGCAGGAGCGTCGACTTGCCGCAGCCCGACGGGCCCACGAACACGATCAGCTCGCCCTGCGCGATGTCGAGATTGATGTCCGACAGCACCTCGACAGTGCCGTAGGACTTGGCAACGCCGGTCATCCTCAGCTCGGCCATGTCTCCTCCTCCCCGCCCGTTTCCGGGTCGTCCCGCACCATCAGACAGGGCTGCCACGGCCCCAGATGCACCACGCCGTCCGCCCCAGGCCCGGAGCTGTTGAGCTCGGCGCCCACCGTGCGCCACCGCCCCGCCGGCAGCCGCAGCTCGGCGGGCTCATGCGCGAGGTTGAACGCGCACAGCATCTTCTCCCCTGCCCCCTCGCGCCGGAAGCCGAGCACGTTGCCATCCGCGCACAGCTCCGCCATCGCGCCCTTGGCCAGCACCGGATGCGCCCGCCGGAAGGCGAGCGCGCGGCGGTAGTGATGCAGGATCGCGTCGGGCGCGGCCTCCTGCGCATCGACGGCAAAGGCGAGATGCTCGCGCGTGACCGGCAGCCACGGGATGCCGTCGGAAAAGCCCGCATTGAGCACGTCGCGCTGCCACACCATCGGCGTGCGGCAGCCGTCGCGGCCCTTGAACTCGGGCCAGAAGCGTATGCCGTAGGGGTCGCGCAGATCGTCGAAATGCAGATCCGCCTCGGGCAGGCCGAGCTCCTCGCCCTGATACAGGCACACCGAGCCGCGCAGGCACATAAGCAGCGTGACATAGCACCGGGCCGCGGCCTGGGTGAGGTTCCAGCGGCTGACATGGCGCATCACGTCGTGGTTGGAGAACGCCCAGCACGCCCAGCCGCCGGGCGCGACCGCGTGCAGATTGTCGAGCACCCCGGCGATGCGCGGCGCCGTCGGCGGGTCCTTGGCGAGAAAGTCGAAGGCGTAGCACATCTGCATCTTGTCGCCCTCGGAGGTATAGGCGCCGAGCAGGTCGAGCCCGTGCTGCGCCTCGCCGATCTCGCCCACAGCGGCGGCGTTGTAGGGCTCCATCAGCGCGCGGAACCGGCGCAGGAAATCAAGGTTCTCGGGCCGGTTCTTGTCATAGAGATGGAGCTGATAGTTGTAGGGGTTGACGCTCGGGGCGATGGAGTCGTTGCGCTCCTCGGGCGCGAGCGGCGGGTTGTCGCGCAGCGCCGGGTCGTGAAAGTAGAAATTCACCGTATCCAGCCGGAACCCGTCCACCCCGCGGTCGAGCCAGAACCGCGCCACGTCCAGAAGCGCGTCCTGAACGGCGGGGCTGTGCAGGTTGAGATCCGGCTGGCTGTCGAGGAAGTTGTGCATGTAGTACTGGCAGCGCCGGCCATCCCACGCCCAGGCCGAGCCGCCGAAGATCGACAGCCAGTTG
>LKMJ01002091.1_pt1 | contig 18180 bp, 19 predicted proteins | sample 643391 | NCBI WGS metagenome assembly LKMJ01 (sample SAMN04112250, study PRJNA286221) | soda lake metagenome | biome: soda lake; feature: Kulunda Steppe; material: water; isolation source: sample PL-Br10 brine of Picturesque Lake | place: Russia: Kulunda steppe | collected 2010-07 | reverse complement strand
CTTTGACGTGCTCAAATACAGCTATAGCTGAACTGAGCAAGGGATCAAATACTCCTCCAACTAACTCAACCAACCTCAGGCTCACAATGCAGCATAAATCTGGCACTGCATAAATCTGGCGTGACAATATTACTAGGCTACTGGCAGAATTTGGGGTGAAATGGACGCCCCTGGTGGCTTGGGAAGGTGCTCAGCCTCTGTTTTTGGCCTATTTTGGCATAAACACGACCCAACCACACATCTTTTTACCCTTAAGTTTACAAATTTAAGTTTGACCTTCAGCCAGGTAGTTTGACTGTTCAGGTTGCTGGTGAACACCAGCCATACAGAAAACATCCATAAGATCTGAGATAAAACGATAGGAATCATTAGTTTGTTTCTGGAAAATTTTTAAACTTCCTCAGAACAGGCTTGGGAAGAATGAAAAGCTCCACTCTGATTGACAGTAATTTTGTATGCCAGCGGTAAATCGTGAATCATGTCTGCAAATTGAAGCCTCAACACATTTGCATGCAAGGACACACGAAAAGAGCGTGTTTTTGGTCTTGAATTGCCAGCAAGCCACACTTATCACAGGTACCATCATGATGTTCCCAGCTTCTTGTCTCGACACGCAGCGCATTTTACCCCCAAAACACCATCAATATACTTCATATATGCTGCTTATTGATATTGGATGTTAAAACTCAGGTTTGGAGGGGGGCGGATTTTGACCAATTTGGCACCCCTTATGCTGATTTTTTTAAAGAGAATGACCAAAAATCAACATCTCACCAACCACTGGGTGTTTTCACTCCAATTCTCTTGCAATGATGTTTGTTTATTACAAGAGCATCAAAACACCAAAAATCATTTAATTTGGTGCAGTGGCTGAACTGCTGTGAACATCTGGCTGTGAAAAGTAGGGTTCACGCTGCGGCCCATTGCGCATGGGCCCCGTGGCGCGCAGTTTTCAAGCTCAGGTGGACAGCTTGCAACCAGGGCTACCATCTAACACTCAGCTTGCAACCAGGGCTACCATCTAACACTCAGCTTGAAAACTGTGCGTCGCGGGGCCCATGCCCTGGGATCGTGCCAAGACCATTCCCGTTTTGGGCCTCAGGTACCCCCCCCTGGTAAGATATAAGGGGCCTTCATAGAAAAGGATTGGCAGAAAGGGAAGGAAAGGAACGAGTGCTTACTTCTGAGAGGGCAAACAAACAAGTCTTGACAGTGAAAAAGAGCATGCACCTCATTTTGAACAGCAGCACAAAAATACTTGTCACAGTGGCCATTTCCACCGCCAGATGGAGGGATCCACCACGAGAGTATGTGCTCGCAAGCGAAACCTGCTCACATTCCTCACAGCATGCTTAGGGAATTCGAGGTGCAGATATTGAGGTGGCATGAAAGGGGTCCCCCCATTCCGCACTTGAGCTTGTGAATCAGCTTGATAATCTAGGAGGGGACAAGCAAACCAAGAATGATAAGTCGCCAGTTTGTTGCGACTTTCCAGAAGGTTCATGTCAGCACCTGGGAGTCCCTCCACACTTTCTTCGTCCTTAACCTCAGGTCAGCAGTGAAATCTGAGTAACAAATGGGGAGCCCCTGCAAGAAAGCTTATGTATAGGTGTTGCAGCCTCGCAATCCCTCAAAGGCGCGCAAATTATCCGAAGCCCAAGATGTTTTAGCCCGAGGCACCAGCTTCAGGTCTGCATGAAGGGTCTGCTTAAGAATGGCACTATTAGAGGACAAAAACCCGTTGTAAAACCTAATGGCAGCTCTAAACCAATAGAATTGCAGAGGTTCGAACGCACACTCACGTAGTACAGCCCACTTAGGCGCAGACCGCTTCACACCTAGGGTGCCCTTAAAGAAATTCAAATGCAATGTCTGGAGGCTAGGTCTAAATATATCACCTTTGCACAAAAACCAGGGCCTGAGCTCCTAACCTGACTGCCATACATACCAGCAGGCACTACGTATGCCTTAGCTAGCCAAAGGGAAGCAACAGGTCTGTCACATAGGGCAGTGTCCCGTACAAACCCACGTATTCGATGAGCTGCTGCAAGCATTGGTATGGCTGCATGCTCAGACGAGGCTGTCATGTTGAGTGTTCGGTGATATGTCATGCCAAGGTACTTGAAGGAGTCAGAGCACTTCAAAGCAGCGCTGGCTAACTTAAATGTGGGCACCTGAGCGCCGCGCTTTAAGTTGAAATGGACCACCTCTGATTTTGCAGTGTTGGTGGTCAGGTGTTTGGAGCGTGCATAGACCACAAGCCTATTTAGCATGGTTCACATGGCATCAGGGGCATTAGCCAGTAGAGTCAGGTCATCAGCATACTATGTCACATACGGTAGTACAACATGGTAGTACAACCCGCACATCCTCTGACCCGGTAACTGCTCCTTGCACTCCCTCAGCAATGGTACCAATGTCATTAACGTGCAATGAAAAGAGCAGAGGAGACGAAGGGCACCCTTGTGTCACACCCACAGTAGGCTTAAACCTTGCAGCTTTATGCCCATCTTGTATGAGGTACTCGTCACTAGCATACAGGCTTTGAAGAGCAGAGAGGAGAAATACAGGCATGCACATGCGATGGAAATGTGACCAAAAAGCCTGTCTGGGTATAGTGTCGTAGGCTTGTTCAGAATCAATGAAAGCAGTGTGCAGCCTGGAGGAGTTGCTTGGCTTAATGATGCGGGCAGTGTGCTGCAGGTGCCTGAGGATGAACATGGGCTGTAGGGTGTTCCGGCCTGGGTAGAAACCAAACTGTGTGGCTGGTATTTTGCTTTTTAAAATGCACCAAGTTGTAAGCAAGGGAGCGAATGACATTTGCGTACAGTCTGTACATGGTGCCACTAACTGCCAGCATGCGATAGCTGTTGGGGTCAAGCATGGGGCCCTTCTTGTCCAGCGGGATTATTTCTGCAACTTTCCAATCAGCTGGAACCCGGGCACTCTCAAAAGACAGTAGGAAGAGCTGGGCCAGGAGGGGCAAAAGAACATGCACCGCATCAAATCCACAACCCTCAGCCCTAGGCACATAACAAACTGCACATATATACTTCAGAAAGGTGTGGTCACCATATCCAAACCAGAGGAGGAGCTACCTTTCAAGCGCTTCAAGTGCTCGGCAAGGAGAGAGCACACGGTCCCTAAATCTGGTGCAGGCATGGAGTCAGGAAGGGGGAACCAGCTTGTTGCAGCACCGTCTGCAAGCAGCTGAGCCGAGGAAGGGTGGCCTCTGCCAAGGGGACAGCCATGCCACTAGGTGAGGGGCGTGAGTCCTGCACCTCCCGAGGAGGACAAAAATGATCATCTAGGGTAAGTATGCCATGCTTGTTCAGTAAGCGGGGATTGGTGCGTGCGCTGGGGGTAGCAAAACATGGAATGCAGGTCTACCTTTTTTGAGTGCAGCTTGTCCAAAAAACACAGCCTTCAAGTGCTTACTGTGGGCACATTTAGATCGCCGCACGGAAGCCCTGTAAAGCTTGGGAGCTACCTTACAAGCATGAACTGCCTGCCCACTACGCACTATCTCCCTGAAATGACAGCGGAGCATAGCACACTCATTAGAGAACCACGGAGGGTCCCGTGCGGCCCCCCTTCTTGCATACACATGAGTGTGCATAGCTGACCATGCAACTTGAGGCAGCTCAGCCATCAAATCTCAGCAATTTAAGTTACAATGGGTTTAGACCTTCTGCCAAATGGGTTGACTGCTGGGCTTGCTTGGTGCTGCCAGCCAGACAAAAATATCCATACTATGGATACTACTTCATACTCAGACTAGCAGTTTCTTAGAGAAAAAGAAGTGATTTGTACGTCTGCTTCAAGAGAAGCAATTTCACATCCTCAGCACTGATGTTGTCAAAGTAAAAAGCCCTTGCGTCTCCGATGTTAATTCTATCAGTACCAGTGTAGTCAGAGAATAGTTTTGTGAATTTCCTTCTCAGATAGCACATTTCCAAGCAAGGGCAAAGAAAAAGGACATGTTTTTCATCCTGGACGTCATGCAAGTCACATTTGTCACAGGGTCTATATTGGATTTGACAACATCCAATCTCAACTGTCTGGGTATGGGCACGCAAGCAAAGACTAGCAATGTTACAAAGCACATGCTTGCTTAGTTCCAGCTGCAGGTATCTAGGCAGCAAACGGGGAGGGCCCTGCACAGTGCTTGGCTTGAGAGGCAAGGCCATCCATGCATGATAAGTAGTTAAGTATTGCATTGAATTTGCTTACCAATTTGTGAGCAAGTGTCCTAGGGTATGCGCCATCCAATTCTCTCCATACCGCACGCAACCGCTCACACAGATCGACCGCGAAGTCTTGTAATGAAAGGGGGATAGCAGCCTTAACGCAATAGGTATACGTACTAGGTCAAATAGTTTTTGACGCACGCAGCCCCCCACACACTTCTATAAACTCTGCTGTCAGACGCTTTTTGTGAGAAGCACTGAGAGCAATATCTGCACGCACAATCTTCTTGAGCAAGCCATAAAGCAGAGAGAAAAAGAACTTGGCAGCAGCTCGGAATCAATAAAACCGCAAAGGCTCCTGTCCACACTCTTGCAACACAGCCCGGTTAGGCGTGGTTCTTTTCATTCTTTTCACACCAAGTGCACCTTTGAGGAAACACATAAGTGCAGTTTGAAGAGGGCTGTCAAACTCACTGCCCTTCTTCATGAACCGTGTGCCCCAGACCTGGCAAGCATACACACTGGCAGGGATAGCGTAGTATTCAGCCAAATCTCAGCAAGAAAGGTGTGTATGCATGAAGAGGGTATATTGCTATGCCTGCCGAGAAGATAAGGTTAATAGGTTAGGTCACATAGCTGTATCCGCCGAACGAGGGCAGCCGAGCTGAAACCTTGAAGGCCTGCAACCTGGCCCTTATATAGAGAGACGCAAACATGAGAAGAAAGTTAGAGTCTGAAAGCTAGGGGTATGGTGAAAAAGCGAAACTCAAAGAATCAAAATAAAAGTCGCTCAAAGGGAAGTTCAAGGAAAAGACTCCTCAAGCAAGGCAAGTCTAAGGGCACGCAAGGTCATAAGGTTAAAAGCACAGGGCACAATGCTCCCTGTAACAGGTATTAAACTGATCAGAGCAGATACTACACTTGATCATATCCAAAAAGCCGACAAAAGAAACAAAAATAGGCAAGCAGCAAGACTGCATCTATCTAGAAAAATCAGGCCTTATGAGGCGGTAGAAGATCACATGGCTGTATCTGCCGAACGAGGACAGATAAGCTGAAGCCTACCAACCTGGAAAAAGAAAAAAATACTATGCCAGCAGTGATACTGTATCAGTGACCCTTGTTTGCATCACGGTGAATTAAGGGAAAGGTTTACATCTGGAGCAATTAGGAAAAACTCCACTATCCGATCAAACCAGGAAGAGGGGTGGTAGTGGTGTCAGGAGGGTTTTGGGAAGAGGCATGCGCTCTTTCTGTGCTATATTTAAACCTTCTACTTGTATTCACGATTTTTTGTAGCATATTCCCCTGGTGGCACATGATAATGATATAAAGGCATGTGTCCAGTGCAAGCACTATACAGTCCTGAAAGTGAGCAGGCACATTTTAAATGATTTAACAGGTGTTTTGAACCAAAAGTGACAAAAAGTTGAAAGAAAGGAAGAAATGTGACGTCTCTATTTGGACATCTGAGCAGGGTAGGAAACCATGTCACCAATGTGTGGAATTAAGGGTACACTTCTGGGCAGGTTTGCGAATGTGTGCCAGGATGCTCGACACATCATTGTAAAGTAACAAATGCCGCAACTTTGCATCCTGGCACACACACACACACACGCACACGCACACGCGCGCAAACACACATACACACACAAGCAAAAGCTCCGTAAAATTGGTTTGAGGTCGAGTGGCAGGGAATACTAGAAATTCCAACATTGTGGATTATTCAGAGCACCAAATCATGCCATGCTTTCCTTTTTCGTATTGTGGCATTCAATCACATCAAAGAAAGGGTTGAAAGGTGCAGGGGTTGGACAGTCGTGTGTTTTGGTCATTAACCTTGAGTAAATTCAGCGGGAGGGGCCAAAAACTGGGCTCCGCCAAACATGATCTTATTTGATGACCAGACCTACTTAGGGGGGTTTGCAATGATGCATTTTTGGTGCGGAATGGCCAACTATTGGTGCTCCTGGTCGCTTGCTTAAGCCTCGCTTGTTAAAACAAATGTGCAAGAATACAGCTTTCCCCAACTTCCAACCCTCCTGCCTCTGACATAGGGCAATTTGCCAGATTTTGCAAGGTTGCGTTCGTGAGCAAAGTAAGATATCTTTAAAAGCTGGAAAGAGTGCAGCCTGTAGGCCCCAAAAAGGACCTTACCTGTCTTTTGCATCTCTGAATAAGATCATCAAAGCATGCTTCAGCCATAGTAGCATGCTCACTCTGCTGTTCTTGCAAGTGCTTTTGCTTAGTATAAGAGCAAATCAAAATTTACAAAAAAAAGTGTGCGCTTTGAAAAATCAATCATGATTATTTGATTTTTTTAAAAATCAGTCTCGAACGCAAACTCGTCCGTGAGTGGCAGTCGATCCTCAAAGTTTAATCCTATTAGTTTTTTTGGCAACAGAATAAGAATGTACTTGCGATCGTGCTCTAACTTTTCTGTCCTGGTACTGGTAATTGCCCTGTCCTTGAGAGGTGCTGCTGCTCAGGTGAGCGCCAAAAGGGGCAGATCAGTCATATAATGTACCAAATGGCTTTCTAGTTAGCTCAATTGACTAGTAAGTGCTGCACACATGCACACACATGCACGTTCAATCAAATTTTTTCAATGCATTTCTTGCATCCAGCCGTCATTTTCCCTAAGAGGAGGAAGTGGCGGCTGCCTAGAGAGTACACCATCTCCCCCTAAAAACTTAGAAGTTGCTGAGAAGGTAGGTGGGGACTGAAAAAGGGATGTAAGAATGAAAGAGCCAGATCTAGTTACCTTGTAGCACATTCCATGCAATAAACTTTCCATGCAATTTTTCAGGGCATACCATTACAATTGAAACATCACTAATGCATGGCCATGTCCAACCTTGTGTAGGGTTACTGTGTTCATGAAATGATTCCAATCCACTGGGCTTGGACTTGCCACATAATCCTATTGTGCGGGTTTGAGGCCACAAACTACTTTCTTTCCTCCTCTAGCAAACTGGCCCATGGCATGCAGCCCTCAGACACACAAGCTTATGAAATTATGACTCGTGCATAAGTAGAGAGCACGTCAAATTGTTGCAGCAGTATGCAACCATGTTCTTTGCCAGCCATGCAGCCGATAAGTGGTCATTTTCAAATTGCCAGTAAATTATGCAATTGATTCTAATTAAATCAGCGGCTGTACATGTTTGAAGGTACTAATAGCTCTAGGACACGGCAGCTCATGGCATGTGCAAAATCTTAGCCAGATGATCCAGATCTGCGTGCTTGTCTGCCAGCAGGCTCATCCATTTTACCCCATCTCTGATAGCATGATGTTACCTATGTTCTGTGACAATCAAATCGTGCCAAAAAATGAATGTGCGCCTGTGCAGGGATAGGCCCCTATGGTAGTCTACTTAAGTTGGCTGGCATTTGTGCAACAAACATGCACACACACGCAGTCACATACACATACACATACACTGATGCACACATGCACATGCATACACACTTATGCACACACACACACATTACACACATCAACACAAACACGCACACAGAGCAGGACACTGCTCATAAGCTGGAGCCCGCCTGAAGGCAATGAGTGCGTCGATCTTTACCTTATTGACATCTTCCTCCCAGGCGATGATCAGCCAAAGAGGGTAGGTGTCAAGTGGGCATACCATATGAGGAATGCTTTTGGCAAAACAGGTCCATACTCTACCAAAAGGCAATCTTGTGCCCTCTTTACTGTATATGAAATCCATATAATGGATTCATGGGGTACATCTTGCCTCACAGCTTCCATCTGTGCACTTTTGCAGAGCTCTTCCACATCTGCAGAAGGAAGGAAGCACACAATCGAGGTATGAGAATGTGTTTGATTTCTGTTTGAAACAGCCAACCTGGCCTCTTCGTAAAGCACAGCAAGAGGTTGTTCATATGAACTACCCTTTGATCGTCCCTCACATGCAGGGTCTCCGGAATGACCAGGAGTACACTGTGCAAGTGAAGGCATTCTCAAATAAGCATGGATCATCAGAGCCTGCTCAGCAGAAAGCAAGTCCAAACACCAGGTGTGCCCGCATGTAGCGTTAATCATGTCACCTTACGCATGCATAGCAAAGCAATGTGCCTGCATAGCAAAGCACTGTGACTTGCTTCGTGGCGTTCCTTCAAGCATGGGGCTTTCTCAGGGAGTGAGCAGACATGATGCAAGCCCCGGTCACTTCTATTTGCAACCCAATCAAAGGTGCGCTGACATCAAGCCTGACCGCATCAAGAACCTTCGGGTTGCCCCTGATGACAAGCTGGTGGAGCTCTGTTGGGATGGTGTTGACAACAATGGATGCGTTGATCGATATGAGTGAGTGGACAATTAAGGCAGCATAATTGCAATGGGGATTGGCTGTTCATTCTGCTTGCCCTGGACAAAATCTGGTTGATTGGATGGGCTGCCATGCAGACGCTGCAAGGCAAACAATATTGCGTTGCTAGGGTGTGTGCATGCACTACTTTGCCAGGTCAGCAAATGCTGCCAGGAGACCTGGAGGGTTCCTTAATATTGCTGTTCAATCCCCTGTTTGCTTTCCCTCAATTCCAGGCTGTCATACGAGCAAGTTGACAACAGGGATCGCAGTTCAAGATTCCGCAGCTCTGACACAAATACAGTGAGGGAGATAGGGTGCAAAACCATCTCTCGGCTGGCCAACAACGTGGAGTAGTGAGTGTGGAAGTGATCATGGCTGATGTGGATAGATCCTGACACCATACTGACATATTGTGGGACCTTGTGGGGTAATGATGCACTGCTGGTTGGTCACTGGCAGATAAAGGTTACTCTCGGCAAAGGTACTGATCCCCGACTCTATTGTTTCAGCACGCCTTTAAAGCCACAGTCTTTGTTTTGCCTTCTGAAATATATCAAGAGATACATACAGAAAAAACGCCACTCCATGATTGGATCAAGCACTCTGATACGCACTTGAAGTTGAATGCAAAATTTGGCAAGAAGCAAAGAAGCAAGCAACATGCAGCGGAAAGTTGTTCACGTGAATGATCCTGTGCTCTACCATCTTGGTGGCCCTGTGGCCCTGTTCCAATGAACTGGCCCGCGTGAGATGCCAGGATTATTGCACACACAGACAAACAAAGTCTGATGCATGAAACGAACATTGATCTGACTGTGCATGCAGTGAATTTGAGGTGGTGGCTATAAGCGATGAGTACGGTGAATCTGAGGCAGCCACTACAACAGCCGTGGTTGGCAGCGCTTCCGGTATCAGAGATTTGTGAGTGCATGCATCCATCCTGGCCAATGGATTTGAATGCAACAGAATTGTAGTTTTATTCATGCACATGGGGAGCCTTGCAGCAGCATTGTCTAATGTAGACATTGAGTGCCTGCTTCCAAAAAACTGGCTCCAAGCAGGAATGGATGGACATGCAAGCGATTCACTGGCTGCCAGCCAGATGTGACAAGCGCATGCTCTCTTTTTGGCTGCACCACCGCTAGCCGTTTGGGCCTGTGTACTTCTTGGCAGATGTTCAGTCTGGATTATTTTAATCGGGAGGTGGGTCAAGGGATTCATGGCAGTTTTTCAGTGGCAAAGCTGTGCATGCTTATTGCTTTTACTACCGCAAAGATCAGAACAAAATTGTTTGTAAGGTGTTGAAGTTTGTACCTCCTACCAAGCAGGACGATAATAGCGCAGGCAGAAAGCTGCATACACACCGCCTGAGCATGCATCTTCTTTTGCTTAAATCCTTGCCATGATTTCCAAACTAAAGACCTGAGCCAGAAGCATCACACGCTGGCATTTTAGGCAAGCCAACTCAGTACGTGGCCGCACAGACTTCCATTGAACATAGCCTCAGCTGTGATTGATCATATAAGAGGCACATGACATCATTGCCATGAATTCGAGTCAAATAGCCACACATACTCCACGTTAGAATCATGTGAGTTTTTGGAAGAAAACTGTGCGCACGGGCCATGCTTATTGAGTCAGCCATGTGTATGATGCCTATCTACATCACGGTGAGCACCGCAACCGCAATGATCACACACAGGTTGATCAGTGGTGCGGGGATGAGTGTGGCTGTGACACAAGCGTGCCACTCACTTGGATGCCCGGCCGGACCGGTGCCCTCAGCGCACTCACAGAGTCCTTAGACCTGAGCAACATTGTGGACACATTCAACTCAGCCCTGCAAAGTGCGTCCCTTTAGTCCCCTGGCACGCACCAAGGCTTATGGAAACCCTCAAGGCGTGCCTGAACATGGTGTTTACATCCTAATGCTTCTCAAAACTCGCTGAGCGCATATGCTCAACAAAGGCCTCAACATACAATGAATGCATGCCTTGTGCACGTATCTTCAGCATCTGCCCTAGTGGGCCAAAAACATGTGCCTGCCTCATTGCAGAAGTGCTCAAGTGCTCAGGTGTTGAGGGCTTCACGAGGGTGCTTGAGGAAGAATAATTGCTTTCCCTTACATAGAGGCTGGCTACTTGTCAAGCCCATAATCAATACTATGACTCGTGGCCCTTAGCCGCTGTCATCAGAGGAAAAACCAATTCTGGAGCCGGCAAGGACCAGAATACTTTGATGACCATTGGATCTTTTGGCTTGACTTTTCAACCTTCTCTTACATAAATGTAAAAAGGGCATGGAGCGGTGCTGGGTCCCGCCAACATAAGTCAATTGCCCAACCTTATTATCTCTGCCCCTCTTCTTCCAAGCACAAGCACACACTTGCTTTAAGGAGTCACATGTGCACGCGCCTAAATGCACAAACACACACGAACACGTACACGCACACATTCACAGACACACAAGCGCGTGTGCATACACACACATACACACACATTGGCATGGACACACACGTGTGCGCACAATGGGATCCTCTTTGCACTTGCAGCACCCGGCAGCAGTGACGGCGGTGGCAGCGGCAACATCTTTGAGAATGCCCAGAAGGCCCTCCAGGATGGGGCCGCCAATGCCCAGGAGATCTTCAGCCAAGCAGTCAGAGATGCAATACAGAACGCCAGGGATGAGGGCAGCCTGTTCACTGGTGGGGTCACGCAGGCCATCCTGCAGGATACCGCTGAGAGCGGGGTGTTTGGGGAGGCGGTTGGGAACTTCCTCGGCGAGACTATCAGAAATGTGGTGACACAGGGGATCAACAATATTGTGAACAGCTGGGTGGGCACAATCTCACAGCTGTTCAGAGGTTAGGCATAGCCTGCGCCACAGCTGTTCAGAGGCCTGGGGTGACCTGTGCTCTTCAGCCTATGTGTCCAGGGGTGTAGTCTTGTGAGGTTTTCGGGTAGCTGATTCTCTTGTGATTACGCCACGTCAGTATCAGTACTTGCCTGGGAACATTCGGTGATGAGACCTTTAATTCTTTATTCAGTGGCTCCCTAGTGACATGACTAGGTCTGAACCATATTGAGGTATCCTCATGCTGCATACTGCAGCAGAAGTGAGCAATTAAGTGGAACAAGGTAACATCATCAGAGCTCAAGAGCCACTTTTCAGCGGCAGCATTTTCACTTCATCCATTCAGTGTTTAATCATCATGTCATGAGAGGATATGTATCATACATGTACGTATATACGCAAGGCAGGCATGTATTCCTAGGTGCGATTCACGGTACAGAAATCACAGTCACAACAAATGCTTGTAATCAAGAATGTCCATGAGCGTGACTTCTTGACAACCTATGGCACCACTGCAACCTTAACCAAAACTTCAAACTCAAGTCTTCAATTTTACCAAGTATACAGCCTTAGCCAATGCAGAGGCTCTGTAACCAAGGCTCATTCATTGGAAATGTAGTAGACATTTCATATGCTAAGTGAACATACAAAGCATTCCTCATGCAAGCGGCCCTAGGCCTACAGAGGTGGACCTTCGAGAAGGTCTGTTGAGTGCTGATCCAAACGGGGATTGGATCAGAAAAATCCAAATTGAATTTCCTTGTTAAGCCTAGGCTATAGCTATAGGCCTATTGGGTCTTTTTAAAGATTACGACATAGTAACCATACAAATATGATGAAACAGGTTTAGAGATTCTCAAGAACAAGTTGTGTACACAAATCTACATGTTGACTGGCGTGGTCCTGGAAAAGATCGATCAGATATCGATGAGATATCTAGATCAATAACTTACGTCCCCCCCTTAAAGGCCCCGGTCACACCAGCTAAACATCTTTAGCTCCTAGCTCCAATTTCTCACCCAAAGATATAGGAAGCCGTTTTGTCAATGGCTGTTTGTCCATGATTATTGGGAGCTCAGACGCCAGCGCAAACACTGGCAACCAATTGGTTACCAGGTGTGCATGGCAATTGTGCATACAATGCATGCATTAATACGTATATCATGCTGATCATTCGGTTTTAGGAAGCACTATGAGTGCAATTATACAAGCCAGTATTTTGCACACGTGGAAATATTGTTATTTTCCTGCACAGAGTCATCCTCTTTCTAAATATGCAGTGAATCAGTAGTTGCAACCACTTTCTTACCGGTCCACTTCGTCCTTTCATATCTAACATATTCATATTTAATGATTTATAAAATATTATGCTTCAGATGAGCATCGCCAAATGGCAAATTGTCTGTTGCTGAAATCGGTTGCACAACGAGCGTGATCAGCTACAACGCACATCCATCGAATAATCCTACATATTTCAAATTATTCCGTTCAAAGATCAGGCACCGCGAACAATGTCCGGGCTGCGCTTCCCCTTGTGGTTGCTTGCGCTCTCCCTCGCGATTTGTGCTTCACCTCGGAGGACCCAAGCTATAAGTGCGTCTTATTGTTATTTTACTGACCTTCTTCGCTGGAGATCCTGATGCGCAGCTGGGTGATCTTGTACACGGTCATCATTGCTGCAGGCTCATCCTTCCAGCACCACAGGGCCATGAAGCAGGCAGTCGCTCAAGCAACAGCCACAGCCACAGCAGAGCGAGGCGGCACGGCCATTGTCCGAGCAGACGCAGGCGAGGGCCCCTAAGCCTATGAGCCGCAGCGCTGCAAAATTTGGGCCGCGCTTTGATGTGACAGACACAAATGCTGCATGCTGATAAAAATATTGTCTTGCAGAGGCAATTTCTGAAGGCCAGCCTACCATCGCCATAGTGGATGCCAAAGGCGAGGCTGTGGACGGGGCCATTGTGGTCACAGGTGCCTTAGCTGCTCATTATTGGCTTTCATATTTTATGTCTGTTAAATGGCTTCTCATGCTCTTCCTTACGTGTTGTTGTTTGTGCAGACTGCAGCGTGTTTGCAAAAGACACCATTGAGTACAAGGTGAGCTGGCTGGCAGTTTATTACTGCACGTACTGTTGACATTTGATGGGCACTTGACACTGGCTTGTTTTCCATGCAATTTCCTTAAATGTGGCGCAGCAATTCATAAGATCAGCAGAGCTTTTTAGCTTCGCATTCCTTCTTTTGCCTTGTGGCCTTGTGGCCTTGTGGCCTTGTGGCTTTCTGCATTTGTTTGTTCATTGAAAACAGCAATCTGAGTCAGAACTTAGTACCCTTTTTGTTTTTGTTGATTTCATTGAAACCAGCAATCTGAGCCGTAACCAATCATCCCTTACCAACATCCCGTCATCAGGAATGTATTGGGGAGCCCATATATGCAGAGAGTCTTGAAGAGCAGGGGGACGTGACAGGGAATGCCACGGCACAAGGAGAGGCCAGAGCAAAGGTAAAATCTTTAAATCCAGATCCAATTGGAGGCCATGGGCAAAAGACGTGCTTTTGACTGCCTTGTGCGTGATAGCATTGATTGACAGGGATGAATTTGCAGCCTACATCCAATACCCTTGGCAAAGAAGCCCAAATCATTTCAGCGGCAAGTGTATAGATCCCTTTATTGATGTGGGATGCAAAGAGGCTACTCAAATCCTTTCCAGTAGCAAGCAAACAGTAGCCTTGGGCTGCTTAACCGATCCCAAATTTTGCGGAAACATTGATGCGATGCATGCAGCTCGGGAATGTGGCCTGCTTTTCCCGTATAAATCAATGGAACTCGTGTCGTGCATGCAATGCAGGCTGGCCCAACATTTGAGGGCGCCCCTGCGTGTGAGGATGCGCTGACAGATGATGCTGTAAGGGATACATCAGGCCGGTACTGGAGTGTCTTGCAGGTCTGCTGCAGAGCATAACACAAAACCCCATTGTCAATTTAAGCTGCTGCTATTGGGACCTGCATGTTTTGACAGCCACTTTATTTTTTGTTTGACCAGGCTCGCTTACTGCATGCACATAATTGCCACACTTGCCATACTGCTCATTTGGCTGCAGAGTGGAGAGAGCTGTGCTTACAAAGATGATGAGGGCAACCCGTTGTACTTGTAGCCAGGGTGCTGTTCATCCCGACGCACCAGGTGAGCATGCATTCAACAATTTTGTTTAAACAAGGGCTGCTCAAGCTGGGAAAACATCACAGATGCACCTCCTAACCAAACATTAAGAAAGAGATCACTGACGCTCCAATCTCACCTATCACCTTGACTGACAAGCTTGCAAGCATGTGACCTCTCCTCAATTCTTGCCGAGGGGTAGCGCAGCTGGCTCACATGCTCCAAATGCAAGTCCCCTTTCAGGAACCTGGACCTTTTCATCCTCTCGACACGTGCATCAGATCTTGTGTGAGGGCTTGCGAGATATACTGGAGCAAGACTTCAGTGCATTTGCAACGTGCACCCATTGATATAATGCAGCAAGATATATTGCAGCAAGACTTCAGTGCATTTGCATCCTGCACCCATTGATCCCTCAGGGATCAATGTTGTACACAGGGCCTCAAACAATGTTAACATTTGCCAACATTTCTGCGCAATGTGTTGCGATTGTCAGGAGGTGGGGCCATTAATGCTCAAGGGTCCTATGCTTATGAGTGTGCGTGTGTGTTATGCTGCCCTTCCCACACCATACCTTGACTAGGTTTGAAGGCACTGTGCATCAGTCCCGTGCCCCATGCTCAAGCTCTGCAACACAAACTAGGGCCAGCTCCCTAGGAGGGCAGCCCATTGGTGGGCTATCTGAAGAAGCTGTTGCGTCCAAGGGAAGCATGATGGTCCAGCGCCAGGAGACGAGGAACAGCAAGAAATGTTTAATTGCCCTTTTCTTTGCAGGTGGACCTCGAGGTTATGCTTTGCTGACCTGCTTGAGCAGACTAATTTGCACATACCAGTTGTTGGCTTTGTGTTCCACTTAGTAGCTCTTGTTCTGAAAGTCCTCTGCCTTAGATCTAGCAAGGCACGTCGAAGGCCATTTGGCAGGCTTTGTTTCTGGTCATTCCAAATTTCACATTTCTACCATAATCAAGTGTGGTGCAACAGTGTCAGCATAATTTGTCTCAAAAGACTACCACAATTAAGCTGGCAATCTGAACAAGGTGCTCAGCCACTGCAACGGCAATGTGCTTACAGCGTTTTATGGGCAGGCTAGCAGTCACACTTCTTGACTGAAGACCTTCTTTCTTGTAACCCCTTGTAACCCCTTGAAACTGCGCTTGGGGTGCGTCTGTCACGCGGCGTGACTCAGCCTTTTTCCAACAAGTTCCAAAGTGCAGCTCTCAAATGGATGAATGGATGGGGGAAGCACACATTGAGGTGCGCAGGGAGCCATTTGGCACGTTTAGAAGGAGGGGCATGAACAATGTGCAAGCACCCGGCACATTCCAGCCCGAATAATAGGGACCCTTACAGTGGCCACTTTTGCTTCTTAACTGAAGGCATACATGTTGTTGATAGACCTAGTAACATCAATATTGTCAGAGAGCATGCTGTCACTCAAATCCAAGCGGCCACCTCACGCACTGACTCGTGTTTTAGGAAATAATACAACCAGAAGTACAATTTAATCAGCATCACCAGATTCAACACCGACTCACAACACTGAAAGCAGCTTCTACCTAGCACATTATCATACAAGGAGGGTGCACATAGAATAATATTGTACAACAGGTGACAAAGACGCCACTGCATGGCTGTGTAAGTCTTGCAAATTGCGCGCACGACTCATGGAGTTGCATGAGCTGCGCAAGAACACTGACTGTACAATGGATGAAAATATAATGGATAAACACCGAGGAGAGCAAGGCAGAAAGCTTTATCAACTTACAACACCTGTCAGCATGCATGCCGATGCATGAAGCATGAACATAAACTGGAAGGCGCGGAATACACACACCATTCAATGACAAAGCATGACATGCTTACACACTGCATCGTTTCTCTGGTGGTACAAGGTCGAAGTTGTTGGCACCGCGTGGATATGGAGGAGGTTGGAGCAAAGGCGCTCGGATGTCAAGAGTTGCTCACATGGCTTGGCCACCAGGCAGGCCGCCCATACACTCCCACTCATTTCCGTCAGCAGTGATTGAGTCAGTGAACTGCAGGTGTTTTAAGGGGGCAGGGAGAAGGGCGGCTCTGTTATCAGGATGCACCCTCAGCAGAAGCTCTGTTATCAGGATGCACCTTCAGCAGAGGGTGTTCAAGGCATGCCATGCCAGGGGCAAAAGATGCACCCAGAATGACATGCTGCTTGACATTGTGTTGCTGTTTGCTTTTGCCAAAAGCCTTTTGGCAAAGGATACCCTTGAGACCCACGCCGTGGTGGGAAATTCATTGCCAGCGAATTTCAGCAGGAGGGTGGTGCATGGGCACCCACCTCCGGAAAAAAACATGCTCAGAGAAGAAGCAGAGTGGTGCATGTGCATGTGCATGTCTTCGGCAAGGCGGCGTGCGTGAGCGCACAGGCGGGGAAGCACAGGCCAACCCACCCAGTAGCCGTCGTAGCACCCCCCTAGCCGTTGGGACAGAGTGAACTCAAAGACGCACTCCTCGCGTTGGCCGCCCTGCTCTGGCCCGGTGATCAGTACACGCTGCTTCCATAGGCGCTCAGACACCTGCGCATGGGATGCTCGTGGGGGGCACGCCTCGCGCGCAACCTTGCATGTGCACCAACGCACAGGCAGGCGTATACGCACACTCGCATGCACACGCACACATGTGCACGCAGCTGCGCGTCATTACACACACGCACACATACAGGCGCGAGTGCACATATGACCTGGACACACACGCACATGTACACCTTGGACAAGAGCGCGGTGGATCCGAGCATAGAGGTTGGGGCCACACGCGCACACACAAGCGCTGCACATACAAGCGTGCACATACGTGCACGTACTTCAACACACCTCGAGGGACGAGAGCGCTGTGGAGCTCTCATGGCCCAGCAGCATGGAAGACAGGGCCACACGTACACCCACATACATGATGCACATGCATGTCGTACACGTATGAAAATGCACACCCACCTCGAGGGACGAGAGCACCGTGGAGCTCTCATGGCCCAGCAGGATGGAGTGCGGATGGGTGTGCATGACCCGGCGGAAGCGCTCAAATTGGCCGAGGTCAAAGCTCCGTCTGCGCAGGTAAGTGGTGGGCAGGCGTGCCCGCGCAGCGTGTTCAACCACAAAGCCACCTCCGCTGTCTCCTTCAAATCCCCTCACCTGCTACCAAACACCCTCGCTGCCCTCCCTGTTGACCTGCCACAACATGCCACACATGTGCCCCAAGGCAGGGGGCAGCGGGGGGCCGAGGGGGCAACCTTGAGCGCAAGAGGGAGGGGGAACAAGGAGCAGAAAGCAGCGGGTAGTGCGCTCATGCTCATACAGCCGCATGCTGAGTTGAGGTTTTGAGGAGGCGCAGCCCAGCCCTGTGAATACAAGCCGCTCCAGCACAATGCCACGCCATCCTGCAGGCAGGCTTGATGCAGGCACTCACCCCATCTCGAATGAAGCAGAGTGTTCAGGGCCAAAGCGCCTTGCCGAAATGCGAGTGGAGCAGCGCCTCACCCCAAGCACCCACCCTAAGCACAAAGGGCGCAGCGCCTCACCCCAAGCACCTACCCGAAACACAAAGGGCGCACCGCCTTACCCCAAGCACCCACCCTAAGCACAAAGGGCGCAGCGCCTCACCCCAAGCACCTACCCT
>LKMJ01002089.1_pt1 | contig 18189 bp, 19 predicted proteins | sample 643391 | NCBI WGS metagenome assembly LKMJ01 (sample SAMN04112250, study PRJNA286221) | soda lake metagenome | biome: soda lake; feature: Kulunda Steppe; material: water; isolation source: sample PL-Br10 brine of Picturesque Lake | place: Russia: Kulunda steppe | collected 2010-07 | reverse complement strand
GTAACGGCACCGGGGTCGGTCTCGCGCTGTGTAAACGGATTATTGAGCGCCACGAAGGAGACATTTGGATTGATTCTGAACCCGGTGAAGGAACCACGGTATCAGTTACTCTCAGGGCGGTCGCTGAAAACGAGGCATGACCGGTCAGATGGCAATTCGCCGGAGAGGACGCAATTTGTCTGGTTAGCAGTTTGGCTTTGGGCAAATCCAAAGCCTTCCTCCCAGATTGCCTCGCAAAAAAAACCAGGGCAACTGGGGCCTCGTTACCAAAAACTCCTATCGAAAGAAGATTAAGCGGTATTATGTTTCAATCGAAAATGGCCCCACAGTGTTCGTCTGCCGGGCGACGGTTGCCAGTCTGAGCATATAGGACGTCAGGATGAGGTACGGTATCAATGAAACGGTGAAGACTGCGGCAATAAAGGTGAGAAGTGGCGGCAAACCGAAAATCCAGATTTTTGGAAAGAGCCCCGAGTTGATAGCCAGGATGGCCGTTGCATTTACCAGAATGGCAGGTAAAGAAACAAAAAGCAGCGTGCGGGAAAGCGAAGCGACCTCTTGACTGTAATAAAGCGTTTTGAAATACTCTTTTCCTGTTGCAAATAGTTTGAGAGTCGCGACGACACTATCAAGTTCCTCCCTCACGTCGTCTGTTATCTCCTCACCGTGCATATACTTTAGATGACTCGAACGGTCCATGAACGGGCCATAATCAATTTCTAGTCCGACCCAGAGGATGCCAAACTCCGCTCCCTTTCTTTTTCTGGAGAAGGGTCCCCTAAGCAACTCAGCAGTTGTTTCCAGTTCAGCTGCGTACTCGTTGAGGTCTGTGGCAACCGTCTCATCTATTTTTTCTGCGCTCCGAGAGAGATTCTGGGCATGGTCACCAAGCTTTTTCCCAATCTGTTCCAGAAACGACATTGGACTGGATGCACTCTGACCAGCATGTGTCGACTGGGCTACCTCACGACGGAAATGAATGAGTCTATCCACCCGTTTTTCCTGTTGCTCGACGGAGGTAATATCGTGTGAAAGAATTATCGAATTAATGGAGACGACGATGGATACGAGCAGGATTATACCAGATAACAGTGTATTGAGAATGGTTTGAACTGCCTGAGTTTCGCTCAGAAGACGCTGTAACTCAAAGGGCCAGATTATACCAGACAGCATGAGCGTTATAAAGACCAACAATATCAATAGGACACTCACAGCGTTTCGGCTGCCCTCCAGAAGGAGCCAATTCGATAAGTTAAACCCCTTCCTCTTGTCAGGCATCGGAAACCAATGTCTCCAACGTTGCAACAGTTTACCGAGATCCATGATTTTGTCAACTAGTATACTCAGCAGTATCTGTGGTGTGAATCTTGTCACCAAATCTATATGATGGAGAATTATAAATTTTCTGTTTGGAGTTCTCACACTCTTCAAATCAAGAAATTCAGATTTATGTTACCAATGGCTTCAGTTGACTCTTGATGTTGTACCCAGCAACTTACGAATAGCAGAGCTAGTTGACGACCCTATTTTCGTTGCTCGCTGTTCGAAAATCAAATATTCGTGGCCATCCAATAATTTCCCGACTATAAAAGAACGAATAGCAGCCTCAGATCGGAACTAGTTGTATGCTCTGGTTCAGGTTCGAACCCATATACCGTACCTCGTTCCGAAGCAGGTCAGTTAGATTCGTTTCCCAGCGTTCCTTCCGACGGTGATTCAGGTGCTTGATAATCGGCAATCAACAACCACATCGTACAGCCTGCAAATGAGTAAACGGCTAAAATCGTCATCCCGAGGGTGAAAAATGTAACCGAGTATACGCCACCGATTATTATGGAAAGGATGTCCGTCGCCCGTGGGACCCTTTATTTATTTTCATAATATGCGTCAACAACGCGTGACTCAAGGGCGTGTATGGCTTGTTATTAGATATGGCCATTGAAGCATCCTTCACCACAGACCAAGACGACTTTCCGTTAAGTGCAGTATTTGAGCAGTTAATTGATGCCACTATTGAGATAGACTGTATTGTCCCCACGAGCAACGCCATTATCCCTTTGGATTTATGCTGACGACACGGATGCCTTGACTACTGATTTGAGTGAGGATCTCGGAATCGACCAGATAACCGTCATCGAAAGTGTTGAGGAGCAGATGTTCGTCCGTGTGAACTGGAACCCCGACCACGAGAGCGTCCTCACGGCAATCGTCAACACCGACGTGACGCTGCTTTCTGAAATTGGGAACAACGAGCAATGGACGTTCGAAGTACGTGCGAGCAAACAACAGGCAGTGGCTGACTTCCAGACCTACTGCCAGGAACAGAACATCCCTATCAGACTCACACAACTTCATGCACTCTCCGCGCTCAGGTCGGACCGCGAATACGATCTGACGAGTGGCCAACGAGAAGCATTAATTTTGGCGTATTCCAGAGGATACGTCGACTCACCACGAGAGGCTACACAGGCCGACCTCGCAACTCGGGATTACTCGGCAAGCAGTCTCTTCACGGCTACAGCGCGGCAGTCGACGATTGATAGCGAATTCGCTCATCACTCCTACAGAATAAGACAGACAAGGTAGTTAAAACAGTGTTGCACCTGCAATAGCCAGTCACAATCCGATAGACGGCATAACCTGTAATGATGGTATTCTCCACAGAGACTGGCGGAAGCCTAGAGCTAGTTGAGCCGATGACTTCCGTTGCATTTGATAAGGAAAAAGAGGTCTTCCAGGCCGCATACGACAGTACTCGTGAGTCAGCTAGTCTGGCAGTCGTTACAGTAGTTGCAACTGTGCTCGACAGAAATCCAGTTGATTTGCCACCGCTTGAGTCTATCATCGATACTGATGCACTTGACCAACTTGTGGCAGGGTCCACCGGTCCGAAGATTTGGCATAGCATATCCTTCCGATACGAAGGGTTCGTGATAACATTGGCCAGTCAGGGGAAGGTTGAGGCCGAGCCGGTAAAGCACACGGCTATTAATACTGCAGAACAAACTGAGCACAGGAAAACTAACGGGGACAGGTGACAGAGGTTCTTATGAAATCGACTACCGGTCACAGATAACTTTCGTCCCATTCTTCGGGGTTGTGCGTGTTTCCGCAGTTTTCACAGATGACCTTGCCCTGACCATCCACCGAATCAGTAAACGAACCACAGTTCGTACAGTAGAATCCAAAACGTTCCTCACGGCTTTCCTCTTCAAACACCAGCAAAAATTCTGACTCCTTGCCCGAGATAGACTCATCAGGGTCGAGAAACCGGGGCTCTCCGTCAACAGCTATTTCTTCTGCAGCGGGAACGGTGTATCCTTCTTCTGCCTGTTCTTCCTCAACATCGATGTGAATCTCTGCATGGATTGTCTTGTCCCCAATTTCACGTTCCGTTCGGCCACTGTGTTTGAAATCGAACTGTTCGAAAAACCCTCCACCTTCCTGGTTATCGGCGAGGACGATCGCCTGAATCTTTTCCGCCACACGTTCACGTAACCTGGCTAGAGCACGCTCAAATAATTCCGTTCCAGCCCCTTTACCCCGCTCTGTTGGGTCTACGTGGAGCCAGACAATTTCCCCACGTTCTCCCTCCGTGATTCGTGTCTCTACGAAGCCCAGAACGGTGCCTTCTTCCTCTGCGACCAGCAGTATCTGCCTGTCTTCCCCGATGACGTCCGTGAGACTTTCCGGTCCGAATTCATATTCGAGTATCGTCTCGATATCCCGTGGACTCAATGAATACGATGCCTGCAGGGATTGCTCTGCAATCTCCCGGATACGATTACTGTCGCTCTCTGTTGCCTCGCGTATCTGCATATTCTAGATTCACCAGATTCAGTAATAAGAACACTGGTGAATATAGATAAGATTCAATCAGAGAGGATAGCTGATAAGCGGCTCAAGATAGGTGACGAACGGAATACTGATTTTTTTCTTGTGAGACAGTTGGCCGCTTCTCAATCCTAGCAGTGGTCCGTGATGCGTCGTCATCCGTCTGGGGTTGAATCGGTTCACTGAAACGGAGTATTGACCCGGTCATCAATTGTTTCAGGACCACGAGAGAGCTATAACAAGCAGTGACGCTGTTCCGCCGATGAGGTATCTACTGACACCCAGTTCTATCGGCGAAAGCGCTGATAGAGACGGAGTAGAGCCGAAACGATTGTTCCAAAGCCAGTTACTTTCCGAGAAACCGCAGCTGCTCCGAGTAGGAGGAGTGCACTTTTTGGTCGGCCCTTTGCAAGCTGGAAAGCTGCATCAATGAGCGTTGACACGATACCCAATTCCGCCAGTCCTGACTGTGAGTAAGTAACAGTACTCATAGGGTGAGTTACAGGTTCGGGACGTATATAATTTGGTACGCTCGCACTCTCAATCCAATTCTGGAGCATTTCAGGGATGTTTGTGCCAGACTCTGTTCCCGTTCCCTGAAGTTAGCCCCCGAGTCACGGCAAACTGCACGATAATCTTTTCAGTTTCGTATTATAATTCGGAATGGTATTCAAGGAGCTTCTGAGCCCGTTCGCCCTGTTGTGAAGAGCCAGAATTAGACAGTACGAACTTGTCTCTGATTACCGCTGGTGAGTCATGAAGTGTCGTCCGGATAAGGTTCTGATGGCCTCGCCGAAGCCGTTCAGAGAGAGCCTGATGTGAGACCCCCAGTTCTCCCGCTAACCCACTCAGGGTAACTCCACGAGGAATAGAGTAATAATCCAGCTCGTAGGCCTTGGTAAGCGATTCTAACTGACACTTCGACAGCTCACTTTCCTCAGAGCCGAGCAGTCTTGAGATGCAATGTACCCGCTGTATCGACGGTTCAATACCATGCTCTCGCCAGTTTTCACAGATAGTCGATACCGGTGCCTGCTTCGGAAATAAGAGACGTAGCTGCCAATGGTCAGAGACCCCGTGCGCATTAAGCAATAACCCATATTCGTTGAGTAACTCGTCGATTACGGACTGTACCTGCGCATGCCAGGAAATCCGATAGAGAGACCGGTTCTCATCTGTCGAAACCAACGTAACTTTCTCTGTTGTCTCGTCTGCCCGAATTGCATCGTCAAGCTGCTGTAGATTCGACGAGGAAACCGACAGAAGTGGTATCCCACTACTGGACTCATGCACTGCAACCGGCAGCGCTTCGAACCGTGCTTCCGGCATAGCTCCAAACGTCTCCGACAGGGCAAACTGGTCCGGTGGTATAGTCAGGTCTATGATCTTACCCATATCGCATCCACAGACGGAGTACGATTTAGTAAACGCTGCATATGATTGAGGCTATTTGTGTAAGCTCCCACATTGTGCTGGTCTGCTGTGTTTATACTCGGTAATTTAAGTAATCTTACCCTGGATAGTACCTTTTTGTCCAATCAATTCATGGCCAGAACGGGCACAACTGAATAATCAAACGTTCATCGTTTCGGTGCCAGATTCGTCCTATAGTGAGCGTTTGATTCCCCTGCAATTCGTTGGTGTGATACATCACAATCGCTGAAATAAGTCTATATTACTTTTTGACACGGTGTAAAGAATGATTTTACAATATTAGTATTGTAAATCCATGCCCACAGGGGTGACATAGTTCGTATGATAATAGCTACACAGAGGACCGAAGCAGGTTCGATACAGTTATAGGTCTATCCAGGTGTGATTGAATATAATAACGCTGAATATCGAGACTCGGTTTCCGCAAACGATATACGTAATGTATAGATACAAATAGGAGACCAGTTTTTGGTGAACTTACCGCTCACTACACCCGGAAATATTGAACGCGTCCACCGGTTGGAATTTACTGTTACCAACTTGGAACAAACAGTTCGACATTCGTAAGTAAGCTTCACTTCCTGATTTCCACCCCCATGACCAACTGAGAAACAGATTTCAGCGTCGGTTCGGATAATGGTACCTTGCAAATGCCGGCAGAAGACATAACCACCCCACAGCAAGGACGAATAAGTATGTCCGACTCCTCTACTGATTCCCGCGAGCAAGGTATCGAATTCGGGTCGCTAGCGGAAAAACTTGAGAACGAATCCTATCCCCTTTCTCACGAGGAACTTCTCAGTCAGTACGGTGAACACGAAATAGAACTCATGGACGGGAGTACTACGCTGCATGAAGTGTTGGTCCCGGAAAACGACCGAGAGTACATGGATGCAGACGCGGTTCGGCAGGCCATATTTTCAATGGTTGGCGATGAAGCTATCGGGCGAGAAAATTACAGTGACCGGGGTGGCAACCCCTCCGAAAATGCCGACACAGAAGATAGCGAATCGTTATGAACCAAAACGCTACTGGGGATTTTACGTTCGATGAGCGACTTTCAACTCCAAGCAGGTTACGCAGTTCTAACACACCACACCTTCCGTTATTGAAGTAGAATTCTTTTGAGCGTAATCCACCGCGCGGCCGTAGTTTTCGAGATACATGAGACATTTCCCAGTAAGAAGATGTAGCAGAGAGACACTTCAATACATATACACCTGGGTAGATTTTGTATTTGTGTAAGATACGCCTTGATATGTCCCTCTCGGGAAGCGATGACACCAAATTTCTCAGAGTGCGATGTATCAATTTCTAAGCCTGGTTGGCCGTTGTAGAACGCTTCACTCGTTTAATCAAAAAGATAGTAACCTGGAATATGAGAAGAGTTAACAATAAACGCAACCTCACCATCGGATATGTCCAAAGACAAATCTACGACTCAGGATGAGTGCAAGAACCTGCGTGAAATCTTTGTCAGTGTTACCGGCGTAACTCGAACTACTGACCCACAGAGACGGGAGACAGGCAGAGAAATTATTGATGTTACGGGTTCCAAGTCGTCACACCCTCAAAAGCGGCCAGACACCGAACCCGAAGAAAATGGGCTTTCTGACACTATCAGTGACCCGGAATTCGATAATCAAGAGGGTGATAGGACTGAAAGTAATTCAGGGGAGTCCCAGGTGTAAATGAACTAATCGTAACGGTGGTCTCTAACAAAAGCCAACGCTCCACCCTACAACGTACTCCACCTATCGTGTGAACACTGAGTTGATGACAGGCATTGTCAACTCTACCCACTAATCCTTTCTTTCAAATCGTTCGCGTAGACAAACCTGACCCAATAGCTGAATTAATTCCAATAACGCAGATCTACTCATTCCCACCATAGATACGATGTTTATAACTAATCCCTGCGATGACCACTGGACAGTTGCAATGGCGCGAAAACACATTACTGAGGAAGACGAAGGGAAGAAAGTGATAGATTCCGGTGGCGATGAAATTGGTATGGTCACTGAAGTGAAATCCGGAACCGCATACGTGAACGCGGACCCGAGTCTTGCAGACACGATCCGCTCAAAGCTCGGTTGGAACGAAGCAGACCAGGAAGATTATCCGCTCGATGAGAGTAGCATCGATACCGTAACAGACGACGAAATTCGGCTTCGGGACCACTTCTAGACACCGACGACCTACTATCGACCCCGATTCAAACAAACTCTCCCAGTTTTTCCAAAACGTTCCATGAACACCCCAGCATGGCGGTGCTGAGGTGACATTGGTTCTTTACCGAGACTACCAGACAGTTCTGATACTACACCTGGCGGATAAGTGAAAAGCTCGGGAACAGGGGTATCCGCCTTCAGCCCGTAGACTATATAATGAAACGAGCCACCGATGTGTATAATTCCATTCGAAGACGGCTCCTTCCAGGAATCCACAGTGTATTGGATGTCGTTATAGGTGGGTACGCGCTCAGCGATACGCCGCCCGAGGAGTACGTCGGCACGCTCGATTGTTCGGAGTCCGAAGTCGAAAAATTGCTTGCAGACGTTGGCTTCAGTCGGAACCTTTTCGCCTCGTTAAAAGTACGAGTCGACGGTAACGTCTCCGATGGCTCCTGGGTGTACCGTAAATCGTTTCTTGCCGACTACCAACTTCATGTAACGATTCATCGAGCGGAAACCGGAATCCAGACCTATGCCCACTGGGAATACTCATCCATTCGGCATCCCTACCGACACTACCTTGCGCGGGAATATAGCGCCGAGAAAGGTGTCCGAAAAATGCGTTCAGTGCTGGAGGATACTGCGACCCAATCCGGTATTTCCTGGGGAATCAAATCCACACACCGGAGATATACCTGGTATATCAGTCTTCTCCGGACAGTATCAAAACCACTTGCACGCAGAGTTGCCGATGTTTCTGAGCGATTCGAGCAGGGATTAACTGATGGGACAAGAGGAATCTTCCAGCGGATTTCTTCTGGGTTACGATAACATCGATTTTCTCGTGCAGGTCAGGATTTACCGATACCATCTCGATGTTCGAAAACTTGCCAGTTGAATTCACTGACCAGGGGAAACCTTGAGACATTACTGGCGGCTTGCTGAAACAGGACAGGGGTTCCTCAAAGATGCAGAAAGAATGGCTGAGGAAGGAGGGGTGATTTATAGGATGAATCCCCAGCAAACCGGGACCTGACTTGATTATTTTTCAGCGACCAATTATCCCCAGTATGCGGCCTCGAACGTCATCGGCGGAAACATAGACCTGGTTATCAGTTGAGGCAAGTACTTCATCGAGGGATTGCCATCCGTTCCGAGTTTCGACCTCGTAGTGACCGTAGCTACCAGTCAATTCCTCCGTGGTAGCTGGATAATCATACGTTTCGAGTGCCTCATCGAGCTCACCCAGCTGCTTGCGCTGGTCTCCGCGCATCGGTTCGGCCTCATCGTCGCGATTACGAGCTTCCTCTAGCTCCCGTTCTCGTTGCCGTCGCTTTTCATGGTCTGCCTGATTGTCTCTTCCTTGTTTGCTATTTGCCATCAGCCCACATAAGGCCCTGACCCGGATAACAGTGTGGTTACATATTGGTGTAATGTACGTACAATTCGACAGTCGCGAAAGAGAATCGCCCTGGAATCAGATGAGAGAAAAATGGGATAGAATCGGGATTATCTGAAAGGGGAGACCACCAGACGACCTCCGAATATTCGCTGCAAAGTGAGAATTCCAAACTCAAAGCAGGGGTCATACAACCACCAATCGGATAAGAATGCCTTACTGGTGATAGTTGATTTCAAAATTAGCGCCGCAATTACGCCATCAATAGGTCAAGGGGAGAGTCGGGTATATTCCATCGTTACACACGCACAGAGTCTCCATGGTGCTCTATAACCATAACCCGGTAGCACATACCAAGGAAGTTGTGAACGTAATTAATCCTGCGACAGGAGAACAGGTCAATACTTACGAGGAGCACTCATGGAGTGATGTCGACGATGCGCTAGAGCGTGCAAACGATACCTTTCAGGAGTGGCGCAACCGTCCAGTCCGGGAGCGCGAGCGTCTGCTCGAAACGGCAGGCGAGGTGCTCCGAGACAACAAAGATGAGTACGCCCAGACGATTACGCGCGAGATGGGTAAGCCGATAACTCAGGCTCGGGCCGAGGTAAAAAAGTGCGCGTGGGCCTGTGAGCACTATGCCCAACACGCAAGCGCCTATCTGGAAGACCGCCATCATCCCAGTCCACCGGGGGCGACAGTTAAAACCGTGCACCAACCGCTCGGACCAGTACTGGCTGTTATGCCCTGGAATTTTCCGTTCTGGCAAGTGTTCCGTTTCGCCGCGCCATATCTCACGGCCGGTAACGTCGGTGTGCTCAAACACGCCTCCAACGTCCCGGGGTGTGCTATTGCTATCGAGGACATATTCCGAGAGGCTGGCTATCCCAGTGGGGCCTTCCAGTCGCTTTTGATTCCTTCCGACTTCGTCGACGACGTTATCGCTGATGACCGCGTTCGTGCTGCTACTCTCACAGGGAGCGGTCCGGCCGGTCGCGCCGTCGCTGGAACCGCCGGCGAGGAACTGAAAAAGACGGTTCTCGAACTCGGCGGTAGCGATCCGTTCGTTGTCCTTGATGATGCCGATATCGAGTCCGCCGCCGAAACCGGCACAGAGGCACGTAATCAGAATGGTGGTCAGTCGTGTATTGCCGCCAAGCGCTTTGTCGTCCACACGGACGTCTTTGACGAATTTATCGAAGCACTCGTCGAGAACTTCGAGTCACTCGTCGTCGGCGATCCGACCGACGAGAATACAGAGGTCGGCCCGCAGGCCCGGACAGACCTCCTTGAAGACCTTCACGAACAGGTTGAAGTCAGTGTCAACGCGGGTGCCCACCGTCTTACTGGAGGCAAACCACTCGATTTGGAGGGTGCGTTTTATCCACCAACAATCCTGGCCGATGTCCCAGACGGCTGTCCGGTCGACAGTGAAGAGACGTTTGGTCCAGTCGCGGCAGTCTACGAGGTCGCTGACGAGAATGAGGCAATCACCCTCGCTAACGACACAGAGTTCGGGCTTGGTGCTAGCGTCTGGACCGAAGACCGACAGCGCGGAGAACACGTCGCCAGACGGATTGAGGCAGGCTGTGTCTATGTTAACCAGCTCGTCAAATCCGACCCCAGAGTACCACTTGGCGGTGTCGGGGAATCCGGTTACGGTCGGGAGCTCTCCGAGATCGGCATCAAGGAGTTTGTCAACCGAAAGACGGTCTGGGTGGAGTGATGAACGTTTCCGATCTTCTCGTGCAGTGTCTCGAACGTGAGGGGGTTGAACACGTCTTCGGACTCCCCGGTGAGGAAATGGAGGACTTGCTATTCTCATTACGCGACTCGGAGATAACCTTCGTCCCGGTGCGACACGAACAGGGTGCTGCGTTCATGGCTGACGTCCACGGAAGACTCACCGGCGATGCCGGCGTCTGTCTCGCCACGCTCGGCCCCGGAGCGACGAATCTCCTTACCGGCGTCGCGGACGCACAACTCGACAAGAGCCCGCTAGTCGCGATAACTGCGCAAGGCGGCCTCGAACGGCTTCATCAGGAGAGCCATCAAGCAATCGATATCCTCCGAATGTTCGGGCCCGTGACAAAGTGGAATACCCAACTCGACAGTCCTGATATCGTTCACGAGTCCGTCCGAAAAGCGTTCAAAATGGCTGAGTACGAAAAGCCGGGTGCGACGCATCTCGAACTCCCCGAAGACGTCGCGGCTGAAGAGGTTGACACGCATCCACTTCAAAACCGTGGACGGATTCCTGCTCCCGCACCGAATCCCGATAGTCTCGAACGGCTGAAAACGGCCCTACGAGATGCCCAGCAACCCATCATTCTGGCAGGAAACGGTGCTGTTCGTACACACGCTGTGACACAGCTTCGCGAGTTCGTCGACGTGACCGATATCCCTGTCGTATCGACATACATGGGTAAAGGTGCGATCTCTGATGCAGATGAGCGGTCCTTGATGACCCTCGACTCTGGAATCAGAGAGAAACCAAAGAGTGTGATAGCTGATTCCGAACTCATCCTTGCTATCGGCTACGATATCGCTGAACACGACCCCGGTGAGTGGGAGACAGAAGACGCACAGTTTGTCCACATCGATAGCGAACCTGCAGAAGTGTACGAGGCTTACGACCCGGATATCGAGGTTATTGCAGATGTCGGGCGGACGCTACAGTCTCTCGTCGACTGGTGTCGGGAAGAGAGACTTTCGTTCGATGCTACCTGGTATGCGGATGCCAGAAGACGAATCCTCGCAGACGTAGCTACCGAGCCGGCTGACGCCCCACCGTTTACCGTCCGTTCGGTACTTCCAGTACTACGGGAGATTCTGGCTCCTGAGGACCTGCTCGTCTCCGACGTCGGCAGCCACAAACTGGCCATCGCACAGAACTACCGGACATACGAGCCAAACACCTGTCTTATTTCGAACGGTCTGGCTTCGATGGGTATCGCAGTTCCCGGTGGACTTGCAGCCGACCTCGCAGTTGATGCAAACGTCGTCGCAGCAACGGGTGATGGCGGTTTCATGATGAACGCCGCCGAGATAGAGACGGCAACCAGAATGGATTGTGAGTTCACTATTCTCCTGTTCAATGACAACGATTACGGGCTTATTTCCGATAAACAGAAGACTCACACGGGTGAGTCCTTTGGGACCGAGTTATCGAACCCGGATTTCGTTCGATTCGCAGAAAGTTTTGGTATCAAAGGCTATCGACCTGATTCGGCCGATCAACTCCGAACCCAGTTACGATCCGCAATCGAGGGCGGAATGTCTCTCGTCGAAGTTCCAGTTGAGTGAGCGGACTGATTGACCAAAGAAGCCCAGAAAAGCAAGGAGATTCGCCCGTACTGGACTTCAGGTTTGAATCAGACGGTCCACCTCCTGCCTCAATAGTTCTCCATACTCCAGACGTATTTCACGAGCCTCATCCAGACTGACGTTCTCTCGCCCGTCTATTACCTGTGAGATGGGGTCATACTCCTGAACGGAAAATCCCATTCGCTCAAGGTACGCTGTTAGTTCTGCTGACTCCATGCCATCATGAATTGCTTTCTCAACGTAGTGTAGCACAGTCTCGAACTCGGGAATCGTGATAGTTTCTTCCGTCAGTTCACCCTTCTTGCCCTCAACTCGCACCTTTGTATGGTGGAGATGCTCCATGGCGTTACCGACATCCCTCGTTAGACGGAGGATTTGGCTTGGAAGCGATGTATCCGGTGAGCGCCACTCCACAGTTGGCATGTCCCCACGTAATCTAACCGGAGTCCAGACAATATCTTGCGGCGAGAAAGAAGATTCAATATCTTCTTCGTCAATTCCCTCGTCCAGAGATGACTTTTTGAACAAGTCAAAAAGCTGTTCAAGTTGTCTCTCCCACTGACCGACTGTATTAACGTATTCCCACAGTTGACCGTGCATAGGGAAGTATTCATAACACTTTCTTCGATAAATATAGGCACGAGCACCGTTCGCTACTCGCTCCCCCTGAAAATACGGAGAGGAATTGAGTAGACCCAGCGCGGGGTCAAGGCTGGCAAGCACGTTGAGTTGGTCCGTGACATTTCGCTTCTCGAAATGGATATGTGTCCCCGCACAATATTTCGCATAGGAATAGTTCTGGCCGAACATCTGGTTTTGTATCCGATTCCGCTTGCCGGGACGTAGTTTGATTTGCTGACTGTTGATTGGAGTTCCGAGCGGGACAAGGGTCTTGTCGAGTTGGTCAGCCCTGGAGAGTAGCTCATCTAGTTGTTCGAGAAATGTAGATTCAAGTGCCGAATACGTCTCACATGGTGGGGTTTTCAGTTCAAGCAACGGATACACAAACTCTTCTTCCACGTACTCCGAATACTCCGTCAGTTCATCGGGTGTAGTAAGTGCACCGTCCTGATCGACGACCCAGTATTCGACCTCAATAGCTTTTTGCATTGCTGTAGTGTTCCCTGTCATTGGCATATCGTGTTGTTCTCTGGGCTATTAATTAGGCGCAGATTCTTTCAACTGACTCCGCCAGTATGGTCCACTGTAGCATGTAGACCGAGCTTACTCCTCAGGTACCGCTGATAGCTACATTGCAATCGTGACTACGTTTTTACCGAACTAACCCGTACATTCATGTATGCCGCTTCGCCCACCGACAGAGGATGAGTTGCTCGAACTCGGCGAGCAGTTCTGGCTCAACCTAACCGACGACGAGGTGACGGCTTTCCTCGACCTTATTGAGTCTGAAATGGAGGCTTACGAGACTGTTCGGAGATACACACCGGAGCAACGACTGGGTGGTTCGGAGGTGCGGTCACGTAACGCTGGAACGCGCGTGTCCAATGTCGATAACCCACACAATGCGTGGGTCTCCTCCTGCCGCGTATCTGGGACAGACGACGGCCCTCTCTCTGAGATGGAAGTCGCAGTCAAGGACAACATCTCGGTCGCCGGCGTCGAAATGACGTGCGGGTCGTCGGTCGTGGAGGGTTACGTACCTGACGTCGATGCAACCGTTGTCACCCGGTTGCTTGACGCCGGGGCAGATATCGTCGGGAAAACGAACATGGACGAAATGGGGACAAGCACGACGGGCCACAGCGCATTCGGGCCGATACACCATCCCACCGTTGAGGGACGACTGGCCGGAGGCTCAAGCGGCGGCAGTGCCGTCGTCGTAGCGAACGGAGAGGTCGATGCGGCGCTCGGGACCGACCAGGGAGGAAGCGTTCGCATCCCCGCAGCATACTGTGGCATCGTCGGGCTGAAGCCGACCTACGGGCTTGTTCCGTACACGGGCTGCGTCGGACTGGAGTACGCCGTGGACCACCCTGGGCCGATGGCCAGGGACGTAGAGACCGTGGCAAGCATCCTGTCCGTTATTGCCGGCGAGTCAACCCTGGACGCGAGACAACCCAGGTCAGTCACGACCGAATCGTACGCTTCCAACCTCACAGGCAAAATTAGTGGCTGCTCCGTCGGTATCCTGCAGGAAGGGTTTGAATGGCAAAACGCAGACGAGCGAGTCCTCGAGGTGATACGTGACGCCATTGAATGTTTCGATGGGTGTGATGCATCGACAGAGGAGGTCTCAATCCCGATGCACGCAGATGTCGGCGCCGTCCATACCGTAACGAGTTCCGAAGGACTGGTAGCCGCTGTGTCCGGTGAGGGACTCGGCCACGGGCCGAAGAGCTGGTATGATACGGCATGGGTCGACACCTTCGGCAAGTTCCGTCGAGCCCACGGGGATGAGTTTCCAGCGACGCTGAAACTTCCCCTCCTTATGGGTGCATACACAAGCAGGAACTACCACTCGCGGTATTACGGACGAGGGATGAACATGGTCCTGGACCTGCAGGACGAATACGATGCTGCGTTCGAAGAGTTCGATTTGCTGGTAATGCCAACCGTCGCGGCGACAGCCCCTGAGCACGAACCGGACCGGGACGAGTTCGAACGGCTTCGATCGGACAGCCACCCCTCGAACACCGCACCGTTCAACCTGACTGGTCATCCAGGGATGACGGTTCCTGTCGGGGTCGTTGACGACCTTCCGGTCGGACTCATGATTGTCGGACCGCGGTTTGCTGAGGATGTCGTTTTGGATGCCGGCCTCGCAATTCAAAACGCAGTGGAGTTCCAGGGCGGATCATAGCTTCAGACCGTCGAAACCTTCCATATCGGGCCGTACGCTCGTCACATTTTCTGACTCCCCTGAAGCCTCGGCCAGTTGTAGAGTGTTGCTCTCCTCCCGGTACAAAAAATGTCAGTCACTCAGTGGCAACGCAACGTTGGCGAGCGTATCTCCCTTGACGACCGTCGCTTCCCGAGCCAGTACGTAGAGAATACCACTTCTGTCTGCAGTGACGATTTCTTTCTCATCGAAAGTCATGGGGTCGTACACTGTTCCAAGATAGGTGCCTTCCGTCACACGCTCACCGACTGCTAAATCTGGGTCGGGGTGAAAGAATCCTGACTTCCCTGCGATAACTCTCCCGAGGTGGTTGCGACAGACCGTCGGTGTCCCGTTTGGCTCTAATTCCGTCTCAAGCATGGCCAGTTCGCGGAGAACGTTCAGGCTTCCCCGAACACCCAGTTCAACTGCTGATTCGACGATCTGCCTGTTGTACGATAGTTCCGGCGTAATACACGGAATTCCTGCATCATAAGCCGCCACGCGAAGTTTTCCCTCGAAGTTTCGTTTTCCCCATTCCTCATCCGCGTCATCGTGGGCAGGTTCCGCAAGCAGAAGGTCCGTGCCGAAAGACCGAGCCAGTTCCATCGACCTGTTATCACCCTGCGTGACGATGACGTGTGGGTACATATCCGGACTCCCGGTGTGAAGGTCGATAATCGCATCCGCCTGACTTGCTTCGTCCCAGAGCTTTGCAGCCATCTGCTCGTGAATTGTCCCGCTATCATTACCCGGCCAGACACGGTTCATATTTGGATTGACAGAGTCGAGTTCGGCCGGACTCGTGTAGGAGACGCGGTCGAACGTGATGGGGTTTGCAATGGGAATGACGAGCACCGTGCCGCTTATTTCGGCGTTTATCAGGCGGTCGTGTAGTCGACGGACTGTTTCTACTCCGTTTACTTCACGACCATGCTGGGCGGCCTGGATGTACACTCTGGGACCATCCTCCTCACCCGTGTACGTGTGGACCACAGTTTGGATTGGGATTTCCGAGGGGAGCGTGGCCATAGTCAGCCGGTCGACTGAGTGGTGTGTGCTCATTGATACTACCAAGAGACCCCGACTCATCAATGCAACGAGTGTTTCAAATAGACCTCATTCGGTCCGCTAGTCTACAGACAATATCATTCGATAATCTTCGCTGCTTCGGGATAGTTCTCAGTGAGCCAGGAACGGATATACGCGTAGCCAATGATAGCGATGACAGCGACAATGAGACCCCCCACTGGCCCCAACCGTTTGGAAGTGAGTTTCCAGACAGTCCATGTGAACCCGATGAATTTAATCAACGACATTAGCTATGCACCCCTATACTCGGTGAACCGCTATTGTACCATTTCCGAGACCAGAGGGTATGGACAGGAGCATAGCTGTCGCGTTGGTCCGGACCGCAACTCCGATGGTTGTTGTCATTGATGGCGGAGACACCACGGTCACTGATGGTAATAGCGAGCCAGTCGCTCAACCGACTGCTCACGGTAGCGACGAACGAACCAGTGATTCCCGATTCTATCATGGTTACTCGTACACAAGATTATGGTATAAGTCTCGGGTGTACCTTCTACAGTACCTATCAAAGCTACTCGTATCCTGTCACCGCCTCGATTCGCATTGACCAGGTTCTCCGGACTCTCTCAATTCTATTCGAAATATCGTCACAGGGCCTTATCATGAAGCCGTGAGTGTACACAATATGGCCCCCAAGATTCCAACGGCAAGTTCAGTGCGGGAAAAGGAGGCGATCTGGGAACACGTGGTTGATTGGGTGGTCCTGGAGGGGGACCGGAAAGTCGTCGCAGGTTGTCTCGTTGCTGTCACTGTAGGATTCTTCGCCACGCTCATTTTTTTCGATATCCTTGCCGTCGGACCGGACAGTTTCGCGGCATCTATCTTCGGTAGTGGACTCACAGCTGGGGTCGTAACGGTCGTAACGATTGCCCTTTCTATTAACCAGCTCATCCTCTCACGGGTGTTCGGTTCGATAACTCAATTGACTGGTAGGCTCGATGGCGCGCGCGAATTTCGGCAGAAGGTCGAAGCTCTCGCTGAAGTGCCCTCAAGTCCCAACGACCCAGCAGACTTTCTCTCGATGGTCGCAAGAACGCTGAGTGACCGAGCCTCTGGCCTCCTTGCACTGGGCGAATCGACCGACTGGAACCCATCGTCCGAAATCACCAGTACTCTCCACGACTTCGTCGAGTACGGGGAAAGTATCGACGACAAAGTTGAGTCCAATGCCAGGGTTACGGATGTCCTGGGTATCCTACTGGGCCCCGAATATGCAATCAATATGACCGCAGTTCACCATTTACAGAACAAATACACTGATTCCCTGCCTGAGGAGGCCCTGACCGAATTACAGGCAATCGATGAGCTTTTCAAATCAATCGCAGTAATCCGTCAATTCTATAAAACGATAGCAATCCAGCAAGATTTCGCCAATCTCTCGCGCCAGCTCGTCTACTCAGGGGTGATGGCATTGGTTACTGTTATCTCACTGACGTTTATCTACCAGACGAACGCAGTCACGATTCCAGTAACTATTCTTCCAGTCGTCGTCAGCCTGGGGATTGGGATCATTGTATCCCCGCTGGCACTGTTCGTTACGTACATCCTTCGTGCAGCGACAATTGCTCGACATACCGTCTCGGTCGGACCATTCGTTCCTCCCAGAGACACCTGACCGATTGATAGCCTCTTGATAGGGTGTACGGTCCAACTCTCTCTGTTTGCCACGGGAATGAATGACCCAGTTAGTGTTCGGGGAAACTGTATCAGTTTGAAAGTAATTCAGTGGAGCAACTCGTTGCTACTACTAATAGTATTAGAGAATATAATTTAATTTGGTTGGTACAAGTTATTAATTATTTAATTATATATCTTAACCACAACCACACCTTTGCCATTTAATACAGAGATAGAAACAGAATCGAAGAGATCACCATTCACCAAAACCGAGTAACGGATGCACTTTCCGGGGAAATCAACGTCACAGGTCTTTATATTCTAGCTAGAAAATTCTGTACAAAAGTGCTTTTTATCACCGTTGCAAGCGTTCTATAAGTAATATAGTTTATTTCAATTCAACAGTTGCATATGTCCACAAGGGTTCATTAAGAGGCTGGAAAGAAAGTTCATCAAAAGCAACGTAGCTACAG